>Ga0247760_1002890_pt1 | contig 12126 bp, 14 predicted proteins | sample UWRJL171409R4_FD_179936 | JGI IMG/M metagenome (GOLD analysis project Ga0247760, IMG submission 179936) | Plant litter microbial communities from Arlington Agricultural Research Station in Wisconsin, United States - UWRJ-L171-409R-4 | ecosystem: Environmental > Terrestrial > Plant litter >...
GCACTGGGCGTTTAGTCCAGCAACTAGGGGGTGTGTGGAACAATATGGATGTAGTCGCTGTTACTAAATGCTGGTATCAGTGGATTCACTTTTGCAGTGTTTTGGTGCAGCGGTCTAGTTCGACAGTTGTCCGACAACGAAGGCTGGAAAGACTTTAAGTTTTGAAAAGAAGTGGTTAATCTTCTTCTGGAATATGGCGCGAAGCTGAAGCCTGGGCCATCTCCGAGGGACGTTTGAAAGACAAAGGGGGGCACGCAAATGATGAAGAAGGGGGATTGTATCCAAACTTGTCGGAACTGAGAAAGATCTCAAAGAACTCTTCCAAGGCTGTGGGCGTGGAGTGTAGGTGATGACATTGTAGGGTTGGAGAACCCCGCTGACGAAGACGCCAGTGGTATGAGTTCTTTTGTACAGGGGGGCGCTGGCTAAGGTCACAGTGATAATGGCGCAGCGGGGAGGCGACGTTATGAATTTTGGAATGGGTGCCGTGCCTTTTGTTAAAACCTTCATACCAGGTATCTACCTGCTAATTAATCCAAAGCCATGACACAACCCATACCTAATCACAATGACCACATCGTGAATTTCTCTCCATAGTAATCAGCGAGGAAGTTATAAATCCACTCTGAATGGTCACTAATCCTAATCGAGTCCCTTATGATACGGTCAACGCAACGATCCAACTTGTACCGAGCAAATGCCCCCCTTTCCCACAATGCCCCCATTTCTTCGTCTTGGCGTTGACCATCCCCTGACCAATCTCATTCCCGTATCCTTTCGTCACTCACCCACTGTGTGCTCGGCAGCGTTGTCAGATTTCGAGCTTCAGGGCTAGGTATTGCTGTTGCGAGAGTGGCTTCTCTAGCCTCGAGATCCATAACGAAATCGATGGCTGTCTCGAGGGTGGTCTTGGCGAGCATTTCGGAGAGAATTTGTGCCTTGTTGGAAATCGACTCTAACGAGATAGGGGCAGACAGCCCTTCCTCAACATCGGTTCGGACAAGATAAACGGGGAAGTTACCGATCGTCTTGGAGTCTTCGTCGTTGTAATCACCGCTGACAATCAGAATGAGAAGGGCCTTGAACAGGGGCTGATTTCCTTGCTTCGGGCCGGTGGGGAGGTGGTTTCATCCTCAACCAATTCCCATTCCTGGTCGGACAGGTCTAGCAGCTGTTCATAAGCTAGAGCCGCCAGTCGCCCAGATATCTGGGTACAGAAATTTTCGTTCAGTGTGAGCAGAAACTTGACGGTTTGTTTCGGGGAGGACCGTTCCAGGACGGGCAGTTTGCAATTGTAAAGAATTTGCAGATATACCGACCCGCGCTGAGGTCGCTGCGGTACGGCCGGAACCAGCGGCGGTAGACGTAGATTTACATGAGCCTGGTGACCAGCTGCGTGGTCATGCCCGCTGGCATGAGGTAGATGGGTACTGATTTGTTGAGGAAGGGCTCGATGGTACCCGAGTCCTTATTGGTTAGGGGACGGGGAATTGTAACTTTGCACGGTCGTTGCGTACGATTTGGTGTTGGTGTATTGTGTGTCGATGGAGTCCTTCTTCCCTTGTGCGGTAGAGCGACAGGAGTTCTTCTCGGGGGAACTCGGATTCCGGTTTCTCGGGGCCGCCGCCTGGTGGTTGTATATTTTGGGGGGCTTGTTGCTCGTCGGACTTGCTCGACGAGGATGGCTCGGGCATTTTGGTCGTGTGGAGAGATGAGATCAGGTTGCAGGGGATCAGTAAAATGGTAGCCGGTGAAACGAAAGAGGAGCGAAAATGAAGATTGTTTGATGGGTGTTAGCGGAAGTAGTGTAAATGTTGAGTGTCACTAGTCCTTATGTTCAGTCCAGGATAGAGTTTTGTTGCACATGGCGGCGAGAACGTTTATGGTTGGTGGTGTAAAGTATATCTGCCGCATAAGGAACTCTCTACAAGTTTCATTCATGTACATAGGCCTCAAAGTCTCAGCTGGCACTGAATCACTAGGGTCTCATGTAGTAGTCTAAATTCCATTAAAAAGCTTCCCACTCTAAAACGTCGTCTTCTCCCCGTCCATCCACCTCCGCACATCCACTGTCAGAAGCACAGCACCATTGATCTATGCGATTTCAAGTGCAGATCAGGACAGAAAACCCACTGCCATGCTCACGGGCATACCAAGCAACGTGCATCTCAATTGGTACCCTTCTTGCCACCGCCACTGGGGTTGTACTTCGAGGAAGTAGAGCAAAACCACATGCCGCAGTCGACGATTGTCTTGGTCTCCACCGTATACCACGCCACCTTTTTCCCAACATTGCTTTTCTCAACGGAGAAGGTGTGTTTGAAGACACACCTGCGAAAGTTAGCAGTTATCTATCCATGGAGGATTTTACTTCAATGTTGAGCGCACGCCGCTCATTGAATAGCCGAGCGGAACTGAGGAAGTGGATGTTCACATTGCTACAGAGTGTTGAGTGGTGCACCAGGTGATCCAAGAGAAGATGCACGCCGAGATGTCGCGACGAGAAATGTTTGAATTGAGAAGGCGAGGCTGAGCTTGGATTGGCAGTAGAGAAAGCAGGACGACGTCGAGTGGTGAGGATGAAGTTGAGTTCAAGTAGTGTGGAACGTTTGACTGAGGAACGAGGGGCTCAGGAGCGGCGGAAGTGCAGTTGCAAAGTGACTTGATTTGGTAGAAAGGGGAGTGCGAAGCACTCCCGAAGCACTCCCCAGTTATATACAAATGGAAGCTCCCTGTGTGTGGGGAGAGCACATGATCCAAGGCCCATGCGCTCCAGCCAAGCCTGGCTCGGTAAGGCGCCTGCGCGACTGAGCGCCAAGAACTGCCGCTGCAGTTCGACAAGTAGCGAGAGTGAAGGCCGGCCTTATATGCTCAAGGGTCTGGGGGGCTCTGTGACTGCTTGCTCCCTTTGCGGTGGCATCAGCGCTCCATCTCGAGCGCGCACGAGGCCAACTCACCACTGGGGAGAAAAGAAACGATGGATGCTTTCGCTTGAATCTGGAGGAGACGAAGAGCGAACCGGGGTCAGCACTTATTGAAGGAGAAAGCCTCTCGCGACAAACAGGGGCGCGGAAATTGCCCGTGTAGGAAAAAGGTGACAGTTTGCCTGTCGGCCCCACTCATACCACCCGACAGCCAAGCATACAGCAACCGGTTGAGGAGGGGAGCGTGGTGATTGGTAGGTTGACCATAGAGGGCGCAAAGCTGTCAAAGGGAAAATGACAGGTTCTTAACCGCCTTTCCCTAACGGGCAAACGCGTAACCCAGCTGACAAGGAATTGGTGGGTTCCCATCTCATCCCTTTGTCCTATAAGATGGTGGCGTAAAGTTACCTGATGAGGGTTGCCCTGTTATCTGAGAGATGAGAGCATAAGTAACTTAGTTAAGGAAGTAAAAGTGACCTGTTATTATCTCTCCTCCCGGACAGGTAAGGGCACAGAGTTAGCCAAAAGGGGGAAAAGTAAGTTGTTCGCTTGTGCTAACCCTGAGGCACATTTGTGTTTTGATAGCTTAGTGATAAGGGGTCAGCTGACGTCTATTTTCTTTAATTTACCTTCTCCCTGGTTATTTGTCAGTCCATTTTCGGCGATGTGGGTATAAGACCTATTAATGTAAAATGCGGCTTTATTTAGCATCTCTGGCCCATTATTACTTAGCCTGCCTGTTGTTTTGATGTTGTATCCCCTTACTCCGCTTTCTAACTTTTCTTCTGCTTTTCATCCTCCAGCCTCCCTAACGTCTCCTAGCAGCAAATAAGCACCATCGTACAGGCCGGAGTGATGTCTAAGCTTCCTAGTACTAGTAAGGACAATGTTAAGATTACTCTTTTATATTACTGGGAGAACAGGAGCGCCTTACATGTGGTTAGGTACTCTTATTAGGTGTCGGGCTTAACCTACAGTGACGATGCATTGTATATAAGCACGATTAAGGGTAACAGCCCGCCCTTTAAGTATAATCTTAAGTAGATTAAACAGTGCTCTCTTAAGTGCTGGCTAAGCGTATCTTCCCACCGCTACCTTTCTGTTACGACCTGCTCTTGACGAGGACCCTGGGGAGGGGCCGGACAAGATAAGACAGAGCGTATGGCAGGACGCCAAGCTTAAGCGGTGATCCAAAGACGGCTTGTTGAGCTAGCACTCCTAGACGAGAGTACACTGTCACTGTAGGTCGCTGTCACTATAATGCACAGAGAGAGGTCTGAACAGTAGGACATAAATGAACAATGTAATATTAGCGTGAGGAACCAGGAGTCCCTCACGGCCATTGTGGTCACGATGATGTCTATCTATACTAGCTATCTAAGAGGTACTTCGTACCTTGATCACTGTGCTCACTCTCCTTAGACAGTGATCAGAGTGATCAGTTCTCCCAGTTGCTCACCTTGATCACTGTGGTCTTGGCGAGATCAGAGTAATCAAGCAACGACGAGTCGTAAGGGCTTCGGGTCTTTGCACCCCTGGCCCAGTGCGTAATACCGTATACACGGTTCTCCACAATGTTCCTTCTGCGGGGGATACGTCGGGCCGCGCCGGCCTAAGTGACGGCCTGCAGGTCGTCACACTTTCCCCTAATGGCTAGTGTATATGTGCGTAACTATCAGTAAGGACTGGGATGAAAAACTGTCTTCTGATTTTTATCTTAAATAACTGTGGATTACTAATCTTAGTACTAACACCCCGCTTAGGGACGAAACGGTAATATAGTGGTTTACGTATAAGATTAAGCAGCTTAAACAGCTTACACTCTGTTAGTTGTATTATAATCTGCTTTACTATTACAGTTACTGTATCTGTAAGGGTTGTGTAACTGGCGTCCTCTTAGTTTATATGCCTAGTTATGATCTTTTCTTACACCTTTAAGACAGCAGAACGGTTAATAAAGAGCCTTTTTTTACTATATTAACTTTAACTGTTAATTACCTTTATAACGTTATCGGACTTATAATGATATTAGTCCTATTAGTATTATAGTTAGCCTTAACAATGTACTTAATTTAATTAACCTGGGTTTAGCTTATCCTAATGATGAAGAAATGTTAATAGGTATCCTGTATGTTACCCTTATCTTTCCCTCCTCCCTGTGTTCCTAAAGTAAAAAAATAAAAAATAGGCTGATAAAAAGGCTTAAGATTCGAGTGCTGTGTGGACGATCCCTTGGATATGGACCCTGAGACGCATTTTGTCAGCCCTTTGACTGCGAGTCCGATGTTGAGAAAATCCCAAGATATCGCGTCCTTGAATCACTTGCGCCCTATATCGATAATTCAGTCCTGGAAACGGCCGGCCGTCGCTGACGTAACGAGACAGCTAGTCACTTTATCAAAGTCGTAAATAAGCTCAGTCGGGCGGCGGCGGCCCGGTAAGCGGCCATTAGAGCCAAAGCTACCAAGGGTTGTAAGGAAGCTACCTGAGATACGAACCATATTCGTTGGTTGGGCATTTGGGTGGGGGTTGGGACCATTACCCATTCCACTCATTCTTTGTTTCTTTTTTTTCTTTTTTTTTCTTTTCCTCTCCTTGTCATCCCCTGAGTCGGTGATTTGTTCCCAGTTCGTTTTTGTCTTTGGTTACTTGTAATCTTTGGTCCGTCTGCTTGGAGAGCATGTCGATTAGATAGAGGTATTTCGTTTTTTGGCATATCATGGTTGCATGTGACTTTGCCGATATTCGGCCGTATCTGGACAGCGTAGAATTGGACGATGGCCGACCTCTTCCATCCTTTTGTTACCTCAGTGTCTCCTTTCCAAGATTCCTCAAGATATATTAAAGATGTAAGACTGAGGCCACCACAACCCCCAACAAGGGAGTAGAATCCAAAGTTCAGCGCACCCAACTCCCACAATCTCGTCCGTGGTACCTTTTGCATGAGTTCTTTTTTTGTCTACCCTATGTCTCTATTACATCTATCGTCGCATCATCCCGCTTTATCCGTCCAGCCTGTCCAGCAATCCCCGTCTCACTTGGACCGGTTTCGGTCCCTGATCGCGATCGCTCCTCATCATTCCAGATTGAGTTCTCGAGGCGGAATATCTGTCGCCGGATGTGCCCCCCATCGGTAAAGTGATTGAGAAAGTTATCGGGCGAGCCTTTGGCCGACGTCGATCGGCAGAAAAGGCCAGTCCGGACCAGAAAGCCCTGTGCAGGTCCCTTGAGGCATGGGAGATTGGCGCCCACGATTCCTAAATTCATTTCCAACCCACAAAGTAAATCGCCTCTCGCATTCAGCAAAGCAGCCGAATATTCCTCGTAGAAGCGCAAGACGGTGATGACACGCACGCACGCCGTGGCAGTGGCTCCGAGACCGGCTGCCATCAGGCCAAAAATAATAATCTTTTCAGGCAGAGTGCGGTTCAGCTTGCCGAAGAAGGTGAGAGGCATGGTGGCGACGACAAGGTCGCTGATGGCGTTGAAGACTGAGAGCGATGTGACGGATTAGATTAGCCTTTGGGTCACGACGCTTCATAGGTAAGGTAGCTTGGTGCTGAGTCTGCTTCTTACTGTCGTACACAACGGCATACTTTAGCACGCTGTCAGGTGGCAGGCATCGCGCACCCGCTGTCGGCTCCCAGATTGCCGAGATAGGTTGGCACATGGACAGCTGCACCCCGGTTGCCACGACAATCATGCAGACCTGGAGGGCGATGAGGACGCGCAGTGGCCAGAGCCAGTGACGCTCATCCTTGAGCCGCAGGAGCATAAAGCCCATGGAGATTCGGATCAGATTCAAGGACCAAAGCCACCCGAGTTGGGCGACGACTGTCAACGGCCCAAATCGGACACGATCAAACGGGTAGTTTTCGATGCCACGGCCGTATCCGTACATTGCAGCAGTCGCAACGAACCAGACACCACCCGAAACCTGCAAGACCCCTGTCGTTAGAATCTACGGGACGATGCTCTGCTGCGTCGATGACACTCACCAGTGCCAAAAGTATGGTGTAGTCATCCCAGGCCATGCGCCATGTCGGTCTGATTCGGGAGTAGATGCGCGCCGCCGATAGGAGAAGAGCAAGGGCAAATAGTACACTCGTAGGGCCCAAGAAAGTAGGGGAATAGTCGGCGCCCGTCATCGGATGTGGCCGGGGGGAGCATGCCCTATCGGAACACTAACGAACCTGTTCTGCAACTTTAGACAGAAATGGCCAAAGGGGAAGGAAGTGTAGCCCGCCTGTCAAAAGAAGTTGGAGGGAGCACACACAGGCCGCAAAGTGGCCGGTGCATCCATTATCACAAGCACAAGCGAGATTGCGAAGGCAACTCTCGCAGGACCAGAACAGGGGCCTGACATGCCCAGGCCACTGGAAGCCCCCTTGTTTGCGGCCATTCGGGGCCATTTCCGGCCAAAGCTTTCCCCTGTCGATTTCTAGGAAGGATGTTTCTTCGTCTTAACTACGGAACGCCCGACGAACTGTGCGTTGGATCTTTCTCCCTGTGCTGACCACGCTACGGTGCGGTCGGGGGTACAACAGGAGCGCCGCACTCGGCGACGCCAAAAGTGGCTGAAGCTTCCGACTCGACCAAATGAGCATTTTGTGTCTCCATCATGGTCTTTACCGGTGCTCCACATTTCTATGGGCACATGCAGTAATCCTGATGGCCGGATTTTATGTTGCTTGCCGGTCTGGCTGGAGATGCAGATACTGCATTACCTGCTACTTTCACTCCAATTCATCCTGGTGATTGCCCCCGGCGATCAGGCCCAGCCACATGCCAAATATCCACAGGGCATAACCGGCTTAAAAAGCGTCATAGTGCTATCGCGGGCTGGAACAAAGGGTATTGCGACAAATAGCGACTTGTTGTAATAGAATAGCGATTGTTCAGACACGAGGGATATCCTCAGTAGTGTAGAATCTTGGGCTACGATCCCTGGCACGTCGCCGGGTTCTGCGTCTGTGCCCGCCATTGGAGTCATTCGGGTCACTAACATATCCTGTGGGCTGTTCTTCCCTGGCGGTTCTGACCGGTGACGAGCCACGGCTCAGGGTCCGCGAATGGCGCCGCCGTCTTGAGACCTCGTCCATGTCAGGAGCAGACCGCATCGACTCTGCGCTGGTTGCCCTCCGCGCGGATGGTCTCGGGGGGACGTAGTCGCTATCGTAGTATCCTGTTGTCGAAGCAGGAGACTTGATTTGGTAAGACCCCGAATAGTCAGGAGTCGGCTTCCCTTGGTCCTTGCTCGAGGCTTCTTTCTGTGCCGCTCTGAACTTTTCCCACCCCCGTAGGAGCCATGCTTTTCCCTCGTCTTCCTGGTACTCCTTGCTGTTATCCTTAGCATCCGGCTTTCCTTTTCCTTGCTGACTAGCATCGTCTCTTCTTCTTTCTCGGCCGGTACGGAGTGCATATGTGTGGTCCCAGACGAAGTCTTTCTCGTATCCGGGTACCCACCGGGTGATGATGATGGTTGAACGGTCGTTCTGCTAGGTATGTTAGCGGTAAGACTCTAATACGGGAGGACAGGACTAGTAGAAAAACTGCTGATCACGAACCTGGTCATACTGCCAAGGGATTTTATACCTGTCCAAGGTGCGAGTGGAAACCCACTTGGAGGCTATCCGTGTAAAGGCCGTCTCAACACCACCAACCATCATGGTCTCTCCGGTGTCGTTCAATATCTCATCGATCTGGCCTCCATCCAAGCCCTCGGAGGACAAAAGCCCCTTGAGTATGCTCTGATGCCATCTCTCCTTGTCGTGTATCTCTTGGCTCGACTTGAGACTTGCATCAGGGGGGAGCGGGTGCGATCGCAAGATGGCGTCCGGGTCCGTCACGCCGTACTTTAGCATGTTCATCTTGAGCCGTTCGCAGTATGCCTGCTCGGATGCGCGTTTTTCTTCGGCTGCTCGCTTCTGGTACTCTAGTTCTCGCATGGCCGCCGACTTGCGGGCTTCTTCGTCATGGAGTTCTCGGATGGCTTCCTTGCGTACATCTTCGGCGTCTTCTTGGTCCTCTGTATGTTTCCAAGATCCGGCAGAATGCCGTTGGGACATCTTAGCTCCCTGCCTTTGTCGCCTAACGCGCCGCCACTTTTGGCCCCTAATCACTCTCTGGTAGAGGTCCACAATGACTGCGCGGACTTGAACGTAGTTTGGGTCTGTCGGACTGTCGAACTTGTTGAGGCTGAAATGATCGACCTCAAGTCCGTATTTGGGATGGCCATCGAACGTGGCACTCTTCGAATCGACAATGAATTCCTAAACAGGTATCCAAGTTAGCTCCGGTAACGGTTTTAAGCGGTATTCCATTTGGTCTGTAATCAAGAAGAAGCACGATCACCTGAATATCGTTCCTGCCAATAACTTTTCCAAGCTTGGAAGAACGCTGTTCAAAGAAGCACGAGACACTAAGCCCGTCATTGACACAGAGAGTGATGAAGTCGTCGGCGACGTCAAGAAGGCTCCCGCTCCTTGATGTCATTGATTCCAAGACATCCGTCTCTAGGTGTTGATAGAGATCCGACCTTGAGGCGATCGCCGTCAGTAGAGCACTCTCTTGTGTAAAAGAGCCTGATCCACGATGGGGGGTCCCGAGGAAAAGGATCCCGACGCATGAATCAAAAAAGCCGGGGTATTTGTTAGGTTGCATCTTGGCCAGAATCAATGCCTGTTGGGGGATCGTCAGTACTCGTCAGTGCATTATTGGATCATCTGTTGCGTAGCCACCATACCCGTTGAATCACGAGCCCGCCAAAGCAGTGCCCAATGAAAATGAGTGGGCGCTCAACATCTTCCTATCATTGTCATCAGCTTGGAGTACCATGGCAAACGGTCCCGAAGTCAGCCTACAGCCCGGGCCACGCTAAGGCAGAGCAACAGCTTGATAGCGATGGTTGACAGTGTTGTCCGAATGGGAGTGTTCCCCATCCAAAGGGAATCATATCCAAAGCGTAAAATCCGAGCCTGTGGTGTCGCCGCAGGGAGCATCTTCTTGTCGGAAAGCCAGACGGTGCCCGACTTCTTTTCCTTCCAAGTGATGTCTGGAATTGCCCCTAGTCCATGAATAGCAACAATATCAACAAGCGCGTCTTCAAGGCCAGGGTTCATCTGCTCTAGGTTAAGCTGCGCTGGCGGGACTGCGTAGATCTTTTCTGCTTTTGCAGAACCCTCAGAATCCGGACCGGGCTCTGGCTGAGCTTTTGAAGATGTCTCAGGTCGCAAGTTGGCGTGCCGAGGAGTACTGGCTGTCGTTTCCTCCCGCGTTTTGTATTGTTCATCCCCTAGCTCAGGCACACGGGTCATCTCAGGCTCTGCCGTTGGACCCTCAGACTCGGGAGGTACAGGTACGACGGGAATAGACTTTATCCCTCCTCTGACCTGCCGGTGATGTCAGCACTCTAGACCAGAACTATCCTCAGGGAGGTAGCGACTATAGCAGCCGCACAGATTAACACATACCTCGTTGAATAGCCCGAGAGCAAACTCGACAAACTCGTCTCTCTCCCTGTCCCTCTCTCTCTCCCACGCTCTGTCTTTAGAATAGTCGACTTCGTACTTGGCAGGCACCCGCTTTGGTTCTGCCATCCTGATTTCGTAGGACCGGGGACTCGAGCGCGACGTCGAGGAATTGGGCATATTCCTTGCCATTATTGCCGCTTGTTTTCGAAGCTCATGGAGTTTGAGTTGATCCTCGTACTTGATCCGTTCCTCATCGTCCATGAGCAACTCGTATGCTTGCTGAACCTTCTGATACTCGTCCATCTTTACCGCCTTGAGCGTCGGGTCCTGCACCTTGTCTGGGTGGCATCTCAAGACAAGCTTCTTGTATGCAGCTCGTATCTCTCTTTTATCCGCCGCCCTGTCGATGCCCAAGGCCTTCCACGGGTTGGGTGGGAGAGTGGCCATGGCGAGATGGCAAATGGGATATTTGACCAACGGTTTGGTGCAAAATAATATGCCGCGCTGGATCCAGGGGATCTGTGAAGTTGGGACCGCGTCGTCGAGTTGCGGGGTATCCGAGGCATGTGCCTCAGGCAGCCACCGCTTTGCCCAATCTGCTCTGCCCAATCCATAAGAAGTGGGGTGAAGATCAGAGGTGGAGGGACCCCGAACTGCTGAAAAGGTCAATTTGTACGGAATAGTTACCAGTTCGCTATGGCAGCTGTTAATGGTGCCATCAAAAGGGAATCATTCTGAGGAACTCTAACACACTATTGGCACTTGGGCACTCTTATGTGCACACCGTGAATACCGCATCTTTCGCAGCGGGCAACTTTAAGCTAGCAAGGGTGGCTGTTGGGGGCCAAGCCAGTAAAATCAGCCGTATCGGCGAAAGTGGATCAACCAAACTCCTACGATTTTAGAGGCTAAGGCCCAAAAATTCTTATCGAGTGCTTATCGTTCCTGCCGACAATGAGAAAGAGATAAAGGGATTGGCTAAACTTGCACTAAAGTCACAAGCTCGCTAGGTCTCAAGCTTCAAACTCCAAGGGACAGCTGATGATGCCCATCTCTGGCATTCTCGCAAACTGCAACTCGCCATTGACCCTAAAGCTCTTGGTTTTCTTGAGCAACGTCCTCAAAGCGGTTTGCAAAGCCCTGTTTGCATCATGTTAGCCCAGTCCTCGGCGCCAAGGGCGGAAACATTCCACCTACAGTTTGGCCAGGGGCTGCCCAACACACCGATGCCTCCCTCTCCCAAAGCCCATATGCATGGCAATATTCGGTCGGTTTAAAATGAACTTTTTGAGGATCCTCAAAGACAGTCGGATCGTGGTTCGCCGCGCTGTATGTCATCGAGACCGGAACCCCTGGCTGGATAGTCTGTCCATGGATGACCGTCTCCTTGGAAACCGTCCGAGCAAACCCCCGATACGGACTGAACAGCCTCACAAACTCCTCAATGGCCGCCGGGATCCAACTCAGATCCTTTCTCAACTACTGCTGTAAATCCTGATGCTCAGACAGATAGTTGCAAATCCCCCCCATCATCAACAGCGGCGCAACCATCCCCACCAAACTCTGTCGAATACACCCCCTGTCACACCTGTTAGCTCGTGTCATATCCCCTACGCCCTCCCCTCCATCCCACCCACCCAAATAAATAAACAAACAAACTAAAAGCAAATACTCACACCAAATGCACCTCTTCCAAAACCCCCCCATCCCCCTCCTCCGCTAAACAACTA
>Ga0247760_1002891_pt1 | contig 12120 bp, 11 predicted proteins | sample UWRJL171409R4_FD_179936 | JGI IMG/M metagenome (GOLD analysis project Ga0247760, IMG submission 179936) | Plant litter microbial communities from Arlington Agricultural Research Station in Wisconsin, United States - UWRJ-L171-409R-4 | ecosystem: Environmental > Terrestrial > Plant litter >...
CATGGAGAGCTGAGAAAAAAAAAGGGGGGGTAAAAATCTCGGATGTTGTAACCTGCGCGGATCCGCGTCTCAGATGTTGCCGAGGGAGGATTCGGGTTTCCCGCAAGCCGCCAAGCGAGAAAAAATAAAAATGCGCGGACTTATCGTGCGTGGCCTTGGGCCGGAACACGCTTTGGCCGCGTCGGAGGTCGTGTCTGGTGAAACGCCCACTTTCACCCATCCATCAATTTGATCACTTGGCTGGGCAAGGCAGGAAACCTGGAAGGAGTGATGCTGAGACACCTAACTACACCTAGATTCCTAGGAGAGTGTGGGGATGGGATGGCTTTAAAAAGCGAAAAAGGGGAAAATTGTTAGGTTTGGGGCACAGGTTCCATTGACGCTACGAATATTCGTGCACTGCAGCTGTATTTGCAGCTACAGCTGCCACAGCAGGTGTTGGGTGCAGTAGGATGCAGGATGCAGGATGCAAAAAAAGCTAAAGCATCACCAACGGAGCAAATCTGAGGTGCTTGTCTTACCTAGGTGCCCAGGTGGCTAGGTATATATGTATACCTAGTATGTATGCTTTGTGCAACAGGGATTCCTCTTCAAATTGGAGTTTTGAGTTCTATATGCTTTGGGTTCGTCCTCTCCGTTGGTTGTCGTCTTCGGAAGCCGGTGGGTTTTCATCCATGTTTCTCTTTTCTTCTTCTTTTTTTGTCATCCTTTCAAGGCTTAACTTTGAGTCTGTGTCTACGTTTACCCTGCAAAGGAGGTGTGAGATGCCAACATGGTAACTCTGCCCGTGCCGTGGAGTGGACTCCGGTCTGGACTGGACTGGACTGGACCAGACTAGATGAAGCTCTTGCGCCGCGGAGGTGCTTTGCTTTGCTTTTTCCCACCTACCCACACCACCACACCACCTTATATGCCTAGGTAGTAGGTACGGAGTATGCATCTGCTCGTTTCCGAAATCGAGATTCAAGGATAATAGCGTTGAGAGAACCGGGAGTCCTGCCGAGTCCCGAAGCTTCGGAATTGGATGCAAACCAACCAACCAACCAACCATGCAAGTAAGTAGGCAAGGGAGAAGAAGGTGTTCCGAAAATGGTGCGTCCCAGCTGGTGGTGGTTGTGGTGATTGTCCGTCCACATCTCTGTTTTTTTTTTTTTTTGCCGTTTTGACATTTCTTTCTTACACTATTCTAGGGCAAGACGCCCGTGACCCACCTATGTACTAAAAATACGTTCATCTGAACTCTTTGAGCATAGTACTGCTGGTGTGATCAGGTCTCGCTTTACTTGGTAATAACTAACTCGGACTTTGGATCTGGAACTTGAACTGCCCCCCTACCTAGGGCTGGAGCTTAGATCGAGGAGTCTGTTCTGTTCTGTTCTGCTTTGTATCAGACTTGACTGACAGTTTCGAGCCTGTGAACTGGGCTGACTGCATTGCTTCCTTCTCCCTTCTCCTTCTCCTTGTTCTTTTTCTTGTTCATGGCAAGGGCAGCGGCGAAACATGACATTGGTCGTCTGACATTTGCACACCTCGCAATCTGCATTTTTCGCATTCTGACATGCTCTCTCTCTCTCTCTCGTCGTGTCAAGTCCGTTCGCCATTGTTACGTTGCTCGGACCTTGCTTCTTGTCTTGTCTTGTCTTGTGTTGCTTTGTTTTGTCCATCATGTTTCTGTCTGTCCATCAATGTCCATGTCCATGTCAATCGCAGAGCTAAGAATAGTATCCAAATCTATACATACACTACATTACACTGGAACCCGGGCAGCTTGCTGGACTGTCGAGAAAGCGTGGGGGGCATTCGAAACAAGATAGACAAGTGTACAGTGTACAATGGACGACGTGTTTCGATGATCGAGCTCCAGGCTGCGTGAACTACCTACCTACCTACCTAGGTACCTCGGTAGCTATGTTGGTTGATCTTGATCTCGGATGCTGTAGGCTTGTTTGCTGGGATCAGACTTTGCGGTCACGGTCACGGTCACGGTCAGGGTCACGAGTGGAAACGGTCAAAACAAACAGCCTTGACTCGGCAGGTTTCCTGATGTGGGCTCCGTTTCTTCAAGGGGGGTATCAATACGGGCTCAGACGTTGCCCAAGTGACTGGTGATAGCTATAGAGTGCATAGTGTCAAAAAAAAAAAAGCCCCTAAACACCCAGATCACTCCTGTCTATGATGCTACAGGGCCGGAGCGAGGCTTGCACTGGTGTATGTTGAGAATATCGGCGCTGGGGAAAGAAACGAACACGACTTCTCTGTTGGCTAGGTCTAGCTAGGCTGTCAAACTACAAGTGGGGCTGGAGATATCCTCGGGGTGTTGACATTTCCATGACGCAGCCTCGATTCGTCACGTCATGTAGTGGCTGCTAGAGTGACGTGGTCCGGCCGGTATCTGGTTATTTGGTCTAGCCTGGTGACTTTACTTCCGAGGTAGATAGCCCTCATCTGTCACCGATGGCCTGACTTTACTACCTTCACAGCTTCTCTGTCGCTGAGGTAAAGAAATGAAGCCCCGTTCCCGAGCATGACGTGGCCCCCAAGACGGGAGGAGTCCAAGTACCATGAAAAAGAATCGACATGAACATGAGCTTTGTACGTGAATCGGATAACTATGTACTAGCATGAAGTAAGATATTACCTACAGAGTCCATTCTCTGCCTTGACATTAATAGAAGCCCAGGATCTCACCAACAACACTCCTGTAGATGCCGTTGGGATCAAACTTCTTCCGAACCTCGTTGAACCGCCGGAGGTGCTGCATTTGTTAGCCTTCGTTCTTTTAGAGATGGCTGATGGCGGCTCACATCAGGGTCCAAGTTCTTCGCCGACTTAGAGAGCACTTCTCTGGAGTTCTTTGTCCAGTGTGGCCGACAGGGAAACTCATCGATCAGAGTGTTGGCTACCTTGTGGTCTACTCATCCATTAGCCGTGTGACACCACGCCATGCAAAGCCAGCCTATCTATGGCTTACAGAATTGTTCGTTGAAGCGCTTATGGTCACCAACCGTGGGGCGATATGAGGGAAAGTCGAACATGATTGTTCCCTTGGTCCAGTCGGCCCCGTCCGATGTGTTGTATGTACCCTGACCAAGGAGGTCGTAGTACGCTTTGCCAACTGTTCAACCAGGTTAACGAGTGTCAACGCCCGTCAGCCATCCGGGATCGCATACACTTGATGTTGATCCCACTTCGATATGTTGACGTCATGACGATGCCCTTCTTCAGCTCCTCGTCAAACAGACTTCGTACCCGCTTCAGCATCTGATTCGCCATCGTAACTGGGAAGGCTAGCTCTAGTGTTAGGCCCCGGAGGTTGTAGTCCCACTCTGGCTGCTGGTCAGGGTAGAGACCACCGATCAGTACGTCGTAGTTCCACCCATAAACAGGCCAGGACTCGACGTGCTGATTTGTTGTCTTTTCGCGGAAGTTCGGCTTAGACCAGATGCCAAAGAAGATCTCTTCGGCTAGCATGTTTGACGTGGCCAAGTACTTGCCGCTGTCGAGCAGAGTTCGCGCCGCGATGGCCTCCACAGCCGTAATTGAAAAGGTGTTCTGGAAGCCCTGCTGAGGCGTCGAGTCTGTGGGCACGACATCGTAGTACCGGCGATGGAACTTTCTCTTGTACGGCCACCACCAGAGGTTGGCCGTAGCGTAGGGAGCTATCATAGAGTAGATGTCGCCATCGAGCACATCCTTCTCATCCAGCCTGTGGCAGAATTCAGTGTCCCATTCTACACTTTCCGTGTGTGAGGGGTGAACCTACGTCTCTTGCATTGCGTAGACTTTGGTGTCAGGGTAGATTTTGAGCTTGATCTTGGAGATGATTCCGAGAAGACCGAGCGAGGTTGAAGCAGCCAGCCAATCGTCGTTGCTGTTATCTCGCTCGACATGGCGGATGTTCCCCTGTCCGTCGACAATGTCAAGCGCCAATGCTCCTGCAGCAACCATGGAGTGCTCGCGGATGGATGATCGGTGTGCACCCATGGCCACGCTGCCTCCGAAGCTGATATTCCAGTTGGTCAGAGTGTAGCCGACGGATGCCCCCCGCTCATGGAGGTACTCGGCCAGCTGGAAGAAGGTAACGCCGGCGTCCACAACTACAGACCCATCAGGGGCACCCTTTGGGAGGTTGAAGTCGTAGATGCCATGGAGACCCTCGGTTCGGACGATGACGGTTGGGGCATCGCTGCACTGTGTGTCGTACCACATGTGGCCCTTCCCAGCGGCACGGATTCGCGTGCCATCCCGTATGGCCTTTTTTACTGTCGTGACTAGTTCGTCGATGCTGTTGGGCTCGTACACCTGGGTCACGTTGTAACACGAGGGAAATCCTTCCCCATCAAACGTGTTGTACACGGCGGCCGTGCCGGTGCGCGCCAACAGTGCCGCGAGGGCGAGGTAACCGAGGGGCAACATGCTAGGGACTCTGTCGGAGGGAGCGCAAGCAACGCACCTGTGTCCAAAAGACAGGGTACTACGAGGACTTCCTCCCAATATAAATTCCCCAGACCATGCTGGTTCCAAGTCGCGACAGCCCTCACATGATGGAAGTTTACTGGCGATTGGGCGTTACATTGCATTTGAGGGGTACCAGGCTCAAGGGAAATGGCAATCCTAAAACAGAAGGCAGCGCGTAAAAAGTCGACGGCGAGGGTTGCGAGGGTGGTTGTGGTGCGAGGAAGGAGCAATCGCCAAGCCGGGATGGCACCTTCTTGGAGTTAAACAGCATCGAGCGATACGACTCCCCGCCAATTGTGGGAGACAAACCCCATCATCTAGGTGCTACCGAGAACGCGGGGAAATGCGCCGTCCGTGATCATTTCGCACAGCAAATGATCTTGGTGTCGCAACAGGCTCTCACCGTGTCTCGGTGGTCGATGTGAAATTAGGATGCCCACCAATCACCGACGGGAACCGCCTGCTGCGACTCATGAGCGGAAGCCCCTATTTCCCGTCCGAGGGTTAGGGTTGAACCCTCGAACACTCTCTCCATATCCCCCCTTTCCGATGCAGCCGCATCACGGAGCGAGCGAGTTGATACAATCGGCGGTTGGGGAATACGGAATATCCGGGTGGATTGAGATTTACTCCAAAATCGGTCTGCGGGAGCTTAGCCCGGCATTTTGCGGTTTTACCTATTCTTGGCGTTTCCATCCGCATTCTTCCTCCTGATCGCTGGGTCCGGCATTGGTGGCCGGCCGGAGCGGGCGTGCTCGGCAGCTTGGCGGAAAGCGTTCGGTCTTGTGCCGAAAACAGAGGTGCAAATCGTCCCGGAGAAGGGCCAGAGCATTACTCTCTGGAATGTTCGGGGCGCGTTTTTTTTGGTCTATCATGTTTGCAATGATTGGCTACTTGACGCGCTGAAAGATACCAGAATGACGCTGAAGCGCCTTCTCTTGACGTTCAAAAATGATGCAATCATCAGTGGAGCCCGCTCCATTATGTCATTTATATGCACCTTCCGGCCGCCCGGCCGTTTATTGCCGGACACAAGGCCGTCATGGTAAGCAGGGTTTCGCCAACAGGAAGTTATTCGCACATCCACGACGTCAGCGTAGGCATCCAGAGACTGGAAGACAGGCGTCATTGGGTGGTAGATCGGCGTCTTGGCAGAGTGGAATGGGAAAGTCCGAGTGCAAACGATTTTGCTCGGATATGAAGCTGAAAATACCCGGACGTCGTGTTTTACACCCATACAGACTGACTCGGACCAAGGTGGATTCTGGAAGGCGAGGCGTTTGGGCTTGGACATGGGAAAGCTGACTTTACAGCCTGCTGCGACCGGGAAATCCTCGGGTCAGCCCTGTCTCAGCCAATTCCAGCTTGTTCACCTGCTGGATCCGGTGTTTGCCGGGTCACAAAATCGGGTTCATTCCTGCCCGGATTTTGGCTATCCTTACGCTATAGAAACGTAAAGCGGATCCTCAAAAGCCTGCCCAATCTCTTGGAACAGGGCGAACCGGGTGACTCCCCAACGCTAGACTGCACTAATAGCTGGGCAGTGGGTGCTGTGTTTGATCCGAAATCCCCATCCCCTTTCTTCCTTGGTGCCATTGTGTCAGCCAGGTACAGCAACGTCATAGGCATGTGAGAGCTGCTGTGCCACACACTGCTGAGCCACAAGGACAAGGAACGGATGGACACTTGCAATCGCATCGCGACTGATCTCGCATAATCACTTGACATTCGCGTGAGCTGACTTCCTGCACACATCTCACGGTCCCAACATGTTTAAATCGGAATGCGTCATGCGGGAGTTTACGGCTCCGCTTTTACCAACCCCTTCCTCCATTGCATGGATCAGTGCTATCGGCGGCAAACTGCAACCTTCTTCCGAGCAACTCGATGTGGCTTTCAGCTGCGCGAGGGAGAAGAAGGAACTTGACAGGAACAATTACGAAAGGTGAGGGCGTGGACCAATTGGGGGCCGCCGATAAACTTGCAAGAGGAGGGTGGCACCCCATTGGCAGCCGTGCTCGGGAGTGGGTCCTTGAGACACATCCTAAAGCAATCCCTAGGTCGAGTGCCGGGATCTTGTAATGGAGTTTTGAAACGATTACTCGAAAGTTTGCTCGAAAGGGAAGCAGGCCACGGGCGGTTGCGCCAGCGGCTGATCAGCTTCATTTACCTACAACCCTCAGGTAATACCCAGTGGTCACTGCTGCTCATGGCCGGTCGCGTGCGGGTGAGCGTGCGCGCCGCGGGTCTGTTCCCCTAGAGACACATGGAAAAATGCCTCACAAACCACACAATCTTATCAACGCTCCAAGAATGCCCCGCACACCCATTGGCTACCTGACGTCTGCAGCCTGGGGAACCAGCGCTGGGACCTGCAGACTCTGGGGCTAGACCGCCCAGCATCAAGCCGACAGAGCCAAGGAACGTGCCGACTTCCCTCCCCTGGAGCCTGATGCCTCCGTCTTGCCTGCCAGTTCGCCGATGCCCAATGTCGGGAGCAGCAAAAATAATCTCGCTCACTCCGAGTGGTGTGTCTCCGGGTCAACTAACAGCTCAGATGTCAAGCAAGCAAGAAATTGCCGCAACTCTGCCGCCTACCGCGCCAGTTGAAGTGGTCCAATGATCCCAAAGTCGTCCCGAGTAGAACCATCAGGTTGTCCATTGTTCCAGACCAAGAAAGCTCCAGGCATGTCGGGACGAAACGGGTCAGCGCCACAGACACACTGCCTCATCGCAAACCTCTAGGCTTAGCGCGATCGGCACGTTCTAGCCTAAAGCGGCAGTATACCACCCCACCACCCCTTGGCTGCTGGTGGTCGTCATGAGCTTTTCAAGTCTCGAACTTGATCCAGACTCTCATCTTGAAGCTGGTGGCCTCCCACCCACAGCAGAAAAGCATGGGCTTACACTGGGGTCTTGGGAAAGTGCTCTCCGCGAGGTCAGATTACCAAAAAAAACTCCCAGTCCCTCCCGTGATTCAGATCCGGAGAGGCTGAACCACTGCGTTCGGCTCTGGGAAGGGAATTGTTGGAGTGGAATGCACACCGCTTGTTGATTGGCCGCTGAATTCATCGATTTTACCGATATTTTGGTGGCGGGTCCTCTTTCCGTCCAATACAACAAATTCCGCAACAGGCTCAGCGGCAGTAGAATTTTTTATCGCTCGCTTCCAAAGGAGGTTGTTCGATGTTCTGAGGGCGCAGCAGCCCCACGCACCCCGCCAGCAGGACCCTTATCTCGCCACATCCCCACCCCCGCCCCCCACCGTGCGATAGAGTACGTACCCCTCCGACTCGCCGCCGATGAAATCCCTCGGTCCGCTTCGCGCCCCTCTTTATTCTCGCATTTCCCACGCTGCTTAACATAGAACTTCATCCCGGTGTCATTCCCCTCTGAATTGCCAGCGACTACAACATCCGCCGTTGTCCCAGTATCTCCTCAACGCCTGAGACGTCCAACACCTGCGAAAGCACTTCAACTTTTCTCCTCGATTCGTCATCCTCACCACACCGCAACCATGGTGAGTCCACACGCGTTCCCAATGCCCCGTGCAGCTATCATGCTTTTGCTTGCCTAATTGCTCCTGAATGCTAACTTGTATGCTCTGTGCAGGCTTCCTCCGACACCTTCACCAGCAATGCTCCCATTCTCCAGAAGTATCTTGCTCTGGACCAGAAGGGGTCCATCATGGCCGAGTACATCTGGATCGACAGCGAGCTCCAAGTGCGATCCAAGGTCCGGACCCTGCCGGCGAAGGAGGGCGGTTACGTTCCGGATGAGCTCCCTGTGGTATGTTTCGGGCTCCATGTTCCACGCAATATGTGCAGCCATGCGCTAACTGGGCTTTTTTACAGTGGAACTTCGATGGTTCGTGAACCCCCATTTTTCTCGTTATGGCACCGTCGCAGCCCGGTCCAAGAAGTGTCGGAGCTTGGAACACCTGACTTTCCACGGTTTTTGAGGACTCAGCTCTCACACTGTGGAAGGCGGGATTTGGTTCCTGCACCGCGGAAGACCGGATTTCCATTGCGCCGTGCCCAGCCACTATGCGTTATTCACTCAATTGCTGACTCCTTTGCACTTATTAGGCAGCTCGACCGGTCAAGCTCCTGGTGATAACTCGGATGTCTACCTCCGCGTAAGTCAAAGCGACCAATTGACCAGTCAGAGCCTTGCTGACGTCTGCAACAGCCTGTAGCAGTCTTCCCCGACCCGTTCATGCTCGGTGAAAACATCCTGGTCCTTTCTGAGTGCTGGAACGCCGATGGCACCCCCAACAAGTACAACGCCAGGCACGAGGCTGCGAAGCTCATGCAGCTCCACGCTGACCGCAAGCCCTGGTTCGGTCTCGAGCAAGAATATACCCTCCTCGGTGTAGGTGTTCCAGACTGCCAGTTCCTAGATCACGAACGCGCTAACGTGCCTCAAAGCTCACCGACAAGCCGTATGGCTGGCCCGTCAATGGCTATCCCGCTCCCCAGGGCCCCTACTACTGCGGTGTTGGCGGCGGCAAGGTTGTCATGAGAGATGTCGTCCTCGCTCACTACAAGGCCTGCTTGTACGCCGGTATCAAGATCTCCGGTACCAACGCCGAGGTCATGCCCGCCCAGTGGGAGTTCCAGGTCGGCCCCTGCGAGGGTATTGAGCAGGGCGACCAGCTGTGGGTTGCTCGCTACCTCCGTCAGTATATCCTCACCCTTCCGCATGGCCATGATTAACAATAAGTAGTTGCTCGTGTTGCTGAGGAGTTCGGCGCCAAGGTTTCTTTCGAGCCCAAGCCCATCCCCGGCGACTGGAACGGCGCTGGTCTCCACACCAACTTCAGCACGAAGGAGATGCGCGAGGAGGGTGGCATGAAGCACATCGAGGCTGCTATCCAGAAGCTTGCGACCCGCCACAACGAGCACATTGCCGTCTACGGCAAGGGTAACGAGGCCCGCCTTACTGGCAGGCACGAGACTGGCAGCATCGACCAGTTTACTTACGGTGTTGCCAACCGTGGCTCAAGGTACGTTGCTATCCAAGGGTTTCAAGTGTGGACACTGCCAAAACCAGTGAACCACTCGGCCCGCTGTTCCGATTGACTCTGGTGCTAACGGACCCACAGCATCCGTATCCCCCGCGAGGTTGCGGCGAAGAACTACGGCTACTTTGAGGACAGGAGACCCGCGTCCAACGCGGACCCGTACCTCATTACGGTATGTTGAAACCGTGGGTGTTGCATTGAACTTGCGGCTAATCTCGCTACAGGGTATTATCATGGAGTCGTGCTTCGGGCCGGCTGACAAGGAGTAAATCTTGGTTTTGTTTTGTTGGGCAGCAATTCGATGGCTGAGGACGGGAGCTCATGTTTCGCTTCTGGGTCTTCGCTGGTCGCCATTCTGGCGGGGCGTATGGGAAATGACAGTTGCGCTGATACCTTGTTTGTAACAAGACATTTTACATGGATGCGTTTGGTTTTGTCGGTCATTTAGAATGGGACTCTTTCAAGAGACACAAGAGGTGCACTGGTGACACGGCCGAGTGAACTTGCAAGTCATCGAAGTCCAAGCGGCGAGGGTGAAGACCGGTTTCTAGTACCACGGCGAGGCGTCTTTAATATCCTCGCATCGCATCTGTCATGACCAAGGCTGGTATGATAGTTGTCGGTCTTGGATGACGGTTCTGTATTATAGCTGACTTCCTCTTTCGGAAACAGCCCGCATTGGCATATTGGCTCTACCGTACGCTTACCTTCTTCATGGTCAGCCAACGTGATAAGCAAGGGGTGCAAATGATACTTAGCTGGTTTGAGGCCATAGCTGTCGTAGTAACTTGGGGGCAGAAAGAAGAGAAGGGTTTGCTATTTTGCCGTCAGCTGAGGTTTCTGCTTTATACGTTAAGATTTAGAGTTTTTCCAGGGCTCTAGGTGGCTTTGGCACTTGGGAAGGTTTTGATTGCGTGTTGCGGATTTGATTTACCTTGATTTGACCGAGGGGGCGTTGAGTGAGTCTGAGAGTAGGCGGGTCCTGGTGCCGCATTTCCCAGCCTAATTACCATTGACGCTGGGCATGGCGTTCTACGTTTTTTCTTTTTTTATTAGGTGGGGGAGAGAATAAAGCTCGAACTATATTAGTTCTGCAAGTGGAAGACTGGAGTGGGCAAGTTGTCCAGCGGGCGGGTTACACGGGAGGATTGAGTTTGAGCACGACTGGATGGCGCCAGGTCTGGCGCATAAGAGTGAAAACCATAATTAGACTTCCTAGATAAAAGCGGCCTGCTAGGCTGTCATGGGCATTGAGGTATAGATCCATAAAAAAGAGGCACAGCGTTCGAAGGGTAGCACGTCGAGTGAAGCCTTCTATCATGTCACTAGGTAGTTTATTGTTAACATGATATGTATTTGATTCGAGACTTGACTCTAGGTTTTATGCCAGATGTGTCTGCTCAGGACTCTGTTCTGACATTTGATTGTATGCTGTTACTCCGACTACATAGTTACATTCTTGATTTTATTTTTATTTTTATTATTTGCTTGATAGGAAATTCTTCTATCATAGAGTACACCTTCGCCCGAACGCTGGGAACATAGAAACAATAGACGCCTTCCACTGATACCTAGCAGTGGAAACCGAAGAAAGGGGGATTGTTAAAAAAGGGTCGAGAAAAAAAACATGTATGGGGCTTGCACATCTACATGTATATAGAGGGCCGTGACCGGATAAATTGCTGGCTTGGGAAGGCACAAACTTTGAACTCAAGGACAGACAAGACGGCCATCCGTAGATTCAAGAGCATACCTAGACATCCAACCTCCCAGTCCCAATTTTTTTTTTCTCGCTCTCGTATGTTAAACTTAAAACCCGCCCTTGCTGGCACCTTGTTTCTCCCCCCCCCCCCTTTTTTTTTGGAGCTCCTTTTTGTGTGGATGGTCGCACGGTGCCTCGGAAACTTTCTGTTCCAAGATGCTGGGTCATGGCAGTCATGTATCACTTTTTTGATAGGAAGGATCAGTATGATTAGGATAGGTAGAGATCCTACCGCTCAAGAAGAAGAAAACAAAAAGGGGGGAGATTGGGTTCCCACAGTCTCAAATCCAGTTGTGAACCCGGAACCCCATATCATCACATCACGTCTCGTAACATTTTCTTCTTCGGAGTCCTACCTACCTTTATCCTGGGGACGCCAGGTTTACGTTGCTGTGTACCACACCACTGAGTACCAGCAGTTATATTTGTACATGTTTGCCATTGTCATGGAAAAGTGATATTTCGGAAATGCCGATTTAACCCTCAAGCCTTACCATTGGTGTTGAGGTTAGCAGGGGTCAAGTTAGGGCCTCCCATCGATTCAATTTCATTGAGATGGCTACTACGTCAGTAGGTGATTCGATCTGTGCGGTTATCAAACGGAAGAGGGCTAGCTGAGAGAGAGACCGAGGATAGGTCGGGTAGAAACCACGTGCGATACATATAGCATAACGGCCATGAGGAAACTTTGGCTTTTTTTTTTCCTACGCCTCGACCAGACCTCTTCCAAGTTTGCCTTTCTTTTACTGCCGGGGCCCGAGGTTGGGGAATTTCTGTGGCGACCAGTCAAGTTTTGAGCTGATACTTCCGGTCAGGGGCACATGGGACGCCACGATGCTACTCGGCATGAGGAGAAAAAAAAAAAAGAAGAAAT
>Ga0247760_1002892_pt1 | contig 12119 bp, 21 predicted proteins | sample UWRJL171409R4_FD_179936 | JGI IMG/M metagenome (GOLD analysis project Ga0247760, IMG submission 179936) | Plant litter microbial communities from Arlington Agricultural Research Station in Wisconsin, United States - UWRJ-L171-409R-4 | ecosystem: Environmental > Terrestrial > Plant litter >...
CCAATGTTGCCCGAGCTCCTTGCAAACGCTGGGACAATATGAGCCGACCAGACCCGACCGCACCCGACCCTTTCATTCCATCACCATTTTCATCACGATCAAACTACCAGCATCATCGCCACCCCCCGATAGTTCTGACTCTTCAACACCCTAGCCCATCAACACTTTCCACATCTCGCCGAACATGACCGAGCCCGATTTTGGACGCCCCGACTCTGCGGTCGCTGGGTACCCTAACCCATCCAGTCCGCGACCAGGCAGCCGTGGTAGCCGATCGAGTCTCCGCCGGGACCGCCAGGACAACCCCACGCCGGCTACAACAAACCCCCGGCCGTCATCAGCAGCGCAGTTACATTCCCAACCACAATCTCCGCAGCCTCCCCGATTCATCGACGACCCAGTTCGACCACCATCACCACAGCCAACGCTTCCTTCCTTCAGTCCCATCTTCGCCCTTGTCACATCCAGCACCTACCCGTCACAGCGACCAACTACCCACCACCCAACAGTCCATTACATTTTCGCCGACGACGATCCCGAGCTCTTGACCGAGGCCCTCGCGCGGCACCATGACCCCGATGGGGACGGCGACTCGGACCAAACACGTCCGCGCGAGCGGGCCATCGTTCTCGATATGGTCCCCACCGACGACGGGCTGAGTTTCGACGTCGGCTCGGCCAGCAGCCTCTCCTCAGATTGGGCGGTTGTCAACGCCCACGTTAGCCGGATGGAGGGTGTCGACGGCGCACTCGCTGGTGCTCGCGGGGATGGGCGTGGGGCCCCCATATTACACATCGAGGGAGTGGGCATTGCGCCGTCGCCTGGACCGGTAGTTTCGGCGAAGACAACACCGGAGGGCGAACTGCAATCCTCAGGTGCGAGCGGGGCGAAACCACCGAAGCCTCAACAGGCGGCCGAAGAGTACGCGGATTTGATAGCGGACTTTGAGAAGAGGATGGAGGTGCTGAAGAGGGTGGTCAAGGCGGGCAATGAGAGGCAGCAGGTGGCCGAGGTGGGGAGGAACGAGGGATACAGGGAAGAAACGGCGGCCAAGGAGGGGGAGGAGGACGACCGGGGTTGAGCCATGGGAATCTTTTCAGCATCAACTAACCTAGTAACCCGTCATCCGTTCTGGTTATGATCATTGAATCATGACGTATAAGCGAGTGGATGTCGGCATCTTTCTGTCTGCTGATTCCACAGGGCGAAGGTAAGGCCATTGGCTCCATTCCATTCCCTTCGTGCTTCCATGGCTTCCATGACCACGCGGTGATAAGGCCTGACCTAGTTCACATTGCTGCAGGAAGAGGGATCGAGTTGCCTGTCCCGCCGTCGTATCATTGCTACCAGTAGATGCACGGCCAAACCGTCCGTCCGAAGTCCGTAGTGGTCCATGTATTGTACAACACGCAGTTGGACCAAATACATTCACGTCAGGATCAAAGTTCCAATAGCCAAATGCAACTGATATTTATACAGTTCCTATACGCGCAAGATGTTAAATGTTGGCTTGCTGACTCCCAATACAATCAACGCCAATACAACAGAAGCAACAATTGGATAAGCCCGACTTCCCACGTTTCGGGGCTGGCACTAGCCAGTCTTTTGGGTGCTGTATATATCCAAGGAAATCCAGACGGTGGGGAAACCCAAGCACCAACGCCATCCTCCACAATCGATTTTTTTTCTTTTGCAAGAGTTAAGGAAACAGTGATTAGGGCTGTCGAAAAAGTCGTGCCTAAGGCCCAGGCGCCTCGTTGGTCTAAGAGCCATGGTGGAACCAGCCGCATGCAGCTCTTCTTTTACTCATCTGTCCCGAGATCATCGGGAATGATAAACCGCCGGGCAATTGACCCTCGCTTTTGAAGGCTCCCTGGGGTACCCGCTGGGATACTGTCTGGATTGAATCCCGTGTTGGAGAGGGTTATCTTCGATTGCCCGATTGAGCGAGCAACAGGACCGCTGGTGGCAATTTCAACACCCCGTGCCGAGTTCATCTGGAGATCGTCCAAGACACTGCGGGCGTCGAGGCTGCGCTTCTTCGCCCCGTTGGCACCACGGTTGACCATGATATAAACAACCACAACGACGGCAATGATGACAAGGATCGTGACTGGAACAAGGTTAGTCTCAAAACAGTTACACACTAAGGTCACGGGAGTACGTACTACCAATACCCAAGCAAATCCACTTCTTCTTCCGAGTCGAGCGAGCCGTGTTCACTGCAGTCCCGATCTCGACATTCGCCTGGCGCACATCCTCCTCTACCGTCTCGGTCTTCTGGCTGATGTCCACGAATTGGGTTTCTTGCTGCTCGATCAGGACGCTGAGATCCGTAAACAGCTGCACGAGCTCTCCCAATGTCTGCTCAATCTTCTGCATATCTTGCTGACGGGCTCGAACAGCATTCAGAGTCGAGGTGGCTTCGCCCATACGATTGCCTTGCATCAGCGCTTGTTGGAAGACCTGAGCATTCCCGCTCGTATCCTCAACAGCGGAGCGAACCTCAGACTCGGTGGCATTGGGGCGCACGATACGATATTGGCGTGCCATTTGATCCTGCGTCTTTTTTCGGAAGACTGACTCGATCTGCTGGTATTCTTGGTTGACCTCCTTCAGGCGACGCTCGACACGCCCAACCTGCGCCGAGTTCCGGGGTTGGCGGCCCTCGGGAACCGACTTTACCATCCGCACACGGTCTGTCAACTCCCGGAACATGGTCATCGTCCTCGATGAGAGGTTGTCCAACTCTCGCCTGGTGGAGGTAGCGTCTGCTTCGATCAAAGACCGGTCTTGGAGCATTCGGAGCGTCTCGAGGTTGTCCTTGATCTGATCGATGACACGATCAATGTCTCGGCACTCGTTCAGGATGGCATTAGGGTCATTGCGGTCAAGGGAGCTCTTCTGTGAAAGAGATGACATTTCGACATTGCCAGCTGTTCAGGATCCAAAGTTAGGACACGGGTGCCACATACTCGGGGCCAGCATTCGACTCACATCCGTACTCATTCCGCCCTCCTCTCGGGGCAGTTGGGCGTGGCCCTTGGCCGAATGTGGCCGCAGGTGGTGCCCGCCCCCCTCCCTGTCTCCCATAGCTATTGTCTGCTGGCGAGTTTCGCTCGTCGAACGGGTTCTGCCTCCCGTATCCGCCATCGCGTTCATCGAACGGGTTTTGTCCTCCGTACCTAGACGTTCCGGGTCAGTCTACCAGCTGCGGCAGCAGTGCATACGCCCGGACAAGTGACCGGTGTTCTGTCTTCACGGAAAACTAACCCGTACTGAGCCATTGTTAGCAGGTTCTCTCTATGATCACTGTCGTGTTTTGATAGAGGATTGGGAATGCAGAGGAGATTCAAGGAAGTGATTTGGACGAAGCAGCGCCTGCTTGAAGCCCGAGGGCGGTGGGGTATGGTTTGAAACGCGGGAGGGCTAGAGAGGTCTTGCTGAAACACTCACGCTCATGTTGACGGTTTGCGATGCAGCGGCGGCGTCAAGATTTCTTGCGAAATTGGTCTTTTTTTTGGTGCTGTGCGAAGGGCGAAATTGAAAGTAAGCTGATGACCAAAGAAGAAGAGGTTGTTGCGTGGTTTTGTTCAAGGGATCGCTGCAGAACTTTGGTCGAGGCTACGGCGCTACGTTGAGGCGCAGAGGTTCAATCCTCAGGAGGTCGGGTTGGTCAGACCGGAAGGGGGCAAGGAGCCCGACAGCAGGCGTGGCGTAGATCAATAGCTGCGCTGGCGATGCAAAGGACGTGCAGCTGTTTCGCCAGCAAGTTTCTTGACAGATGGTGGCCTTTCAGGTGCTCCAGAAAGATGCAATGCCTCCCCGACGCGATTGACAATCAGTCAAACGTCTGAATCGCCGTCGGAACCACGGTCACTGAAGAGGATCTCAATGGTATCCGCTGTGGATTGCGCCAAGCAAACGCTTGGCGGTTACAAGATTGGACTACAGGCCCTCCCTGCATGGGGACGGGGCCGGCAGCAGAACCGTTTCAGGTTCATGATCAGCAGGCACGACCAAGCGATCTGAAGTCAATGTGAGCTCTCGCGATGCTCAGTGATAAACCGCTGCCATCCAATAGCCGCCATCCGCAACGACCTGAATGGAAATTGGGCGCCATCTGTAAAATAGTGAAGCAAAACGGCCTGGCCAAACAATTTGAAATCTCACCCGCCATTTCGGATGAAGGATTGGCTGATATCAGCTGCAACTCTGCCTCTGACCTGGAGACTTGGGATTGGCTGCTGACACAACCCCCACGGCGAAGACAATGCACTTAACTGGAAGGATTAATAGTTAGTTGATGGGGAGCGGCGTGGAGTTAACGTTAATTCCCATTCCATGAGTGAGGAGGGCACGAGTTTGGACCGAGCTCTTGGCGTGCGAGGCAGTTCACCTGCAAGCCGCAGGTCCGATACCAAACAATCACCTGTATTTCGCGCATGTAGCCTCGTTCCTCTCAACTCTAAGAGTGCACTGATGGTAGAGTCCCGTAACTGACATTTCTTCCAGGTAGATTCCGCGAATACTCCTATGATAGCACGAAACCGCACGACGATACGTATTCGCATCCTGCGACTGCAGCGGACGGCAGGCTGCCGGAGCGCTAAGGGGCAGTTGGTTCAAGAAGCTAGATATCTCAACCTAGCTATCATACAACGGCATACGCCGATGCATAACTCACACTGAAATCGTTGGTCCGCTTCACCAGATTGCTCCTCTGGTACTGGACGAATTTGAACTTGCCCTTTCCGTCTTCCTGACCATCCTCACCGATCGACTCGAGGCATGCTAGGACAACGCCGATTGGGTGTCTGCCACAAACGGTGTTCTCCGTCTCTTGGACAGTGGTGTAGAAGTTGCTGTGGACGCCTGATATGACAGCATCCATGGCCATCTCGTCAAGTACACGGATAACTTCGTGAATAGGTGGGCCATCGGGGCCAGCAGTCGTGTTGCTTAACATGTTCGTGTCAACTGGCAGAGAACTTGCTGAACTTCGGGCGTCTATGTTGCGAACCCCACCATCGGAGTACACCGGCCTGTAGCTAAATCGCGAACCCCAATGACAGAAGTCCGACGAGACGATAAAGGCATTTTCAGGGTCTTTGAGGTATGGACTCAACAATTGACCGAAGAACCGTTCCTGTTCCGTGGTACCATCCCCAACCAGAATGGGAACTATGGGTGGGTACTTGCTGCTATCCTCACCAAATGTTTGCTGGAGTCTCTTCCATAGATATGGTAGGTGCATCTCGAGGGAATGCTCAGCAACGTCCTTGTTTGTTGGCATCAGGGTGAAGTGCCCAGTCTGCTCAAGCTGGTTCGTAGTCGCCCTGTCCACTGACAAATCGCCAAACGGTGTCTCGTACTTGTCGAACGATGTAAGTGCGCATCCTCGAAGGTAGTAGGTATGTGACGGTCCGAGGACGAATACTCGCTTAGCGGTGCTAAGATCAAGTACCTTGTAGGCCCAGGCGGCGCAGGGTCCTGAGTAGGTGTAGCCGGCGTGCCTGAAAAAGACGGTTGTTAGGCTGTATTCCTTGAGCCTTAAGAGGATTGATAAAACATACGGAGCTATGATGACTCTTGCGCTTGGGATCGGGAGGCTTATCTGGTCCAGCGTGTCTGGTACGCGTCCCAGAAACTCATCAAGCTGCTGAGAAAGCCCGACCGGGTCATCTTCGTACCAGGAACCAGCGTGGCTAGCCTCCCGTGTCCCCATGTTTACAGTGCTATCCAAACTCACGAACGTCGGGGTGCTTGTTGTTCGTTGGGAAGACGGGGAAGGAGGGGCAACTGGACGTTAGGGAGAGCTGAGGCGGGGTACGGCGTCATCATCCCGCCCCGCATGCAGACGCCAACTCTGGGCAAACCTGCCCCACTGTTCTTCTGCATTGCTTGAGGATGGATCATGATGACATACGCCGTGTCTGGAGGTCTGCGTCACCCGAGTTTCCGTCAGCGAAGAAGCACATTGTTAAAATGTTGTCGATCCCAAAGTCTTCAATATCTAACATTGTACAATGTCTCGCCTTGCAATGCCCTTTCGTCAAGTAGTCGTTCCTTGTCACAGGCATAGCCATCAAGAGCTTGGCTTGGCCTCGGACTCATCCAACGCTATTCCGCCCAAACCAAGACCAGTAACGCCATGCGGGTATTCCCCCAACTCCGATGAAATGCAGCTAGCCATATCACCAATTCCGAAAAGAAAAAACGGACCGGTTCACAGCTGTCCCTTAAACCTAGCACGCCATGCCCGTCGCTAACCTCGCTTGACCTCTCCAAACTCCGGGCTCAGCGCAAGCAAGACATCGCCGGTGGTCTCCAAGATTGCTGATGGAGCAACTGAAACAGGCGACTTTTCCGCACGCGCCGCAACTCTGGATGTCGGCTTCTCCACTCCCAATATCCGTCATGATGTCCGAACCATTGCTCGGCCCAGCACCACAATCTTCACAACAGATAGACAGACTCTGGTGTGCAACACCGGGAGACGACAGGGTGGGCGGCGTAGCAACAGGAGCGGGAGAACTAGTCGTGACAGGAAGCCCCCAGAAGCTGTGCAAAGAACGTTGCTGGAGGTTGCGGCGAGCAGTCGTTACACTCGGGCATGGTGTGGGCATGACAGGGGCTGGTTGCGGTTTGCCAATGGTCGACAATTGCTGCTGCTGGGCCGAATAGAGGAGACTGAGAGTGCGTTCTTAGACACCGACGGGTTAATCTATGTCCTGGCCACAGTTGACAATAATACGTACGATGGACCTCAGCTTCAGATGGACGATTATCACGAAATCGCTTCATTGTCCGGCTCGGCAGGTGAGACGGTGTCGAGGAACGAGAGGTGAGGAAACCCCAGCTTTCTGTTTCCATTGCGCTGAAGTCAAAAGCACTGCTACCTGGGCGCGGCGGTGACGAGAAAGTGGAACTGAACGACAGTTCTGACTCGGATCTCTTGCGCTTGAGGACCATCTTGACAATTGGTAGGGTAAGTGTTGATACACGCGTCGAACACACCAAGAAGAGGAAGGAGTAGGAATGAACAGAGAGATCACGACTCAATGCTGTCACAGATCCTGGGTATGATTCTGGTGGGTGCGGATGCAATGATTGTGTGAATTGATATCAATGTCCGTCCTTCGACTGGTTGGTCAATGGTGGGCGGGCTGGTGCGTGCTTTTGTATCGGATGGGAGGCTGGGCACAGACGCGACCGTGTTGCGACGCGTCCCCGCCCTCAGACCCACCGCTAAAGTGCTGGTCAAAGCTCGGGCTGCCCCTCATCTCATTTATATCATGTGATTTGGTGTTGAGGACGTGCCTTAGTTGACGCGACCCGTTTTCCTTCTGTCATTAGGAGCGAGAACCGGGAGCAGCCCACAAGCATTCCCCAAGTTTCCAAATTGGTATCACTGAAATGGAAGTGTGGCACGAAGCCCACATAGTTGTTCTACATCACATCGATTGGCCGACAGAATGACATCAGACAGGTCACCAATCCCACCACGCGACAGCCCGGAAGTTGTCAACAGAGAAGTCGGGTCGGACACCGAGATAGCACATGAAACGGCTGAACATGCATCACTCAAATATTCTCTTCTTGGACCTTCATTGACGAAGGCAGGCCAGGACGCCGTGGATCAAGCAGCTGTATGTGAAACCCTCTCGAAAACCTCATTGCCCTGGCGTTGACCGCCTTCCAATCAGGTGTCTGAGATTATCTACAATGCCTCAAAGGGATCAAAGTTCTTCAACCACGAGGAAGTGAGAGACAAGACCCTCAGTGCAAAGATAGAGGTCATTCTGGCGAAGAAGTGCAAAATTGAACAGCTTGATCTCTCACGTGAGCTGAAAGCCGCGGATAATCTGATCGCGCAACTTGAAAGCTCGAGAGATCTGACGCAATATCTTGTCCATATGGACTGTGATGCTTTTTGTCAGTCATATTCCGATGTCTTTTGATGCATGGCTAACGAGGTACCGGAGAAGATGCCGCAGTGGAACAGCTCGATCGCCCTGAGCTAAAGGATGTCCCCTTTGCCGTGGGAGGCGGTGTTTTGACAACCTGTAACTATGTAGCTCGCACATTTGGCTGTCGGAGCGGCATGGCAGGTTTTGTTGCAAAGAAGCTGTGTCCACAGCTGGTGCTCCTGCCACTGAACTTCGACAAGTACAACGCAAAGGCAGCTGAAGTACGCCAGATTTTGGCAGAATATGACCCCCGCTTTGAGAGTGCTAGCATCGATGAGGCTTACTTGAATATCACCAACTACTGCACCACCAACGGGATGGAGCCGCCAGATGCTGTTGACAAGATGCGCAAAGAGATCCACGAGAAGACCGGTATAACAGGTGGGCAGTCCCGATAGACGATGCTTGGCCCCGAGATCTACAAAACTAACCCTCTCGCAGTATCTGCCGGAATTGCAGCAAATACTCGACTTGCAAAAATCTGCTCCAATATGAACAAACCTAACGGACAGTTCGTGCTCGCTCATGATCGCGATGCCATCATGGAGTTTATGAGCTCGTTACCATGCCGCAAAGTAAATGGAGTAGGACGCGTGTTTGAAAGAGAACTTGCATCGGTGGGAATCAAGACATGTGGGGATATCTATCCACAGCGGCAGTATCTCACACGGCTTTTCGGTGAGAAGGCGTACGAGTTCCTGATTAGGTGCTATCTTGGTCTTGGCCGAACGACTGTCCAACCTGCGGAAGAGTACGAGAGGAAAAGGTAGGCTTCCGCTACATAGCAATCGTTGGGCTACAGCTAACGCAAAGCCTACAGTGTTGGCACCGAGTCAACGTTCCGAGAACTCAGTGACCCAGTTCAACTCCGCGCAAAGCTAAAATGGACAGCTTCAGAGCTGGAGAAAGACATGCAGCGGGCGGAATGCAAAGGCCGCACCTTGTGTCTGAAAGTAAAACTGCACACCTTTGAGGTGCTCACGAGACAGGTGGTCCCTCCGAAGGCTGTCTGGCAGGCTGATGATCTCTACAACTACTCACTGCCTATGCTAGAGAAGTTAGAGAAGGATTTCCCGAGCATGAAGTTACGTCTGATGGGCTTGAGATGTACCCAGCTTCAGAGCTCCAAGCCACCAGATACGATGGCGTTCTTCGGACTACGTCGCCGACAAGAATCGGGTCAAACCACAGGTCACAGTGCGCAAGCCTATGGGGATGAAGAATGGGAGCAATGGCCTGACGAGGCACTTAACGAAAGCGGCGAGAGAAACGAAAGCGGCGAGGATGGAAGGGAGCCAGAACCCAACGGGCAGACCACATACGGGGATAGTCCCTACCGCAGACACGGAAAAGAGATTCTTCCCAATCCCGGGAAAGCTGAAGTGGTGGAAGAAGAGCTTTGGGACTGTCCCATCTGCGCAAGGCCTCAACCTGCCGATGAAAAACAGTTCAATGATCATATTGATCTCTGCCTGTCAAGACGGGCCATTCGAGACACTGTGCAGAAGGATGCGGCTGCGCAATCATCGTCGTCGCTGAACAGCAGGAGTACAACTCCAGAAGCCAAGAAAGTCAAGAAGAGAGGCAGGTCGACCACGACAGTAGACCCGAGGCAAAAGAAGTTGTGTTTCGGGTAGCGAGGTTTGGGAAGCGTAAGCATGACCTTGGGACAAGACTCGGGGGGCGTTAGGTTGACGACTGACGAATCGTGAAATTTTACCACTGATGAATAGAAAAAGAACGCTGATGTAGTCCGCTCTGCCCACTCCGAACGCCATTGTCGGCGATGTGGACGTAGAGCATTTGATCTCAGCTGCTGAACCATCATTACCCATCATACATCCCATTTTTATGTCATGACCAGAGTAAGTATATTCAAGTATCGCATTCCGTATCTTAATCCACTCCATCAGAGCTCGTTGTGCTCCTGGGTGTCGTCAGTGTCAGCGACCACGGTCTTAACTGCCTCTGCAGCCTCGCTGACGACGCTCGCGACCTTCTCGCCGGCACCTTTGGCAGTCTCAGCAACCTTCTTGGTAACGATGGACTCAGGCTTAGGGACACCCTCGATACCCATGAGCTCCGTCTCGAAAACTGGTGGCACAAGGCGGTCAGCAATGGTGGGGACAATGTTTTTCAAGCTCGCCACCGGCCAGGAATAGGACGTACCCAAAACGGAGCCGCCCGGGATGGGCCCGACACCCCGATCGCCATAGCCGTAGCTCGGAGGAATGGTCAAAGTGCGCTTCTCGCCAATGCACATGTCCAGAAGGCCCTCATCCCATCTGGTTGTACAACCATAATTAGCGCTGGGACGCGTCACCTCGTGGTTTGTGTGCACTTTACCCCTTAATGACCTGGCCGGCGCCGAGAGAGAAGCCGAAAGGCTGGTTGCGGTCGTAGCCTGGCGGAAATTCCAAGTAAGCACAGCTCAACAATCTATTCGGCTGGTGGGGTCTAAAAACACCAAGCGGACCGTCTGCCTGCCACGGAATAGAACGGGGATAACTAACTGGCATCAAACTTTTGGCCATTGGACTTGAGTGTGCCCCGGTAGTGGACCTGGATGCTATCCCCCTTCTTAGTTTTGCGGTCACACTCAACCTCGAGAGTCTTTTCGATCTTGAGCTCGTCGGCGGCCAGCACGCCAATGGCGGCCGAGGCGAGCAGGGAGAAAGACAGCAGAACAGACTTCATGGTGGCGACGTTGTTTTGCTCAAAAAAAATTGCGATCAAATTGAATCTGTTTCAAATGAATTGGGCTTTGGAGTGGCGTGTGGCACAACACAAATCTGTACCTGCGGCAGGATCACGAGTTTTGGAGCTGGATGCAGGGCGAGAGGCAGGACGGCAGGTGCTGTGGCCAGCTGGCTCTTCGCGATGAGGGGAAGGGTTGCATCATCTGGGCGGCTATTGGACCCCAACTCCACCAGCACGCTTGGTTGACGCAATTTGTCTCCACAACCTGGCTGTGTGCGGTTATCGATAAAGACCGTTACATACAAACGACATTGTTTGACCTGGCAGGTTTCACTGCAAATTAAAGCTGGCGACCGAGGCCAGAAGCGTTGGGGGACAGCCTCGTCAAAAATTCTGCTTTTTTACGCAACTGTTCGCCAGGCTGGCGTGGCTGGCACTGTTGGCACTGCTGGTTGGGCAGTTGGGAAACTGCACTGCCTCGAGCCAGTTCACAACTTCACCGACGCTCAGCCGCCCTCCCAGACGGGGCTTCGTGACCACAAGTTCGTGGCAACTCAATTGGGCTGCGAACAGGCGCTTCCATTGTCTCTTTCGAATCAATCGGCTTACCAGACCGAAATTTTCACTCGCGGACGCGGCTTACCGTGGTCGATTTAAACGTGGCAGTCTCGCACTCTGGCCTTCCCGCGATCCACTGTGAGTCGCCGGGATCGAGCCCCGATGGGTCTGTGTGTCCCGCGCCGGGCGGCCCCGCCATTGGTCCGAGCGATTTGCAAAGCCTCCGCTCGCCGCGCGCAACAGCGCAGAAGCCGTTGAACTGCTCCGTCGCAATTTGAAATTTCGCAGTTCCCAACAATGGCGATGGAACAGACGCGTTAGTCTCAAATTCAACGCATTGTCAGGTTTCCAGCATTCGTGAGTCACTTGTGGCCTTGAAACTGGGGGGTAGTCACTGCAAAATCTGGCAGAAAAGGCAGCAGCAGCTCGACCCCACTTCCATCCAGGCAGAACACCTTTTTGGCCAAAATTTCATCCACGCAAAAAGTCCTAGCACCTGAGGACTCGGTCGACCAGAATCGTCCTTTTGACAATGGGAGGCCCCGCCAAGCAGCTTGTAACCGCGTTTCTTAGGCAGGTGTGGCTGTTAAGGGTCCAGTGACCAACCCCTGCTGCCGGTCAACCATTCCAGTTTGTCCCGGCCTTAACACAGCGAACGCTGCCTGCCCAGGCATTCTGAGGTGGCTTTCCAAATCCCCCCGCCCCCGTTCGCCACCGCGCAGTGCAGCGCAGCGCTCTTTGTCTCTGACAACCCAATTTGAAGCCCCAGGTTTCGCTGTCGCTACCTTACCATAGAGCGCGTCAACCAGCGAAAGCACAATTGCGCTCTACACGTTCCTCTGACCGTCCCCACGAGAAGTCCCCGCGCCGCCTGGACTAGTGGTCTCG
>Ga0247760_1002893_pt1 | contig 12115 bp, 10 predicted proteins | sample UWRJL171409R4_FD_179936 | JGI IMG/M metagenome (GOLD analysis project Ga0247760, IMG submission 179936) | Plant litter microbial communities from Arlington Agricultural Research Station in Wisconsin, United States - UWRJ-L171-409R-4 | ecosystem: Environmental > Terrestrial > Plant litter >...
CCCGCCGCACCCCCCGGCCCCGACCCCGAAAACCTCCCCGTCGGTTTGTCTACGCCTGCCTGCGCCGGCGCCGTCCACACCGGCACGTGCTCCTGTGGCGCCCTCACTTTTTCCTCCCGGCCCTCGACCGGCCAAGATGCTCTGTGAGTGCAACGATGACCTTGCTTTGTCCCCCCAGCTCCTCCTAGCGTCGCCAAGCTCCAAACACCAAGGTGGACGGTCAAGGCCAAGCATCCCAAGCATGGATATTGCCAGATTGGCCTCCCCAAAGCTGTCCGCACCGCTCTCTTCCCTTTCAAAGCATATCGACTCGCTTGAGTCTGACATGGCCCCGTCGGAGGTCGTGTGCTGACTGGATTGGATGCTAGGGATTTGGTCGACTCGTCGAGGGCGGGAGGAGGGGTGGGGGTGGGCCACAGGCGTGCGGTGTGGATGGACGGCCGGCAGGCGTGGATAAACTGGTGGGGGGGGATGCTTGGGCCGCCGTGCTTTGTTGCCGGTAAGTCATCGTCATCTCTGCAAGTGTGACAATCTTGACATGATCTGGGGCTGACTAAGTATGAGGGCTCGTGTTTGACAAGTGGTTCGGGGTCGGGGCGGTGGGTGCGGCGGTGGTGATCGTGGCGGTGGATGCCTCGGTGGCGGTGTGGGCGGGCTGGCCCGGTTTTTGGAAGTATTTATCTACATTTAAATAGATTTAAATTACATTCTTCTCCGCCGATGGCGGCAGCGATCACATCTATCTCCGCGGCCATGGTGTTGACCTGTGAACCCTCTTCGCTCCTCGCATCAGCCAGATTGGCGTGTACTCCAGGCGATCGAAGTGATGGCGAAAGTGCCGCGGATGAAAATGCCCACGAGGAATCTGTCCAGGTTGCCAACCAAGGTCGGGGGGCGATTTGCCGAGGCCAAGCTCTGCCAAACAGGTTGTCAAGGCCGCGTCGACGGCAAAGGCGAGAGGAGAAGAGGATGTGTCAGTCAAGTGGAATCACGCAAAGCTAGCGGGCTGGAACAGAAATTGATCCGTGTTGGGAACTCGAAGCCGGCGACTGCTGCTCCATGTCAACGTGCAGAAGAGGCGCAGTCCCAGGGCGATGGCAGAGAGGCCTTGAAAGACCCACGGGTTGCGAGAAGCGACGGCGGCGCGTGGTAGAAGCACGTCGCAACAAAGTCAAGGTTCAGTCGATAGATTCAGGTAATACATTAGAGTAACTTGTTTTAGAACAGAGGGCAGACAGCCGTGGAACTTGCATCCCCGGGAGTGGCACAGCTCGAGTGCGCCCCTTTTCCAAAGCTGGAAAACCCTTGTTGTGACAGTGGTTGGGGATGCATGGAGACTTGGTGATGTCTCGGCTGTGCCTTGCAACCACCTGTCCGCCCCTCAACTCTTCCTCGGCGACTTGTCTCCTACACACACACACGCATCGCGGGCTAGACCGCCAGTCTGAGTTGCCGTAGTATCGAGACGTGCCATCTGCCAATTGTTATTGCCTCGGCGCCGTTACCGTCCATGAGCTCTTGTTGCCTCGGCGGTGTTGCCGTCTATCGGGTCCTGTTGTGTCGACGGCGTGTCGTCCGTGGCCTCTTGTTGCCTCGGCGGCGAGCTGGCCATGAGATCTTGTTGCCTTGGCGGCGCGCGGCACCGGCTGCCGTCTATCGACTCTTGTTGCGTCGGTAGCGTTGCCGTCCACCATCGCTCGTGGACTCGGCGGCGTTGGAGCCGTCGATCGGTTCTCGTTACCTCGGTGAGGGGGCGATTGTAGCGCCGGCGCTTGGAGAGAGGGGGTGTTAGATGGACTTCATGATAGGGGTGGCGTTGGCAGAATTTGGGTGGCATAAAACTCCATATCGTGGTTTCGAGGATACCTACCTAGTTTTTGGCCGTAAAATGGGCCGAATTTGATACTCTCGTCGCTCGTCGCGATACGCAACATGTTTGGGAGACACTGCGCCAAAGAAAAAGTTGGGCGGGGGGCGGGAAAGGTGATTGCAAGTTGCTTTCGACTTTCAATGGACCCAACAGAAATGGCTCCAGATTTAACCATAGGCGACCATCAATTTTTGCCCAGCACCCAGGTTGACATGTAGGCGTCGACAGTCTCTTCCCGCACGGCTGCCCATTCCTGGGCAACGAGAGACGTCGTCCTTCTTTCCATTCCAACCCCACTACCTGCCAGACCGGCCCGAGACCAGGTTGGCGAACCCGTTATGGGCCAGGAAAAGCCTGGATCCCTGATAGTCAAGCGGTTCGGGAGCAGATCAACCTGGCGACGAATAACTGCAACCGTCTCACCATCCACCAGGCTCTGCATACCATTTTTTAGGGTCAACGTAACCTGCCTAGCCTTCGAAGTAATGGGAATACAACGAGTTGAGTCGGCGATTAAGGGATCACGGATCTGTTACATACACAGACTGGCATCGTCGACTAAGTATCTAGTTTAGATGTACAGAAGTTGGCCCCAAAACCAGCAAAGTTCATTATTTAAACAAAACGGCCGGGCAGCTACCAGCTGCATTGCCCCAACCCTCTGAAATCGGTTACAGCCACGGCAACGCTATTAGCTGGATGCCATCAGACGGTCCCGTTAGAAAGACATTACATCCAAGCTCACACGAACTCGAAACTAAAACAAAATATATCCTAATTTATCATTCCTCATAAAGCCCATCACTCTTACCCGTACCCAATCCGTATTGACTATGGAGACCCTCGGGCCTCGTGAACTTGTCGACACATACGTAAGGCGGTAACTCTAGGTATATAGTATCATCCCTCCCATCACCGCTGGTAATACGAACCGAGTCGGTATCGTTTCTCTACGCACGGTCCACCCAAGGTATATCGTTAGTCGAGTCCCCGGTAATACGGACGGGGTCCGAGTCGTCACCTTAGACCCACGGGGTGTCGTCTCGCTTAACACGATCTACCCAGGGTATATCGTTCGTCGAGTCCCCGGTGATACGGACGGAGTCCAAATCGTCACGCTTCGTCCAGTCGGTCGAGTCACCCCCGGTGATGTAGACGGAGTCGGCATCGTCTCGCTTAACGCGAGCCTTCCAGTCGGTCGGATTCGTATGGTCGGAGTCGGGTTCGTCACCTTGGACCCATGGGGTATCGTCGGCGCGGGTAATGCGGACCGAGTCCCGTTCTTCGATAGTCACCGCATCGGCGCGGCGGTCGTAGATGTAGGCAAGGGGTGAGGCTACGGTTAAGAGAACCGAGCAGGAGGCGAGCAGGAGCGTCGCTTTCATTTCGGATAGTAGACGTTGTAAAGTTGGTAATGGTGGTGTCGCGGAGGCGATATTCTCGGGCGTCTTTTGGTTTCTTACAAGTTCGGAGGGCCTAAACTGCACAGACCTTATATCTTGGGGGTTGACCTTGCCGATCGACACCACGGCCTAACTATTCGCCGAGACAACAGATATCCAGTCACGTAATACCTTGGTAATACTCTCCAATAACCGTGCTTAAGCGGCAATCACTTTATGTTATTGACCGCCCGTCCAAGACAGGATACGAGTACGATTGGCCGGCGGTTCGTAAATAAGACCTTATTCCCGCCCGGGTCCTCGAGAGAAAAGTCTCGACTGGCATACCAAGGTCTTACGTCCGAGACAATTCTTAGCATTCGACTGCCCGTATTCAGGCTGGCATATACGACGGAAGGGAGGTTGGCTTCACGTCGTCCTCTAGCTTAGGCCCATAAGGTAGCGGCCCAAACGACACTACAGAAAACATCAGGGGGATCCCGTCTCGAGCCTGGGCCCTTTAGGTAGCGGCCCAGATAACATGGCAGAAAACATTGAGCAGGTCCCGTCTCGAACTAACCACGCTGATCCTCTACTAAATTTAGTAAGGTACGGGATGGGGCGATGGACGGAGGGATGGCCTCCTAAGGCGAGATACTCGCCGGGCTTCGGTACCACCGGTGCTAGGGGGTTGGGTGTGGGCGGTTTTGGAGTATAGCGGATGGTGGATATTAATAAAACGCTGGATGTGGATAGCGCCATAGTCGAATAGGAGCCCATCGATACCAGTCAGTCGATTCTCGTTCCCATGGCGGTCATCCCGAGGTTGTCGATATTACGGCCCGAGCTCCGGAGGCCCTGGGAAGCCTACAACCGGTGGCTCATGCAAGCTTTCCCGTATCTGTGGGAGGCGTTCATCGTCCTGGAAGCAGACGAGGAGAGCAACTATAGTAGGCAGATTAAATTTATCGACCCGCGAGGGAGCTAAGAGGTTGCCGTGGCGGATGGAAAATGTCAAATAGTCGTTCTACTACGAAAACGGGTTAAAGTGCATTTCTGGGACGGTTTGGGATCTCCTTTCCGGTTTCTCGACATAGTCCTCCTAAGGTTTGTCGACTGCTCTTAGCAAGGTTATACAAGACCGGGAGAGGAGTTGGGACTGGGTCGGGAGCTAAATCTTTTTCGGAAAGAGACGATACCTAGACTGGTAAGTCTCTATTTATCAATAGGCGTCCATTCGAAAGTCAAGGGACAACCGTAACATAGGTATAGTATACTTGATCTCGCGGGAGATAGCGGTTCCCGCAGGTCATGGAAAGAGAGTACCGAACGGGGAAGTACGAGATCTGGAATACTAAAAAGTGGACCTTCATATCGGGCACCTTATACGGGAGAAGCCTACAGATAGGGAGCAACTGCTTTCGAATGCAGGATGGTACAGGTCCGAAGCTAGGATATGTACCTACACAGGTAGAGTTCCTAGCGGAGCACGCGGATCGGTAGGCTTTAAATATCGGGAAGAAGGGTCTTACACGGGAGCGTCCCGATACGCTTACGAATGTGAACAATATTACGTTTATTCTGTGGGACCGGCGGGCAGTGGTGCACTGCCCAGCGAGAGGTGGTGAAATGAGAATTAAGTTTACCGTTATAAAATACAGGAAAGAATGTAAATGGGGCTTACCTCAGCACGCCACCACACGATCTAATAAACTATCCTCTGGACCAACCTCTTTTGGGGGGCAGATCAGGTTTGAAATAAACCATTTACGTATCTAGCTGCCGTCTTAATTGCGGCGTTACCGCCGACGCCACTTATAGGGTTCGGCTGGGCAGGAGGATTTATTCTCCCGTCGCGGTATAATAACACGGACAAAGGAATAGGGGATAGGACAAAATCATCCTGTAAGCTGAGTACCCTAAGCACAATCCGCGTAAAACTCCTGTTTTTGAACAAAACTTCATATAGCGGTATTAGCGTTGACGAGATACGTTTTGCATAAAGCTGTCAGAGCTACAACAGCTTCTACCACGCCTAGCATCGTCTTTGGGTTATAAATTTAATATTATGTATAATTTTAACACCCATCCCAAAGATCAAACCGAGACTTGATAACACTGTCGCTATCACCTATAACGACTACCAGCACTATCCCAAGACTATATCGATAACATTATATATTATCATTCCAAGCCAAAACAAGTAACTGAATATATCAAACCTCTTGTAAGGGAGGACAATCAATACTGCAGAAAAGAGGGGATTCCTGGACATCGAAGGCTATCTCTGAAGATCTAAAGCTGGGGAAAAGAGAGGAAATGGAAAGTGGGTGGCGCGAGCCATACGCAAAAGAGGTGGGCGATTCTATAGAGGCGCACAGGCCATAAGGCACCGATCTACCAGAGGGGAGCGAGCTATCTGCCAGATAGGCCGGCGGGGTGCTAGGATCAGGTGATATATATAGGGTACGTGACAACCCCCTCCCTTTCCGGTGAGACTCGCCTATAAGTCTCGACTCCTTAGTTAAAAAGTGCTTTAAAAGCACCTGAATCCTCCGTCTAACTCGATTAGTTCTACTAATACCTATACCTACTTTTTCCTTATAGATCTCTGTAACGTAACGTCGGCGTAGAAAGCCTTTCCGTCGTCCTCGTAATCCTCCGTAAAAGTATCTCTTCTTATATTACAACCTGCACCCAAGGTGGGTCAGACTGCAAGGCAGTACGCCGCGGGGTTATTAACAGTGAGGGAACAAAGGTTACGCAAGGTCCAGACAGGGTCGTTTACTGTCTCAAACAGGGTATTCTACAAAGAGCTTGAAGAAGGTGCATGCAAGATTATAGACGTGAACATGATATTGCTTACGTAAGGAACAAGAACAGTTCCTCACTCCTAGGGCGCGCGTTTCTAACTATATAGTAAACTATCTCTGCTGTAGAAGCTGTGTCCCGTGGTCCCGGTCCGAACTATTCGGGACACCGGGACCGTCCCGAGGGGATCTGGTCCCGAGCTCGGGACCATATTCAGTTGGGACCATCCTGATTGGTCAGCGTGCCCCGCATGCTTTCTTGTAGTGATTGGTCCGCTGTGGCGGCCCCAGGCCGCCACGGCCCAATGTCATGGCCAGGGTCATGACACCTTAAGCATATCGTCATTTAGATCCTAACCTTGGCGGGTCGTTCCCTAGCAGGCAATTCGGTAATACACCTTTCGTTTTCCGCTTATTACCAGCCGTATACCTTCGTTGTGTAGATATATTGTCATAACGAGACAAGAGGATAATAACCCGTAGAGACTAGCTTTCGGAATTGTATTCCGAGGGCGGGGGATAAACGAACCGTACCGAGTTGGCCGAGACAGATCATGGATATTTCGCACCGCCCGTAAGGCGTAACTTAGCATTTTCCTGGTGGTTTCTCAGCGAGCCAGTTACGAGGTGTCATTGAGTTGGGGTGCTTTGCACATTGCATGGTGGGGTGGTCATGGGTCTGGGCAGAAGGGTTACGTGTTTTGCGTTTTGCGTTTGCCTTGTAATTAGATTTTCGTCGGTCAGACTTAACAATAAGACAGAGAATCTACCACCTTGAATTCCTGCAATTGAACAGACGTGCCGTTGTGATCGGAATGATCGTGATCGTCTGGTTCTTGCGTGTGTGTGATAGCTCTGACCAGTGCCGACTTTGCGATCCCCGAAATTCCAGCGAGACTCCAGAGACTTCCAGAGAAAGCGAAATTCATCCCTTGGATAGTTGACCCTATCGTCCGAGTGTGCTCACAACGGTGCAGTGTCTCCGGAAAGGAACATTGTAGTATTGGAGTGCATTCCACGTATTCACCGTCCTGCAGAATTTGCCTGCTGGACTATACAGCCTAGATCCGGATATATGTGTTATGATTATTATAATTCTTTTTAGCTGAGATACGTATCGGCTCTTTAGCTAAATATCCAGAATTACGGATCGCTTAGAGGATCTATTCGTATAGGAATCAATTAACTTAATACTATTACTATCTATGAGCTTTAACGACCAGTTATAATAGAACTCGTTAGCAGAATAAGCTCGCTCCGAGCTTTATACCCCGCCGGTATTTACGTGATCCAAACCTAAGAGATACCGTAAGCCTTGATAAAGGTGCTGTTCGGGGGGGGGGGGGGGGGTGGGGGGGGGGGGGGGGTTGTAGGACGTAAAATTCCTGATCCTTTCTTTCCGTATTACTTATAACTTAATGAGTTGGGGTTTAGTGTAACTTGCAGTAGAATAGGGGCAGTAGCTGGCATCTGTGCCGTTGTTTCTGGCTGTGGCACGTGCCTCGGCACGTGCGCGTGGATTTTGGGCACCTTGTTCTCCTGGCCAGAGCTTGCGTCTTAACAAGGCAGAAAACCAAGACAAGAGTCGAAGTTCACGACATTTATCCAAGTTCATTTCTTGCAACCACGCCGGGTATACTCCACGGCTCAGCATCTCCTAACAAGAGTGCTGCAGTTGTTGGGGTATATTCCACGTGTTCATTAATACGCCTTACTTATATATGGAAATGCTAACCTTAAAGAAATAGTACGGTGGTTGACGTTACTTCCGAGGTAGATAAGGCTTTATTAATTGATGCGTTTTGTCAAACTATCTAGTATATATACTGCGTTATAAAGGTAAAGCGAGTCAAGCTTGTTCTTTTAATATAGTTTAAAGTTCTAATTGACCCGTAACGGTGATTTCTCGGATGGAAAAGAGAAAACGGTGGTTATATAGTAAGGAAAAGCCACTGTTACGTGCAGGGGCGCCGGTGTCTTAAAATTAGGCACAGCTTCGTCCTTGTAACACACCGCCCTATTTATGGTCATAGTAAGTATAGCCGAGGCAAATTCCTAGGACTCACCTCGGCTCAGGCGCGGCTCACCCCTTGCTCAGGATCTGCGACTAATACGGACTCGGCTAGAAAAAAGCGTCGGGTAAGACTATAGAGGTAGGTAGTCAATTCACCTTGTGTTATATGTAAGTTGCCGTGCTTCAATGTTTGGAAAGCAGCATCAGACATCTGCGGCAAACCCCTGGAAACCTGTCAGCTGTTGATGAAAAAAATCACAAAGTTGGGAATGCAGGATATTTGTGAAAGACAACAAACCCCTAGTAAAATTTTAACTTCTAGACAACACCATAAGTCGAAAATGAACTTGATGCCGGAAATGCGGCTCAATGGACGCGGAACAGCACAAAGTCGGAAATGTAGCACTGGGACCGCAAGACATCAAACCCCCAAAAATATGCTAGATGTTGTGAAAGCCCACAAAGTCGGAAGTCTGCCATTGAAGTTGCGGTCCCAACCTAACACGGTCACACCGTTCACCAAAGGCAAGGGGCCCTGTCTCGAGTCCCCAGACAATGCATCCAATTTGGACGATCAAGTTGAGAGTCCCTCCCCCGCCTCGACGGCAACTATCAAGTTACCAAGTGAGCATTTCTACTTCCATGCTAACGGTACCGTACCCTCAAACGCGCTATCACATGGATATCCTCTAGGACTTTGTGTTTTGATGAGAACGCCAAGTAGGTGAATACTTAAGTTACGTTAGACGCCACACAGTGTTGACATCGGTGCTTGCATCTGCGGATCAGGCCGTATAGGAAGTATGAAGTCGAAATTTACTAGATGCTGGAGATGCAGCATGATGCCGGAAATGTAATAAGGTCGCCGCTGGAGAGTACAAAGTCGGAAATGCACTCGATGCTGGAACTGTGCACAAAGTCGGAAATATGTACAAAGCCGAAAACCTGCTCAAAGTCGGAAATTCACTGGATGCCGGAAATGCAGCATATGGCCGTGAAATCGCACAAAGTCGAAAATCTGCTCAAAGTCGGAAATATGCTTGGTGCCGGCGACGTAGCGCGTGAACAGCTCGGAAACTGCAGAGATCGGCGAAATCATAACTAATAAGCACATAAGGAACAAAGAGAAATCACGTGTCGACAATAAACTCGCGACGATTTAATCGTTATCACTGGTCATCAACTTGTTTCGCTTTTGAGAGAACACAAAATATACTCGTACATTACACATTAGGGTAATAAAACAATAATCCTACACTATAATCCTACACCTCCCTCCCTCCCTCCCACTTAAAACTCCCCCAAAACTCCCCCCAAACCCACCAGAACTCCGCCCAAAAGGCAAAACAAAACGCCAAGCCAAACCAGAATGTACGGACCGAAGTCCCACCTAGATGCCCTCGGCATCCTCCTCCTCATCTTCCTCGTCCTCGTACTCGTCCTCGTCCTCTTCGGCCTGCTTGGCCTTGCTCTTGGCACTGGGGCCAGCCTTCTTGCGGCTGGTGGTGCTGTATCCACGGGGGGCGGGGCGGACGGTGACCTGTCTGGCCCTGGTCATTGGGCGGGGCAGGCGGCGGGTTTGGCCCTTCGGACCCTTGTCGGTGCTGCCGCGGGCAGCCGAAGCGGTGGATGGGCCTGGGGCCAGCTCGTCGGTATCATTGTGAGCCGACTGGCGTCGGTTCGGCACTGGGAGCATCGACGGACGCGATGTTGGAAGTGCCGAAGCACTGTCCCTGGCGGGGGGCTCGTGGGGTGTGGTCTCGGCGATATGGCCATCGACGAAAGCGGCGGGGACGGAGCCGAACGTGTTCCGAAGTTCTTTCTGCAACTCCGCGAGTGCGTCTCTTCCTGGAGACGGGTGCTTCTTGCGATCGAGAGAGACAATCGGGACTGCAGAGCGCATGGCTTTGGCCTTTTGCAGCTGCACAACGTCGGCGGACATGAGGGGGCTGATGGGCTCATCTTCCTCGTCATCGAAAGGCGTCATGTTGCCAAGCGGGGACTGGACGGGCGCCGGGGTGATGGAGATCAGGGGACTGTTGACCAACGGGCTGTGAGACTTGCGGGTAGGGCTCTCAACCGAGTTGCGTCGAACAATCTTTGCCATCTTGTAGCGCGGGGTCGATGAGGCAAACGGCGGCGACGTGAGGGGCGAGTCGACGGGGCCATGGAGAATACCGGTGGTCATGAAGGGGTTATCGGCGGACGGTGTCATGATGGCGCTGTCCATAGAATTAGAGGGACGAGTCTCGGCCTGCAACAAGTGCTCGAACGGAGTCGGTTCACGTCGAGCCCACTGATGATCGGTGAATGGGTCGTCCATGCGGTCTCTAGCCACAATCTGGTCGGCAGGTACAGCCTGGTGGTGGGCGGGAACAGCCTGGTCGGTGGTCGTGGCCTGTTTCGGGCGCACAGCGAAGTCCATGGCCACAATATGATCTCTAGTCAAGTTGCGGGTCTTTGGACGGTAGTCAAAGTTGGTAGCGATGTTGTCTTTGATCTTCATGGAGGCGACGTGCTGCAGGTTCTGGGTCTCAGACAAGGGGATGGGGCGCAGAAACGGGTCTCCTGGTACGCGTGTCTTGACGCCTTTCTCGAATGCGATGCGGTCGAAGTTTCCTTTCGAATCAGAGGCCTTCTTCAGCAGACTCAGGTTGGAAACTTTGCGCATGATGCGGCCACCCAAGCGCGAGATCTTCGATCCTTGCTTCGGGACGGGCGGGCGGAGGTCTGTTGGCAGCTGACTCACTGTGAGACTGGAGGAGGGGAGGGTGGAGGTGAATGCCGTGGTCGAAGATGAGGGCAGGCCGGACGGAATCGTCGTCAGTCTCTCGAAGCCCTTCGTGTGCGAAGTGCGCAAAAGGTTTGCCGTCGTGGCACTGCTTGCGACAGGGAATGCCGCGCGAGGGTTCTCATCGCCACTCATCTCTGGCGCCATCTTGTTGGCCATCTTGTCGGCCATGTCGTCGGCTGGCCCGGGCGCGTTTCTGGTATTTACGCTTCCCGTGTTGGGAAGGCGGGACTCTGACTTGTACGGCTGATAGCCGATAGTGGGCATCGGCCAAATTGCCTTCTCAACGCCGTTCTCGGCGCCAGGGGCGTTGCGAGACTTGTGGTTGTCTCTTTGCGGTTGAACTGTAGCTGGAGTCGTAGAAAAAAGAAAACGTCAGCTCAGCCCAGAAGGATTTCAAGTTATGTTGCGCGCCAGAGGGTGCTGCGCGGCGGGCTGTGGAGTGTGGGCTGTTTGGAAAGGGAAACCACAACGCATGGGACATAAGTTTGGCCCACTGGCAGTGAGCCAAACAGCACCGACAACTCATTAGCAGGACTGAAAACTCACCAGAAACGAGCCAGAAAACAGGGTGGGAGCTCGCGAGTTGAGAACACAGAGAAGAACTCCGAAAACCGCGGAAAGATCATAAAAAGCGAAAAAAGACCACAGGGCAGAGGAGGAAGCAGCAAGCCGCGGACTTACACGGGCCAGGACCCGCCGGGCAACCCCCGTCTTTTCGCGCCGTTTCCCGGCCGCCTGCTCCGCTTCACACCCTCGGAAAACTTTGAAAACGCGGAAAGTTCGTAAAACGCGGAAAAAGGCCACAGGGCAGCGAAAGAAGCAGTAAGCCGCGGCCTTGCACGGAGTCGGACGTGCCGGGCAGCCCCCGTCTTCCCAAGTCGTTTCCCGGACGCCTGCGATATGATTTGCACCCTTGGTAGTACTGCTACACCGAGCATCATTAACTTCAATGCACGGAGCAGGACCTCCTGGGCAGCCCCCGCCTCCTCCTGCTGTTTCCTAGCCGCCTAGGCTCTGCTTCACAGCCCTAGAGACCTCACTATCAACTTTCCAATGTGGACTATGCTAGCTACTCTACTAGAACGAACGAAATCCCTTCCATTGTGCATGACACAACTGAATCTCAGCCCCCCCCCCCCGGGTGAAGACAAACAAGGGCCTCCCTCTATGCATATATCGAGAGATACTCAGCATGAAGGGGCTTCAGGTTGTCGACCTGGCGCTGAGAGACTTCGATGGCAAACA
>Ga0247760_1002894_pt1 | contig 12113 bp, 12 predicted proteins | sample UWRJL171409R4_FD_179936 | JGI IMG/M metagenome (GOLD analysis project Ga0247760, IMG submission 179936) | Plant litter microbial communities from Arlington Agricultural Research Station in Wisconsin, United States - UWRJ-L171-409R-4 | ecosystem: Environmental > Terrestrial > Plant litter >...
GGAGGGGGTGGAGGAGTTGGAGAGGGGCTTGGGGGAGGTGTTTGGAGGGGATGGGGGGGTTGTGGTGGATGGACGGCGGGTGGTAAGATTGGAGAAGGTGGAGGAGGGGACGGAGAAGGTTTTGGTGCGCCTTGAGGATGGGACGGAGGTGAAGCATGGGTTTGTGGTGAGTTTTGAACGATGCCCCTTTTTTGTGTTGTGTGGGCGCAGAAGACTGACCCGGAGGTTGATGGTTTTAGGTTCACAGGCCGAAGAGTCAAGTCAACGGCCCGTTTGTTGAGCAACTGGGCTTGGAGATGAACGAGATGGGTGTTATCAAGACGAGTCAGCCATTCTATGAGACGACGGTGTCAGGGGTATTTGCTGTTGGCGACTGCGCATCATATGTCCCGGCTGTTGTCAATGCTATGGCGATGGGCATGTTTGCTGCTGGTGGGCTGGTAGCTCAGTTGGGTGCGGAGTGAGGGCTAAATCAGGTCGAGAGAGGGCTGGGAAGTTTCCATGTTGAAGGCCCAGAAGTTGAGGAAGAGATACATTCCTAGTTCTGCATGGCGCGACATCCGCATGCACCATTCCGAGCCAAATTACACCAGTCCCAAATCACATATCTTCCGTGAGTTTATGCAAGTGGGGGTCTCGTGATTGCAGACCTGTGCACTTCGTTAGCATGGCGCTGATGCCACGAGGTTTTCCGGTACACAAGGTTTCGACTGAAGGGAGTGTACTCTAACGGCCGTAGGTGAAAGTAAAGTTTGTGCACACTTTTCACAAATATCGGCACCTATCCAATGTGTACCCATACTCATTTCTTCCCCTCGAAACTCGATCTTCACTCAGACTTTCAGTCGAACCATCCCGGTTTCGACTGAAACCGAATGCACTCAACCATGGCGCGCCATCTTCTAGATCTTCCGGAGGAGCTTCTCCTCGAGATCATGAAACACCTTGACCCGACAAGCCTCCAGTGTTTACGCCGCGCAGATCGAATTTTCTTGCGTCTTTTCTCGGATCCATGCTTCCGCCGTTGGCACTACAGCCCTCCAAGTAAACCTTTCATCGATACCCCGCGCTTCCCGTGGATCAGAGGCAGTCCCGATTTTGAGAACCAGGCGTATACCAAAACATTTCGCTACTTGATCCAGAAGGACAAAACGGATAGACAATGCCTGCAGTGTCAGATAAGTCTGTTTGAGAGTCCAAGGAAACCGGCGATCGAATGCCTCTTCTGCACAACCTGTTTGGTTGATCACCCGACCGTCTTCTTCTCGGCCGAGGAGAGGCGGAAGAATGACCGAGAGGTTCGAACCTGTATCGGACATCAGGGGCATGTTCGGCTTTGCGACCATTTGGTTATCACCTGGAAGATGGTGACAGATGGTCAAAAGCGGCTTGTTCAGGGCGGCCCAGAGAACGAGAACGGGATATTGGTGAAAACCTGCCGGCATCCCAGCCATGTGCCGATAGACCATGGCGTCGAAGGCTACCACGACGGCATTAATGAATCAAAAGCAAGGCCAACGGCTATCCTCCGGTGGATTGGAGGCTGCACCGTCCTCTGTTTGACGTGGACCGGACACCTCCATCTACCAGACATGCAAAATCGGTTGTCCGCGGATACCATGGAGACGTGTCTACGAGGGTTGCGGAAAGGGGCGGGCGAGTACATCGTCCCTCAGGCAGCGCCCGGAAAGCTTCCCGAGATGCGTTGCTTCGACCCAAATAACTGTTCCTGCTTGGACTTTGGCGACAAATATCCTGCCAATTCGCGCTGGGCTCTTATACCAGGCAGTGGCAGTGGCCGCACAACTCAATGTTGCAGAAACGACCCAAGCCGGCAGCTTCTCCCGCTGACACCACTGGAAGCTAGCGGCAACACGCCCTTGAACGAGATACAAAGGGGTAAGACCGGTGCGCATGGCACATCAACACTCTTGAGCTTTGCCTTCGGAGCAGAGGCTGGATGGACTGTAACCTTTGGCTCCTGTCCGTCGATATCCAACTGCCTAGAAGTGTCGTACAAACGAACAATTACTTGCGCTGCGACGTTCCATCAAAAATGGCGCACAGTCGACTACTCGTGGTTAGAGGCTCTCGCGCCCAGCTCCTTCGACCAGTCCGAGCAATCTACCAAGAGCTCGCTCTGGTGCCGGAACCAGGCATGTACGAATTACTACCGATATTTGGAGAGACCTATCGTCAGGAAATGCGCCGCCGAGAGAGTTTACGACTTTTACCCGCCCATGAAAAACACCCCTGGCTGGAGGATTAGGGGCAAGGTATTGGAAATGGGCTCTGCGGCGATACGTGAGCAGGACAGAATCGAAAAGGAGCTTGCGGATGGTAGACGTCAAGGGGCCTCGCGCTCCAACGCTGGGAATGGTAGACGTCAGGGGGCTGCGCGCTCCAGCACTGGGAGGCCTAGCGGCGCGACTAACACTTCCCGGACCGCCAATTTCTCTCCACAGCGTGCCGACTTCTTCGAGAGCGTCTTCGGGCACAACGGATCTAACCTCGGCGCAAAGACTGGAAGCTTTGTTTCTAATGCTCTGGCCGGTCGCGGAATTAGTCAGACACGGACTTCAGGTGTGAGGTTTGATTTTGATTTCGCCGTGAGCACTGGTGGGCGAAGGGCTAGCTTCACTCAATCCCACACCTACCTATCTAGTCCCGGTACTAACAACAATTGAACACAGTCCCAGTCCCGACAACAGTCCCGCGCTCACTATCAGTCTCAGCCTCAGTCTCAGCCCCACATTCAGCAGCAGCCCCAAGCCGGATACCAGTACCAATACCACACACACCCCTCGAGTCAGTACCAGCACCAGTCCCAGCCCCAGTATCAGTCCCAGCCCCCGCTTCAGACCCAACTACAGTCCCAGCCCGGGTACCAGTACCAGTACCAATACCAGGACCCCACGCAGCCCCTGTGGTATCACTATACAGCAGCAGGACCGAATGTGGCCGCTCAGGGCAGCGTCACTTCGTCCGTGCCAACAAACGTAACAATAGCTGGAGCCCCAGCAGTGTGCCGGAGAATACCGGCTCCAACACCATCCACCTATGCCCAGTCGGCACCTATCCATGCCTTCATGCCCGCAACGGTCCCTCAACGAGTGGCACCTACGATTTCTTCAAGTTCGGTGCCCGGACAAGCAGCTCCAGCGAGGTCTACATATTTCCATCCCGCCGCCACTAGCCTGCTCATCGGGCCCGCAATGGTCTCCCAAACAATGGCACCTCCGGCCCTTCATCCAACGGCTGCTGAAAGTGGACAGAAACTGGGGGTGGGTTTTGGGACAAAGTGCGGCCAACGGCTTCGATCATTCTTCGGCAAGGCACCAAAAGAGCAAGGGTGTGGGTTGGCTGCTGATGCAAAGAGGAAGGCCTGGGGGAGGAAGAAGTAGATATATCGAGATGTATCTGGGCGTGAAGGGTCTAAATGGGAGGACGATGTACTAGTTGAAGTTGCCAGGCTTTCAATGTCCGGACAGAAACTCGAGACAATGTACCCATCTATATTCTTGTGGTGTTTTGCAGAACCCCTCATGTCCCCCTTTCCAAGCTACCACGCAAACATTGAACCTTAAATCCATCTCAACCCAAAAATTCGAAGTTGACGCCATCCAGGTGAGCATCCTAGATTCCCTTCTAGGTAGGCTTCTTCCCATTGCAATACCTCGTATGGTCATTACAAGCCACACAGCAACCTACCACCCCTCACAAATCAGCTTCCCTTCCCAGAACAAAACCCCCCAACGGAGACAAACAGATAAAAGAGAAAACATACCAAGCAAACACCCAAAGAAATTCAATCCATCCCCGAAACTGCAAAAATCGTCGACGCATGTCAACGACCCGTCCGGACAGCAGGGGTCGAGTCCGCAACCGCGCTTGTCGAGGAGGTCGGTTTCGTTTCCCTTGGAGGCGCGGGCAGCTTCAGCGAGGCCGATGATGCGGTTGTACTCAGCAATGGCGCCGGGGTTGTTGCCGAGTTCAGCGGGAACTGGGGGATTGTTAGATAAAGATGGTGGGCAAGGGTGAGAGGGGGAGGGGGGAGAATACCTGGGGCCGTAGTGGTGGCTGACGATAGGGTGATGAAGAGGGCGAGTATTGGGAGCTTCATAATGGGCAACGGGGTCTGAGTCTTGTCGTGTGATTGAGGTGTCTTTATTGGTGTGAGAAGTAGCTCTGGCAGACTTGATGATTTTTACAGAATTGGAGGAGGACGTTGGCATTTATGTATTGGATTCGAGGGACTTCTGCAGCTGCAAGCTTACGAGCTGCTGGTATTAACAACAGCGTCGTGCTCTCCATGTTGCATCTTGAGGTATGCATACGAGCTTCCTATACAGGTAACAACATTCAACTGCTTCTATCATGTACCTTAGGCTTTGGGTTCTTCATGGATGCAGGTGAAGGGAGCTGAAGTGAAGCAACCAACCAAGTAAGACGGCCCAGTCTTGACTGTAACGGGGTGACAAAGCGCCCCATATAAAATGCGGCACAGCTGGAATGATTCGCCTCACTATATAGTACCCCCCTACGTGTTTCGTATCTTGACCGTATGGGAACATGGTATGTATTATTAGGTCAACATCGAACCTTTTCATTCTGACACCCCAATAGAGCTAGGAATTTTGGTGATTCGTGGAATTAGCTTGGTAGGCATACACTCTAAACTCGAGGCACGTAGGTCAAAGGCATACACCCAGGCTGTAGCATATTGGGGAGTACAACTCTACTCCACAGCCGGCAACTCAATTCGTTCAATTTGGTTTCGCCTGCCGCACAATGTGACGATGGAGCCGCCTTCGGTAACCTTTGGGGAAAATGTGGGGAAGGCCCCGAACACGCCATTTTGGCGGTTTCAGCATTTCTGACACCACTACTGGTTGTTTATTAGACACCGGGTCTTTCCATGAATCTCTGGCCCGTTTTCATCCGTTCTAACATCCATATATACGTACCTAGGTATCTCTTTTCCAGGCCCTTAAAAGTACAGAAATAAACAAACGCAAACCTTGAAACACCGCAGCTACTCAAAGTCAAAGAGGAGAAGCGAATTTATGCTTAAAACGCTAGCATGTTGAAGCATTGGGATTTTTAAGTGTTGGGGTTCGCACCAGTCGGTCTTGCAATGCGTATAGCCAGCCAGTGACAGGATGTACAATCATTTCCCACATTGATTCGGGGTGGTTGCACTGTATGCACCGCAGCCCCTGATGAACCCCTGGTATTACTCTACGGTCGTTATGCCACCCGCGGCAATTCGCCCGTGCGGCTTACATTCATACGTATTTCACTCCGCTCTCTTGCCACGCGTGTTTTGCTGCCTGGAAATGTTTTCCCCGCCAGCAGTTCCAAATCTTCACCATGGCGGGAGGCTATAATATTGTTGTGTTTTGTTTTAGTTAGTGTGTGAAACCGCAGCTGTTGAACACTTATTTCAAGGCGACAATCGTAGACTTACCAGCAGCTAGTACCTACAAAGTACATCATTGTGAAGTGGATATCTTACATAGAACCCCATTTGCAAAAGCTGGTCCGGATTGCTTACCAAGTGTCACATCGTGCCGAGAAAGGCCCTTGTACTTTGTAAGCATGAACATCGTTACTACCCTAATTATGGCGCTGCCGATCTACCCAAAAGGGTACCTCGTACGGATACCCAGTACCATATCAACCCATGCCATCCAAATCTCCATGACCAACCGCTCCAGCGGCATCACACATTATTTCGAGGAGGTCGAGGATTCTCCCTGTCCCATAACACCCGTCTGTTATCTTCCCTGGATTGTTCAAGTTGTTTTTGGGGCTCTGGGAGTTACGAACGCCACAAGTCAACTTTATTTCTTCTGCCTTCTTCCACTCTCCATCTTGTCCCCCACGGTATGCCTGGCAGCTGTAGGGGGACTGAAAATTTGGTGTTAGTAGCCCCCTTTTATCATGGTATTGAGAATCATAATCCACTCACTACTTGTATTTTCGTCCGGCAGCGGCTGCGTCCGAGTGCGCTAGGGGAACTAAGATAGCAGTGTCCGACGTTCCCGTAAAAATAGAAGCCGGTCGATGGGCGATTGGCTAGTTTTCGACAATGCCGCCGAAGTTTGGGTGTTGCAGAACAGCGTCTCAAATCTGTCAAACACTTGGTGTTGTTTTACCCTAAAGTTGCCCTCACCAGCCCCAGTCACCCGCGCCACCCCTAGCCACCTTGCTCAGGCGCTACTCAGGAACATGGTTTAGACGAGTAGGCAGTACACTGCGGTTCGAATGGCAACTTTTCGCGAGGTCCCAGTTTTTAGGACGCAGGTGGCCCAAAACCGGGACCCCCCCCCCCCCCAAGTCACATAAAAACCCAGTGTACGTCCCCCATTATGTCTCCATTCCCATCTTCCGCATTCACGAAAGTGGACAAATCTCACCCTTAAGCTGAGACACTCCCGAGCGGATTGCTTCGTTTTTATTCTTGTTAGACGTAGCTGTCAGAAACACTGCACTATGGAATCTGAATTGCTTTGGCTCTCTGGCTCTACCAGAGAGCCTATATACTCGTGTGTTCTGCTCAGCTGAACTGGCTGTGCCAGTTCAGCTCCGATAAGCCCACACAGCTCCGATCAGCCCACGCAGCTCGATCAGCTGTATTACAGCTAGCATGCGTGTAAATTTATAGGTAGACTTATTACTTCGGAGCCATTCCTACAGATTACACGTTATTTACGTTTTATTAAGGGGCAACTTTAACCAGGCGACTGAAAATGGGCCTCTGAGGCTGTGCAGCGGCTACGTGTGGGATCACCCTCGTTCAGGGAAGAATCAGGGAAAGCTCAGGGCAAATTAACCACAGCTTACCGTGGCTCAGGAGTACGAATGAAAAGGGCAATTCTGAGCACTCAGATTCGTCTCATACAACTAGGCTGATTCCGGTGATAACCTCTACATCCTGCGCACAAAGGCGCTGATTCATCCCTTCGGCCTCAAGGCCTAGAATAGAGCTATAGAGGTCTCCGTGGAATATGTGAAACAATCATCAGCACCTAGACACATTAACGCCTAGCAACTGCAGCCGGGGGCTTGGGGCGCCAGATCAGAGAGGAGATTGTTGGCGCAGCATTAATGACAACCATTTTTGCGGGACCCGGTCGTCGCATCGATGTTTATACAGAGGCTAATTAGCTAGGTAGGTAGGTAGGTAGGTAGGCACCTAGGAAGTGCTCAAGCGCTTAGTGCTTGAACAAGCTCCGTCTCAACCTCTTCCGCTTCATCACCGTCTATACCCCCAAACACAAGAGAGACTCCCTCATCGTCCCTCTCAATATAGATTTTCAGATAGTAAGGACGGATCACTTCGCATATCGCTTCAGCAAACTCACTCAAAGAACGGGTCAAAGACGGAGACGTAACGACAATGCCTTCCAGGTGGTTTTCCATCACGGGCCGCAGGCACTTCGTCCATTCCTCCAGCGTCGGGAGAGCGTCTGCATAGCACATGTGGCCGCGATCCTCGAGCAGCGGTTGCAGCTCGCAGTTTACCAGCCGGGCAGCGGCCAGTCCGGCCGTAGGCAGGTCTGCGGATAGCATGGCCCCGAATGAGACCAGCGTCTCCACCAGACGCCAGCGCCGCGCGATATGCTGCGCCACGGATTTGTCGCCTGCCTCGCAGATTTCCTCGGGGAAGCCTGGCAGGCTTGGGTCCGCCTTCTCCGCCATGTCCACTGCCATGTCCAATGCCGCCCTGTGTTCCCAATTCAGGATATTCGGATCGGCGCCAGCTTCCAGCAGCAGCTGCACGCCTTCCGGAAAGCACGACTGCACGGCCTGGTGCAAGGGGGCAATTCCGTCGCCGGCGAAGTTGAGGTGTTCTGGTGATGGGAACCTCTCTAAGATGTAGGCTAGATGGGCCATGTTCCCGTTGCTGTCCCGTCCAGCCTCAAACTTTGTCACGGCGAGCTGTAGAACCGACAGTTGGGGTTCGGGAGAGGTGAGAAAAGAAGATGCCCCAAACTTGTGAGGTGGTTCTAACAGGAATTGAAGGGAGACGACCGGATAATCCGAGCCCGCCACGGCAAGCTCGCCAAGCACCGTCATCTTGGACACGAGAGCTTCCTTGTCCGCGCCATAGCGCAAGAATAGGGTGGCGAGTTCAAAGCAGCCCAGCTTTACTGCTTTCCGGAACGGCGACTGTCCAGCGCCGGTAGGCCCGTCGACGTAAACCCCCCTCTTGAGGAGCTCTTCGGCAAAGTAGGTGTCGTGGTGGTAATGCGTAACACATAGATCAAGATAGCAGCCCCCCTTGGATGTCTGACGCATGACATCTGCACCGTATGCGAGGGCAAGATCAAACATGGCTTTGTCGCACGTGGCTATGCAATATTGCAGAAGCGTTTCTTCCTCTCCGGAGAGCGCATCGACCGGACAGCCGTTCTTCAGCAAGACCTCTAGCCTCTCAGCGTCTCCGGTGCGAATGACGAAAAACAGGAGGTCCCCGGCGTCCGCCCTATCAAAGGGGACATCAGCCTCCTTCAGGAGACTCATCGCCTCAGCAAAGGAATCGACACACCCGCTCCGGCGCAGAAGCTTGTCCGATATAGGATCGGATACGGAGCCCATGACAAGACATCGGAGCAGAGCATCCACCTTGGAATAGGTCGCCACACAAGAACGGGACAGCTCGAGAACTCGACGGTCCTGGAGGAAGTATCGCAAGATGTCGACATAAACGCGGTTAGCCGCGACGTAGACTGGGTCGCGCCCAAAGCCTCTTGCACTGGCATACTCGTTGAAAATATCCGCCCCGGCATCGCATAACGTCCTCACAACGGCTAGGTTTCCACTGCAGACCGCCCAGTGCAGGGGCGAGCCGCTTTCAGGCGATTCGTACGAGAACATCCCCCCTTGGGGTCCAGCTGCGAAGGCTTCCAAATCTGCTCCTCGTTCGAGGCACTCTTCGGTGATGAGCTTCATCTGCCATTCCTCCTGAAAGGAGGAAAGAAAATGCAAACAGCTCTCACCGTGAGATGTCGAATAGATGGTGGGGTCGGCTCCGCGAGACAGCAAAAAGCATGCAACGTCGAAATGCCCAGCCCGGCACGCTTGGAGAAGGGGTGTCTCCTGCAGGACGTTCAGCGCGTTGACATCCGCTCCGGTCCTGTCCACGAGGGCCCGAACCGCTTCGAGTTCGTCCGCCATGGCTGCGCAATGCAAGGGGGTATCCATGTTGCTGGTTTCGGGAAAGACAAAGGAATCGGAAGAATTGCCTGCCGGGTCGAGGGCATCTGTGAGAAACGTCGGTTCCTTTAGCAGTTGCTTTATTGTGTCCTGCACCTCGTGGCCGACGCCAAAGATCTTGGTCCGACTGGTTTTGAATGCCGACGCTGCTAATTCAGGGTCTCGTGTGGACAGAATATCGTGAGCGTGGCGGGAGCCGAACATGGCATTGCACCACAGCCAGTCATTGAGAGGCAGGTGGTCTGGAACCGGCTTCCCATGTGACTCGCAGAGTCTCGCAAAAAGTAAGATCATCTCGGCATGTCTCAAGACCACTTCGTCGTCGTGGGTGCATATATCCACCAAGACCTCCAGGGCCGAGTCGATGCTCGGCTCCCCCCCGACCCCAGTCAAGAAGCACCTGAGCAACGCGCATTTTGCATGTTCCGAGAACTCTGCGTTGCTCTGATACAGCCGCAGTGAGTATTGCAACGCTCTGACATACTGTCGCTGGAACAAATGGTCGAAGTCTTTGAGCTTGAAAGTTTCCAACATCTGCAAGAGAGCAAAGTTTAGCGATATGAGGCCTGGTTTTGCCTGGGCTTCGAATTATGAGGGGGAGGTTATGGCCTACATGCTCCATTTCGAATTCTACTCTTTGCAAGGATTGGGTTGAAGACTCATCATCGCCGGCAGAGGGGAGTGCCCTGGTCGCCGGGGGGGTTGGTAAGCGGGGGAATCTGGATGAGAAATACCTCAAGGTAGGGAGGGCTTCCTTACGCTTCACGGTCGAATGTCTGCAAGACATGCTTGAGATCACGCTTGGAAGGCACCGCTTGCAGTGTTGCTTCAAGGATGGAACAAACCTCCTCCGCTAGCACATCGCTCTCGGGTTGCGATGCCAAGCTCCAGATGGCCTTTTCAACCAGTTCATCTTGCTCCTTCCAGGCCGCAATGGTCGCCAGCTTTCCGACGTTGTCGAAGTGGAAGCTTTCGAAAGGATCCCTCCCGTCTATCATGACCCTCCAGACCACAAATCCGTAGGAATAGACATCGGTGGCTTTAATGGAGGCGCGGGCGAGCTTGCTGTCCCGAAACTCGGGTGCGTTCCAAGGAGGCGTGCCTCCCAACGCCGTCGTTCGTTCGTCTAGCTCACGTTGCTCCAGCACGGCACAGCCAAAGTCAGCCACTTTGGCTATGAAGCCCCTGTCGCGATGCCCGAAAATGAGTATGTTCTCATTCTTGACATCACCATGGACGATGCCACATACATGCAGAGCGTCCAAGCCGGCCGCCACGTCGGCGCAGAGGTCGCGTTTCGTCTGGTAACGCAGCGTGAACCTGCGTTGCTGGAACTGGACCAAGGATCCATACTCGGCGCGCTCCATGAGGAGAATGGGCCACAACAGGTCACGGCCAAGCGGGTCCCCCTCCCAGAGCAGCCCAATGAACTTGACGATGTTCTGATGGGTATGCAGAGGCTTGTGAGTGAGGACCCGGAGTTCGAAAAGAATGGCAGCGAGGCGGTTGGCATCATCAGATGTGCTGGACGACTGATGGCGGAGCCGCTTGAGGACAATGCCGGAGACACCAAGGTCGTCTAACCGTCGTTTGTCCGCCATGGAGAATTTGCTCGCGTCGTGTGCTTTGACGGTAAAACTTGCGCCATGGCCAATGGTCGGAAGGCAGTAGATGTTCTCCACGACATTCTGCAGCCTAATGGTGCTCCCGAACGGGTCGTAGGTGAGCTTGCTCGCAAGCGATGCAATAGCGAGAACATGCCAGTCCAGCAACGAGCCGTTTGCTGGAAAGGTGGTCTTGGGACTCCTGGTGTTGTCGGATTGGCTGCCCGACGAACTTGGCTCAATGGTGTCCGAACCATTCGCATCGAAGGTCGATGAGGGTATTGTGTCGAGAGCCCGAGCAAAAGGAACGAGAGAGGTTTCGAAGTCATCCATCGTCTCTGCCGTTCTTGCCAAATCTCAAACCCCCCGCCCCAGGCACGGGAATTGTGACAGCAAGCACACAAGCAAGACCAGGCTGCGCAATAGGTCGGCCGAAATCGTAGAATTCTGAGCTTGGGAAGAAAGGGAGGATTGACAGAAGCCAAGGAGTCGAACCCTCTCTCATCGGAGACCTCCTCACCTGTTGGCGCAATGCCCTCCCTTTCTCGTGTTCAGCCTCTTTTGCTCCTAACCCCTGATTTTTGCTTTACCGCCGCCATGCCGCCGCCATGCAGTGGGGCTGGGCGTGAAACTGACAAATGACCCACGGAGAAATGAATGGTGGCGTTGCCAAGCTATTTGAGCTGGACATTGCCGGATGTTTCGACACGCGCTCCGTATCTGGATAATGCCAAATTGCAGGGGCACAAATGACACGGCTTCCAGCGGGCAGTGTAAAGTCTGATGAAGCAGATCCAGTGAAGGCGCCTCTCTCTCTCTCTCTCTCCCTCTCTCCCTCTCCCTCTCCATGTCCTCTCCATCTTGATAGATCCGTTTTATTCTTCACCCCAAACTTCTGACTGTGGCATGGCAGAAGCATTCGGAGCTGTGGCTGCTGTGGTTGGCCTGCTCTCCAGCATCGTGACCTTGTACGAGTCATGCTCGAAAGGCTACGGCAAATTCACCAACGCGCGGGACCTTGAGAAGACGTACGCGACACTGTTCATGAAGCTCCGTATCGAAGAAGCAAGGTTCCACGTCTGGGGCCGACGATGGGGGATCCAGGACGGGAAGCTCATCGAGGAGGCGGAGGTAGCCGAAGTCCTCCGCAGGGTTGTCGAGGGTGTCCTCCAACAGATGGACAGGCTGCTTCAAGACTCGGTCCAGCTGAGCACCAAGTATGGCATTCACGAATCATCCGAGGTCTCTTCCCAAGCGGATCGCACGATTCTCGGCGGCGGCGCG
>Ga0247760_1002897_pt1 | contig 12107 bp, 9 predicted proteins | sample UWRJL171409R4_FD_179936 | JGI IMG/M metagenome (GOLD analysis project Ga0247760, IMG submission 179936) | Plant litter microbial communities from Arlington Agricultural Research Station in Wisconsin, United States - UWRJ-L171-409R-4 | ecosystem: Environmental > Terrestrial > Plant litter >...
TCTCCACCGCGCGAGACCAGGCATGGAGGCTGACTGGCTCCGCTTGGAGAAGGGCGCTCAACATTCCCATTCCCGGGGGTGGTGATGGTCCAGCAGCAGGAGCAGCAGAAGCTGTTGCCGCTCCAACGTCCTACACTCCCGGCGATGGCCTCGTCACCACAATACCCCTGATGGTCGCCTTGCTTCACTTGCGGCAGATGGTGGCCATGAACATCAAGTCTTCGCCGGCTCTTCGTTTCGGAAAACCCATCGACATTGGAGATCAAGTGACGAGGAGGGGTGTCAAGTTGGATGGAACCTGGGACGAACCCGACCATTGCTGTTCTCTTTCCCAAGCACGCCGCCTGGGCACGCGAGCTGATCTTTTGGGCGTGAGGGGAGCAATGTAATAGTTTATTACTGCATAAGACAGCCGGGTTTGTGAGAGTACCGTTTTACTTTTTTTTTTTTTACTACACTGTATGTGGCAAGTGATGAGGCCATTAGCGGGTCATAGTCAAAGTCCCAAAAAGGCATGCATGTGGCTTTCTGCTACCGGCCTGGCGTACCGCAGCATGTCATAATGTCATTGTTCCCGCCGCACAAGACAACCAGACCTTCCCCGCACCTCGGCGAAGGGCGATCCCCTCCTCCCTAACATTTGCATCGAACAAAGAGATTGATTGACATTTGCGTATTCATGATTTTCTTCTCTCTTCTTTTCCCGCTCAAGGCCATTGCCATTTCCCTTTCTACTTTGTTGGGACTGCCGATTCAAAAGCGGACCATCCTTGGAGCATTTGCCGAGCCTCTCTCTCTTTGGGCCAGACATAGCCGTATGTATGTTGGTTACTTTAGCCAAAGGTTTTGACCTCCTTAGGCCTTTTTGCTGCCTAGGATTGGATTTTGTGATCTGAAAAGGGTGGTTCCGTTCAATGGGCTGCTCTGAAGCAGCTCTATTTACAGCCTTAGTTGCGCGGCCCGTTCCGGTCTGTTACGCCTGAGATTCTTTTTACCTTAATCAGTTAGTTGGGAGAGGCCCAGCTGCCACCTTCCAAAAGATAAGAGAATGGGGGTTTCTAAATCATGATTGTTGAGATATAGCCTCTGGAATCTCTAGAAAGCCTCCCACAAGCCTATAACAGGCACACTCCTCTCCTGTCATCTAGTAGAAACTGTATTCCACTCAATCAACGCAATTCTCACAATAGTATCTATAGACGTACTAGTAATTGGTTTCACGCCTGGTATGTGCTGGTTCCTGGGAATCTTGATTAGCTTGCGCTAGGAAGCTAGCTCCCGTGCTTAATCTATCATCCCGCAGCTTGTTCCCTGAAAGCCAGGTCATCGGCAGTAGCTGCCGACCCGGGAATAAACCTCTGGTTTGCTGCACAAGTTAGAAGGGCGAATCGTGGTTTACCTTTGCCGAAAGACGAAACTAGGATCCGTCCAATTTTAAATCCGGCGAGCAAACCAAGGGCAAGCCTGCTGATTCAGAGGTGTCGGGTTCTCGAAAGAATTAGTTTCAAAGGAGTCCGCTGTCACGCTCACTTCAACGGCATCGTACCAGGAATCCATCGCTCTACGTTTATTTCCGCAGCTGAGCTTTATGCGCCAAATCCTGTTGGGGGGAGGCGGGTTTTGTCGTAAAAGAAATCACTATTTATCGCCAAATATCACGGTTACGAAACGCGCTCAAACACCCCTTTGATCTAATATCAGCTCTTATCCGGGAGCTCGTCGAACAAAGTCAGAGTCTGGCAGCAGACTTTGTAGCAACTCATTGTGCGGCGTGACGGAGTGAGCAAAGACAGAAAACTGCTAACATTGTTTACAATGGCTTGTAATGTGGTCTGTCTTTGTTACTTATGCGCTACAATTTGGCCGTCACCATACCTTCACTGTCAAGCCAGGAGATACATCTAACCCCTTCTCATCATAACACAAACCCCCCGGACCCCTAAACGCACCTGTGTTATAGAAGCTGATCAATACACTGTACAAACACCCCTACGTCCCAAGTAAGGGAACCAATTGCAGTCCACACAGGTCGTAGCAGAGGTCGTTTGTACTTTGAATAGGGCGTGATCCGATTGAACCCACCACAACAGATCTACGCACACCATCGAGAAGACCAAGACAATACAGGCCGTTTATTTAGCTGGAAAGGTGCGTTAATCAAGCCAGGCTCAAGCTCTCTGGTGGGGCGACAGAGCTTGAGATCAGGTCTACATGAGATGGACATATAAAAGTGAATAAACAATACAAGGCGTAGAATGTAAAAGCCAGCTATCTCTAGTTCTGTTCCCGACGCTCGGGCTGGCGGTGTAGGATGCTGACTTAGAAACTAACTGGGCTCTCTCTTCCACCATTCTTGTCTGAGTTCTGGGCCCTTGGAAATAATACCTCACTGGGAAGCTGTCATTAGTGGCCCCATAGAGTATGGGCTGGTGGCTAGAAGGCAAGCAACGAGCCACTCGGTGGACACTGCCATGCAGCTTACGCCCAAGAGCAGCGACTGCTTTCCGTGGCTGGAACTGAGAAGGGAGAAGAGAGAAATAAACAGCCGTGGTCGCTGTGGATGGCGCTACTACAGACGGATGTGTGTGGTCGGAGGTGAGCCTATGACGACGAGGAGAGGGCTATACGGTTACTAAAAAAAGGAGGCCTAATATCGGCGTCCGATTCAGGGAGATTACGGAGCAGTCTCTAACAGGCCATTTCTGATGCGGATCGACGGGATATTAACAGCCCTCATCTAGAGAATGAACTAGTCAGGTTTGCGACAAAGATGGGATTCCATGGTGGAAAAACTTGGGCATATTAGTCTCTGACGGGCAGAAGGTAGCCCATTTGGGGATGGATGTTGACTCAGGGTGAAGCTTTTGTCAGATGGGAATTTCAACACCCCAGCAGGACGCCTTACAACCAGTCCTTACTCAGGTGCAGCTTGTAATACGAGACCAGAGGTGACCTGGTGTATAGCTATCTAACATCTCCTTCCAGTGTCTAAGAGCCCTCTATGGAATAACTTTCGCTGACAATATCCTCCGTCTCTTGGCCGTCTGTCCGCAGATGCCCACCAGATCGCTGTTCCATGCATTTCTGCAAACATGACACCACCTCAGTGTGGTTTTCACGATTCGCCGCGCGTTTAGCTTCGATATACACCTCGTGACGGTTTTCAAGACCCATCAAAAGAACCACCAGATCTAGCCTCCCGTACCGGGCCGCTGCGACTAAAGGGCTATCACCGCGAGTGCGGATCTGAACCAAGGCGCCGGCAAGGAGCAAGAAAATGACGGCTGCTAAGTTTCCCGTCGCCGCAGCTATAGAAAGTGGGGGCTCGGCGTCCTCGTTCTCTGGATTTGGTTTGGCGCCGTGCTCAAGCAGCAGCTTGATCATACCGAGATTCTGTAGCTGACAAGCACCTGCGAGAGCGCTGCGCCCCGAGTAGCCGAGTGGCGGGTTCACCTGGGCCTTGTGTTGTAGGAGCAATCTGACAAGTTCAATGTCGTGATGAGTTTCCCGTACATCGGTCCGGCTCTGTGAAACTGCACCTGTCGCCATTTCCAATAGAGAAAATCCAAGGGCTGAGGGCCTCTCATTGATGTCCGCACCTTTGTATAATAGCTTTTCCACTATGAGCCTTGAGTCCTCGGTGCCGCAAAACAGGGATCTTGAAACGGCGAAATGAAGCATGCTGATTGAATAACCATCGTCCAACGGGCTATCGCCGAGCACGTATGAGGAGTCGCCGAAAAGTGGCCAGTTGGGCGAATGTAGCTTGATACAAGCTCGGCATCGAGTGACAGTCTCCTTAGGGTCTGCCCTGTAGTCTAACAGAAGTTGAGCGACTAGGGCGCTTTCCGCGAGTTGAAGCGGGGAAATACAACAGTAATTTCCTCGGGCATTGGGGTCAGCCTTCCTTTGTAGAAGATATTCCACGATTTGGTGATAGCCAGCGTGCAAACCAATTTCTGAAGGGTCGTCGTCCTCCCACCCGTATTTTACGCTCTGTACACCACAAGCAAGCTGAAGTCCTGTAAAAGCGTGTTGGTTTTCCGTTTGTTCCAGACGAGCGCCGCAGGATACTAGGGCGTCGACCAGGTTGAGGTTGTTGACTGCGATCGCTGACATGAGTGGCGTGTCGGTATCAAGTATTTTGCCAGTACCGTTGACGTCGATTTTTGCTTCCAGGATCCTTCTCATCAGATCATGGCTAGGCCTACGCGAAATGAAGAAAGAAAGGGGGTGATTGTCGGTCTCAAAGTTTCGGTAATCGCATAACAACATGGATTCGTGAGGCGAGCATATTGGTATACCAAGGGTGTGAAGGGATTCCAAAATCGATGACTCGATGGCGATTTGCTCCTGGTTGAGAACCCTTGTATACCTGTTCCCGTACCTCCCCCTTGTATACCTGTTCCTGTACCTCCCCCTCCTAGACCGATGCTCATTGCGATCGACTGTTTGCCGAATGCTTGGAAACATGATGGCGTACAATGATGGCCCATTTTTGAGCTCCTTGCCTGCTAGATTTTTGATGAGCCATTTAAGCTGCTCCCCAGTGATCCAGTGCTGATGAGTCCAAAAGCAAGGGTAGCACGTGCTTATATTATCCGCCCCTTCATTCAGAAGGAGGCTGAGCATCTCAGAGCTGGCAGGCCCGGTCCCGCGTAGCATGCTTGAAGAAGGCGAGTTTTCGTCGGATGTTGCAGCGGAGAGCAGAAGTGCTGAGCAGCGTGAGTTCCAGAACCGTATTGTTTCGGTAAATGCTCCAGGGTATAGCCGTCTCATCAAAGACACAGCCACGCCGTGGCCCGAGCGAGCAGCACGTGCTAGGATCGTCACCCTGGTGTTTGCTTTGGACATGTTGAGAACTTCGCGAAAGAGGAATTCCACCATGTTGGTTTCGTTGCTGCCCAAGCAAGCTTCGATAAGGGTGTACTCAACCTCGGTCCCTCTATAAGATTTCAGCAGTGTTAATGCTATCCTTTTTGACAAAGGTTCCAGTGGGCCATCTTGAAATATCCTTTTCAAAAACCCATCCTTGGATTTCCGCACCATATCAACCTCGGGTAGCATTGCATTATGACCATCGGAAAGCAGCGGTCTGACGTCGAATCCTACCTGAATCATGGCCAAGACAGCTTCCATGATGGCTTTGTTGGCAGCCCAGGCGAGCGCAGCACGTTGTAATCGCCGCGCTGTTGCTATGTGTCGAGGCGATGGTGTATTATTGAGGTAGCGCTGTAAGTCCTCTTTGCTCGCTTTCGCGTGTTCGATGATGCCCCACATGCTCCATTGAGATTCGAGCTTTGCGGGGATATCATGTAGACGTGTAAAGATGCTAGAAACATCCTCATCCCCCTGTAGCAGGGCGTAGTCCAGCAAAGTTTCGGCGCTAGTCCCATCATCTAGCGAAAACCGCTCCTCTCGGAAAGGTGCCATGATGTCAGATCCCCGCTCAAGAAATAAATGCAGCATTTTGAGCCTTCCATCCCTGTGCTGATTATCTCTTGCAAGCGCCCGCAACAAGTGTCCCGTGGCAGTGAGTCCAGAGGCGCGGAAATCCAGCTTAGCCCCGTCATCTAGAAGACGATTCGCCATGTTGATGTTGCCCATCTCGACTGCTTGACCCAGAGGAAAGGCCTCATTAAAACTTCCCAGATGTGTATAGGTGGTCTTATTTAGCTCTGCCCCATGCTCGAGCAAATCTTTGTAGATTACACCCAAGTCATAGCGTACCGCCAATATGAGGAGAGTGTTTTTCGTCTTCTGGATTTGGTATGATGATGAGCGAAACCATGTTGAGCATGAGCGAAGCCATGTTGAGCAGCGCTTTATGATGGCCTGCGCGAGGGATTGAAAGAGATCCGGGTCATCGAGCTTCGCGATGCAGTTTAGAAACCCGGGCATGGCTGCTCGGATTGCCGGTACATCAATCTGAATGAGCATCTTGAATATAGAATTGAATCCAGGCAGTTGAGCAAGCTCGTCCATTAGACTGGATATATCATCCGTCGACTCGCAGTTGGAGAGGCGGTGCAGGATGACAACGAGGGCGTGGAATGGGTTCCTGAATGCTGAGAGTTGGGCATCAAATGACAGAGGGAAAGTAGGCCTGGAGTCCAGCGGCGAGTGCAACAAGTTGTCAGTCATCGGCAGCAGGCTGAGGTTTCTTGCATCTAGGAATTCAGCCAATTCAATTTGCTCCCGGCTCAGAAGGCCTCCCGAATTCCAAGGTAAAGCCGTGAATATGAAGTTATCCGCCACTAGCAACCGTCAGCAGAGGAAGTAAGAAGTGGCAGCATCGCAGCATGGTGTGGTGACTCACGGTAGCCTGAAGCAAGGCGTTGGAATTCATTGATGGGGAGGTTGTCCATAAGTGGCGCCAGTCGCTCGGTGAAGCGAATGTCGAGGACGGGTGCGCTGAACCGAACGAAAGCTGCCGAGTTGCTGGGAGACTCAAGCATCTCGGTCATGACATCCAATGTCACGGTGCTACTTCCGAAGGACAGCGGCAGCGATGAATTCCCTGCTTGTGTGATGTTCGCATTCGGATGGATCCGCATGAACTGGGGCGACGACCCTCTCATGTTATTGGAACGCACCATCGTGTTACCGACGACGGGAACAATTGGTGGGGACAAAGTGCTTGAACTTCGAGCTCCTGGGGCCTCAATTCTGACGCCTTCAGGTAACGGCAGGTCCCTTGATAAGTCGCTTGTTGACCTTTGGTTCCGCTTGACATGTCTGCTGACTTTGCTGGGAGAAATAGGAACGCCGTAATAGAACACCCGGGAGCCAGGCGGTGCACGCTGGAGATTTCGTCCAATGGTAGTCCAATCTTTGGCTTTGATGTTTTTTCTTAGGCCGAGTTCTCTCAACTTTACCTCCCAAGTTGATAGCCTAGATGGGGTACGCAGTGTAAGCTCTCTGCATCCCTCGATGTGACCGAAAGCCCATCCCACACTCAGTCGGGCTACTCACGGTATCTTCGGGAAGTCGTGATCGCGCTCCATGATGACCTTGACCTGTGCTAGCGACTTACCCTCGGTCAAGTACAGCCGAGAGAGAATTCCACGGTGAGGCTGCCAGTCAAGTGGCTGCGGGGTTCCCTGAGGAGCCATTATCGCAAATACGGAAAAATAGTACTCTGGGAATAGAAGAAGAGAATGATTATTGGAAGTGGTCGTGGCTCAAAAAAGTTGGGGGTGGTTGGATATGTCCAAAGTCTGGCATCAGCGACCCAATTTTGGGATTGGTGTCAGAATCTTGGACTTGGTGCCAAAATCTGGGACTGGTGCCAAAATCTGGCCAAAATCTGGTGGGTCTCGGTCAGGTTAGGCACATTGCCAAGACCAGGGCTGATTTTGGTCCTGGATGTTTGACGCCCTCCTTGCCAATCATTCCCAAATTATGCATGCCTCCATGCACACACTGCCGGTCCCTCTGCAAACCTTTGTAGTAGGCAACGGCCGAGGTGGTGTGGTGGGTCCGGGGGCGTGCGGGTAGGCGGGGGGAAAGATCTTGATGAAAATGCTGGCGGCCTTGCGCCAATTGGAAAACCCAACAGCTCTGACCAAAATCTAGTAGCCGAATCAGATTTTGGACGCCCTCGGCACTATTAAGGCCTGGCGCGATGACTGAAGGCGGCAGGTCGCTTGGCATCGACTTGCAATTGCTCTGAGCCATTCTTTCTCCATCGGCGTCAAAACATGCCCTTATCGGACGAGGCCATCATCGGCATATTCGGTCTTTTTCTCACTTGTGGTCCGCTTGCAGTATTTCTCTATCAGGCAAGATATCGTCGGCGACCTAATCGAACCACGACTATCATGCGTCCCAGCACTCCGACTCCGACTCCAACATGGAACAGCTCGGCCCCACCGCCAGTTAGAGACATCGAATTGGGGATTGATACCAACCATGTCATGGTAACTGTATGTGTTTTATCTTTTTTCTCCCAGATACACGACATGCTGCTAACCCTGATGACCGCAGCTGAGGAAAGAGGTTGTTGTGGTGTGTTTAGAACGGAGCCGCTTCTACAATCAAGCGTAATTGTCAATTATTATCTGCACGTGTACAAGCAGAGTCTCGATTTTTGAGCTTTGGGATGTCGGGTGGTGGCTAGAAACTCACAACCTCGGATGAGGAACGGTTTAGAGCAGCTGAAGAAGAAGTCGAGAAGCAGTTCAGCGATCAGGATGGTACTCTGATTGTCCTAATCTCTCTCAGTGCGTGAATGCAATGCAAGTAGCACGTGCCCATAGTGGTGACGCCCAGACTCCCCGCCCCACAGTGACGCGCGAACCGCGATGCAGGACCTCTTCAACAAGCTCGAGAACAATAACATATTTGGTGACACCAAAGAGGTCCTGGAGTACAATTATAAATTACAATAAATTAAAGATTTACGGACGAGTCTTTTTTTTTTTTTTTAAAGGGGGGGTTATAATAGTACAGGGGCTGGGACCTAGGGGTTACCCTACGCGACTAATACGCAGGAGTGGCTAATTACCAGCCTATACCGCCTTAGTAATTGGGACCTACTAACTCCACCACTTACTTAAGGGGGTTCTATAACTTGAGAATTCTCTTCTTCTTTTTCTTTTCTTCTTTAGCTTTGAATTAACGCTTTTGGGCTACGCCATCTTGCAGCCTACCTCGTGAATGCGTGCCTGCCGTCACAAGAGCCTACTCGACGTTGAGGCTGCGCTGTGGCTCGATACGCTCGAGCCAGCTCTTGACACTACCGTTGATCCAGGTTCGAAATCACCCGGTGCTGGGGTACCTGGACGGATGTAAAGAGTAATATCTTCCGGATTCGCTTCGTCAGATGAAGAGCCCGAGAGATAGGCTTCCATCGGCGTCATCTGCATCTTGCGTCGTCTGGTGTTGGCAAACCAGGTACTCACTTGCTTTACCGTGATTCCAGTATCCTTGGCGAGCGACTCCTTCTCGGCTTGCGTGGGATAAGGATTATCCTCATGGCTGGAGAGCCAATTTTCCATGGCTTTGAGCCGCGCTTGTTGTGACTTGATGGCAAGCCAGCTTGTTTCCTACCGGTTGAGCGGCGTCGTCTTTTGGATCTTCTCGACAAGCGCCTATCACCGACCACCTCTGCTTCATTTACGCAGCCGTCAGCTTCAAGTGGTCGCTCGTTGCCGTGACTGTGAACGAGACTAGGACTATCTTCTGCCAGCAATTGCGACTCGAATTGAACACAGGGACTCTAGTCGTCACAAGTTCAGCCCTGGCACTTGGAGTTGACCAACAACATGACACGGGGTATCTATCGTACCTGCTGCAGACTCGAAAATCCGACATCGTTCAAACTCGTGTATTCGTTCAAGTACTCGTGTATCAAGTGGAAGGCGGCATCCTCAAAGAAATTTGAAGAGCTTGGATACTCCTCCGTGGCTACGGCTGCCATTGTTGATACCAATGAGGCAGAAGAACAAGGTACTGCCTGGTAACTGGGTGGTGGAAGAAGGAGATGGAAAACGACGCGAGGGCTGAGTGAGGACGAGCTGCAGAAGGTGGGGTTCGCAGGCCGTGTTCTTGATGATCAGGCGAAATTGTTAAGGCTTGCAGGTGCATATGCGCTTCTTGATGGCTGAAAATGTAGTGCAGCCGCCCTAATGTTCAGTTGATCTTTAGGGCGAATTTCCCCGTGGTGTCGCAGTAATTGGCTGATGCTTCTCGACAGGCTTCGACTATCTCACCAATCGCCCTGCCTGCATATCGAAATAGTTGCGAGGAAGGAAGGCCGCCCCAGCAAGGCGTGGGGGGAGTTTCCCTTTGGCCTCAGGATCCCAGGTTGGCTCCTTCCCATCTGCGAATAGCATGAAAATTTGATCAGATCCATCACTTGAGAAATGTGACATGGCAGCATGTCCGAAGAGGTTATCAGGTCGAATTCCCCAAGCTATTCGGTGATAAAATCAGATGACCGCACCTATCAATGCCAAGGATTGTCAACACTCTTCTCGGGAGGTACCAATCACTCCTAAGTACCCTCTTAGCATCACGCCCAAGTTCGCGTGATGGAGGGCAGTTCAGCTGCCTGCCGACAGGAGAACAAAGTCACGTGAAACCATCGATGACGTTCGGGTTCCAGACCGTGGTCCATTGATCGACTTGTCGTAATGAAATAACATCTGTGCTTCGAGTCGCGATTTATTACGTCACGGCCGAAGCAAAAGAGTTATATTACGTCAAGGTCCGGGTTCTCCGAAATCCCAATCAATCTGATCACCACTACTGTCTTGACAGAAAATCGATTGATAGGCCGCGAAAATGTCATGGACGCATTCATTCCAGGCAGTCTTGCACTGCGTTCTTGATTACCTGCTGTCATGGGTGCATCCAGTAAGTGTAGGCATTTCGCTGTTCTGGAACATTTACTGATATTTGGGTATAGCGCTGCCATTGGGGTTGGAAAACCTATGTTCGCAAGGTAAAATGTTCCCTAGTTACTCTTGAAATAAGTTGACCCCCCCTGTTCTGGCCCCCCCCCTGTTCTGGAACATTCTGTATTATTCTCAACACCATGAAACTGTCCACAATCTTTTTATTTTCGACTGCCAACGCCTACAAAAATACAGTCTTCGGGTTTAGAATCCGATTTTAAGCCCTTTGAGGCTTTTGAATCTTCCTTAATCTCCCGCCCCGCGTCCCTCTGCGCCTTCCGAATATTAGCGATAGTAGCAAAGCGGATATTTGGATCCAAAACCACCTTCTTTCGTTTCGTCGGCTTTAGCCGTTCCACCTTTGCTTCCAGTGCTTCGATTTTTTGCCTTAGGGTTGTTATTTCGAAGTCCTTGAGGTTTAGTGATTTTTCTACCTTCCGAAACAAAAGCCGTTGAGCGGTCGGCCTTCCAATTGTGGCCTTTAATTGAGCTCCTACCTCCCTGGCCTTTCTGGGCGTAAATACAATACCTTCGTTAATTCCGTAGGCGGTAGGTGTAGTGTTGGCGGCTGTAATAGTCCGAAAGACGCTTTGGGGGGTGTTTTCTTTGCTAGAGGTTTTCTTTTTTACTAGTAGAGGGCTTATTAAGGGCTTAGTAACGGATACCGGCCATAACCCCGTCGCCTTTTACCCATTTTTGATGTTGTTTTTCTAAAGGCCTTGCTAACGTATATACCGATAGACCTTTAGGAAAAGCCTCTTCCCGTGAACAGAGCTATAATCCTGGCTCCCCGGGGTTACCTTAGAAAGCCGTTTTCGATATACCCTCTTTAGGGAAGAGAATATACCGAGATCTAAGGGCTGGAGAACGTGGGAGTAGTACGATGGTAAAAATAATAGGTGGACGTTGTTCCTGTAGCATTGCTAAAGGAATTTATCCGTTATGTAACTGCTGTGGCTATTTAGAATTAATAATCGGCGTTGGGTAGGGTCATCCGGTCGGGTCTGTGGAAGGAAGACTTTCGTTAACTATTCCAGGGCTATTTTATTATCTGTCCAACCTTTATTTGTTAAATAGAAGTACCAGCCTTCGTAGGGCCTTAGAGCTTTTGGATACTACTGTTGTTGTTAGGTCTTTCCTTTTTAGATAATTACCGGTATAAGCGCTATTCCGGTAGCCGAAATAGTTTTTATAAAAGAGGTTTAATTGCGAGACCTAGGCTGTTTAGTTAGGATAACCTTCGTTTTAGCTCTTCCGACAACTAGTTTATTATTGCCAGCGCCTTTTATAATCCCAGCTTCGTTAACGTTGTACTGATATTAAGGAGGAATGGTTTTAACGGCTGGGATGGCTAGGTAGTTAAATTACGGGTGAATTCTTTCTTTTGTAGCTTATTTGATACGGGCCGAGTTAATCCTTTGTGGCCTCTGGGTCTTTAGGACTGGATATTTTCGAAGAAAGGCCGCTATTTATCGCTTGCCGAATTCCTGGGGCTTACTATAGTTGACGCAAATCCTTTGAGCCAGTCCCCTTATTTGCGTATGGGTTACTGGAAGCCCTAGATCGGCCTGGAAGATTACCCAGTCGGCTAAGGACTTTTCCAGAGCTATAGAGAGCTTCTGTTGGTTTTGGTGGGTTATAGTATGTGGAAGTACGCCCATTAATCGCTGGTGTAGGGTACTGTATGGAATATTGAATTCCAGG
>Ga0247760_1002899_pt1 | contig 12102 bp, 13 predicted proteins | sample UWRJL171409R4_FD_179936 | JGI IMG/M metagenome (GOLD analysis project Ga0247760, IMG submission 179936) | Plant litter microbial communities from Arlington Agricultural Research Station in Wisconsin, United States - UWRJ-L171-409R-4 | ecosystem: Environmental > Terrestrial > Plant litter >...
CCAGATCAAATCCCGCCTCCCTGACACCCACGCCCGCCCCGTCAACAACCCCACTTCCAACCCCGCCATCACGAACAAGCCCTTCTGCAAGTACATGATCGCCAAAGGCGACGAAGCCTACGGCGCCAACAAAATGCTCGGCCTCAACCCCTTCAACGACGGACCGACCTGGTGTTTCGACCGGTTCGGACGGTCCACGACGTGGTTGCCTAATGGGCGGGTGGTCCTAATAGCGGGGGAGCACGAAGATAGTTATGACCCTGACTTTTGCATTTACAATTATGTCGTCCTTGTCCAACCGAGGGAGAAGGCGGAGTCGGTTACGCGCTACCTGGAGATGAGGGATGGGAGTCCGAATGGATTTGCGTTTGGGTATTTGGACCGACTAGAGGAGGAGGGGGACGAGGATACGGAGTATGTCGAGGTGAAGAGGGTGGAGATGAGGGAGGCGCCGAGGCCGGAGGAGATTACAGTGTATGGGTATCTGGAGGGGGTGTTTCCGCCAACGGATGGACATGTTGCGGTACATGTGAGGACGGAAGGAGAGGGCGAGATGGAGAGCATTTATATCGTGGGAGGGGTGGGGTATCATAATGGGGTGCACAGGCAGAGGACGGGTGTTTTTAGGTTGGATTTGGCGGATTTCGGTATCGAGTGGGTGCCGTGCACGGGGGAGTTGCCGCCGCATGATTACGATGCTGTGCGGTCGAGAAGGGCGCGACTGGTGGGGAAGGAGATTGTGACGCGGGAGTTGAACGGCGGGGAGAAGTATTCGCTGGATTGGAGACGTTGGTATCGAAGAAGTTGCCGGGGGATGTTGAGTTTGAGCTCAAGGTGGAGGATGCTGAGGATCAACACATGGGACAAGCTCGGCCGGTGGGTGAAGATGTTGAAAAGTGGTATCTTTAGCCGCCGGTCACCCGCAATATCTGCAGCTGTGGCGGGTATGGCATTGATGTCTGTGGCTTTTTTCCTTTTGCTTGCGTGGCTACACACACGCAGCCACGATAATTTCCCAAACACAACAGCCGTTCGGTTTGAGTCATAAAATGATTCAGCACTTAAGCTGTGCTATTACTTCAGCTATGCCATTGGCTCAAACTCAGCTTCAACCCCCTACCGACAGGCCCAGGCGCAATAATTGTTTCGATATTTCAGCCACCCATCACGTACCAGTCTCTGGCGTCCTCAACCCTCCAGTGGCTTCCGCCCATAGATGCAACGGTAGGTGACGTAGGCATGCACCTTCTTATCACGGAACTGCTTGCGAAGGTGGGCAACGTAGACTAGTGCCTCCTCCTTTGACCAGCCCATGACTGCAGTCCAGATGTAGAGGACCAACCCTGCTGTCTTGTCAGTCCCCCGTGTTTTACCAACCAGGAAGCATGGGCCACGAAATCACTCACCCTCGGGATCGATCATGATCGAGAGTTGCGCATACGAGCCAATCTCCTTGAGCTTATTGTCCTCGCTCCATGCGCCCAACGGACACTGTCACCACCCAGCGTCAGCACTCCCATCCGCCAACACGGCCAAGCAAACAAACCTTGAAGTTCCACACCGTGATATCCTCAAACCCGGCCTCCTTGAACGCGGCATCCACGATATTCTCGCCCACCACATCAAAAGGCCGCCCAAACTTCCGGCCCGCCTCAATAAAGACCTTACCCCACTGGTCCATTGGGCTGCCCTCGACTAGCGTCCCGTCGTCCGACTTAAAGACGCACGACGTCTCGAACGACTCGACGTAGCCTCCCGGCTTACACGTGCGGTACGCTTGCTTAAGCAGGGCGTTCCAGTCAGCAATGGCGCCAAACAGGTAGCGCATGTAGATGAAGTCAAAGTGGTTCTCGGCAAAGGTCCACTCCTTCGTGGCGTCTTCGATCTCGAACTTGAGGTTGGGCGGGACCCAGGTCGGCTGGATGGGCGAGATGTCGGTGCCGACAACCGAGGCGCTGGGGAACTGGTCCGCAAAGTCCATTGCCCAGATTCCTGGAGTGACGGTGGCTTAGAACATGTGCTTTACCTTCTGATGCAACTTGCAGGGGATAGCGCAATGACAAGAGACGCACCCGAACCGGTTCCCACGTCCAGCGCTGTCTGTGCCAGTGTTAGCAAGGTGTTTTGTTTCTCGGTGAGCGCATCGCAGAGGCACACCTGGATGTCATCCTTTATGGGAGCCCTGAAAAGTGCTCCGTCCAGCGCGAGGGTGACGGCGTGATGGCTGCCTCGGTCAGCATGCGACAGTCACATCTCTCCCTTGGCCGGACGGCGACCACAGTCCCGACAGTGCAACATACGCGATATCGCCCACCTCGGCCATCCTTTCATCATTCGGCGTCCTATGTTACGTTGCAATTCTCAGTCAACATTGACTTCGCTCGTCTCATCTTGCGGCGGCGCAACGCACCAGTACTCGGCGTCGGTGTTTGTGTCGCTGTGGTACGACCGCCCATGAATTTTGCGATACGCAAAGATGCTCGATGACAGCGACGCCGTCGAGCTTGCGGTATCCTCGTAGCTGGATTCGGCGTCGTCTTCAAGGGGCTTTTGTCTCGCGCACAACGAGTGAGAACTTGAAGTCGCTGCCAGGACGCATGTTCAATACGCACCTGCTGGGCCCAATGTTCGGCCGGGAGGATCTCTACGGGGTTCGGGGTTTCAGAGCTCATGGTTTAAGTTGTTTGCTGGTTGGGTTCGCAACACAATGCGCGGACGGTATTTATGACGAACCTGCAGGCCGCTAGTTGGGCCGTCACGGCCCGAAGGTTCCCCCGGGCAGGCAGTACAGTAACGGCTGGCAGTGTCGCACTGTTGGAACACACTGTGCACTCTGTCACTCTACCTACTCTGTTAAAGAGTAACAGGGCAGACAAAGAAGAAATACTTTACTACCTTAGCTGTTTTATTATAAAGTAATAAAGTAAACAGAAGTGCATTATAAAGTAATTTATAAATAATTAATCCTATCTAGAGGATTATATTACTCTGATATATATAATTTATTATATTATTAAACCCCTTATAATACGTTACCGTTTAAGTTACTATTTGTGTTATTGATTGCGTGCGAATATTATGTCAGTAAATGATAAGAAAACTCTAATCACGTGTAGTGATTATCTGTTAAATAGAGTTAAATAAGTAGAGTTATTCCGTTTAATCCCTTCTTTTCAACTGCTTGCAGCACTCCACCACGTAGGCAAAAACTGATAAGTAAGATACTGTTACGTGCGCAATTAACAGTTAAATCCAGAACCGAACTGGTTTGTTAATTGGAGCCGTGGTGGTGAACTGGTGCAATCGCGTAACAGGGAAGAAACTATAAAGAAAACTACACTCACAAAACGTCATAGTTGGCCTAAAAGGCCGACTCCTAGACTACTGGTCCTCCAATTAGAGGCACATAAATGTAATTAATGTAGAAAAACAGATACGTACCTAGTATGGAACAAAACCTAGTATGTAACCGTGCCTAGCATGGAACGGAGCCTAATATAAAGTAATAAAGAAAACGTAACTGTAAATTAAATTATCTTCCTTTAATTAAAGGGCCAGAATATCACTGGGCTTTTAATGGGAGGTCTTCGTAGTGAAAATCGTCGGATTAATGATTGTTAAAAGAAGCATGGTTTAAAGAACTGCGCGGCGCGGCCCCTTTTTAACGGTGGCACGTGCTAGAGAACGCATCGCTATGTATAAAAGCTACTACAGTAATATTACATATAGAGCCCAAAAATAACAACAGGGTCGGCCTGAACAAACGCCCCGAGTTAGTGGTAGAGATAGACGCAGTTGAAGTTGATGGCTCTGTTTTAAACAGGGCTCTACTCTACTAGCTAATCCCACTCTACACTCTGCCTAACTATTCGCTCTCCAGTACTCTATTACGGTTTTAATTCGTTATTAATATTACAGCCTTATACTAATGATAATGCTAATTTCTAGCCACTGAGCACCCTGTACCGTGTACCCTGTACCGCGTACCCTGTACCGCATACCCTATAGTGTGGTTGTGTACCCCGAAACCACCAGTTGAATCTGGGGTTCCAGAGGGTTCCAGAGGATTCCAACCCACTCCAGGGCCCCCAAGGGACCCTGGAGCACTCTGAACCTTCTGGAATTCGAAGGGGTGGAACCCCCTGAATCCAGTGGGGCTACTGCCCTACAGAATCAACTAGAACACTACAGTGGCCATGTCAGTCACTACGTCAGAAGAACTATAAAGAATGGTTTAGAACAATTCTATTCCATTATTGTATTAGTTAGTTTCACCTTGTAGAAGACTCTGGAATTATTCCAGAGCCTCCCACAGCTTATAACAGGCCCTCTCCTCTCCTATATCTAGTTCTAGTTAAGCAAGCAACTTCATTCTACTCCAGTCATTATATAAGGCACTGCCTTCCGGATCTTCTTGTCTCCAGCGTTAATACTCGCTGTGATACCTTTATTTACACTTGCACTGACGATATCGTTATAATCATCAACAAGCTCGGTGGCTTGAAGCGCGCGGAGGCCACACCAAATCGTTGGGGCGTAGTAGAAGAAATTGTATTCGTCCTCGGCATCCTCATACTTGCCAAACCGATGAGTTGCCACTGGCAACGCCTCATCGGGGGGCTTGTATCGTGGACTCCACCAGTGCATCTTCTTTTCCTCGTCATCCTTGGAGGCGAGGATGACGAACTTGAGGGTTCTGACGATATGGGTGCGTATTTCCTCAGAGTAGTACTTGACCGCGGCGGAGTGATTTTCTTCCCTTTCCAAGCGTCGCAGCTGCTGCAGAACTTGTGACAAAAACCTCACAATCCAGCTGTGATGTGTCAGGACTCGACTCATTTGTCTCTTCAACATTATGCACTGGAGGACTCACAACAATTGCTTGAGGCTGAGTGTCGAACCCGGAACATGAGGCCACACGTCGACTCCAACTTCAACATCGTCGATATTAAACCGGAGGCAATGAGCTGAGAGTATGCGCTTCAGACATCGTTGAATGGGACTAATCTCGCGAAGATAAAAGAGCGTCGGTTTGGCGCTTCGATCGATGAGCAGCTCGGATGATAGCAAAGACGTCCACATGGAGTTGCTCGCATACGCTATCGGACGAGACACCAGCCAAATTAGAGACCTCGTCGTTGCTCAGGAGTGGGATTCCGGTGATTGTCGGAGACGAGCCACTTTCGAGCTTGAAGGCCGCCATGATCGTTGTTGTTTTGTTGCCCATGACCTCGATGCCATGGGTCAAGCGATGATGCTTGAAGCGCTCACGCCGTTTTTTGCAGCGAGTTTCCCATGGTGAGAGAACAGGTGCCGATGCTGGGGCTGGTGCTGGTGCCGATGCTGTAGAATTTGCCGTCTTGCAGTCCATGGCCGCATAGGACAAGTCAACCGGTTTGCCTTGGTTGTAGAGCTTCAGATAGAATCTCGCATCCTGTAAAGCCTCAGTCTCCATTTTCCACGCCATTTTGGCTCCGTCCCAGGAAACTTTGTGGAGCTTGTGAGCCAGACCACTACAGCGACAAGAGAATCGCATAGGCCCGCCCAGCGAGAGAGAGACGGTCACTTTGCGTGCATTCTCATCACTGAAATTGCCGCAGTGTTCGAGACATGATATACCGCTCATCCCATCGGTGGGAGTTTGGCTGAGGTTGAACTGCATGACTTGAAACACCGTCTGCTTGCGGACGAACGAAAACATAGCGCAGGTCCCCTCGTGTGACACAACCTCGCTGTCCTCGGCATCGAGCCAGTAGCGCGCAAAGGGCCATCAATGATTTATGTTGCCCCGGTCTTTGAGAGGGCCCAAGCGACAACACAGCACAGGGTCCGTGGTATCTCGCTTCGGTTTCTTGCTTTGGTTCTTGGAGTTGTCGGCAACTTTGAGACTGAATGTCGCATTTCCGCCAAACGGCCGCTGTGCTCTGGTGAGGAACGAGTCCATCGAATCATCGTATCCGCCTTTGACCGAGATGTAGCCACAGAGATCAGACGGTGCGGTGACCTCGAGGATTGCACCCTCGACATTGGTGCAGGCGGAGTAGCTGGAGTCGCCAAAATCGAAGGGAGCGAAGGACTGATCAAGATGAAAAGACCTCGCCAAGATTGTTCTGGCTCATCCATTCAAAACCGATGCTTTGTTCTTGCGTATTTGCCATCTTTCTTCAAGTGTTATTCGTGTTGAGGGATAATAAGATGGATGTCAATGGATACGGCGGTGGAGAACCAGGACAACTGCGAGAAGAAAACTCCAATTATGAACAAGAGCAGTAAAGTAATCGCAAAACTACCGTAGGATATCTCATGTTTTCATCAGACAATTCCAAGTGGCATGACAAGATTGCATCCGCTTAAACCCAACAAGGTAATGGGATCTGCATAGTTCCAACGAGGCGTCGAATCACGTTTCAGCCTTCCAAGCAATCTTAGCGCCACCGAATCAGTTCACACCCTCTTTTCCTCACCGCACGAGCGGAATCTCCAGGCCGCTGAAAGATGGAGATGAAGTAACTGCGTTAGCAAGTCAAAGAAAATCCGGCCCCCAACTTTCATCTCTTGTCTATGTCCTTGTCGGTGACACCAACGCATCGTGTTTTGTCACCTATCAACACGGCAAAAAGGCCAGAATCGAGAGAGTTGACTGGTGCTGATTGTGTGAAGATGGCGTGGAACACTGTGATGTGTGGAGAAGCTAGCCAGGGCCTCGGGAGCCCAGTTAGGGTCTTCGGGCAGTGGATCCAAGGCATCTGGTCCGCATCATGTGACAATCGCGTGCCCAGCCTGCGACACCACTAGCGACACCAACTCTCCGTTCAATGTGAGAAAAGAGGTGGCACGCCAAATCGTCATCCCCGAGACCTCGACCTCCACCTCTGCCGCGGCGGAGATAGACTTCGATGTCGGCGTCGATGATGGCCGTCATCGTGATGCCGGCGGTGATGACGATGATGCCATCTCTCTCTCTCTCTCGGTCGCAAGGCTTCGCCCAGTGGCCGCCGAATGATCTCTTCTCGCCCTCCGCCACTTGACTCACCCCGCCCTTGTTTCGTTCCGCTTGGATAGCTTGAAACCTCGCGTGGTCCTACCTGGCGCTCGGGAGTATGACTTCGCTCATTTGTTTCGCGTGGCCCAGGAAGCGGCACCTTTCGCTCGTCTCTCCTTTCCCCCTTGGGCGTGTTCTCGCGCACTGTCGTGGTCTCCACTGTAGTCCTTGCCCCGCGGTGGCCACGAGACTCGGGACGCTCCACGGTCCTCCGCTGCGTCCCCTCGTTTCTTACTCTAGAGAGGTCAGGACTTCCTCCGCGCAGAGCTGGAGCGGGCATGTCTGAATGACGGTTATTCCGCGTCGAAGTGGAATGCTCGCTGCGGCTTCTGCGAACCACATAGGGCCACCCCTTGTCCCAACTTGAAGATCGACTGCTGCTTCGGCTGCCGTGGAGATGCCCACACCGGCATGACACATTCTGGTTGCCGATGTAAACATTAACTGGCGGGCGAGCTTTCGAGCTCTCGGGATTCTCGGTCTCATCCTCGCTCTTCTCGGCATCATCCTCTTCCTCTATTAGCTTTCGCCTTCGCTTGTCTGGCGATTTATTCGCCTTGCGGGAGTTAGCAAGACCCGAGCGGCGTTAAGTTAGTAGGAGGTTACTCGCCTCTCTGTCTGCGATGTCTTGAAAGTTTTCCGTCTTTGTCAACGGCCAGTCGATCATGTCGCTGCATGGCGCGACACAGAACTTCACCCAGTCTCTCGGCTCGAGACGACGACCCTTGTCGGTCCTGGCTTGTAACTCAGCTGGCGATTGCAGCATGGGGATATGGTTCTTGAACCATTTCCAACCGTGTCCTAGCTCCCGGACCGCCGTCTCGACCTCAAAGTCGAAATGGATGAACTTTTTGTAATCCGGCTTGTCCAGATGCTTTTTTCGCTCATTCTCGACCTCTTGAACGGGCACGTATCGCGTAACGGTGACTCTTCGAGTGAAGCTCCCGTACACTTCAGGCGCCCAGTGGCCGATCTTGAGGTTCACTTCCCACTCCCAGTGAGCAGCGCAGTCGTACTTCGCTCCGTCGGGATTACGGTCCCACGTGCACGGCTTCCAGCACGTCTCCGGGTTGCAGCGTCGGCTATGTTCTGACGTCACATGGAACTGTCTCTTGAGGCGATGCGCGTGCCTAACCGGGGGAGCGAATGCTACGATCGCGAGGTCATCCCCATGGGAACGGCTCAATCTGGGACCGTGTTTATCTGCAGAATACTAGTTACATCATTTATCGGGCGATGGCGCTGGGCACGATACTCACGTGGCCTAAACTGTTCGTACGAAAGCCCCTCGCGCCAGGAATGCATTGTTCTTTGGTAGCTTATCCTGTTGTTACTTTCGATCTGAGCCTCAACCTTCCCTGCGGGTGTTGGGCCAATGTTCTGAATTCCGGTTCCGAGAGACTTGCCGTTACTTTTCTCGTCTGTCACTTCTAGCTTAGCCGGCTGGTCGCCCCTCGGCCGCACGTAGTGCCACTCTCCATGATGGAAGAGGTATCTGAGAGAGATTATGTCGAATAGCCGCTTATTGGCGTCATCCCTGCGGGTACGTCAGTGCTGATTGCCAGCATACGATGGCTTGCACGAACTGGTGGTCAAAACCGGTTATTCGAACCTGGAGCTTGAAACTCAGGATAACTCTATAGTGCTCTTCGTGCTTGGATTTGTCCTTTTTCTCGACAGGGTCTCGCGGCGACTTCTTTGCCGACCGCTCAATTCTGATCGACGGGTCTAGAATACTGAGGTCGGTGTAGTGCCCCCTTCCGCCCGCGATTCCGTCGCGCAGGGAAACAGTATACAGATTGGTGTCCTTGGTGCCCATCTTCTGCGGATATCTGACGTTGAAGTCAAAAGTAAGTTAAGATTGACCGCTCCTTGGGTTCCGGTCATGACACATGGCTAATATTTGACCGTATGCCCACAGGCACTGGCAATGCATGATGTTGGATGCTCGTCATGCCACCTTGGAATGGTGGCATGGTGGTCACATTCCGCACATGGGCACTCAAGCACCGCAATACCAGTTGATTGGTCCGTGCATCGCCCGGACCGGGAGCGTTTCGGAACGGCCTGCAGCGAGCCGGAAATACTCGGAGGACCCCACTTTCCGGGTCATCATCCGGCCAGGCAAGAGAACCAGCGCAAGTTCGGGCAGTACTGCTTGGCCCAAGATATTTGGATTATTCAGACAAAACTACAGTCTCTAGTGTTTGTCATTATATCTATATACCATGCATTTGCCACGAAGCCAGGATGTAGAAGTCCTGAGTAGACACCACAGGTACTCAGTGGATCAAAAGGACTCGAGGCATGTTTATTTCACCACCATGCCTTACCAAGTAATGACATAGCACGGGAGTGAGTCTTGATTGTTAGATGGTCCAGTACTCTCTAGTCTAGCCAGCTTTTCCGGAGCCTTGACGCAAGCTCCGAATCAGAGGGCACCGAGATGGTTACGGTTAAGGCTGCCTCCAAGACTTCTGCCTCCAACAAGAAATGGGCTGATCATCATGGCGCCCCACGACTCGCATCACGATGGCGATCTGGTAAAGTACAAAAGGTAGAGGAGACTGTTAGATAGGTGACATCCTTGATCAATATTCTACGGTTTTAGTTAAGTAGTCTCGTTCGATGAGAGTAATGAAAAGAGCTCTCAATGATAATAGCCAAGTATCGGGAAAATTCCCCCATACTCAAGTCCGCCACTCCATGATCGTCGGATTCCGCGGGTGTATATCGACGTATATCGAGCCTCATAGATTAAAATCGGTAATCTTAAAGTTCTTGGGTCCCGTGTACGCCACGTCATTGTCAAACGGATTCGCCTCGTCATTCAGCGAGACGGTAATGTCCTTTTGGGGCACAATGTACCTGCCCTTCACCCCATTGACGGTCACGTTGAAGGTCGCGTCCCCACCGCTGGAGGGGTGGAAGAAGGTCCAGGTCACAGCAGTGTTGTTGCAATTACCGGCGCCCTCATAGACGTAAGCCAACCAGGTGGCGCCCGAGAATCCGGCATCAATATCAGCGCTGCAGTGTGCGGGCGCATCGAGACATGCTGCATGCACGTTGAATTCGTACCTTTTAGGGGTGTGGTGTCAGTCACATATAGTAAGTGTGATTCAAACTAGTACGAGAACATACCAACAGTATCCGGTATTATGACCCTTGCTCGCGGAAAATTCACTGATGTCGTAGGGGCCCCTTCTATGATGCTCATGATGAAATGGAGGGGCGGCGCTAGCAAGGCCGGCGAGGACCAAAACTATTGCGGAAATGATGTTCTTCATATTCTTTTGCTGATTACACTCGCTAGAGGTGTTGTAAAGCGATAAAGAATTGATTGTCATCTTAGTATCCGCTCTGGATCATTTTATATACGTCTGAGCCCTGCCTCCCAAGTGACGTATTACTTCGCTGATCACACCCACGAGAGCGGAAAGATCATGATCAGCTGTAGACAATCAGATGGTTACCCCTCTTTTCCGATTCAATTTGGCAAGCCGGCCAATGGAAGTGCCAATCGCTTTCTTGTCATTGGCAAGTTGGATGCCCCCCCCAAAAAGAGAAAGGGACAGCGAAATGGTACGTGCTGGCCAGCGCAAACAGGCCATCTAACAGTTCCATCAGGCTCCATCAGCCCACCAAGCTTACCACCTCTACCAAGCTTGCCGCCCGGTAGTGGAAATGGTGTGATGTGGCTTACGCTAACAGCCCCTAGCAATGTTACAACAGTTCCATTCAATAAGATAGTTGATTCTATGGTAGCGCGAATACAGGCCGTGTTAGCCGGCGATAGTCAGATGACTGGATACTAACAGTGTGATACCAAAGAGGTACCTAAATTCCATTCAAAATTAGCCCTCTGACGACGTACTTTGAGGTATTGAGTCTGTTTTTTTTGTCAACCGCTTGAGTGGTACGAAAATGGAAATTTCGTGTGCCCAGATTCGTCTCACATTACAGGAAATATACAGTGGGATATACCATATACTTTAAGCAATTTAAAAAATACTCCATTATGCAATCAAATGTAAGTGGCTAATCAAATACTTAGGATCACTCGCTTATGGCTCAAAAGTCGCGAGAAGCAAGTGCAAGCGAGTATAAGCGAGTGATCCTGGACTTTAGATTGGCCATCGAGATTCAGTTACCTATTTTTAAAACTGCTTAAACTATACAGTCTCGTACTCATTTCATACTGCATCATACAGACCACCCCTTTCGCGCCATCTCCACGCTTCGACGCCTGCTTTCACCCCCCGCCTAACACCAGTTATGACCAGACTGACAGATACATCCCCATTTCCTCCCTCATCCAAAACCCTTCCCGTCCAAATCCCATACCTATCGCCCTCCTCCCCTTAAAAAGCAGCGTTACTCCTCCCGCCCCCCCTCAACGTAACATTGTACTCCGCCCTCTTCCGAATCATAAATGCCAGTCCTAGCAACACATCCGTGTCACCACTCCCCCTCCCCTCCCCAACCCCCTTATGCATCAACGGCCCCATCACACGCCCTGCAAGCCTCTCCGCCGTCATATCATTGACCTCTTCCCCATCCGCAACCTCCCCCCACAGCCCCAGCAGCAGCTTAAACAGCGCCTTTTCCCGCCCTTTCAGACCCATAAACGCCTCCTCCCAGAAATCCATGCCTTGGTCCAGTCGCATGGCTAGCGAGCCCGGAATAGTGGCCTGCCGCGAGAGTTTGATCCAGCGCTTTGCAACCCCTTCCGGCACCAGAGGGGTGGGGAGTTCCGAGAGGAACAGCAGGATGAGATCTGCGGCGTCGTAGACGGTGAAAGGAGAGTCTCCCCAGGCAAAGTCCCGACCGTAGGAGGTCTCAGCCGATGAAAAGATTTCTTTGAGCTGGATGACTAACGGGGGGTTGTGCCCGTTGTCGGTCGGGGGGGCAACGGTCTGGTAGTGGTGGTGGTGGTGGTCGAAGATGTCCGGGGCGAGGAGTCCACTATCGCGAAGGTGGTAGACGCAGCGGAGGATGCAGAGGGGGTAGGTCTGTGAGGAGGAGCCGCCGGGGGTGTGGTGGGTGCCGGCGACGCCGCG
>Ga0247760_1002900_pt1 | contig 12102 bp, 15 predicted proteins | sample UWRJL171409R4_FD_179936 | JGI IMG/M metagenome (GOLD analysis project Ga0247760, IMG submission 179936) | Plant litter microbial communities from Arlington Agricultural Research Station in Wisconsin, United States - UWRJ-L171-409R-4 | ecosystem: Environmental > Terrestrial > Plant litter >...
GGGTTGGTAATAAGTGGGAACTAGCAAGATGACTAACGGTTAGTCAACTTGCACATACCTTTTGGTGTAGCGGGCAGTTGTAGCAGTTCCCTGCATTAGCGTATGTAACGCCAGCCCCGTCACAGACCGATTGGAGATCGAAGTGGTGGTCGGCGAAGCGGAGGGCAAGTTTGAGGACGATGGGCTTGTACGTGTCTGCCCCGTTGGCCACCATGCGTATGGCGCCTGGAAGGACGCATATTTCGGTGGTGGAGTGGAAATCATTATCGTCGTCTGGCGGGCCGTGATGTTTGCAAACAGAGTCGGCATAACGGACGGTGAGTGGCTTCCAGGTTCCGAATCGAAGGTTAGATACAGCTGGCGATTGGTCTGTGTATTCCTGCAAGAGTCTGCCCAGAACCCGGCAGAGCATGCAGTGTGGGCGGGATTGGTACGTGTCAACATCATGGTAGGTGAAGGCTTCGAGAGCGTGCCTGGAAGCTGTGTGCGTCTCATTCTGCTCTCTCTGACAGACGTAGCAAAAACGGCGATAGGCTTCCCGCTTCTCGCTGGATGTATTGCCACGTGCACATTCAAGATAATGCGTGAGGTTGTTCCACGGCTGGCAGGACTCGCAGAGGTTGGGATTGACCAAGGGCGGTCGGTTACACGACTTGCAGACATTTGCACTCATTGTGGGGCCGAATGCTGGGTTATTGGAGGGTATAGATCCCAATTCATGGCCAAGGGTAGGATTCGGAGGCGAAAAAGATGTTTGATGTTCAATAGAACGGAGGAGAAGGGAAGGTGCAATGTTGGGCTGTTCTTGCTGCCTGACGTCAACAGGTACACATCGGAACCCCGGAAAATGGAGACTCCGCGACCTGGTCCACGTAACAACAAGGGGGATGTGTAAACAGCACACATTGATGATCTCTATGGAAACACCATGGAGGAATCGGTTCCTTGTGGGGGGATGACTGTCTCATGGGTCAACCCTAACCCTCAATTAGCGGCCATGAGACGTCACGGTCTGCACCTGGCTCCCGACCGACACCCGCCCTAGCTTAGCGCGACGCATCGCGCTTACCATCTCGCCGTCTCTCGCCGTGCTCGACGCCGCCAGCCACGCATCCATCGCCGGACCCGACACGCGCGCAACAACCGCCCAGGAACCGGCCGAGAACAATCTCACCGCCAGCGTACCCCGGCCACAGAAACACCACCGTCACCACGGCCACCAGCGCCACGTGCAGCGCCGTCACGCCCAGCACCGCAGCAAAGAAGCGCTTGCGCGTCGGGCGCGCGACAGCCAGCTCGACGTCCAGCTCCGCCGGCGCCGCTACGTCGAACTAGAAGACGTAGTTATAGTACGCCATGCCGAAAGACTCGTGACAAGCGCCTGCAGCGCGTGCGCGGCGCTGCGCGTCTCACGTACCGTGTCCTGGAACACGGATGCATGTAACCGCGACATGGCCGTTCGCCCCGCCCCGCAGTACCCGCATCCCGGCAGGCTCTCGGTCGTGTCGTTGCCGGGGCCACTGCCAAGGATGTTCACGGTATTGCCGGCGCCAGCGGGGAGCTCATCGAACGCCGCGAGCTGGATGACGTGCGGCGCCGTGGGCGACGTGATGCTCCGCCACGATGTCGCGCTGGTGTACTCGATGGTCGGCGGCGCCAGCCACGAGTCCTTCCGTGACAGGGAGTAGATACTGCGCTCGTCGGGAGTTTGCGTCTTGCTGGCCAGCGTGGCGCACAGCTGCGTGCGGATGGCGGCCGTCTCGTAAGCTCTCGCGGGCGCGGCTCCAGCCGGCCTCTGCCTCGGCGCCGCCGCTCGAGCGTGCGGCTGTCACGTTGGTGTCCATAACGACCGGGTTGAGCGAGCAAAGCGTCATGCCGAAGGTGAGACCCGTGACATTGGTCCGCAGGGTTGTCCACTCGCCGTCGCCTGATGAGTCTTCGATGCGTAGGCTGCCCCCAGCGTTTTTGACCGGGCCCCAGTCGCTGAAGGGGCCGGTCGTGTTGATGAGCAGGTACATGGGCCCTGGGCGGGGCGCCGTGGCGGGCGCGGGCGGGTCGGGCCGCACCTCGGTGACCAGGCCGGTGGTGGTGCTGTCGCCGAAGGGCACGTCGCAGATGCTGATGGGCCACTCGGCCGCCGCGACGGGCAGGCTGGGTACCTGGATGCTTTTGATCAAGAATGTGCAGTTCAAGTGGACGGGCACGATGCGCCCGCTCATGCCGGCCGACGAGTTGAAGCGCCGCACGCCCGTCTCGTTGCTGCCAACCGGGCCGGAGATCCACGAGTTGAACATCAGCGCGCTGATTTGCACGTTCGAGAAGGTGGGCCGCACGCAGGCGACGCGCGCATCCAGGAGCGTCGCGGGGCCCGCGTAGCGCAGGGCGGCCTCGCGAAAGGCGCGCGGGTTGATGGGATGGAAGGTGCGCATGGTCAGCGCCGTGTCCGAGACGCCGCTGCATGCCGGTGCCGGCTCGACATACTCGGTGAAGGCGGGATAGCTGAGTGGCCGCCCCGCCAGGAACCCGAAGGAGGCGCGGCGGAAGCCCAGGCCACAGGGAAGCCAGGGGAGCAGCGTGTGGAGGCCCTGGTTGGAGTAGACGGCGAGGGACACGGCGGCTACTCCAAAGCGATGGAGGTAACCGTCGACGATGAACGACTGGGTAGTCGGGTACGACTTGCTCGTGCTGAGGAGAGCTGGGATCCGCGTAAGTTCGGGCCTCGTATTGGTTCTTCATTGTGGTGTCTACCGATGCTGGCTCAATCTTTTGTTGCACTTGGCTGGAAGGGTGGTGCCATTCTGATCAGTCGCTGGTTGGTCCGAGGTGCGTCCATGAGCAACTAATCAATATTGTGTACCTATACAATCAGGGGGTAGCACGTGCTCAGACGCCGCGGTCGGATTGAGGGGAATTGCGAATACCCTCAACCCCCGGAGCAGTTATTTCAGCCCTGAATTAGTACCACCGAACCATGATCAATCAAGCATCTTTCCCACTCTTTTTCACACCCTCCTGAACTTGAAGAGAAGCGGCGCCACAAAACATCCTCCCCTACATGTCACTACAAACTCGAACCTGCCCCCGTCAGAAACTGAGATCCTCGACTCGCCCACGCCAACCCTCGTCAGCTCAGCCGCTCCCTCTCTTCGGTACGACCACTGCATATCCTGAAAGATGGAGGCGTTTGCCGCCCTGGCGATAGGTGATTTCGCCCCACGCGTCACGATGTGGTCGCCATGCTTCATCACCACATCCAGCTCCTGGCCGCCCGTGATGTTGACGAAAAAGGTGGAAACCTTCCAGGTATCCATCGCCAACCCATACTGGGTACCGGGGGCCGTCATCGTCTTCTCCTGGCCCGGCTCCAGAGACACAGGCTCCTCCCAGGAACGCCCTGTGCCGCCGTCGCTCCATGGACTGAGCCCCACTGCAACGGCACCACGTTGATGATGGCACCTGACGGGTAGCTGATCTTCCCAGTCGGGCCCGCGAGTCCGAAGTCATGGAAACCCGCGCAGAATTCCTTGCCCGCCGCCATTCGCATGCTGGTCCACTCTGTCTTCCAAACGACCGTCTCATCGGGCTCCTCCTGACGCGTCATCCATTCTGTCACGCGCGACACGTTCCAGCCCGAGCTGTGCCAGAACAAGGCTGCCTCCTCGGTCTAGACGCCGTGCGAGTTGACGTAGTGCTCGGGCCACCCGCGTGTTTCCACCCGGGATGCGACGGCGAGCTCGGGCGGCGTTGGCCAAACGAGCCCATCGACGAAGCGAGCGATTCCGTGTTGGTCGTTACCAAGCGCTTATCCGCAGGTTGGAGCCTTATGCATCCCGAGCAATTCCCCTTCTCATTGTCTGCTCTGTTAAAATGTTCGTGCTGAGGGAAACTGTTAGCCTGAGAAAGTAGCTTGCGATTCAGATGTAATTGCCTTGATCTTGTACAGCTTTCAAACTGGGCACGCCCTAATCTTCCGAATCAAGCCGGTCTCTAAGCATCCTCTGTTCTATGGGACACCATAACGTTCATGACAAAAGGACGCGGATGTGATTCTCCTTTAGTAATAGCTACACCGTGTTCTAGATTGCTAGTCCAGCAGCGTAAGGTTCCCGCCCTCTTGTGGCTTTCAGGGGTACGCCTGCTAGCGTGGCCTCAATTATCTGCCATCGCTTCGAGACTTGGTAAACTCTGGTCCTTCGGCTATAAAAACCAGGGAGCAAATAGGTGTCGATGTCGAGATTCGATGTCCTCATTACGAATTAGAATCTCAACATCTGAAAAAGTCGAGACCGGGGCTCGGCAATATCTCCAGACAATTAATATCAGCATCAAACCCAGTCAGCGGTACACGATGACCAACTAGAGGCCAATGTCGCCACGAGCACGTCCAGTAGCTGTCCTGTTCTAGCCGGCAAAATTAAGCATCGGCACTTGCGCGTTCCAAGCGAGCCGATGTGGGCTTCCCGCTCTTGGCTAAGCTTGATGGAATGGCAAGATATTGGAGCACACAAATGGCATTACGCTTCGTTTCGCCACGAGAACGCCAAGCTGATTGCTCCATTACCCATTTTCTTGCCCCGTTGTGCAATCCGGGGAAGGGTAGTCGCGCCGCATGTTTCCATCTTGGCATGCCTCTGCCGCAGTGCTCTGCTTTTCGAGAAGCACGCCCCCATAAAACTTCCCCGCAACCGAGCATCCGGGCCCTTGCATACTGGCTACCATGGCCAGGTTACATTGCGCCGGAAGAAAAGCTTGTCCTAACCACCCACCCCTTCTTCCAGAGAGAGGGTCAGGCCCACTTGGCTCCGGAGAGTGCCCTTCCTCGGAAGTGCTACAAATGCCGACATATAACCATTTCCCCCTCCCAGCTCGCCACCGTGGCTTATGCCAGCGGTCTAGACTGCTCTAGCTCGCTTTCCCGGGAGACCCTCCACTTCCCGTTCCTGGCTGAAACAAAGCTTGATATAACCATGATATATCTGCCCAACCGGGTATTATTGCCGTGCGGATGACGCCACGTCGCGCCAGCGCCAATATACCGTCCTCTCTTAGCGACCACAACGTGGTATTTTTGCAGAGCACGCAAAAATAGGACATGGAACCAAGCTCCCAAGCCGTTGCCTGCTTACCAAACATACCCGGGGTTACCTACCATACCTACCTTAACCAGACCATACCAGACAGAGCAAAGGGGACCAGACCGATCGCTCCAGACCTTGCTTGTCCCACAACGGATATAAAACCCACAGCGATCCCCTCGCGCCAAGAAAATCTCAAGCCCTCGAACTGCTGCGCTGGGCTCAACTCCATTCATTCTCCTCCCTATCCCAGATATCCAGAACCTGGACACACACCAACAACTACAAAAACCAATCGACTTCGCCTTTCAACAACCCCCAAAATGAAAACAACCACCCTCCTTTCCCTCCTCGCCCTGGCCCTGCAAACCTCCGCGGGCGTCATCTCCCCCGCGTCCGCTCCCAATGCAGACGCCCAAGACCTAGCCGCTCGCCAATGGGGCGGAGGAGGCCGTGGCGGCGGTAGAGGCCGCGGAGGTGGTGGTGCTCCCGGCCGCGGTGGAGGTGGATGGGGCGGTGGTGGTGGTGATGATGGCGGCGACGATGAGGAAGAAGGCGGTGGTAGTGCTACGTGGGGGGGCGGTGGAAACATCGGTGGAGGTGGCGGCGTCATTGGCGGTGGGCGTGGTGGACCTTGGGGAGGCGGTGGTAACATTGGGGGAGGAGGAGGGAACATCGGCGGAGGGGGTGGGAATATTGGTGGAGGTGGTGGAAATGTCGGTGGTGGTGGTGCTCGCGGTGGTGCGCCGGGAGGTGGTGGTCAGCAGGGCGGCGGCAGCGAGGAGGAGGGCAGCGACGATGGGGAGGTTGTTGTCCCTGTGGACGGAGGAGACGAAGAGGGCGGCGCTGGAGAGGAGGGTGGTGAGGATGGTGGTGAGGCGGCGGCTGAGCCGGTGCAGACGGTTTATTATACCGTCTGGGGACCGCAGGCTACTGGTGCTCCTTAGGCTTGAAGGGGGTATGGTTCAGGTTGTTGAAATATCTTGAGCGGTTCTCAAAAGTTATTGACTTGTTGTCTTTGGCTGCGGAGTGGTCCAGGGGCGATTCTGTATTTGTACTGTACATAGCTCCTTGAGCCTTCCTCAACACAGATCGTTGCGGCGCGCCCCTTCACTTTGGCTTCCCTCTGTTGCTGCCTCTCGTTCCCACTAGGAGCCCACCTACTTTTTATCCGAGTCACCACGGTAGCCGGCCTCAGCAATGATAGTTTCAGCTGCCCCGTGCCTCACCTCTTCAGAACGGCTGGGCTGCTGTGAGTGTGACCATGTCTTTGGGTTGTGTAGAGGGCTGCATCACAGGGTTTCCTCAGCAAGGAGGCAGCTGCAGCACGGCCGCAGAATCTTCGCCCGTTTGCAGCAGACAGCGTATTATCGGATGCAAGCTGCACAGTCCGCATGTAGAATGGAGTATATCGGTCCGGCCTTATTGGCCCTTGAGCTCGCGGATAGCTTCCGCGAGTATCGGGGGTTCCCGTTTTTGAATGGCAGTTGATGCATCGGCAATGTGCTGCAAAGATGCAGGAGACACCAGTGCCCGATTGGACGTGGCCTACACAACAGAGCACGCATATATCATGGCGCCGTCAGTATAGTCATTCTACTCTGAGCCCCGTCTGACCCGCTGGCGTTCTGACAGTGCCAGGCATCTAGTTAGTTTTTCTGACTAGATGCTAGAGCCTCTGAACCCCTTGCAGAACGACACACTTCATCGGTGGTGATGACGACCAAAACGATACCTTATCAATGAACTGAGCAAAGGGAGCCCCTTTACAGTCCCAGTTCAATGGCGACAATTCGCCCACCTCCAAATAAGAACCTCCCAGAGGTTATGCCGCCACGGCCACTCAAAGTCGAGCGCAACGCATCCCCGCGAGTCCTCTCACCAAGCGAGAAAGCTACCTAGGACCTTCAGCCCTCAAAACGGACAAGTACGCTATCCTCTATAACACAACATCCAGGCTCCTTACCGACGCCACTCCAAACATGGTGGGAAACGTACGACGGCAGGCTTATCTTGCCCACATGAGAACCGTCAAAGCGACCATCAACGGCGACCACGCCCGAGTCGTAACTGCTGTTAAGGAGATGTTTCAATTTGCAGCGCGGAGATTGCCCGCTCGCAGCGTTCCAGGTCGGCGTCAGGAAGGACTGACATGCAGGCAATACTTACATGTCAAGAAAGCAGGTCTGCGGCTCTCACCGGAACACAACATAGCCGTCGCCTCCGATGGAGTACTCCCCGAAGTCTGGCTCCACCTAGAGATCCTCGTTCACCACCTTTGCCGTAACGTCAACGCATTCCATCTCCATGTTGTCGTCGTCATCTGAATCCTCGGCCTCGCCGCTGTAAAAGGCGGTTCTGTGTGAGAAAAGTTCCGACTCGGCTCCCCCGTCTCGTTTCTCCCTTACCATGTGCAACCGGTACGCAGACACGATGCCGGGAGCTGTCTCATAACCGTCGGTCACGCCCTGCTCGCGACCTGCCGAGATGCCAGCCCGAACTTCACGACATTTACATTAGACTCCTTCTTTCCTCCCTCTCCTCATCGCCCACACCATTCGGGTTTGTCGTTCCCGAGTGCTCTGGTGGCATGCCCGCGGCGCCGTCGAGACTGCACCGGCAGTTTCTGCACAGTGGTTCCAGGATTCCATCTACTTGAGACAGGGACGAGGGCCCAAACGACGGATGCATATAAGGCACCGAAGCATAGGTCATCGCTGGGCGGGACGGTGATGGCTGATAGTAGGGGACGCCTCCGTATACGTTTGGCGAAGGCATGTCCATCTGGCCATACGGGTTGCCTGGATCGCCACTGTATGGTATAAATACAACTGGCGCAGGGATTGCTCCACCATACAGTGGGCTGTTGCTGTGCAGAGAGCCCGAGCTGTCGAGGTCAAGAACGCCTGTTGCCACATGTGCATTGGTTTCCCACCCTGCTGGCCGCCAGCTTCTTGAGCCATTTGGTATTCCGGGACGCCCCAAGAGGTTCCTGCCTTCGGTATCTGCTTCCGAATCATGGGGACTCGTGGAGGGGCCTGCGCCAGGAGGCCCACCAGCAACTGGTTGGCCCCCGCTGTTTGGACTTTTCTTAATGGTCTTCCACTCCATGCCGAGGGCGCACAGAAGGGCGGCAAAAGCCATGCAGGCGGCCACGAGGAAGATGCGTTGCGACGCAAAATTATAAGCGTCTAAAACTACGCCCTTGTACGGCTCCGTGACAAGATCCACAATATGCGTGGCACCCTCCGCCACAATCAGAGTGCCGTTGAAATCGGGGATCTGGGTGAGCCGTTGGACGAGAATGTTGCTGAGAATGGTCTGACCGATCGATGTGGAGATAGCTCCGCCCAGCTGTTGGAGAAAGAAGTTGATAGCGAGGCCGATACTGATATCCTCCTTCGGTAGGACAGTCTGGATAGCCAGAGCGGACGTTTGCATACCAAAGCCAAGGCCAAAGCCTGATAGGAACTGATAAGCAATCCACTGCGACGGTGGGGTATCGCGGTTGAATGTCGTCATGAGAGCCTCGCCCACCGACATGATAGCAGGAGCGATGAGCATGGACGGGACGTAGTAGCCGGCCGCCTGCGTAATGATACCAGATAGGATGCTGGACACAAAGAAACTGAGCACCAGAGGTAGGGTGTTGACACCGGATTGTATGGGCGATGCCCGCTTAACCGTTTGGACTGATACGATTCATTAGCAAACCGTCCAAAAAAAAAAAAAAAACAGGGGAAGGGGAGGGAAGGGGAGGGGTTGGTTCGGGGAATCTTTTATATGCATGGGTAAGTGGGTGGGTGGGATATGGTAACACGTACACCAGATGGGTATGAAATACATGAGCAGCAGCATTGATGCGGACAGAAAGAACGTAAACGAGACTCCGAGGGCAACACTTCTCTGGGTGATGATCCTTGGCGGAACCATAGCTGTGTTAGGCTTTATGATCTGAACCGAAATAAAGCCAATGGTAGCCATGCCCGCGACACCAAACAGCATGACAATACGCCACTCATCCCATCGGTACACTGAACCGCCCCACTGCAGACAGAGCAGTAGTGAAACGGTAGCCGGGACGAAGAAGAACATGCCGACGGGATCCAACCTCTTAATATGCCCTAGGAACGTGACTCGTCCGTAATGCCGCCGCTGCTGCTTGGGAGGATTCCAGACTAATATCATGACGATCAGAGCCACGACGCCCGCAGGAAGGTTGATGTAGAAGCACCAGCGCCAGGTGGCGACCTCGGTAAGAGCACCGCCGATAAGAGGACCCATGGCACCAGCCATACCAAATACCATACCGAAGAGGCCTTGGAAGGCGGGGCGCCGGTGTAGAGGGATCATCGGGATCATGCTCAACATGGATCCAGAGAAGATGCCGGCCGAAGCTAAGCCCGCAATCGCACGTCCGATGATGAAGACGACCGAACTTGGGGCGGCGCCGCAGATGGTGGAGCCAATTTCGAAAACTACTAAGCTGATGAGGAACGTCCTTCTTGATACGTTAGGAGCTGATAAACAAAATCGGGCAGTAACAGCGCCAGGATGCTTCAGTCTCTTACCACTTCATGTCGTAGAACTTGTAGATGCGGCCGTATACGAGTTGAGCGCAAGCAGTCGCCAGCATGTAGGCGGAGCCATACCAGCCAATGTCTCCCAGGGCCTTGAACTCGTCCGTGATGCGTGGTACGGCAGTCGCGAGAATGGTGCGGTCCAGGGCGACGAGGAACAGGCAAAGGAAATTACAGAAAATTATCGCCCAGAACTTGACCGTCTTAGGCTGGAAGAGGTCCGGGTGGTGCCCGCCGGGACAGCCGGGAGGTCTATCGTGGTTGCCATTTGGATTCGACCAGGGAGGACCACCTTCGGGTGACGGTGGCGATGGTTGACCCGGTTGCTGGTAGTGTGCACCCGGGACGAGCTTTTCGAGAGAGCTCGGGCCGGCGGAGGCGTACCCGGCCCACGGCACAGATCCGGACTGGTGCCTGCCCAGCGACGTCGTAGAGCGCATGACGGCGGCTTTATTATCGGCGATTTCCGGAGACCAGGAGCGGGCCTGCCTTATTTGCTCCACCCAAATAACGTCTCATGAGTTCCGGCGGGAGCAACGGGGGAAGATGGAGGGGGGTAATCAGAACTTGGAATGCGGGATGAACCAAGACAGGCTTCGCGGGGAAACAGTCCACAAAGAGAGAAGGGTTGAGGGAGGGAGAAAGAGAGACGGAGAATCCAAAGCAGAAGATAGCTAGTTTCCAGCCATTTTTGCTTTATTCGCCTTTGTGTTCTTCATTTTCTCAATTTTTTTCTTGTTGCGCTGGACACTGCGTTCTCTGGTGCTGCGCATCGCATGGCAAAAGGTGGCAGGGCCAGCGGGAGCGAGCCGGGCGCAATCAGCCATCGGGGCTGCGTCGGGCTTTGGGCAAGTTTCGTATGGGTGTTGGTAGCTAGTTGGGCGTGGTCGAATGCTTTTACCATGTGGGTTGGGTGCTGGTGTGTGGTCGTGTGGGAGAATCCGGGGGCGCCTGCCAATGCAAGTCTGCTGCAGCTACCGAATAAGCGTCTGAGTCTCGGAAAATGGGTGGTTTGGCCGCAGATCCGGCCCACCAACCATCGCATAGATAGTGGATACTGTCTTGGTTGTTTCTAAAGAAAACTGGAATCCCTATTGGGCTGCCGTCGCCACCACTGGCCTATTCGCTCTTCGCGTATGTACGTGACTGTGATCTACTGGTCGTCTACCAATCAGCTGGGGTACTGAGCCCCCCAAAAACAGGCTCGCACACAGGATACATGGTGACGGAAGGAATCGTGAGGCGAAGCAGTTATAACAACCTATGAGGGTCATCCCAAGAACCCACAGCCTGGAAGCATGAGATCGTGCATTCGGGAAACTTGGAACAAGAACACTTGACCATACACGATTGTTTCTTCCTAAAATAGAATTTGAGGACGACTAAGGGTGAGAAAATTCCCCGATCTACACAGGAAAGGGTCGTCTACAGACTGAGATAATCCTAGGCTTGACTATTTTGCCCATTTGCCTTAATCAAAATGTAGTCCTGAGATAGCTGGTGATGATCAAAACTGAGAGTCGGTTGCTGCAATCGTTGCGATTACAGTATTTCATGAAGGTCAGAAATTAACTACTAATGTGTAAAAGGTCGCACTGATAACCATCCCGAATCCACAACTCTCCCGATTCATTGCAACGACGTCCATCTCTAAGCTAGGTCCTTTTCCCAGCCCACTTCGCACGAGTAGCTTCTGCATCTGACAAACGCGCGATGCGTTGCTTCGGGGTGATGAAGATATATCTCAACTTCCGACCGCCACTGGGAAAAGGATCGGTCGGAGAAGAGGCGAAGGAAAATACGACTGGTGCGTCGTAGGCACTGCATGCTTGTCGGATTGAGGCGTTTCATAATTTGGAGGAGAAGCTCCTCGGGGAGATCATTGAGAAGTGAGTGCACCAAGCCTTGTATCTGCTGGTGAGAATAGATTGCGACGAATAGTCGGGGTTCTAGAACAGACGGAGGGGGAGGGGGAAAATTGGGATGGAACGGAAGAAGTGGTCCAGGAGCCTTCAATTAACAATGCAACCCGGTAACTCTAGGTACCTCACAGAACTTAGACCCGGCATGACCAAACCTAAAGTTCTCGGCAGTTCATGTAAGGTTACAACAACGGTCCGTAAACGCTTATCTTCAAATCCCACTTGGAGAATTATCACGCCCCAGACCCCCCCCCAAAAATACACTCATGTAATGGATCGAGTTAAGAGTCGCATCCTATCCTATGTGGTGGTTGAGATGGCCATGGTCCACTTAAGCCTACCTAGAATCCTTCCAGGGTTAGAGTCCTTGGGACGGTAGGAGATCAGAGCTAAAGCATTGTGGAACGTTTTGGCTGAGGAACGAGGGGCTCAGGAGCAGCGGAAGTGCAGTTGCAAAGTGACTTGATTTGGTAGAAAAGGGGAGTGCGAAGCACTCCCCATTTATATACAAATGGAAGCTCCCTG
>Ga0247760_1002901_pt1 | contig 12096 bp, 12 predicted proteins | sample UWRJL171409R4_FD_179936 | JGI IMG/M metagenome (GOLD analysis project Ga0247760, IMG submission 179936) | Plant litter microbial communities from Arlington Agricultural Research Station in Wisconsin, United States - UWRJ-L171-409R-4 | ecosystem: Environmental > Terrestrial > Plant litter >...
TTTTTTACAGGTAATCCCGGTAGCACGGCAGCACACACTTCAAGGAACTTATTTACTCCCGAGCATGCATGCATGCAAACGGGCAAACAAACATTCATATAAAGAAACAAGTAAGTAAATGGCAAGGATATCCGCCAGACCCCGTGCATCATGTCGTGGATACGAGAAAGCGAGAGAACATATATATGTACAGCCCCAACATGAACACATACACATGCACCTGGCTGTCCAGTCCCAATTATCCCAGGCTGCCTAGGCATGGCAATAACTGAGTGAGGTTGAGGAAAGCAAACAACGTACCTTATAAAGTCTTGGAAGAGAGGTTTTAGAGTATCCCGGTGGCCATCTCAACATTTGATTGCTATTGATGCAAGCGGAGTGCATAACCCACAGCACAGAACTGCATTGGGGGTGGCTGCACACTTCAAGACTAGGTAACCAGGTAGGTCACTGCAACTCACTGGTATCACATGGTCCAAGATAAGCAGCGCAGGGGCATGAGTCGGGATATTACATTTCCTTCGTATCATTCATCTCAGAACACCAAAACTTTGCACCACGTAGGATCTGTCATTAGCAAGTTCCGCAGCTGTGATTATATCTCAAGTTGTATATGCGTGGCTTAAGCGGAAAAGAAGATTTGATTCCAACTGTTCAATTTCTGATGATGGGAGATATAATGCACTACTACATTCAATCAGACATACAGATCCCAATCTAGGTGAGTAGCATTCTCACCACATTTCTCTCTTCATCCCTTCACCTCCATTTCCTCTCAATTCTTCACCCCTTCACTGGTGTCTGCTTAACCATTTGTCCTCCCCGGAACGTCATTCTTAAACGTCATCATCAAAGTCTTGTTCCCAAGCATCTCCACCCGACTGGCGTATCGTTGCTCGGCGCGTCTTTCTCTGTCCATTTGTTTCTTTTGCGTAGCCAAGAAAGCCCGTTGCTCGGATGGCTCGAGGTGGGCGATGCTGGCACGGTCGTTGACGCTCAGTTGCGCAAGTTGCACTGCCAATGATTCCTCGCGTTTCTCCTTCCTTAAAAGCGCCTGCGAGGGTGGTAGACCCGGTGATGTGTCAGCCTCCACGTTCATTGTTGGTGGCTGGCCTGGCTCAGAGTCGATCAAAGACTTGTCCGTTGAGCGGCGTGATCGGTGTCCTTGAGACGTTGGTGCTGCAGTCCGGTTGGACACAAGTCGACCTGAAGGGAGGCGGGCGACATCCCCGGAATCGGAGTCTGAAATGAGACGAACTGCATCGGTCTGGTCTGCCTTGCCCTCGAGGTCGAAAAAGTCTCGATACTCGGAAGTAGGATCCTCAGTGTCGAATCTGCAGTGTCCCTTCTCCCTCATGTGTTGCCGCACAGCCTGGACAGTCCTGCGTTTCGATTGGCAGTAAAGACACTCGCGATAGCCGACGATGACTAGGTGAAGGTAGCGGATCAGCGTCTCTATGTCGACAACGAGCCTGTCCTGATCCCTCACATGGAACCCATGGGATCGCTCCATGTGGGCAACATTGTCATCGAAAGTCTCTGACTTGTCCCAGCAAAACAGACAATGCTCTGGAATGAATGTTGGTGCTTCTATCTCGGCATCAGAATCGTCATCTGTCTCGTCTGACGTGGCTGCTTTTGCGGTGTCAGCATCGGAGTGGCCCTGCTTCTCTTCCTCCGTGTCCGTCGGGAGAGGGACAGTGGGCGCTTCAATGGGTTGTAAGCCGGCAATTCGTCGTTTTAGATTCTCGACGCTGGAGACTGTTAGATGAAATCTCTTGTGGAGGGGTGATTGGTACCTACTGCCATTGGCTCTTTGCATGAGTTCTGCGTATCTCTGCACTCTCAAAGTCAACATTGCATGTGCTGCAGTGCTTCGAGGTGAGCTTGAAAGTAAATGTGGTCTCCATAATCACTGTGGTGTTCTCTCTGGATATATGTATGGTTTTGATGATACCAATGCTTTTACCTAGTACCTAGAGAGAGGGAAGTCACTCCTATTTATATGTCCTTTTTTAAGTCCAATATATTCTGTGTCGAATCATGGTGAATCATCCTGCCTTGGCTAAATGGTCAACATCGGTCTTGGCATGCTTGGCACCTCGCATTTTGGCCTCCATCGCACTCAGCAGGAGGTATGACTAACAAACATGCTGATCGTCCATGCAAATGTTGGTAATAAGACAGGAAAGAGAGAGGGATGAGGGGTTATATCCGGTTCTGTGGGGTACGGTTGACAGGTACGCCAGCGGGTCCCGGAAAGGTGTATGGGCTTACCTGGAGTGTTCGAGGAGTAGAAGTCTGGTTTTCTGGAGACGGGAGCTCGCAACAAGGTTACGACACATTCCAATTGACATTTGTTTGAGAGAGACGTCATGTAACACTTTATCTAGTGTACAGACAGAAGCAGCGCACTTCGGATCCCTTCAGATTGGGGCATGTTTTGTTGAAGAATCGGTAAGGTGCCCCTCGATCACATGATGCGATGCAGTGAAAACCCCCCTGGCCCGCTTGCCCCGCCATTGGCCTTGGCACATGGTGTGGCGCCGCCACTGCAGTCCGTGCTCAGCCACGGAGTGACATCACCTCTCAGCAAGCAACTGCTCCAACACGCGCAATCCACTGCGTGTTGCGCCTGCAATTGTGCCGCGACCATGGTCCGAACCGACAAAGCCACGGGACAGTGCGTACCTCCGTCGTACACTTGGCCGCAGCTCCTTCCCAATGGATGACTTTGATGTCCCTCCTTTATATAAAGGGAATTGAAACCTCAGTGTTCCGAGTCCGCGATTCCGCATTTATCCCTCGCTTCCCAGAACCAAGCCAGCTCCACTGTGCCTAGCTCATTTAGACCCCGCATCGACCGATACACTTCTTGACTGCCAACGACGACAACAATCCATCCTCTCCGGCAGCATCTCCTTCAATCATGAGCTCCGCAGACAATAAGAAACCGCCGGTAAATCCGGCCGGTCAGCAAGACCAACCGTATTTCCCACCTCCCCCTCCAGGCCCTCCGCCAGTGCACACTCAGGCTCAAGCCCCAAAGCCCTCAAACGAGCCCCTCGTCCCAAAGTACGAGGTTCCGGCCTACGACCCTGCTCACCCCCATTGCGCTCCGCCCCCTAAAGAGAGCGACGACGTTTACGATGCCACCCCGACAGATGAACATCCCCCTCCTTTTCCTCCCAGGCGTACATCTTCAGACAGCCCCGACGGCGAAGTCCCCAAGGCGACCTGGAGTCAAAAGTTGGCTGGATGGGGGACCAAAGCAGCGGCTCCTTTCAATGCACTCGCAAACAAGATGGGCTCCGAGACCTTTTTGCCCACATCTCTGGATAAGGAATGTGAGAAGGCAGCAAGAATCCTGAGGAGCTTCTGCAGTAAGTTTGTTCCATACCCCTCTCCGGTAATTGTCCCTCTCTAACAGCTCTTCCTACCGCAGAGGACGGTATCTACAGCGACGCACAGCCTGGTCCCGGGCAGACCACCATCCCCGTTGCAACCGACAAACCAGCCGAGGCGAGCAAGGCAAGGAAGCCCAAAGTCTTGTTTACGATTCCTTCCAAGGTTATATCTCGTGCGCAGGGTTTGGCCATCTTCACAACCGCTCGTGCTGGGTTCCAAGTTTCAGGTGCCACCGGAAGCGGAATTCTTATTGCGCGTCTGCCCGATGGCAGCTGGTCGCCCCCCAGCGGCATCCAGGTTCACAGCGTTGGTGCTGGCTTCGTCATCGGTCTCGACATTTATGACTGCGTTGTTGTGATCAACACTCGCGAAGCCCTACAGGCCTTCACCCGCACACGCATGAGCCTGGGATCCGATCTTGCTGTCACTGCTGGTCCTTGGGGCGCAGGCGGTGCATTGGATTTCGGTATGCCTCAAGGTCAGAAAGGCAAGGAGAAGGTTCAAGATAAGGCCGAGGTTGACCAGCCCGCTCCGGCTAACCTTGCACCTCCCACCACGGAACACCAACCAACGCAAGGTGTTCCGAGTGCCGAAGCCGGTGCTGACCCTGCCGCGCCGCCACTGCCCCCGAGGAAGCCCAGTCCGTTCCGCGAAGCCATCAAGAACCCTGTCTATAGCTACGTCAAGTCGCGGGGCTTCTACGCCGGAGTGCAGATTGATGGTACGGTTGTGACGGAGCGGAGAGATGCCAACGCTGCGTTCTACGGCACTCCTTTGTCGGTGGAGAAAATCATCAAGGGCGAGGTTCCCGCCCAAGGACCGGCGAAGATGTGGCCATCGGGCGCCAAGACACTCTTTGAAGTGCTCAAGGGCGCAGAAGGCTGGAGAGGGCAACAGGGCCAGAACCAAGGCCAGTATCAAGCTCACAGCAGTGGCCCGTTTGCGCCTCCCAATATGCCGCCCCCTGCTGCTGCCCCGACATGCGCTGCTGCAGATGTCTCCGGAGTCACCACTGGAGTACAGAGTCTTCATTTCGGAGGCGACGGTGCCGGCTCGTCGTCCGGGTTTGGCAGTGGCCCCGCGCCACCCCCGCCTTTCACAACATCGGCGGCTGATGCGAAGGCCGCCGAGGCCGCTGCCGAGGCTGCCGCTGCTCGTCAGGCTGAGCCGTACAACGTTGCCCCTCCTGTGTACGCAGAGCCTAGCAGTGCTCGTGATGAACTCCCGCCTGCGTACGTGGACGATGGACAATACCGGCCGCCTGCAGATAGCAAGACAGGCCAGCATTAAGTGATTGGAGAACAATGTATCAGATTGCATCATCGGCGCTTTTGTTATTCGGTGGTTCGGCACTTCCGCAGAGTTATGCAGTTTGTTCTGACACGGTCGATGGCACAGGCCTGATAGTATCACCTCAGTGTACTCGGCATTACTAGAAATAGTTGAGCAATTCCTAACTCGCAAGCCCACGGCAACCCTATTGTTCCGTACGTTGCTGTTTATTCGTTTCTTTATGCGGCTGTCGCCCAGTATTTCCCAACACCTTCTTGTCGCTTTGATGTAATTGAGTTTAACGATGCCAACATTACATTATCAGATATGCGGCAGCGGCAGGTAAACCTGTCTCAGCCTAGCCCAAACTCTAGCCTCGTCTTGCCCTGTACATCATCCACCAAAAACGCCGGGCGTTTGTAAAGCAAAAATAACAAAAGAAATAATGGCTGTTGGAAATCTCACGCCCGAATTGGTAGCCAAACCAGCTCCAGTATCCCGTCAAGATTCCTCATGGGGGAACCGTCCTCATTCTTCCACCTCCAGTCATCGCGTTTGCGTACGTAAACTTGGCTGACACTGCCATCATCCATAATTTCGGCTTCTTGCAGGTCCCACGAGATCTTGCGACCCGTCTTGGCCAACGAGTGACGCTGCGGCCCGAAGGCAAAGTCGAGGTTCCACCCCTTGTCATCGGGCGCGGCGCTGAAGGTGCGTTCGAATTGCTGCAGATCGAAATCGATGCCCTGAGGGTACTGGGCCACGCTAAAACCGTTGGAAATGATGAAATCGTCGGCCGTCTGGAAGCGTTGTAGCGTGCAGTCTTCACCGCAAATATGTGCGACCTTGGTGTAATGCCAGGGATGTGCAACGTGCCATCCCGCGCCGCGATAGTGATGTAGCGAGAGGGGTTTGATCCCGGATTCGTAGAAACCGGAGGGGTCTCCGTAGATATCGAGTTGCCAGAGGTCGTTGAGCAAGGTGAGTGTCGTGTCGGTGTTCTCGTAGATACACTTGCGCAAGAGGATGTCACCTTGCGGCCCCCACCCGGAGTTGGACTCACGGACTTTGATGTCCATCTTGCACGACTCGTAGCTGTCGGCAACCATTTCGGCGAGAGGGATGCTGAGAAACACACCGGCGCCACCAAAGGCTTGTGATCCATGCCGTGCGACGTTGTTGACGTCCTCGGAGAAGGTGCCAATGTACATTGGTGCCTCGTAGTCGTATTCCTCAAACCGGCCGATCAGAGCATGCATCGAGGGGAAAAAGGTGTCGTCGTCGCACGTGACGAGCCACTTGCGCGTTTCTCGTTGTAGGTGGTCATACATGGTGGGCACAAGTGTGAGGTAGCGCACGGCCATCGGTTGATTGGGATCCGACCGGAACACGTCAACGTCGATACCAGCATCGGTAAGTTGGTCGCCGACCTCGTCTAGCTCGTCGTCGGATGCGTCCAGCAGCATCAAGATCAGCTTGCCACCGTTGGACTTTTGCTTTCCGTCCGTCAGCCAATAAGTCCATTCCTTGACGGGACTGGTTCTCGGGTCTGTGAAGCGCTTATATGTCGTGGAGACGCCAAACATAAAGTCCGAAGCATTAACAGTTTTGGGAAACGGAGACCGGGAGACAGGAATGGTGAGCGGTTCGGGACAGGTTTCCGTCTGGTGTTGCTTATTGACGTCTACGATCTTGATGTAATCCGTGAGAAAAGATTGGCTGAGCCGGGTGACAGGTTTGCGTGTGATGCCGTTGCGAATAGGCTGGACATAGCGTTTCGTGTACTCGAACTTCTCTCCCAGACTGTACTTCTCCTGCCATTGCTTCAGATGTGCTGCATTGTAGTCGCAAACCATGGGGTGAGAAGAGTTTGTGAAAGCATGAATGGAAGATTTGGTGCCTCCTGTGGCCTTGGCGCCACCGCTCTCTTCCTCAGCTGGCGTCCGCAACTTGTCGTTCCATCGGTCGTGATGGTACTCGCCTAAAGGCTGCTGCTGCGAGGAGACAGTCCCCTTTGCTGAGGTGGCCTTTTGGATGATAGCCGTTCGTACATCCGTTGTTTCGCGCTGAAACATCAGAGCGCCCAGAAGAAGAACGCTGAAGGTGAAGATGAGAGCCCGAGCAAGCGGATTCCGCAACGTGAAGCACCGGTGAGGCGCTGGGAGGGCCCCCATCGTGAATACTGGCGGTCAATGAATGATATTGAGACTCGGCGGGGAAGAAACTGAAGCTGCAGCGTAAATATGGCGGCAGAGAGGCTATGGGTGACTCAATGGGACTTGAGACGACATGCCAGGGGGCGAAGCTGTCGTTGAGGCCTAGGAAGTCTCAGGGGCGGACAAGAAGTGAACTGTTGTTGTGGGAACCCAAGGAAAGGGGCGAAGAAGTCCCGAGAGACCAAAGCATCAAATTAACAACCGGTACGGGAAAGGAATTCCGTGAGGGAAAATCTGGAGGAGGAGATGAAGTGATGGGGCGGACATGATGGACTTGGGAAGGCGCGAGGCGTGTCCAAACTCGGTCAAGGAAGCACGCGTCAAATGAGGACCCACAGGCTTGGACCGATAGGACGGCTCGCATGGCCTTTTTTCGGCTCCTTCCCGTCGAGGTATCGCATCATCGAGACTTCAACAGCGGACGTGGGAACGTGGGGGTTAGTACACTACGTCTCAGATAGACAGCCCTGTCATCCGCCCCTCTGCACCCAGCCGTTGCCGTTTGCCGTTTCACCATGGTGGATCACTTTGGTTTTGTTTGCTGTATGTATAATATTCCCAGCTTGCTTTGGATTACTAGCAAAGTGTGAGCGTGAGCGTGGGCGGGGAACCTGCCCAGAGATATGCTCCATCATTCCATTGTTGAGCGAGAAGTCCCTCCCGAGCCCCCACCATAATGCCTTCTAGTGTAGACATCGGCTTTTGTTTCAGAGTTCCCATGGCTTCAGAGTCAAGAAACGGCCCCAGCAAGACTTGGGCAGCTGCTTCTTCGATGCTGCAGGTACCCGGGATGAACCAGGGTGCCTGCGCGCTGTGTTTGCGGTCTCGGCGATATGATCTGCGGTGCCCGCAGGTTTGGGCAGAACACTGCAGATGGGTATTGCCAGTTTGGGCTCCTTTTTTCACTCCGCAGACGGGAGATTGTCTGGGATGGATGCGATGACAGGCGTCTCAAAGAGCAGATGACGTAGCCATTAGAACTTATCTGGCGATTCGTCTTCATGCTCGTCTAAGGCCGCATCTGAAAATTGCCACCAGCCATCCATTCGCCACTTTAAAGCCAATGGGACCACGGCGGGGATGTGTCGAGTATCCTGTCGGGCATATCTTTTCCCAAGCGAGTGAGTACAGTGTATACCCCCATATTAGGAAAGCACGACCTTGCGACCTTGATGTGGGAATTTGATCCGAATGCGGAGAAGCTGTTTCAAATCTCTTGCCCAGTGGGACTCCGGTTTGGTAAAGATTGCAGCCGTAAAGTCTGATCGAGTCTGTTCCCGCGCTGTTGCGCAAAGAGGCGAGTCAGACACGAGCTGTCAAAGGTGGAGGTTGTCACCCCTCAACAGAAGACGGCCTCCACTCAACAGTACACCATGAGTGCTGTGCACAGTGCAACCGATATCTTCCGTCGTTCTCCTCACAGTGCAACAGCAAACAACACCCCAATCCCCACGCCTTACGGGTCTTGTCCCGTCACGAGTGGGTGGATCCCTTCCAATCTTGCCAGGCAATCCAGGTCTGGAGGATGCTGACACACAAGCCTAACATTCCCAGGAGCACCGCAGTGAAGACTCCGATCATTGTGGCAAGCATAATGTGCCGCGACTTGCTTCGTCGCTCTAGCCAAGCATCAAGCCAGCCGCGTGGCTTGGGATTCTCAACCTCGTCGTAGAGGTCCATCAGTCGTGTGCCCCAGACTGGGAAGCACAATGCCTGCTTTTTCTCATGCGTGAATTCGAACATGGCCGTTCCAAACCGCAGACAGTCTGGGTCGAAGCCTTGTTTGCTCACTAGGGTCCGGAGCAGACCTTGAGATTTGCTGCCCGACGGGAACAGAACCTGGAGCGTGTACAACGTTTCGAGTGCCACTTCTCGTGGCAAACAAAAATCACCTTTGCTGTCGGGGTTTTCACTGTCGGTAAGTTAGCATCAGGCCATGCTATTTGCTTCAGGTCTTCCTCACATTTTGTTTTCCATAGTCTTGGTCGCTGACAAATGCTCTTTGAGAAAGGCCGTCTGATGAAATACCTGGACAACTCCCGTCTCTGAATCCAGTTTGAGGTGATCCCACAAGTTATTTGTGCCCTCAATCGTGAGTCTGCCTCGTCGCCTCAGGGATTCGGCAGACAACCTGTTCTTGATGCTTTTGGCTTGGGGATCCTCGTACTGCAAGCTCGGGTGACTCCGGGACAGGAACAAAGCAGCCATGGAGCTCTGCAAGGTTTTTGTTGCCGGCCATATCGCAGCTTGCGCGGAGCTGTCGCCCCTTTCGCCCGAATCACCGTCCATCGTGTGAGTTGGTCTCTCCGCGGACACATTGGTCATTGTCAAAACTCTCACTGCCAGATCGAAAGCGCGGTCCTGGTCAGTTTCCGGTACCAGTGATTGTCGGTCGGTCTCGCGGCCCGAAAAGTACTCTTGGACGCACAGCTGTCGTGGGACGGTGTATCCATATTGCCTGATGAGGCGGATTATGTCAAAAAGATCTTGGTGACAACGAAGAGCTTGGTCTTGCTCGCCAAAAAAGTCTGGAACATAACAGCTCGTGACCTCCCGGTAGTAGTCGAAAAAGGGGCCAAGCCGCTCGCTTCTCTGACCCCAGGGGCAGTTGGAATCTCGACAACGTCGTTGGCCAGCTTCTTCTTTTTCTTGACAGGCGTCACAAAGCTTCCAGTCCCAGAGAGATTGGCAGAGCTGCTTGAGCTCCAATACCGAAGTTCCCTGAAGAGGAAACGCCATTTTGCGAATTGAAACTGTTTGACGACTCTGAATGGCGAATATTGGAGTTTGCAAGTCCGAAGTACGTATGCACAATCATGTGCCTGCCAGAGGCCTACAGTGGTGGCGGCACTGATCCGCAACTGCGCCTCAATTCGCATGCAGCGTAACCTCCGATTAGGGGTTTTCATTGGTCAGTCTTTGAAACAACCCCCCTTCCAGGTGCGCATTCACACATTGAGGGGTAAGATGCAGGCTGTGTTTGCTCCCTCATGTGCGCGACACCTGCAGCACCAGGCTGCCTCCAATTGGCCTGCCCTGTTGCCAGATAACGGCCAGCATTTTCAATGGTGGGCCACTGGTCATAAGACGGCTTGTGATGCCGGACATGGAGCCCGATGTTGGATGTGATGTAAAAATCCGTCCCCTTGTCCAACGATAATTCCATGGCGATTCCGGACCCCTAACGCAATACCCATATCATCAACGTTTGCTCAGAGGCCAGCTCGCCATGTCTTTGCCAATTGCCATCCCAGCGCGACGCTGCCGAAACATGGCTCCAAGTTTTGACTCCTCCCCACAAGACGATGCGACGTGGGATCAATGTTCAACCAAGACGCGACCTCTTCCTTGTCGGCGTCAGTCCTCGGTCTCGACAAACGTGGATTCCGGCTATGCGACAGGAAACAACACCTCGTTCGTCTCACTCGACGACAAAGACCAACTCTTGAAGAATCGCTTGCCACTTCCCGAACAAAGAGTCAGGAGCGTCCCTTTACCAGGGAAAGAAGAGTTACAGCTCTTCCGAACGGACATGGACGAGATTGTCAATGCCAGGTTTAGAGAGATCGCCCCTGAGATGCAACGACGGCTGGTTCAGTCCCCAGGGAGGGGTCTGTTTCAGTTGTCCAGGACCAAAACCAGGAGGAGAGAATTGACCATGTCCATGAGACTCATGATGGTTGGCACCAGTGTCGAGAACGCCGTACCGTCTATTGTCATATTCCTTCCCAGCGATGGTGTCAGCCGAGTAGAGGCGGGTTTGGGCCAGCCGTTCTTGCGTCAGTTATACGAGCCAGACGATAATGGCTTGACGCCGTCGTTCAAGGTTATTGTTGTCGGCCAAGCACCCAGGAAGAGGCGTCGTCGGCAGGATGTTCACGTAGTCTACGAGAACAGCCGGTTTCGTGAGAGGGATTTGCCCACGTACTGTGGAGTTCAGATATCCCTGCGATCGGACCACTCTTCCATACCAGCAGCCATGGCAACACTCGGTGGCATCATCAAACTGAATTATGGCTCCGGAGACTTTAAGTTGGTGGGCATGACGGCTGCGCATGCTCTCGAGGATATTTGGGACGACGCTCTAGAGATGGAGGACAACCCTGACGAATACGGTGAAGACTTGTTAACCGAGACGAACCCGTTAACGAAGGTGAGAGACGACAACATTTACGCATATGCAGCACACTCCAAGACCGTTGGCAAGGTGTTACATCCCAGCCTCGACAACGGATATGAGAACAATGGCGATGTCACAATCCCAAAGTACGACTGGGCGCTCTTCAACATTGATGATTCGCAGTTCAAAATCCGCCCTAATATCATCCATCAAGCCGGCGTACATGTAACGAATCCCTATCCTCGCAGACCAGCCAGGTCAGGTACCGGGCACAGCCTGACCAATGCCGCACCACCCGAAAGTTTCCCCTCCACTCAGCCCATCGAAGTCGTCCTACTCGGTGGTGGGAGCAAGAGAATGCTCGGCCATTTATCGCATCTCCCAGGGGGGATCATGCTTTCTGCGGATTACGGCTTTGTGGACGCCTACCTGCTAATTCTAGACGAGGGTTTGGCACTCGAAGATGGCGATTCCGGTTCCTGGGTGGTGAATCCCATTTCGCTTGAAGTTTACGGACATGTTGTGGCTACGGATCTGACGGGGGATGCGTATGTTATTCCCATGTACCAGAGCTTTCGGGAGATGAAGGATGTACTTGGTGGTGATGGGGTCGAGTCGGTTGAACTGCCTGACACGGCGGACTTGTTGGAGTCTGCGCTGCGATTGCGAGTGTCAGGGGCGGAGGGGGAGGGGGAGGCAGGGAAGCAGAGAGAGGGGACGCTAGTGTTGGAACATGAATATGGCCGCCGACGACGGGAGAGACGAGTGCCGGAGGAGGGACTGTACATGTCTGATCGCTGGTCGTCGGATGTGATGATGAAGAGACTTAGTGGGTGGGTTAGTGATGATGGGGATTCGGGGTATGGGTCGTTGGGATCGACGCCGTTTGGGGCGGTGTCCGAGGTGGAACCGTAGCGATGGGAATTAGTTTTTGCGATAGGTTATCTGATTTGTGATGGGAACCATGCGGTTGGCGACCGTATCGCGGCATGTCCTGGTGAGATGCGATGCGGTAGAGCTTACCCAGTGTTATCACGGCTGATCTGACCTTTTTTTTTTTTTTGTTTGGGCCAGTGCAAA
>Ga0247760_1002902_pt1 | contig 12093 bp, 8 predicted proteins | sample UWRJL171409R4_FD_179936 | JGI IMG/M metagenome (GOLD analysis project Ga0247760, IMG submission 179936) | Plant litter microbial communities from Arlington Agricultural Research Station in Wisconsin, United States - UWRJ-L171-409R-4 | ecosystem: Environmental > Terrestrial > Plant litter >...
AACGGAGCGAGAATTCAGAGACCAAGGCTCGTCATTCGACCGATCTGCGAGTTCGATGAAATGATGATGGCGGCTCGCGTACGCGGCAAAAATTCGGCTCCGCCCCGAGACCAGCGCATCCCAACCTTCCGCGAGTTCACGGAATGTACTCAATTCGAGACCGGAATCGTCCCACGAGCCACGGTTCATGATGCACCTCGCGAGGGACTTCGAGCACTTGCAGCGCAGCGCGCGGACTCCGCGCTGCGGCCACGATTCGCTCAACCCTAGTGGCTGGCTGTCAGCTTGACCATTACAGGACCTAACGGACGCTGCCTGGTGTCAGCGGCTATCCTCTGTCGCATTGATCGTCGGCGAGTCGGCGTCGGCAATTCGCATTAAATCCGCCATTTTGAACGATCCGTCGTCACTTAGCTCCGGGCGCCAGCCCGGGTCTTGCATGACGAACGAGGTCGGATCGCTGCGCAGAAGTCCCAAAATCGTCTCGGCAACAATCGTGCTGCCCAGCGGTCCGAGCCGCTTCCCAGCCCCGAGCACCAGCGCTTCCTTCAGGATGTAATACCAAGCCGGCGTTTGGTCGATGAGTCCGTGTCGTCTCGCGATTTGACCGTCTGACCCCGCTTCGAGCTGGTCCTTGCTCAGCGCGGGCACGCCCACGACGCTGGCAAGCGCCTGCCCCGATGGCAGCCCCACTCGCTGACCGCGACGGAGGTTGCGAACGGCCAAGCTGGTCGGCGCGTCGTCCACCTTCAATTGGGCCTGCAGTTGATGCAGCTCGGACACGAGCCACGGATCCAGGCGGCGACTGTGATTGCGCGGCGTCGTCGAGCCCAGGTCGAAGAATCGGTTCCAGTCGATGGCCCAGTTCGAGGGCAACGGGACGGAGCCTGACTTCTGCGGTCCAGTAAAATGAAACAATAGCCCGAGCGTGGCCGGAGCTACCGCACCGCGATCGAGGTTGAACACGTGATTGAAGGAATACTTGCTCCTCACCATGCTATGGCCGAATCGATAGGCCGCGACCGAGAACTCCACGGGCATGTAAGCGCTCTCACGACAATGCATGAAGCGCGGAGCCTTCTGGGTCGTCTCGAGCGCGCCGGGATCGAGGATGAGCGGCAAGTACTCGTTCAACAGCAGCCACTGGTAGTGCCAAGTCACGAGCCTTCGCGCTTCGTCGAAACACCCACGCTGCTTGGTCGCGTTCGGCTCGAGCATCTGCACCACGGCGTTGTGAAATTTCATGAACGCGAGATGCAGTTGCGCGACGATCAAGTTCTCGTCATTGCGAGGGTCGCCGATCAACGCATAGCCTTCGCTGTTTCGCGGCAGATCGTTGCGCAAAGACCGGATCTTCGCCTGGCCGTGCCCGAGGCTCTCTGGGTTCGTCCCGATCAAGAACTTGGCGCGGCTGACTCGTTCATACAGGTACGGTTGACCGGCAGGTCCGAGCCCGTACAGGGAATCGAGATCGAGCCGCGGTGTGCGATAGTTGTAGATCGCGAGCGGATCGATACGCTTTTCGGGCATCGGGGTGGGGTCGAAGGTCATGTCGTGATCGATGAACTGACCAAAATAGGTGAAGCCCGCGGGGATCTCCGCGTTGTCGAGCTCCACTTGCGCATCCGGCGGCTCGATCATCGCCGCGCCGAGCGCGTCGAGCGCATCATCAGATACGACCAGCGGTCGCAAAAAACCGAACATTCGACCGAAGCGTCCGCGGCTCTGCGTAGTCCCCAAAGGGATGATCTCCTCGATTCGCGAACTTGTGCCGTGCAACGGACGGGTCCGCGCTGTCGTCGAGTGGGCAATGACCGTCATGGTGGTCTCCAGATCGATGTTGGATTTTGGGATGGAAGAAGTAGACACGCCGCTGCGCGTGCCCGCGCGCGGCGTCAGACCGCGTTCGGTACGAGTCGGTTGAGGAAGGGGAGGCTGGGGGCAAAGAAAAATTCACCGCCTTTCAGCGTGACGAAGTGCCCAAAATAGAAGGGCTCCGTGAGCGGTTCTCCCCAGCGAACCGGCCACTTTTGGGGATCGCTCGGCACCGGCTCGGGCGCCGCGGCAATTGGATCCTGCCCAGTGCGGAACTGGACGAAGTCCGCAAATTTCGCGCGCGCGCTCAGAAAGCCGAAGTGCTCACGGATATCGGATTGAAAGCAGGCAAATAGTAAGCCCACCCCTTGCCTGGGCAAGCCGTCGAGCGCTTCGCGGGTCGACGAAACGCCGCTGCTCGTGCCCTGGTGGTTGATTTTGCCGTAGGGAATGCCGCGGCGAGCCAAGCGTCGGCTGCGCTCGACACTCTCAGGAACGCCCTTCAGCTTGCTCTGGTCGCCACGCGGATTCATTTTGCGAATGTGCGCGTGATAAGGGCACTTGTTGTCGAGGGTCCCGTCGTATCGAAAATCGTTGTCGGCGACGCCAATGGGCACGGGAGACAGGGCGAGGGGCGTTCCGTCCCGAAATCGGCCGACGGCCAACGCTCCAGCTCGCTCTCGACCGGCAGCGCCGAGCCCGAGCGCTTCAGCCAGCTCACGCTCGCGAACGCGAAAGCCGAACACGTCTTGTTCGAGTTTTCGAAAGACATAGAAGCTGCCGAAGGCGTGCTCATCACTCGCAATTTCGTCGTGAACCAGCACGCACTCGAGCGGTTCGATCGGGTTCCAAGCGTTGCCCTCACGGTTCAGCCCCGATTGGGGCTTGAGGAAAATTGGCTGGCTGCGGCCGTTGACGAACCCGAAGTGATCGGTGCCCAAGCCGTCGGCATTGCGCAGCGCGTGACCGTGCTCGACCCCAACCACCCGTCCGATGCTGGAGAGCTGGTTCAGAACGCTTCTGGTTTCACGCAGCAGGAATTGCTCGTCGTCATCCGCGAGCAGCACGAGCAGATGGATCTCGTCCTGAAACGGGGCCTCCCAGCGTGAGGGGTCGGGGTCACCCAGCTCGGCTCGGCAGGCCTTCATCCCGACCCTGAAGAACGGCTTTCCCTCTCCGGGCGCCCCCTCCGGAAACGCTTTCGCCATTTGCGCTTCGGTGAAGCCGAGCGCGCGGTAACCCTTCGCCGTCAGCAGCAGGCTCCCGAATGGCTCACCCGGGACGCCGAACGCCGTCATTTGACGAGCCTGCTGGTGCTGTTTGAGAGCCGAAGTGACGATCCTCTGGGCCAGAGGAATCATCACTGCTCGGATGTTCTCGGGGGAGACCGTGAAATGAAAGAAAATATTGCTCACGTGGTCGCGCCCGTGGCCCTTCAAGATATTTCCCTGCAGCTTCCCCAGCACGGTCGCCACTTCGTGGTCAGTGGGTTCGTGCGCAATTCTTGCCGTCAGATCGATCGCCATTCGCGCTAGCCTCTTGCATCGGTTCGAAGCGCGGAAGCGTCGTCATCGAGCCCGCGCGCTGGACTCAAGGTACGCCCACCGATCCCGAACACCATTACAAGGTCTTACCGGCGAAGCTCGCGTTCGATAGCGCGGGCGCTTGCGGCCGAGCGGTGCTGGCGTCGCGTGGCAGCAATGGCAACACACCGAATGACTGTGGAAGACAATGTAGTCGTCTTCATTTCAATCGTGCTCGCACGCGCTCAGGGGCGCGCTGCCGAGCGTCAGCGATGAGTCGATGTCGCGGGTGTACTCGTCGTGTGTCGGCTGTAAGCAGCTAGGATTTGCTTGCGTAGAGGTGGGGATTTCTGCAACTATTGCGGCTGTTTTCAAAACGAGAAGCAGCCGTGGGAAGCCTCAAGGAATTAAGCAGTCAGTTGACCATCAGGCTGGAAGCCGAGAACCTGATTGGACGGTCCCATCGTTGCGGTATCCGCTTGGCGAGCACGCTCGCCTCTTCCGTTCACGCTTCGTTGCGCTGGGCGCCGCAAGGCTGGGAGCTCAAGGACCTGAGCAGCACGAACGGGAGCTTCCGGAATGGTCGCAAACTAGCGGCCGGGCAGGCGCAGCTGCTCGAACAGGGCGATATCTTGGCTTTCGGCGCCACGGACGCGGGTTGGGTGTTGAGTGATGCGGCGCAGCCGGGACCGGTGGTCGTCTCCGAGGACGGCAATCGTGCGTTCGGTACGGAACTGATTGCGGTCCCATCGAGCGATGAGCCGCTGACCACCGTCTATCGCACCGGCTTGGGTACGTGGTGCGTGGAGCAGCCGGGCGGCGCGGTCGAAGCCATCGCCAACGGAGGCGAATTCGAAGCGGGCGGCAAGCGTTGGCGGTTGTTTTATCCTGAGCAAGTCTCACGCACCGACACGCTGCACCACGAGATTCGGAACATCGAGCTGGTGTTCACGGTGTCCGCTGACGAAGAACACGTCGAGCTGGTGGCCCGCGTCGCCGGCGATGTCGTTGACTTGGGCGCGCGCGCTAATAATTATTTCCTGCTGACGCTGGCGCGCCAGCGGCGCGAGGACGAGCGCGTCGGTCACGACGCCCGGAACGCAGGTTGGATGCACCTAGCGACGTTGGGCAAGGCGCTCGCGTCCGATCCCGATCACATCAACGTCGACGTGTGCCGCATCCGAAAACGCTTCGAACGTCACTTCCGAAATGCCGCGCAAATCATCGAACGTAGACCCGGCACCGGTCAGATCCGACTCGGCACTGCTTGCTTTCAGATCATCGCTACCGCGGCGGCGCGAGTCGAGCGAGCGCTGCTTGAAATGTGATGTTATTGCCTGATAAGCGCGTTGAAGCGTAGGAATTAGTCTCGACTGACTTGCGAACAGGTGGCGCGTTCGTCACCGCTGCGCGAGCGTGAAAGGACTGGTCCCATGGCTGATGACGGCGTCGGATACTACAAGAGCGACGAATTTCCGCTGCTCGGGCTCGTTACTGCGGTGTGCTGCGGGAACCGAAGCGAGCGCGAGCGCTTCTCGCGCTCGGTTGACTACTATGCGTACTGTGTGGCGCGCTATGGCGTGAGCGACACACAGGCGCGCGTCATGACCGCGGCTGCGCACAATCCTGCCGCCGAGGACCAACTCTGCGTTCCGACGCACGAGCAGCTGGTTGCGATCGTGGACGCGATGGTGCTCGAGCTGACCGACGCGGTGCCGAGCCCTGTGGTGCAGGCGTACAAGCTCGACCCGCATTTGACGCATTTGTTTCCTACGCTCGACAATCTGTACGCCTACTACGTGATTGGGACCGGGGCCGCGCCCGACGCCAATTGGCGGGTTCCGCTGCTCGCGGAGTTCGACCAGTTCGGTACGTTCATTTGGTGACGCGAAGCATCTCGTGAACATGAACCTGAGCAGCACGTTGTTCGAGTGGAGCCGGACGGTCACCGGAGCCGGAGCGGTCATAGACGAGCGCAGCGCCCAGGCGCTCGTCCGCTACATTGTCGAGCTCGATTTCGGTTGCGATAACTACTACGTAGAAACGCGCCTGAGCTCGCTGCCTCAGACGGATTTGCTTCTGGCGTTCGAGCGCTACAGTCCAAATCTGACTCGCTTGCAGCAGCGTGTGCGTCGGCTGGCTCGAGACGCGGCCCCTGCGAGCCAATCAGCTTGGCGCACTGCGGAGCAATTCCTCGAGCGCTGGCTGTCTCCGGCGGACCCGCTGCACGAAGCCGTCTCCACCGTCTGGCTCGAGTTCGACGACGTGCTGCGCCCGCTGTCCGAGGCCGCGCCTTCCTTGAGCGCTTGTGCGGTGCCTGCTTACTCCGCGTGCTTCGAACCTCGCAAAGCCAACGCGCCGGCCATCGCAGGCGCACTGCAGATTGCCCATCGAGCGCTGTGCGGCGCCGACGGCAATTCGACTGACTTTCAACGCATGAACATGGCAATCGAGCGCTTGCCATCGAACGGACGGTTCATTCACCTTTCTCACATGGCGGCGCGAAATAGCGCGGACGTGAAGTTGTACGGCGTCGTGCCACGGGCCGAGTTCGTCACTTACCTCGAGCGCATCGGGTTCGCGGGTAACCTCGCCCGCCTCGCGGAGCTTTTGAACTCACTCTATACGCGCGAGCTCTGCGGTGAGGATCTGTACTTCGATCTCAACCTCAGCAACATGCACAGCCCGCGCCGCGCGTCGCTCGGGTTGGCCTTTTCTCAGCAGCAAGTCGTCGCAGCGGCGTCGCAAGAGGGGGACCGCAGCGCTCTGCTGGCGCGGCTGCGCGGTATTGGCCTATGCGACGCCGCGCAGGCGAGCGCGCTGGCCGAGTGGGGAGCGTACGGCTCGCAGTCTGGAAGTTGGAGCAAGCCGTGGGTGAGGCGCTGGCTCGATCTGAAGTGCGTCATGAACGCCAGCGGGGAGCTCGAAAGCAAGGCGTATCTCGGCTTTGCGCAGCGGCGCTCTCCGTTCGCGGTTGCTAGCCTACCGCATCCAATCGAGCACGCTCCGCCGTGACCACGGCATTCATTCCGTAGGCGCCTTGCGCGATGGCGATCTCGCTCGCCTGCGCCAACAGGCGATCGCTCGCAAGAGGGTCCTGTGCTCGCAGGCCGCGCGCACGCAGGCGCAGGATCTGCGGCAAGATGAAGCGCTCGCCAGTGGCGGCAGCGCGCTTGGTCAAGTCGATCAATAGTTCCTCGGCCTCGGCCGCGCTGCCAGAATCGAGCACCGCTTCGGCCACGATGGTGCCGCAAAAGACCTCACATAGGCGTTGACCGGCGCCGATTAGCGCGTCGAACATGCCTTTGGCCAATGCTGGGTTGCCTTCGGCCCAACCTTTGAAAATCAAAGCGTACGCGGGAAAGCCTTGGATCCCCGAGCGTTCGCACAATGAGAGTAGCTCCTGGCAACGCTGGAGCGTGCCCGCGCGATCGCCGGCTAGTTGCAGCTGTGTCAACGAATACAGCTGTACGTTGGCGAGGGTCGCAGGGTGCGCGAACGCCTCTGCGAGGCGTAGCGTTTCTGCGCTGAACTCGTGGGCGTTCGGGTCGCCGCGGAACCAACGCGCCTGGGACTCGATGCTGCGGGCGCAAAGCACGGCATCGTAGCCGAACTTCCAGGCGTCTTTGGGATCTGGGAAGCGCTCGATGCTGCTGGCAGTCTCGATGCTGCTCGCGATCTTGCCTTGGAAGAATTGCCAAGCCGAAAGCATCATCAGCCCTAAACTGCGAAAGACCACGGTTTCGGTGGTGGTCGCGGCTTGGATCAGCGATTCGATCCAGGGGTGGGCTCGTTCGTCGTCGCCGCTGGTCGCGCTCGCCGCCCAGCCGCTGCTGAAGTAAAATTGAGCTAGGACATAGCGCATTTGCAGCGTTTCAATCTCCGCCACCTGCGGGAATAGCTGCTCTGCGCGCTCGCAAGCACGGCTCAGTTCGAAGTCCGACCAACCACGCGTCAACATCAACGCGGTAGCTTCCAGTGCCAGCAAGCGCAGCTCGATACTCGATTGCCGAGTATCGTCGTCGAGCTTGGCGAGCCAGCCCCCGCCCATGTCTGCCCGCGCGCCCTTGAGTTCCCTGACGTAGCTGAGTGCCTCGAAATTGTGGAAATGCACGACGGCTTGCGTCGCGGCGCTCTCGCCGAACGTCAGCGCCTGCTCGATCTGTCCTGCTCCGTGGTGGTGCAGCGCGAAGAGCCACGGTTTGGTTGTCTGCAACTCGGGGTGCCGCGCTCCCAAAAACGACACCACACCACCGTGTAGCCTACGGCGATCCTTGCCGGGTAAGCTTTCATAGGCGCTTCGATGCAGTAAGGCGTGGCTGAAGGAATATCGCCCATCGCCGAGGTGCCTGACTATGCCGGCATTTTGCAAGCGATTCAGGTCGCCCAGCAACTCAGAGCCGCGCTGCGACAAGCCGGACATCAGCGCGGAATCGAACTCAGGACCGACCACGGCCGCGAGTTGCGCGGTTTCCTTGGCGTCGCCCAGCTGATCGATGCGCAGCGTGAGCACTTCCGCGATGCTCGGTGGCACGACGAAGTCACGGTTGGCGACGCCGCAACGCACGAGCTCGAGCAGAAATAACGGCACGCCAGCGCCGCGTTCGACCAGCAGCGTCGTCTTGTCACCTGCGCCCCAAAGGCCTTCCAGTAGCTGCCGCGAGGCGGCGTCATTCAGTGGATCCAAATGGACGATGAGCGTGCGAGGATCCGAAAGGAGCGCGCTGAGGCTCGGGTGGTGCTGTCTGACTCCAGACGGCGGATCCGTCGAGTCCAAGGCCGATTGCTCCGTGCGAAGTGTGCAAGCCAGCAGCGGGCGTCTGTCATGCTCGACATCGACCAGCATGCTCATCCATTCGAGCGTCGTGGGATCCGCCCAATGCGCGTCTTCGATGACCAGCACCGATGGCGACGGGACGAGCCGGCCGATCAAGGTCACCATCAGCGCCAGCAGCTGATCGCGCTTCTTCTTCGGCGAAAGCGGCTGATCTGGCCAAGCCGTCGAGTCCAGACCCAACCACGGGCACAAGAGCGGCATGTTGACCTTCGGATCGAGCCCGTGCTCCGCGAGGTAGCGCGCCAACAGATTGCTGGCTGTCGACGGTTCGGCCGCGTCTAGCCCGACCCGCTCGCGCAGGATTCGCAGGATGGGATAGAGCGCGCTGCCATGCGTCTCGGGCAGGCAGCGCGCTTCCAAGATCTCGCAGCCTTTGGCCGCCAGTCCGCGTTGCCAAACGGTCGACAAGTGAGATTTGCCAATCCCGGCCGGCCCCTGGATGACTACGCAGCGCACAGAAAAACCGGCCTCGCCGAGCCACACCCGTTCGAGCTTCTCGAACTCGGAGTCACGCCCGACCGTGAACGGCGTGAGCGCATCGCCACCCGACGAGCGAGCGACGTCATCCACCATTTCGGAGGACAGCTGATACCAGACCAGTGAGCCAAGCACTGGATCGGGCGGCTGCTGATCGAACTTTCGTAGACCCAGGAGCAGCCCGATCGCGGTTTGGCTCACGGCGATGTCGCCCGGTGTCGCGAGCTGGCAGAGTCGGGACGCGATCATCGCCGTCGTGCTCAAGGTCGACACTTCGTTGCTGTCCGTGGTCACGCGGCCCTGATGCATGCCGAAGCGCACGTCGATCTTCCAGCCAATGCTCGCGGCCATCAGATTGCTTCGCCGCGCGCAGTGATCTCGGATTTCGAGCGCGGCGCGCGCAGCTCGGCGTGCGCCGGCCTCACCGCTGGCTTCGAGCCCGAAGTAGACGATGAGCTCGGCGCCTCCGCTCCCCATCAGGCGCCCGCCGTTTCTTTGCGCGATCTGGACGATCGTGTCGCGCAGATCGTCGAGCCATTCATCCAGGGCTTCTTCGGACTCGACGTCGAGGCCATGCCCGAGTGCCATGCGGCAGCACAGCGCGGTGAGCGGGCGTCGCTCAGTCCGAACGCGGCCAAGCCCTGCTACCTCGGTCGTCCCGGCCGCGTTCGCTCTCCATTCATCGTCGCCACCGCCGTTTCCGAGCAGGTAGCCGGCTTCGTCGCACAGGGCCTTTAGGTTGAGGCGGCGCAGGCGGTTGGCCAGATACTGTGGGTCCGACGCGCGTCGGCTCGGGTCCTTCTCCAGCGTCCAGCGCAGCAAATCACCCAGCGGATGCTCCGCGATCAGCTTGGGGATCGGCACGGGTGTGTTGGAAAACTGTGCATGCAAAACTTCGTGCATGCTGGCGGGTCCGAAGGGATGCTTCCCGGTCAAACATTCGAGCAGCACCAAGCCCCAAGCGTAGTAGTCGACCTGGATTGCCGTCGGCTCTCCGCGCAACTGCTCGGGCGCGCAATAGGCGGGCGTTCCGATCCGCTCGCCACTCTGGGTGAGGCGCGGCCCGATGTCTCGAGTGCTCTGTAGCCAGGCGCTGATCCCGAAGTCGAGCACTTTGGCCTGCAGCGAGCCCGTGCCCTGGATGACCATGATATTTGCTGGCTTCAAGTCGCGATGAACGATGCCCAAGCGATGTGCCGCTTGCAGAGCATCGAGGACTTGAAGCATCAAGCTGAGCGCCTCTTCGACGGGTAGCATGCCGTCGCGCGCGATGCGATCGGCCAAATTCTCACCTGGGACGTACTCGAAAACCGTGTAAAGCGGCGTGGAGCTGTCGCTGTCTTCGCGACCTGCGTCGACGACGCGCACGATGTGCGGGTGGTGCAGCGCCGCACAAGCGCGCATCTCCATCCGAAACCGCTTGCGTGCACTCTCGGTCTCGGTCGCGCGCAAGACTTTGATTGCGACCAGTTGCTCGGTGCTGGTTTGGATCGCCTCGAAAACGTCCCCGAAAGCCCCAGAGCCCAAAACCCGGCGCAATAGGTATTCCGGTTCGAGCAGTCGCTTCAAATCTTCTGGGGGCGTGACGTTCGAGGCATTCATTGGGTCCTACCCAGTCGTAGTTGCAGTCATGGTCGATATCACTGCGGCGTGCTCTCTATCATCGTATCTCAGGTCGAAGCGGGAATGAATCGACGCGTGCAACTACAAGCGAGTTCTAGCCGTTCGTCATGAAAAGTCCGCGCTCTCGGAGTGATTGGCGGCCTGTGGACGACTGCGTGACATCCAGGGTCCCTGCGCGAGGCAGGCGTTCAACGCGGCGCGATCGTTGCGTCAAATATTTCGCCAAATCAAGCCCAATAGCCAGGCTCCGAGGATTAGAGGAAGGATGATGGCGGCCGCTACGAGCGCAAAGCCAGTGCCCACGATCAAATAGTCGAGCGCGTCCGGCCGTCGCAGCGGGTCTTGCGTGTAGCGCTGCAAGAGCTCCAGATTGCGTCGATTCGAACGCCAAAATAGATCGAACGCATCTCCGACGAAGGGCACGCAGCCGATCACGACATCGACCGCGATGTTGAACACGATGCGCAGTACGATCACCTTCGGCAGCCGCATGCGAAACGCGAGCAGCAGCAGCGAGAGCGAGCCCAGCCCGGTCAACGCATCGCCTACGGTGGGAAACAGGAAGCCGAGCACGGCGTCCAAGCCGATGCCGATGCGGGTGCCCGGAATGGTCAAGCCGTCGTCCAAGAGACGCACCAGCTGATTTGCCCATGCTGGCGCCCGCGCTCGAGCGAGTTCGGCTTCGGACTGCGGTTTTGACGCCATGTTCGATCTCTACGCTTGAACCGCCGTGCAGACGAGGGCAAGCCTCCGGCACCATGCGAGCGGTCGTGCAACGCGTCAACCACGCTTCGGTCACCGTCGAGGGCGCCGTGGTGGGGCGCATCGAACGTGGCCTTTGTGTGCTGGTGGGAGTGGGCCGGGGGGACGAAGAGGCCGACGCCCAGACTTTGGCCGACAAGATCGTGAATTTGCGCATCTTCGAAGACGACGCCCAGAAAATGAACCTGTCCTTGCTCGAAGTGGGCGGCGCGCTCTTGGCGGTCTCGCAATTTACGTTGTTCGGCGACGTGCGAAAAGGCAAGCGCCCGAGCTTCACCGAGGCGCTCGAGCCGGTGCGAGCGGAGGCTTTGTTCGAGCAGTTCTGCGTCGAGTGCCGCGCCCGCGGCGCCCGGGTGGAGACCGGGCGCTTTCGCACGCAGATGCAGGTAGCCCTCGAGAACGATGGTCCAGTCACGATCTTGATCGACAGCAAACGAGCCTTTTGAGCGTGTCTGCTCGCGCTTTCAACGCGCCAATCGCGCTGACGTCAGGCGCGGCGCTGCTGCTCGGGGCGTGCTTGGCGTCGCTCGCGCGGGCAGAGCCCCAGGCGGAGATCGTGGTCCCGGGACACAAGAGCACTCGACCCGCGCGGGAGCCTACGTTGGCTGCCTCGCGCGTCGATCCGAGCGAGCTCTCGCGACCGGGTGCCAACGCAGCTGCGGTCTTGAGCCGAGTGCCCGGCGTACAAGTTTCGGAGACGGGCGGCGCTTCGGATTTGTCGACCGCGTCGGTGCGGGGCGCGACCAGCGCTCAAACACCGGTCTATTTGGCCGGTATTCGCCTGAATGACGATCTGACGGGCAGCGCCGATCTGTCCCTGATCCCGCTCTGGATGTTGGGCCGCGCCGAGGTCTACCGCGGCAATGCGCCGGCTGACGCGGACCGGCTCGGGATCGGAGGAGCGATTTACTTCGAGCCGCGCGTGCCGCGCAAAAATCGCCTGCTCGCGGGCGCGCAGCTGGGCAGCTTCGGACAGCGCGCCGCTTGGCTCGGCGCAGAAATTGCCGAGCGGGGTAGCGCCGCGCTGGTCGCGTTTCGCACGGCGGGCGCGAAGAA
>Ga0247760_1002903_pt1 | contig 12086 bp, 11 predicted proteins | sample UWRJL171409R4_FD_179936 | JGI IMG/M metagenome (GOLD analysis project Ga0247760, IMG submission 179936) | Plant litter microbial communities from Arlington Agricultural Research Station in Wisconsin, United States - UWRJ-L171-409R-4 | ecosystem: Environmental > Terrestrial > Plant litter >...
AACCTGCTGTAACAAGCAGAGATACAGGGGTCTATGCCCTGTAACAGGGTGACTACAGTGGGCTTTGCACAGAGATCACGAAGGTCAAAAGGTTGCCCTAAGGCTATATATAAACTATCTTGCTTGAAGTAGAAGAAAGGAAAAAAACCAAGTAACAGGCACAAGAGAGGAGATGGTTCTTTATAGGGCCCTCAGTGGGTATGGGTCAATCTTACAGGGGGTGAGGGCCCTAAGACGCAGAAGGAAAGACTATACTACAGAAGGAATGGTGCTTGGGCCTACCCCTGTAGGCCAAGCCTACAGGTGGTGGAGCCCCGGAACCCCCTGTCGATTCTAGTGGGTTCCAGTGGGTTCCAGTGGGTCCAGGGGGCTTGGCAGCCCCCTTGGACCACAACAACAACTCCTCATGGTTGTGGTGACTTGTAACAAGCTGCAGGATGATCAAGGAAGATGCCCCGGTACTGAAGCGATACGCTGGCGAGTCACTGCTGGGATACTGAGCTTGTATCGTAAGTGATGCATTGACTGATTCTTACCGGAGGGAAGTTCCCCCTGGCAGGCCTACGCGCTACAGCCACTATTTAAACGCTAACCAATCGCCATCGTTTCACCGGCTACACCGCACCCATTACAACTATCCCCCTTCTCCAAGAAGCTATCCCCAGCTTCACTACGGAATTACTTAACTTAGTAAAATCGCTGGCTCGTTATTAACAAGTTAAACGCGCTTAAGCTATTGCCAATTCAGACGCGTTTCGCTAACACGTCACGCCCAATTCGCTAACGCGTTTTTCCCAGTAGCGCGCTTTTAATTACTAGCGCGCTTTTCAAGGCACTACACTGCCAAACCCCCACCTTTCACCGCCAAATTCTACCTACCCCGCCAAAACATTTCCAACTCTCTTGCCCTACTCGCTCCTCCAATTTCCACCCTCACCATCACCATCGCAACCGACCATTCCCCTTCCCTTTCTTAATTAATTCGCGCGCGATTCGCCACCATATCATCTATCGATTTTAACTCATTAAACAGCTCTTCAGCTATCAAAAACAATCCCTACATGCATTACGTACGCAGCGCTATTTCGGCGCACTTTAAGCCCGGTTCTAATAAATTACCAACGCCCAGCTATATTTTCGGGGTTAAGCCCAGCTCTCGGTACAACCAGTACACCTCTCGCAATAACTCCTACTCCCCAGTAGGTCTTTTCACAATTAAAATAATAGCGAAATACTAATAAATTAGTACTAAGTTATCGCTGGAATAAAAGGCAACCTTGCTAACCTAATAACCTTACTACGCTTAACTAATAACGCCCAAAATACCTACGATAAGGATAACCCGATTCGCCAGGAATACGCCGCCCGCGCCTACAAGCTAATTACAGTATTCGAGAACGTTAAGAAGGCCTATTGTCGTACCTATAGCCTTTCTGGTAACCGTAAGCCCGCCGCGGTAAGTTTTTATTAGCTTTTCGCCCGCTTTACACCTGGGAGAATTTTTTACTAATTTAACCCAGGCCGTTATTATTAACTACTAATCCCTACTAATACAAAAAATAGAATTTCGGCTCAAGTTGGATCCTCGCCCGATCCTAACTTTTGGTCCGAAAATTATACGTCGTTTACCTTTCTTTAGCGTTTTAGTTACTAATCTTTTCCAGGGTAAAGCCAAGGCCAAGAAGCTAACCGCCTAGTACATTTCTAAGTTACAAGCTTAAAAATATCACTAAAAGTTTCGCCTAAATACCTTCCAAGTAGGCTACAATACTTAATCCCTAATTAAACGCCAGCTTCTCGCCTCCATTTCTAACTGGCTAAAGTCAGAGGGTATCTCCTCTAATAACATTCCTAATAATCTAAATACGTTAGAGTTAAATTAGCGTCTAGTACCTTTTCCCGATATGTAAACTAGATATTTTAAATATCAGACCTAAGGTCTTTCACCGTTAATTCAGGGGGTTCTCGTTAGCGTTTTGCCTCTCTTTTATTCTTTTCGTTTTATTTCCGTTATAGAATATTAGTAATCAAGAATTACACCGGGGTCTCTTTTTCCCCTTCTTATCTTTTCTGCCCTTCTCCTGCTCAAGTAACCTCTTCTTTACGTAATCCCTTTCGAATCTTACCACCAAGTTTAGTACATTGCTCAAATCCTCTTTCGCCAGCCATTAATTATACTCTAATAGCCATCCTAACCACTTAACTAACCACCTCGTTTCGCCATCGATTCGCCGTTTATCCCGGATCTCCTCAACTTCCCATTCTTCATCGTCTTCCAATTCTAGCATCGGCAGGGGTTCCTATCCTACCCTGTAAATATATAACTCGAGCAAGCTAACGGGAAACACATTATATAGCCTATCGTACTTATCCGGAAGATACAGGCGATACGCTAGCGAACCGACCCTATCTAAAACCCGAAATAATCCAACAAACTTTAATACGAACTTTCCTAACACAGCTTTTAATCTCAAGTTCTTAATCGATAACATTACCAGCTATCCCTTTTTAAATTCTTAACTTTAGTATTTTTTATCATAGTAGTATTTCTACCTTTCCACACTACATACCCAATTTTCTCTTAATCGCTATCGTATTTATTAAAGCTTTTCGACTCTCTCAACTACTATTAGTACCTTCCCCTCCAACAAATCGCCCTCAACTCAATCGTAAAACGAAGGCGTAAAGCCCATAAGCGCTTCAAAAGGTATAATCCCAGTTATCGCGTTAACTAAACTATTACAAACAAACTCGGCCTATACCAATAGGTAAGCCCAGTTTGGCTTTTCCTCATCACAAAAGACTCTAAGGTAATACTCCAAAGTCTGGTTCATCCGTTCCGTCTAACCGTCGGTTTACGGGTAAAACGCTATCAAAAGCCTTCTTTTTATCTATAAAATATAACATAAATCACTCCAAAATTAACTTATAAAGATAAAGCCTCTATCACTTACTACGCCTTCTAGCGCCCCAACTCCTCTTCGACATTCTATCTCGTTATAAAACAGCATCGCCAATTCTTAGCTTATTATTATCTTATTAACAGCAAAGCAATACATCATCTTAGTAAACCTATCCACGATAACTAAAATCAAGTCCACTTCATCCCCGTTTCGGAGGCAAATCGGCGGCAATCCAGTAATAAGATCCATAAACAACTCCTAGTAAAGCCTGAAAAGCTATAGCAGAAACTATAATTCTCCATAAGGCCTGTATTTCTTCAGCTTCCTAAATTAGCAAATATCGCAGAATTCGCAGTAATCCTTAACGTCCTTATTAATATTATTCCAGAAATATTTTCGTTAAATCCTTTCCAGTATCCTTTAAACTCCAAAATAACCAGCCAGTAGATCATCATAGAAAACCTAAAAAATCGCCTACTTCGCGCTCTACTCTGCTAAAACGAACAATCATCCCTTATAAAGTAACTCTCCGTCTTTGCCTTATAACCAACACTCTAAATCGCGACCAAGTCGCCGGCTTTTCAGCCTCTCAACAACTCTCTATATCCATTCATCACTTTCTTGCAACTTCAAAACCAAATCCCTCAACGAGGCACTTAGGTAGGGATCCAAAACACGTTCCTTTAAAACTGCAGCTCTGGCTACCCAAACTGGGAGTATTTATCCACAACCGAGCCAATCTATAAAAGGTACCTCTTCCCCCCCATTTCGCGTATTAAAAAACAGCTAAAACACTCGGACAAATCTTTACCTCGGACCCCTATATTCTTCGGGTATTATCCGGGCTGCAAACTCTACGTATACTAATTATACTATCGCCATCTTATTTTTAAGAACTAAAAGCTATTCTAGTTTCTCCGCAAGCTCATTACCTATATAATCTGGTCTTCTTAACGGTATATCGGCTAGGTTTCGCTTACCTACTTAATACTTAATACTAAAATCGAACCCCGCCAGGTATATATACCATCTGGCTTATCTACCGTTTAGATAAGTTTAATACATAAAGCCCTATAGATTATTATAATCCGAAAAAACGGTAATTTACTTACGACTTCCTTCCAAATAATATCTCCACTACTTAAAGCACTTAATAATCACCATCAACTCTTTATCAGCTGTTAAGTATAATAACGCCGGTCCTTTAAACTTTAATAACCAAAACGCAACAGGGTGTTTTCGGCCGTCATTCGCCACCTGTAAGAGTATTACGCCTATAGCGAAATTAGAGGCGTTGGTTTTAACGATAATAGGTTTCTCGGGGTCAAAATATCGTAAGATTAGTACATTTGTAAAGGCTTATTTAAATCGCTAAAAGGACACCTATTCTTCGTCACCTAATCGTACGTTACCAGGTTTTTTACCGTTCTTCATACCTTTCAATATATCGTATAACGGCCTAACGATTTCGGAAAAACCTTATATAAAACGTTAAAAGAAGTTACAAAATCCGATAAATACCTAGATATCGTAAAATAACTAAGGCTCCAGCCAATTAAGTACTATTTAAATCCGCGCCGAATCGATAAAGATTCCCTCCTTTCCTACTACGTAACCAAGAAATTTAACCTAATCCTTATAAAATTCGTACTTACTAGGATTGCAATAAAGGTCGGCTTTTCGTAATCGCTTTATAACTTGCCGAAGATACTAAATATATAATTCTCGGTCCGGTGAGAAAATAAGGATATCGTCCAGATATACTACCGCAAAGGTATTAAAATACCCGTAAAGTACATATTAAATGTAATGCTGGAAAGTTACAGGTACGTTAGTAAGCCCTATAGGTATAATAAGGAACTTGTATAATCCGTATCGTATTTAAAATACTATCTTCCACTCTTCGCCCTCTTTAATCCTAATTCGATAATAAGCATCCTTTAGATCAATCTTACTAAAATACTACGCATTCGAAGCCCGATTAAGAATCTCCGAAATAAGGGGTAGGGGGTAGCGATTCTTAACCGTAATCTTATTAAAACCTCGGTAATCCACACACAAACGTAAAAATCCATCCTTCTTGGAAACAAATATTACCAGCGATACCACTGGGCTTTCGCTAGGTCTTATCCACCCTCTCGCCAGGTTTTCTTCCAAAAACTTCTACAGTACTTCTAACTCAATTCTTAACAGTACATACAGGCCACTATACGGGGGTATAGTATTTTCCATCAGGGGGATCAAGTAATCAAAATGCTAATAATAGGGTAATACAGCTACCCGTATAAAATCAAATACATCTTCAAAATCTCGAAACTCGACAGGTATTTCTCCTCCTTTTCCCTTAGGGTTCTCCTCCTCTTCGTCTAGCAACAAACAATCCGGTATTTCCAGTCGGGGAACAATCATAAACGCATATGCTTCTTTTTTACATATTTTCAAAAATCTTCGTAGCTTCTAAATATAAATAGCTCCTAAGTTAATAGCGAACCACCACCAATTCTCACGTAGAAACAACAGAATAGCCTCCTCACTTAAGGTAGGCATACCTAGCAAAATAGGGGACTCTCCTTACGAACAATCTTTATAAACTACAGTACAGTAAATAATCAACAAACGTATACAGCCACGGCTATCAGTCACTTATACTAGTACTTCGAAAACTCCAAAATTCTCGTATACAACTCCGTCAAGGTACCGTAAGCGTGGTACTTTCATAGCGACTCGCCGCAAATCGTATTTTTGGGCGAAATCGTAATCAATAATATCCAACTCGGCGCAAGAATCCAATTCCAGTATAATATTAAAAGGAAATAATGTAAATAAGACGGCGTTAGTTCTCATCCTAGTACGGGTTACCACTTCAGGTAAGCCCTCTTCAGCGTTATAGCCGACAGAAGAGGTTAGGCGTTTCCCTGGTTTTTCAGCACCGATTATTAGGGGAGTTGCTAATACCCCCTCCCTCTATATACTCCTCGGTTCACTCTCTGGGCGTTAAGATACTAGTTAGGGCAGTTTAGCAATATATAGCCAACACTACCACAACTAAAATACTGAATTGTTAAAGAAGCAAGACTGCCTCTAAGGGCTTATAGATGGCATCCTCGGTATCCATAGGTTCCGCGCGCCCCGCGATTACCTTGCGATTCACTGGTACCTTAGGGGTAATCGCGTACTGGGTAGACGTATTCGCGTTAGAATTTGCTAGTAGACCATACTCACTAGGCCAATTTAACCATCTCCTCTCGTACTTCAGGTCTATTACCGTAGTAATATAGCTCCAAATACTTACGAAGCTTAGGATCCAATTTAGCGAAAAACTTCATAAAGCGATCCTTTTCGCTTTACCGGGGAAATCGTACCTCTAAGCTCTCGAAATAGAAGTAAAACTCCTATAGCGACTAACTAATACGCTAAGTAGCTTATTTAAGTTGATTTATTACAATAGTATCTTAATCTGCCACATTATAAACCAAAGTTCCAGTCCAGTTCTCGAAATGGGTCTCATCTTTTTCGTAGGCAGTTCGCTCATCATTTAATTATACGTCGCGATAACTATACCAGCAACTGCGAATATTAGAATTTATATATTCCAGGCTAAATAAGATCCGGTTTTTTACTACCTAAAAGCGCTAAGGATCTCCTTAAAAGGCACGATCCAAATCTTGCAACCATTCCTAGCGGCGTTAAAAGGTCATCTTGCTGGTAAATTAGATAATATTCTTAACTTTAATAGCTTTACTCGACTCCTAAAATGGGGATTCGCTACACTAGCGTTTCCGGCTCAAATCCGTAGCAAGTCCTAGTCGTTGTAAAAGCTCCTCTTCTTTTTCTTTTACCTATACCAGTCGTTTAAGGAAACTAATATAGCTTTGCGTCTGCTACAACTCCGATTCTTAATTCTCAGGCGACGTTACAGCCGGCTCGCCTTCGGGGAGAAATACTAGCGACGAAGGGCGAGTCGTTATAGGTATACTGGTTCGCAATATAACGCCCGTAACTGGGGCTGGCGGCTCCGGCTGATTTAGTACTGGCGACATCTTGGTTAATCGTGGGTAGAAGAATCAGAAAATGTAACAAGCTGCAGGATGATTAAGGAAGATGCCCCGGTACTAAAGCGATACGCTAGCGAGTCACTGCTGGGATACTGAGCTTATGTCGTAAGTAATGCATTGACTGATTCTTGCCGGAGGGAAGTTCCCCCTGGCAGGCCTGCGCGCTGCAGCCACTATTTAAGCGCTAACCAATCGCCATCGTTTCGCCGGCTGCACCGCACCCATTACATGACTGCACTTCACCATAGTGCAGTCGACAGCACTCCCAGGGCAGTAGATCAACCAGACTACAGCACCTAAGGGTGCTGTAGCTACAGGGCATCTGGGCTGTAATTTCAACAATAATATTAATAACGATACCGATAATATCCTTAGTTTTAAGACTCCCTTTAGGACTTATAGCTTGCGTAGGTGAAGAATTTACTGTTAATTGTGAGGGCGAATTGCGTTAATAATTTAGGTTTTAGTAGTAATCTTCTTCATAAAGGGTAACGGGGGGGGATTAACGTTTGTTTATGTAGTATTAGTTGTAGTTTATATGGTTAGGAATAGCCCAGTGATTGGAGCAGATCCACGCCCTTTAGTACTTACAGCTGTCTCTCCTATTAATACTTTTCACTAGTATACTATGGAAATCTATACTATGGAACGTACTTATATTAAGCGTATTTTTATAAGCTATTATATTTGTGGGTATTTTAGGAACCTTTATCCAGTATTCGTAAAAAGTAACAGTATCTCTTCCTCTGGATAGTGCAATTTTAGTAGTCCCATACTAGGGGCTACCGCTACTATAATAATATTTTGTTAGCTATAATACTTTTTATAAATTGTTTCAGATTTACCTATTAATAATACCCCCTGCTATCTGGGTTAGACTCGTATAGGACTTTATCTATATAAGTAGTAAATAGGCGATAGTATAGCGAAGTTGACCGTTAGATGTAAAAAAATGTAATTAATCCTAGTAAAGTAATACATATCGTTTAAAGCGTATGCTATATAGGAGACTTGGTACCTTAGTATCCAATTATAAGAAGAGAGTATTAGCGTACGGGAATTTCCGGGAAAGCTAATTATATAATTTATGTACAAGCTATGTAAATTAGTAAACTACTTAATATAAACATCAGCCCCCAGCCTGGGATTTACTATTTAGGGCTATGCCGTAATATTATAAAGAAGAGGAGCTGATATTAACGTAGCGAAGATAATTAATAAACAGCGTAAAGTAATTACAGATAGAATTATAGGTATTATATATAGTAAAAGAATTATAAAGCTCCAACGTAAACTGGAACTACTATTATTTATTTTAAATAGTAAGAATAATATTATATAGTATATATAGTAATAATAAGAAGGGATGGTTTTACTAATTTAAATCTTAAAGCTAAATAATAATCTCTACTCCCTTACCGTTTTGTAAACCATAACGCTTAATACGCTAAGGCCGAGCCCCAAATTTAAGGTTTAAAAATAAAACCTAATAATTAACTATAATTAGCTTACGATTAGCTAAGAAATGCTATATATAAAAATTAACACTTTTAGCTCTATCCCTTAATCAGCCGCAAACCACTTATTCGATATACGTAACAAAAAATAAACAAATATTAGGTACAATCTAGTAAAATATATAACTAAAATATAAAGTCTCCTAACTCTCCTCGGAACTATTACAAATTAGGTACACTAAACTAAAAAGCAAGGAACATCCTTTCCTCTAACAACTAGTAATTACTCTCATATCTAACGCGCCCCCCTTAGCTCTAAAGCATCCTAAAAGTTCAAAATAGAGAATCTAAACGTCTTATAAACTTTTACAAACTCATCATTAACTTTCAGGTACAAAATATCATCTAATTCTAACGTACTCAAACCGAAAAAAAATCTTTTAAGGGGCTATCAATTATAACGGCTAGGACGAAAGAACCTCCAAAATATCAAGAATAAATACCAATACGGCACTAGTTATTACAATATTTCAAACGGCCATATCTACTAACAATTTTCTAAAAATAAGGGTTCTCTCTGAAAGAGCTAAAGAATCACGCATAGCACTTAATAACCTGCTAGTATAACGTAAAAGAGCATATCAAAGAACTCTAACCAACAACTAGCGTTTTCTAAAAGATCAGCCTGCTTTTCACAATCCCTAAAACAGCCGGCTACTCAGGTCAATGACGACCCTAGCAAGGGCGAAACGATGATAGTACTCAGCCGGATCATTAACAAGCTAGCAAAGACAATCTCAAGCACAGCAACTATCTCCTTCCTCTTCTACCAGGCTAATAATGCGCGCATAAACAATACCACGGCTATTTTTCGTGGCCTCACATTTCCTACTTATCACATTCAGCGGCCATTACTCATCCGGCATATATATACACCATACATACGATCAGGCCGGGGGGAGGACCAACCCTTTGAGGATAAGAAATACTAAAGAGTGCATCGATTTTATCCGGTTCACCGGTACACGAGAACTAGCTACCTACCGAGCTATTCTACCTGGACAGTAACTCGACTGCAATACTGAAATTTGTTCCAAATTTCACTCCGGCAAGGTTCATCCTCCCATTCAAATATTCCAACTCGTTTATATGCACCGCCGGGAACTTCTTTAACAACCAAACCAAATACCCGTGGCGCTCCCAAATAGGAAGAGAGCAAGCCAAGTAGTCGCAGGGCGGCCGAATCCCCCAGCGCATCCGACGTATCTTGGTAGAAAGTTGAAACTGCCCAGTCGAATGGAACAACCGGAGCATTCAAAACAATCGCACCCGTCTCCCCGGTAAAACGTGGCCCCTCCTCTTTGTCAACACCATGAACCCTCGTAAACGATGCCAGCTTGTCCAGATCTATGATACCTTCTTCGCGGAAGTACCGGATTTTCCCATCAACAGAGCCCCACGACCAGGTTGGTGCTCTCCCCAAGGGCCTCCGGGCTCGCCCCGAGTAGACGTGCCACATCAACTCGGCTAGGACAAGGTCAGATGATCTCCATATCCACAAACCGTATATATACTGAGCGGCCGAGCCGAACCTCGTGGACAGGGCAGAAGCGATTCCTGAAAGGGCGACAAGCCTGTCGCTCTTGACGGTCAAGTCTCGGCCTGTGAAGTCTTCGACGATTTCCCTCCATATGTACCAGCGCTCATCCCTGTCGCCCATTCCTTTTTGGTAAGACCTGGAACGGATTTCGCCCAGCTTCCTCGACAAATTCGAACGGTTACCCATGTCGGCGGATCGCCCAGTAGAAATAAAACGCTTTAGGCCAAGTCTAGAGAGACCAAAGCCGTCCTGTTCAGGGTAGTACCCCAGTCGACGACGATCCGAAGGTGGCATTCCATGAGGATGCGCCTCAGAGGCTTCCAGGTGGCAGCATTCCCAAAAGACCTGCTCTTTCGTGAACAGCAGGGCCCGCGGAGATAGCAGTTGTTCCTGTAGGATCCACCCCCTCCGGAAAATAGGTACTTGGGCTGCATTGTCGAGACGGATACAAGATTTCATTATCAGGACAAAGTCCTTGGCTGGTTCACCCATCCATTGAACCGACACGGGAGTTGATCTGATGAGGTATGGCGAGCGGTCAAAGAATAGTCCGTCCTCTGGAGCCATTGCGACAATATTGCACTGTGAGTTGCTGTAAATCTCGCCCATGATGGCAGATTCTCGCTCCCAATCTTCCTTTGAGTCCTGTAGTATGCAAAGGCTGTCGATCCAGAGATAGCGCAGTCCAATTTGCCGGGTTACGTGAATGGCGTCGCGGAATGTCCTGGACAGATGGTGGGGATTGATTTCTTGACCAAGTTCGTCTTGGTTGGCCGCCACTAGCGATAACGGCTTCCCTACTCCCCACCGGTGGCTAAGTGTCAGGTAGCGAACGTCTGCGCTGCTGCCGCCAGTCTTTGGTATTGCCCATGTATCGACAAGACGAGCATTGCCGCCGCTGACGGACCCGACATCGATTAACCTCCCAGGTAGTCTAAGCTCTTTTGTAGAACCATCCACATATACTGAACGACAGGACTTTGCATGGGTTTGGAGACAGTTATCGATCCACCTCTTTGACAGCGAGAGGCTAGACATGGAGCCAGTGCTTGTTGACTGACTGTCGCTGGGAGCTATGGACTTTGTTCCTGAGATACCTAACGAAAGAAAAAAAAAGAAAGAAAAAAAGGGGTTAATATAAAGCACAACATAAAGCGGTGGCAAAAGTTTGCTTGGACGGGCTAATCGTACCATCAAAGATATCCATATTCCAGGTGAGCATAGCTCTACCATCCTTGGCTGAACACGTCATTTCCCAGTGGTTTTTGGAGGATGAGAATGCGGAATATGCATCATATTGCCCCACCGGATCTTCATACTCGGTAGTAACAATATCCTCGAGCGCTTGAAAGCGGCAATCGCTCCCCCGAAAACTTGTCTCGTACTTTTGGCTGAGTACACAGTCGTATAGCGGGATGCAAATGGCACAGCCGCGCGCAGCTGAACTTCTGAGGCTGGAATAGTCTGTATGGTGCCGAACCTCAATCCCTAGTTCAATCGAGCGTCTCTGATAGGCGCGGAATAAGTCGAGGCATACGATGCAGAGCATATTGATGCCCGATAAAAATGATCGGAGGTAAAGTGTTGGACGCAGTACAATGTGGTGTGGAAACCTTTCGTTCCGTTTATGTACATGTAGGTAGGTTCAAGGGCCTCGACTTGAACCCAAGGCGTTGCTTTTGTGGTAATGGTTACCTAGCCAGATTACTGAGTTTCTGGCACTGTAGCTTTAAGGCAGGAAAGCCGGAGGCCTCTCGCCGCACAAAAGGCTTGGCACCCAGGTGCCCTGCAGCTTGTGAAAACCCCTCCAGATTTCAACAATATTCTTTTGCGCGCAAGTTGTAAAGAAGATTCCTTTCTTTTTCACATTACAGTTCTACTATTTTAGCCTTAATAACTGTGTCAATTGCGCCTCATCGTGGCATCTCCGTCACAGATACTATATCTAATAAGCTGCATTGATCGACGTATATATAATAGCTTACAAAAGCGAGTTTCTCACATTATAACTGTTTTTTTTTTTTTTTAAAAAAAAAAAAAAACATTTTAAAATAAAATTTATCTTTAAAGA
>Ga0247760_1002905_pt1 | contig 12079 bp, 2 predicted proteins | sample UWRJL171409R4_FD_179936 | JGI IMG/M metagenome (GOLD analysis project Ga0247760, IMG submission 179936) | Plant litter microbial communities from Arlington Agricultural Research Station in Wisconsin, United States - UWRJ-L171-409R-4 | ecosystem: Environmental > Terrestrial > Plant litter >...
CGCATCTCTTTGCCAAAACATATCATATCACATCACTCACATCACCCAAACAAGGAGAAGAAAAAAAAAAGGAAGGGAAAAGAGAAAAATGGCCCCCGCTCGTCTCTGCAAACACCCCTCCCTCCAACTGGACGTGTCACCCCACGCCGCCGAGATTGGATTCATTCGCCTGCCTTTTGCAAAACGTGTTGCGGCAGCTACCCCTTCTGGTCGCGTACCCAAGTCTCAACCGAAATCGAAATCAACCGCCGCCGGAACCGGAGCCGGAGCCAACAACAAGAGGGATGGAGATGGGGATGGAGAAGAAGGGAGTTTTCCCGGCCCACTAATCCTTCCCAACGACGTCTTGGCCATCGATGAAGAAGAGAATGATCCCCAAAGTTTACTCTCCTGGATCCGTGAGGAGATGCGCAATCCGTTCACGCAGATTCGGAAGACCATCTATGTTGTTTCTGTACCGACGGTTTCTGAAGAAATTTCTTTTATGAGAGACTGGGTTTACCCTACCACAGCATCATCAACAGAGACAGTCCAAGTCCAGGCTGAGACCAGAGAGGGGATGAAAGTGGAACCTCCCCAGGTCAAAGATGTCCTCGCCTACCTCGCGGCATTTTACCACCCCCTTCCGGTGAAGATCTTTCCTGGAAAATCCGCCTTTGTTCCTTGGAGCACGTCTTCCTCTTCTAAAAGGACTCGGCAGCCGAATTTCGTTGGTCTCCATCTTGGGAACGGGAATACCACCTCCAACACCACCTCCTCCACCTCTACCACCGTCTCCGATGAGGAGGAGAATGGAGGAGGAGCAATCACGCGGATTCGAACACGGGCTTGCCCCGACGGCGCATTTCCCCGACAGCTAAACCTGAATGACATTCTCGACGGCATAATGGAAGCGCTCCCCGCAGATGCGTATGCGGTTTCCATGATGGTGGAACATGATTTATATGAAGATGAAGAGGACGATTTCTGCTGTGGAAGAGCATACGGAAATAGTCGTGTTTCTGTCGTGTCGACGGCGAGATATCATCCTGCTTTAGATGAGGATGTGGTGGATCGGTGGCACATGTGGCCGGCCAGTCATTGTCGGGACTATGTCGAGAGGCTTTGCGGGACTGGTGCAGCAAGTAAGAAGAAACAGAAAAAGGGAACCAAGTTGACACAGACAGAAGGAGATGAAAATTCCCCCATCAGAGCTGCCATCACGGCTGCCCAAGCAACAGGCGACCCGGCCAGCAACCTGCACGGACTCTGGTTTTCGAGAGTGGCGAGGACTATCTCCCATGAGATTGGACATTGTCTCTGTCTGGCACATTGTCCGTACTATGCCTGCGTAATGCAGAGCACAGCAGGCATGGCCGAGGATGTTCGCCAGCCGCCCTATCTATGTCCGGTTTGTCTGGCCAAGGTTTCCAGGGCTATCATGCAGGTCACCCCTGGCGTGGATGAGAAACAGTTTGTAAAGAGTCGGTACCTGGCGCTACAAGGGTTTTGCGAGGGTTGGCTTGATGTCGCCATGTTTGCGGGGTTTCATGCCTGGTTGGGAAAGAGGATAGAGGTGTTGGATGGTTGAGTGAGTGGTGGCTATATTTTCCTGTTAACGACAAAATGCTGGAGAAAGCTCTAAGGTCTATCTATAACTTCGACCATGATAGGCGGGTGTGCTGTTCCGGTCCTGTAGCCGTGTGGCCACGAAGGAATCCTTATTTCAACGTCATTTCTAAGATTTCGCCGACATCGTCCGTTTACGTATTGCGGAATTTCCGGCAAGAACCGCCCAGCCATGATCACGTGGGAGAAGCCCCCGCTCAGGCATGAACCTCATGCTGCCTAACCGGCAACATCTGAGTGAGTGTGGACTCGTCCTCCGGCTTCTCCAGGCTCAACATTTCTTCTTCCACGCCTGGTGTGCACTTTTGCTCTTCACCAATCGTTGCTGTAGGACCACCATTGTGTGCTGACCTTGTACCGCATTTCATAAGTCCCAGCCACATATGGCCTCGGTAACCTCCGACCCGGCGGTTCAGCCAACGGGGCCTAGTGACGACCAGCAGTCATATTCCTTCTCGACCGAGCAAGTTGTTTTGGATGTGGGTGGCCGAAAATTCACCACCACCGTCGGCACCCTCGTTGATAGGAGTGATTTCTTCGCCGCAATGTTTTCGGGCAGGTGGACCGTCCACAAGCAAGCGGATGGTTCCGTTTTTGTCGACGCGGACCCTGCTATTTTCGCGCCCCTCCTCGGCTACCTCCGGCGCGGCGTCTTTCCTCTGACTTTTGACAAGAAAACCGGGGAGCACGACATTAGCCTCTACGTCAATCTTCTCGCTGAGGCCAGGTACTTCCAGGTCCGTATGCTTGAGGCATGGCTCGAGGATGAGCTGTACCTAAAGTGTGTGGATCACGAAAGCTACTGGAGACGTATACAGGGAGACAAGTCGTTGAAAGAGCGAAGCTGGAGTAGTGGTCCTGGAGCGGAACTGGTAAAAGAAGAGACAACTCTTACACACGGCTGGGTTTGCCCTGAAACTTTGCGAAGGGTGGCTCATGAAAACGAGCACCACGGTTACTGCAGTCTCACTCCCGGCCAAGGTGCACTTAACCGGCGTGAACGTACACAATGGGTAGAATATGAAAAGAAAATAAGCTTTACGAAAGGCTGGTGTACCGATGATGGGTGGGTATTCAATCACGCTTTAAACTGCGTAGGCTGGTGCTAACCGCTGATAATAGAAAAGAATTTCAGGAGTACTGGAAGAAGAAGCAAGAATCAATCGCTGGGCTTGAGCGATAACCTGGGATATGAGCATTCTCATCACGCGCTAAGCATTATGCCCAACTTACATATGTACTCAGATCAAGGACAATGGAAAGGAGGCTGAGAGGCTTGGAGTATAAATGTTGGAGAGGGGGAATTAAAAGACTGGGAGAGAAGCCTGTAGTGTCTTGGCCATGGTATTCTAGAAAGCCGAGCCCGCTTACTTCATCCGCAATAGCACAGTGGGATTTATGGCTGTTTAGTGTGCCCACGCGCGGGGCTATTTTCGACTAAGGTCAATATTAACAAAACAAAGATTTATGGTGCAAATGCATATCCTGTGCTCTTTTCTCTTCTTGATTGGCCTATCGTAAATTTCCAATTTAATCTTGGACGACGTATATATTTATTAGCTTAATCCCGCAATCACATCCAATTGTACGCGTGGTTGATCAATCATACCTGGCAGGCTGGCACACTACATGTAACGACACGAAGATCAAAAAGCCCCCGAATGTTGGCAATAACTGAACAACCTCGCGCTTCGGCTCGCAGCTCGACAGCGTTCAGGCTGATGAAGGAAGGTTGAAGCAATGGAAATCAATGCTTGGCTCGAAAAGAGATTCATGAAAAAAAGACCCTTTTTGATATATTCTATAAAGTGGAAGCGACTAGGTACCATCTTTAACCCGAAGATTCCGAGTTGGGCAAAAGTTGTCGTGCCAAGGAGCTAGTCAAGCCACCTGAGCCACCTGTGACCAAGAGCTTGCTCTCAGCTGTGGCTGAGCTATTTCCTTTGTATATAAAAACCACAACTCGCCCCAGCTCCCGCTGGGGCTCATATATAGAATAATATACCTTTTAATAATCAAGCTTATGCCTTTAGTTCCTCCAGCAACGGCATTACAGTTATGAGCCCGGCGCTCCACAAGCTGTAGCAGTATCCAAAAGCGTATAAGTTAGCCGTTGCTGTGCAGGTTTTAAAGTATTTGCACTTCTTTTCTTAAATACCTCCAACAATCTTCTGTTTTTAAACTTCAACCTCGTTACCATATCAACCGATAACAAGCTTGTAACCAAGGTCAAACTCACCAAGCGTAACGAGTGGAACGAATAGTATATTGCGTTAAAGTTTTACTGTAAAAAGCAACAGATTTGGCACCTTTTTAATCCCCTCGCCGAAGCCCCTCCAGTAATCTATTACAACCTTTCCAATCCTTTAACCTTTTAAGGAACCTTAAACGAGATTTAGCTCCAGGATACGGGTTTTAAAAGAAAGCTCGCTAAGTACGAAAAGCTTACTAATTTAGAAAAAGCTGTAAAAACGAGACCAGTTAAAACAGTACTTAATCCCTTCAAGTATTATAATCTTTAAATGAAGGAATGGGTTGTTAAAGAGTATAGGCGTAAAGACCAGCTTTAGCACTTTACAAATATCTAAATTTAAATCGAAAGTACGGTTAACGCGAAGATCCTCTACTTGATTAACCTTTAGTTTCTAAATTAATAAGACAAACCCATTACGGTTCGAGATCGCGTTGCTAAACTCTACGCGTAGTTTAACGAAGGAGCGGAGCTTACCCGAATATACGCTTGCGATAACTATAACGACGTAATACGGTTAATCAGAGTTAAAAGGGTTAACCCAACCACCTGGATATAAAATTGGAAGAGGGTCTACGAGGAAGCTCTCGCCTATAGCGTATAGGAAGTTAAGATATTATTAGCTACTTTGGACTGGCTCGCTGTCGTTATTAAGTATATTAATAGCGAGTAGGGTAAAAGGTAGAGATCTAAGTATATTAGATTGCTTAATAAGAGTAAGAAGCTCCCGACCCTAAATAAGCTCGCTTGCAACTTGGAAGTGGAGATTGAGCTTAACGCTAAAGAGAAAAAGGGGAAGGGTTATAATAAATCCTACGCTATTACGGAATAGAGTAGCTCCGGTAGGAAGAGTAAGATTATTAGGACCGAGTACGTTTGCCCTTATAAGCTTCGGAAGTACCAGTAGGAGCTAACCAATTGCAACTCTCTCCGCTTCGCTTACAGTAGAGACTTCGCACTTAACGCCCCAGCTTATTCGAAAAGACGCCTTAATAAGAAAAAGCGTAATTAGATCCTTTTTATTTTTAATAAATTAGTATATAGTAAATTTAAGGAGGAACTACGCGCTAAGTAGGGAGAACCCAAGTAAGTTTCCTCTGGGGGTAAAACTAGCTCCGTAAAGGGAGGAGGAAACTAGCCCGGGTCTATTAGCGTTATAGCAATCCTTTTCTCGCCCTTGGAGCGAGATCCTATTAATTTTTATAAGCCGTTAGCCGAAGAAGCGTAACCAGATTTGGTTACGAGTACCGCTTCTAATACCCAGCTGGGTCCCCGAATTATAAAACTGGGACCCCGTAATTAAAAAAATCCTATTTTAATTACCCCCGAAGGATTTAATCCTACCAAGCTCTTTGTAAAATATCCCTACGTTATGATTATTAATTTATCTTTACTTAAAAAGTTAAATAAGAGCTTGGGGGTATACGCGGTTACAAGCCAGGTTTTATATTAACTCTCGAATAATACGTTTTTTAATAATTACGGAGCCCTTTATATCGTTAATAGGAAGGAGCTTCTCCTTCCAGGCTCGTTTATAACTAATAGGTAAGGTAGGTTTATTAAGGTAAAAGCTGGGTATTTCCCTATTTTTAGGTATAAATCGCGTATATTTAAAAACTATTTAAACGGCTAAAAAGGCGAAAATACGGAGAATCTTTTACTATAAAACGTTACTATAATTTTTGGTTTTTATATTAATATTATCTCTAAAGGAAAGCTTAAAGAAGCAGCGAGTTTATAGTACTGTAGTTATAACTTAACCCTGCGTTATAGAACTCCAAAGTATAGTAAGATTATACGTAAGCTCGTTTGTTATTATAATATTATCTTCTTTAAATATAAACCTTTTTCCTCCTACCTTTAATTTAATCCGGTACCTTTAAGTAAACCGTAAATCACTTGCATACTCGGCCCTATAATTATAGCGTTTACGAGTAGGGGAGTAAGACCTTAACTGTATAATTACCCGAGGGAAGATACCATCGCCTTATAGTATTTGCGATTAAGGTACCTCGGGAGGGACGCTTTTTGCTACCTAGTAGAACGCGCGAAGGGCGTTAAAATTAGAGGGAGTATAAATAATTCCTTGCGTTAAGAATACGAGAATTGCGCTTAAGTTTACGCTGAAAGCGTAATCAACTGCCAGCCTTCGCCCTACCAATTTAAAAAACCGTTTTAGAAAATTGTATAGGATATTTTTAAATTTAATTAAAGGATTGGAAACGTTTACTATACCGTACTTATAAGAGATAAGTTCAGTAATAAACCCTTTATCTACATTACAAGGGACAAAGCCGGGCTAATTATTACTACGATTTTATAGTGGTTTAAATAATAGGTATAGAGGTAGTACGGGCTTAGGATCTACGTTATCAGCCAAAATCAAAATACGAGTACGTATAGTACCAAAGGAAAGATATAGCTTATAAGGTAGCTCGCAGAAGAGGGTATCAAGTACGAGACAATTGGAACTACCTATTACGAATCTAACGGCAATATTAAACGCGCTGGTAAGGAGCTATAGGAGAAGTTTTTAAAGATACTGACGGGAGCAGGGCTCCCGGAATACATATAGCTAGAGTTTATTACTACTACAGTATACCTATACGGAATAAATCCAAGTAAGCGCAATAACTAGATGTTTCCGAACGAGAAGCTTTATTAGTAGTTTAGGTAATACTATTACTAATACCTTATAAAGTAAGGTCCGAAGGGAGTTTAGATAGAAGACGTACGCTTAGATTGGTCTGGGGTATACGTATACGGATACCGGGTATATCCGTTACTAGTCGAGAGGGTAAAGAATATTAATTAACGTACCTTTAAAACCAAGGAGTACGTTTACTTAGGGTATCTGGTTGGTTACAGGGGTTCCAACCTTTACAGAATCTAGGTACCGCTTTTAGACCGAGTAGTAGTTACACGTAACGTAACGTTTAACGAGGAACTCTTCTTCGGATCCAAAAAGGAGGAGAGGGAAGCCCTAAACGTAGGGGAGATCAATTGTATGGTAAAGTACGTAAACCTAACTAAGGGAGCGCGTAAGCCCCTCTTAATTATCAATTTAATTAACGAGTTTTTAATAATAAGCTTATCCCCCGATTTACTAGACGAACCTAAGGAAGGGGAGTCGTAAGATAGTAGGGAACCTTTAAAGCCAAGCTCGGGGGTAAAACTGCCTAAAAGCCTAAAAGACTGCGAGTCGGTTAATAAGCCTTTAACCCTAACCTAAGGACTTATAACTCCAACGTTAATAGATTCCTCGCCTAAATAGTAAGAAGCGGGCGTTAAAGGTTCGGCTTTACAATAGGTTTTATAGTAGGAAGAGTCGAATAGCGGAGCTACAAAAGCCCAGGAGCAAGATCTCGTCTTAAAGGTTAAAACCGACTTTTTTAACGTGTAGGAAAGCGGAGACAGAGATATTTAGAGGTAAAAAACCAGTTTAGAAGTCGATAAAGACTTCTTTAACGCATTAGAGACCTCTAGATAATAAGGCCCGGGTATATACGAGCCGTTTGGAAAAGATCCCGCTTACGAAGATAAGTAGATAAACGAATACCCCAGCAGTACGGAGCAAATACGATTAAGCTTAAAAGCGAGTATACGTTTAATAATTGTGATTTATACTAAAAGTTCCAAATATAAGGCTAGCGGGGGCGCTTCTTAAGAAGGATCTAGGGGAAGTCCGCAATTAGGGGCTAAAGTAACCCCGAGACCTTTATAAAAGAAACCATTAAAAGCAATAACGCGAGTACAAAAGCGAGCTTAACTTAAGCTAGTTTAGCAAACGTCCGGCCCAAGTATAGGGTCTCCTACTCGTAGATACAACTTAAGGGGAAAGAAATAAAAGGAGGTTAAGGTGGTTACCGGCGTAGAAAAGGGAGTCTTTGCTTTTTTCGAAAATTAGTACGAGCTTGAAGAGATCCTGATCGGCCGTAATTAATAGTGGTATGACTTTATGGAAACCTACCTACCTAATTAGCAAAAGGTAATCCAGGGAGGAGACTACGCTTACCGTACGCTGTACGAAATCGTAGTAACGGTAATCCGTAAGAGAACCCCAACTTACGAAAAGCTTATAATGCTTCCACCCCCGAAGAATTAAAGGGAGCTTGAGAGTTATCTCTTAGGAAAGGAATTCCTAAAAGCAGCCGCCTAAGAGATAAGTAAGTTTGTTAATAGGAAGACTTGGAGAGAGATCTCCAAGTTTAATCCAAAAGTATAAGGATAACGCCCGCTTCTACTTAAATGGGTATTTTTACAAAAAATAGTTGGGGGGATCCTTACGTTTAAGGCTTGTATAGTTATACGAGGAGATCTCCAATACCACTATACGCTACAAAATACCTACGCAGCCACACTAGCCGCGCGGACTCTACGTATTATACTTGCCTTCGCAATAGTTAAAGATTGGAAGGTTAAGTAATTCGATATAAAGCAAGCGTTTCTGAACGCTATTCGGGGAGAAAACCTTTCGGGGGTAGTCTATGAGCTCCCTAATAGGTTTAAAAAAAAGGGCTTTATAGTACTGCTCGATAGAGCTTTATATAGGCTAAGGGACTCTCTTGTACTTTGGTACAAGACCTTTTACGCTACGTTTGAAAAGGTGGGTTTCTTCCAATTAGAGGAGGAGCCTTGCCTCTTCTATAACAAAAAGCGTATAGTATACTTAGTGGTCTATGTAAATGACTTTCTCCTTATATACCCCAAAAGCCATAAGCAAACCGCAACTAAAATAGTAAAGGGGATTAAAAAGAAGTATAACCTTACCGGGGAAGATAACGTTAATACCTTTCTGAGTATATGCGTAATTAAAGACCGGGAAAGTAAGAAACTCTGGCTTATTTACAATTAGTATATCGAAAAAATCGCGAAGAGGTTTGGAGTAGACGATATTGGGAAATACTTTTCTACACCCCTACTAGCCGAAGAGCTTATTAAGAACTTGGGGAAGGTATCGAAGCAGGAGATCAAGCTCTTTCAAAAGCTTGTCGGTAGTATTCTTTACACCGCTATTATAATAAAACCGGATATTGCGTTTACAGTCTCCCAGCTTTTAAAGTTTCTTACTAATCCAAGCTAAAATTACATTAAGGCCGCTCACTATACCTTAAACTACCTTTACGCCACAAGGTTCCTCTCCATTTAATACGCGCCTATCCGAGTAGGAGCTCCGCAGCTTTTAATCGCTAGAGACGCCTTTTTTGCATCAGACAAAAAAACGCGTAAGTTATCTCACGGATTCGTATTCTTACTTATAGGAGGCCCAATCCACTAGAAGGCAGCTCGACAAGCCATAGTTACTACCTCGTTAACTAAAGCAGAGCTCTACGTTTTAGGTACTATAGCTAAAAAGAGCATAGCTTTTGGAAGGCTCCTTAAAAATATTGGCGAAGCATTCTCCTTCCCTCTAACGATTTTTTGTAATAATATACAGATAATCAGGCTCGTTACGAATGCCTTAAAGCGTATTAACACCAAGTTCAAGCACGTAGATATACAGAACCTGTGGTTAAGGTAAAAATACAAGAGAGAATCTTTTGCTATCGAATACCTTTTAACAAATAAAATGCTAGCAAATGGGTTAACCAAGCGTTTATTAAAGTAGAAATTCGAGTACTTCATCAAGCTTATTAATCTTCAGGACGTACGGTATAAAATCAAGGCGAGTACAGAGAATAAAATGCCTATTTTAGAGAACTAGAAGGCGGAGGAGCGGAGCGTACTAACAAGTACGCTCACGACTCCTCTATACCGATCTAACCAGCTCGCTTAACTAACGTATATAAAAACATCCCCGGGAGCGTTACTTTAAGATAAAACAACCCTCCAAACTCTTTAATAAATCCTCAAACCCTTTATAAATAAAATTCTAAATAAATCTCCGCTCCTATTAGAGCTTCTCGTTAATCCTAGCAAGGTAAACCTACTTATTACCTTAAGCTAACTCCTTTATAGCATCTACCCGAGCTTACAACTAAACAACCTCCTTAACGGTACCACCGCCCCCAATCTTAATAACTTTTTCGGACAACCCCTTTAACTCCTTCTTAGTAAAAGCAAGCTCCTCCTTAAAAGGAGCTTAAAAGGAGTAAACAAGGGTATATATACGCTTCCCAAAAATCGACAGTTACGATAACCCCTTACAAACCTCCGTATTTAATTTAACAACTTAACGCTTAACGAGCTCCAAGAGTACCGAGTTGGCGTCCTTCGCGGCTCTTATAGCCTCTGCAAGCTCCTCAGTAAATGGCTAATCATAATACCAACGCTTACGCCTTAACTACTTAAGATTTTTATCTATTTTCTTCTGGCTCTTCTTAAAAACCTACATCCAGAGATCTTAACCTACCTAAGCGACAATACCAATACGACAAGTATCATTAGGGTTGCTTACGTTTACTATAAACTGGAGCGGGGGAAGATGCGAACCGTAGGACCTGGTCTTGGGCTTAAACTAGTTAAACCAGTTAATATCTCCTAGCTTATCCTAAAACTCCTCACCTTCGTTATCGTCTTCGTTGTAACCCTTTAACTACTTAGCCCTAAGCTTACGCTTTACTTTCTCGGCAAAACTGGAATATAGCCCTTACTTCGCTATAAATACTATCGTAAGCGGCGGGACTTTCTAGCCTAAAGCGTTACTACTATTCGAATTATCCAACTTAGCTTTAACTATAAAAACACTAACGCTAGGAACTAAAAACCGATACAACTCCCAAGGAGACCTAAGAGTACAGCCAACTATCTCCTATCCAGATCCCCAAGCGTTAACGTAATTAAAAGCGTTCCAAGCAGTAGCAAAAGCAGCGAATTTGCTCAAGTACTCGGTACCACCCAAACTATTACTACCACGGGAGGAAAGGAAGGTAGTAAACTCCCTAAGTAACTTGTATAAAGCTCCAAAAATAGCCTTAAGCCTATCCTTAAACGGCGCGTTAATAGGGAGGTTAGATTTAAAATAAACGTTATAGTACCACCTAGCTACGGGAATAAGCTCCGAAGGGATAGGGCGATACGGATACTCCGTAGTATAAAGCTTACATCTTTCACTACTTTTGGGGCCCTTTTCGCAACTCCCGATATTACCGTAAATAAGTAAGTTAAAATAGCGTATACAACTCTTAACTCGCAGCTCTCTTAATCGGAGCAAGATCTAGTAACGGACGAACGGGCTTAAGAAGATTGCGGCGGAATTCTCTTTGAGTATACGAAAACGAAATTAGGCGTATATAGCGAAATTAAAGTAGATACGTTGCAAAAACGAACCGCTGCCAAGGGAGCTTAGCTCCTCCTAAACGTAGGATAAAAACCGCTTAATATCCTACTCTCGCCACCTAAAAGCCTCCTAATCGAGGAAGTTAAGCCTAACGGTAAAATCGAAAGCAGGTAGCTGAGCGCGCGGAGCACTCGCAAATACCAAAACGCGAGGTGGGACCGAAGCCTCAAATATACTTGTAAAGTTAATACAAGAGAAGGGAAAACTCTCAGTAGCTAAAGTAAAAGCGAAAGAATTAATACGAGCTCGTTTCGTAGCAGGGTTAAAATCGCTACTAAAAGCTAAACGTTTCCTCAAGCTAGACTCGGGAGCCTTGGACTAGTATGCTCCCACGTTCGAACGACTACCGCGAGTATACTTGTTAGGGGTCACCAGCTGGGACGACTTCTTTCCGAATCTACACGCGCATTAATACGAGCCACTAAATAGCCAGGGCAATTGACTCTATAAAAAACGAGCTAATCCTACGATCCGAAAATTAACTTAACAATCGGGGAAATTAGGGCAATTAATCCAACAACCAAAGCGAACTCAGAAAACCACGCGCGCGCTTATATACTCACGCGCTTCGAGAATTGATAAAAAAAGAGAGCTCTACTTACTTCGAAGGCATCTTAAACCGTTAATAGCCGGGTTTAACCTTAATTTCTAACTGGATCGAAATTAGCGATATGAGAAAAACTGGGCTAAGCTAAAAATAGATTTTTGGAGTAGAGGGGTGGAAAATTTCTCGGGTAAAAAAGGGCAGCAATGGCTTCTAAAAGCACGATTAGTCATCCTCGCCCAGGCCAATTGTGGGGCCTGTGCAAGGATGGGGGGTGTGTCGTGCCAAGGAGCTAGTCAAGCCACCTGAGCCACCTGTGACCAAGAGCTTGCTCTCAGCTGTGGCTGAGCTATTTCCTTTGTATATAAAAACCACAACTCGCCCCAGCTCCCGCTGG
>Ga0247760_1002906_pt1 | contig 12076 bp, 20 predicted proteins | sample UWRJL171409R4_FD_179936 | JGI IMG/M metagenome (GOLD analysis project Ga0247760, IMG submission 179936) | Plant litter microbial communities from Arlington Agricultural Research Station in Wisconsin, United States - UWRJ-L171-409R-4 | ecosystem: Environmental > Terrestrial > Plant litter >...
AAAGCACATCCGTTGGTCTTGACGCTTGATAAGGCACAACCGCTGCGTATATCGTAGTCCCGGCAGGAATTGGAGTGGTAACGGATGTAAATGTATAAGCACCTGTCAAATAATTTACATTTCCTACCACATTATTCAATGGATCAACTAAATCTCCAACATTGCTTCCGGCACTTGGGACATCAGTCAATGTGTAAGTAAAACCAGAATCATTAAATGCAGATATGATTACTGCGGCCTCCGTAACATTTCCAAAGATGTCTAATTGTGCCCTATAGAATGGTGAGGGGGGAATTGTTCCTAAATATGGCCCTAACGTATTGTTTCCGGTATTAATTATTTGGTTAACAGATAGGTTTGGCCATCTATTATAAAATGTAGTCTTGTCTTGATAGTATCTTAGGATATATCCCTGACAATATACTGGAGGAGTTATTTGGATATTACCCGGTACTGGCGATCCATCGGGAAATGTGGCGAGTCCATTTTGATAGGGAAAGTCATAAGTATCTACGTTTGGAGTAGTCAAAAAGACGTATGGCTTTGTTAACTTTATGTTTTTGAATTGCTCTGGAAAGTGTATCGTATATGCTAGATTGAGATATCTATCAACTTGAGAATCTTGCATTTGTGCTGGAGTATACCTTGCAGTCATACGACGAACGGTATTTCTCATCTCTACTTTTGTAACCATACTTATATCCCATTTACAGGGTCACCTGGAGCACCATTATTATATATAACTCCTTCGAAACTATTCTGATTGCCATAAGGAAGCGGTAAAGGTGGCAAGTATTTACCAGAAGAATTAGGAATTACCGTTGGAGGAGTATATGCTGATGGTAGCGGACTTGGATATGAAAATACAGAAAAATTAGTTGAATCCAAATTAATTGTTAATGTGTCATCAGTAATAGATAAAACTTGAACATTCCTTCCATTTAATTCTGTCATACCGAATTGAGTTGGAATCTTAAATGTAACATCCATTCCAGCCACATACCCATGATCTAAAACTGTGGTTACGACCATTGGATATGCGTTGGTAATGGCCAGAATATCTCTTACTACTAAATTTGGCGTTACTATTACCTGAGAATATCCTGGATAATAAATGATAGACATTCGTTAAAACCCTACTGGGACAAATGCATATTTCTTATTCGATGTGTCTACAGAATGAATTGCTGAAGTCCCATCTGGGGCTTGAATTCCATCTTTCTGTATAAACTTAGGAATATGGTAATGTTCATTAATTTGATCTGCAAATCCTTTAGGAATTGTATAAACCTGTCCTTCTGAGAAATGCCACCATTTAACTTGATCATCAGCATATTTAATATATGGTAATTTTACTGGTTGACCAGGGTTTCGGCGATTCATAAAACGACCTGTGACTTCCTGTTTATCTAAAGCTTTCTGTTTAGAAATCACATCTTCTACCGTTTTTCTTTCGTTAATTCTTGACACTTGCTTGTCAATCAACGCCCTTTCCTCTGCATCAATTTCTCTTCGTGATACAAATTGTAGATCTTTCTTTTTCTCTTCGATTTCTAGGCGAGTACGTTCTAGTTCCACTCTAGCTTTGTCAATTTCTGTTTGCAGACTTTCCAGTTGTTGTTCTTCTGACATCTCAATCCTATCAATTAAAGTTTTTTCTTCTACTTGTATAGACTTTTCTTTTTTTGGTCTTGCCATTTTTTTACCTTTTGGTTACTTCGTATCCATATTCTTCTAAGAATTCTTTTGCCCAAAATATTTTGTCTTCGACTCTTTGACCATATGATTGACTTTTTGTCCATAACTCAAGATTTTCAATTCTATTATCGTGTCTAATTCCATTCTTATGGTGGACTGATTCTTTTGGCTTAAGAGGTCTACCTATAAAATCAGACATCACTTTTCTGTGTTCAAAGTAATGCCTTCCATTGCACATTACTCTATACCCTTGGGCATTTACATAACCTTTACTAGGCTTTCTTGCTTTCCCAATAGGGATATCTAATGAAATCCCTTCTTTTTTTCTGTATCTTTCTCGTGTTCTAACTCTCTCTTTTTCTTTTACATAATCTCTTCTGGCATATTCATAGTTTCTGACGTTAGAGCATAATTTACATTGATTGTTGTAACCATTTTTCCTTTTTCTGTTTTTACTGAATTCTAAAAAACATTTCTCTATTTTACATTTTGAACAAATAAGCATGGTAAACTCCTTTTTAGTCGAGTTTACCATGCTGGGAAATAAGTGTAAAACACGCACTAGGCGTTTTTAGTTATGTCCCTTGCGGAAAGCTCTGCAAGGCCGTGTGAGCTTCCCATTCCCAAGCATCAACTGTAGAACCGATAATACCACCAGTTGTAACAGCATTAGTACCGTCTCCAGCCCCAATAAGAATACCATTTTGTCCTTGGTTTTGTGTGGCAAAACTTAAGACGTTTTGGTTTCCGTAAGGAAGAGGAAATGGTGCAATTCCTGCTAAATTGTTTGTATTACCTTCGCCTTGAGGAATCATTACTGGAACTTGTAATGGATAATTCGCGGCTACAGGCCAAGCAAATGCAGTGAACCCTACGCTGCTTGCTTCTAGAGTTACAGTCTGTGTGCCAATAGCATTATTGACAGCTCTAACTGTAAACTCAACTGGCAATCCATTAGTTCCGGTATTTAATTGAGTCATACCAAAGGCTGAAGGAATTGCAAATCGTACTTTATCTCCAATATGATAAATTTGACGAACCAAAGTGGTTACGACCATTGGGTTTGCCAAACTAACTGCCGCAATTGCTCTCCATTCTGGATAATACAGGCTAGGCTGAGGCAAATTCGCATTGCTTACCTTGTATACTGTACCAACAGAAGTTAAAGCATTTGAGGAATTTAGCAATGTAGTGAAAGTAGTAGTAGATCCTACTGCAGTTACTGTCATTACTAATCCGCCCAGTTGAGGAGCCGATGTCATATTCACAATACGAACGTTATCACCAACTACAAATCCGTGCGCAGCTCCCGTGGTAAATGTAGTAGTAGTTCCTGGAACAAACGATGCTACTGCAATGTTTGGCCCTTTAGCTTGATTAGCCGCATTGAATAGGTAAAAACCGTTTTGTGGCAATACACCATTGTTTAATGGAGCTAAAACACTTGACACAGTACCGTTTTGACGAATCAAAGCTGTTCCTGTGGTATAGGCTGGATTGAAATATGCTTCAACAATCCTATCTGATGTTAAAGACCCTGCGACTCCTAATGCTGTCACCCCAGATCTAGTCAAATTACGTAAAGTAAATCGGCTAATATACTGAGACAGTGGAATAAAGAAGGGCGTAGAGGCTGCATTAACGAATGAGCCTGTAGTAATTTGTGTACTCATATACTACCTCCTATACTGCTACTGCAAGAGTGCAGCGTAGGTTTATGATCCATGAAGTATTCGTAATATTGAATACCTGAGCCATCTTCCAACCAGCTGTCTGATACAGGCGTAGACGTGGAGACGCAATTTCTGGTGGAGCATAGATGAATTGAGCGGAATATCCGTCCAAATCAACCATGTCATAACTTTCTTGACCTGGTAAAAAGATATTATATACATCTTGACCAAGTGCAGAGGCATTAGGAGTAATCGAACCAACAGAAGATAATAAAAATCTAATGTTACGGATGGAGCCCCATTCGCTCTGAAGCAAATTGCTGTTATTTGCATAATTTGCAACGTTGATAAATCCAACCATTTGATCCAAGTCAGCAGATAAATTGGTATGACCCATGCCAAAGAATGCTGTGCGGACTGGAGCAGTACCGAATTTATTTTCTCCCTCAATCATGTCCTGGATGAACTGAGCATTAGCTGTACGCAATAAACGTACTGCTTTAGATGCATCCAGAGGGCTTATGTTACTTGGGTTGTCGCCATTGGTCCCCGAAGTGCAATTTATAGGTGGGGCTCCGCCTTCCATCATTGAACGGGCTAGCTGATCTTCAGTTTCCCTTAAAGATTGTCCTAAAACGCTTACAGCGCTATTAAGAACAGGGTCTTCGTTGATCAACATGACTTGCTCTTGCAGGATGATATATGTGCCATACCAATCGATACGAGCATCTATATCAAGAGCAGTTAGCTGTTGTGCAGCTGGATCAACAATACCATTACCAAGTGGTACAGGTGCTGTTTGTAAGTTTTGGTATCTACGTCTGCGTAGAATATCGCCAGCTTGTTGATCCATTGTGATAGGATAACCCATCGTTGTGTGAATCAAGTCTGGCATAGGGCGAGCAAGCAACTTCATACTTAGCTGTTGTTGTACAGCTGGAGGTAGAATGCTTGTGGTTGTAGGGCCTGACATATATTGTCTCCATGATTAATCACAGAGACGAAGATTTATTTGCGAGCCAGAGCCATTGTTTCTTTCCAAAGAGCGTTGCGTTGATCTTTAGACATTGTGGAATTAGACATTCTAGCAGCTGTTGTGACAGCAGCTGACCTAACGCCAACACTGCCCATCGGCGGCTTATTTTCTTTTTCCTCAACGCGTTTTTGTTCTTGCGAAACTTGTGGGACAGCCTTCTTAGAAGCAATGTCGTTTTGATAACGAGCATCTTTTTTAATCAGATTGTACACCTTTCTCAAAGGATTAGCAGCTTTCTCTACAGACTCGCGGTTGTCTTCGTCACTTTTGATATATTTTTCAATATTTTCAGCCGTGACGACCTCAGCGAAATCAGGGAATTCAAGCTTAGTTTCAAGTGCTTTTAGATAATTTTCTTTCTCCGCCAATTTCTGCTCATAATTCGACATTTTTTTATTCATCGAACCGAAAGCTTTGACAAGTTTTTTCCCATCAGGGAAATCTTCTTGCTCTAATTGCCGGAAATCAAAATCTTCTTCTTGCTGAACTGGCTGACGCGCTTGCTGTTGCAACTGTTGTTGCTGCTGCAATTGCTTTTCCATCCAACTCTTTTCTTGTTGAGCTTGCCATACCTGACGTTCCAGGTCTTCCTTGGCTTTTCGAAGCTCTGCAAAACTTTCTTGCGGAGACTTCTTTTCATGGTGAATTTCAGCCTGGGCAGCCACTTCAGGATTTTGGGCTTGTTCTGTATTTTCCATGCTTTCCTTTGAGATGGGCGAGATCTCGATTGCGCCGTATTAGGCAACAAGATATTGTTGCATGCTCTGTTATATATCTAAATATATAATTTCACATCAACATTAAAATTTTAAGGGATTAAATAATGGACCATTCATTGACTTTCATGATGTGCGCAGAAAAGACAATCAATTTGATTTTTACAATTGAAAATACTCTGATCTTTTTCAAGGAGAATGATATAAAAGCTGATGAACAGGTAATTAAAGCTTTGGAACCCGTATTAGAAAACCTAAAGAAGTGGATGAAAGATGGAAGAGATAAGGAATCCGTTTGATGCAGAAAAGGAACCGATGAATCATAGAGCATTTTTATCGGCTATTTCAAACGTTAATTTTGGCAGAATAGAGAGAGAGATTACTTTAAATATCATCACTAAAGTCAATGAGCATTTGAAAAATCAAAACCCTGATCTTCTGCTTAACTTTAATGAAATGTATAAAGAATTAACTTTAATGATGAAGGAATTTAAGAATCAAATATCTGTTACCGACAAGAAGTTAAAGAAAGTTTTCGAATCATCTTCTTTGACTGAGGATGTATACAAGATAAGGGATGAAATGAAGGTTATTAAGAAAAAATTAGATCGATTAAATGCAGGATTCAGAGGCTTTAACAAATTGTCAAAAGCCCTTGATGATAGTGAAGAGTCTAAATAACTTTATCTCCTATTAAATAGTCTGAAAGTCTTTCAAGCTTGTCTTGAGCATATTTCTTAAGCATTCTCACATATTCAACATCGAACTCTTGTGGGTTCTTTAGGATATATGTGAGAACTTCTTTTTTAGGAATACACCACTCAAATGTAATTTTACCACCATCTTCAACTGACCATAAAAAATGATCATTTCCCTGATATGGACTAGGACGAGTCCTACGGCATTGAGGGTATATGTGAAGGGCATTTTGAGCATATGGCTCTTTAGTTACCCAAATATGGATATAGTATTTCCCACGCACGCCTTTCTCATAGTTCTTTTGAACAGCGTTTTCGATAATAGCTTTAAACTTCTCCATTACTGCTGGAGTTGTTTCTCCTATTTGCTGATTGCCGCTCATACTTGCGGCTTCCTGCATCAATGCACCATAAGTCTTTTCACTTCCTAAAACCATTATCTTACCATCTTCCCGCCGTTATAGAGTCCACGATTGCTATGCGTTGTCCCTGCTTGAGGCTTTGCTAGATACCCCTGAGGTTTCTGTCTTAGCTTCGGAAGACCTTTGATCTTTGGAGGTATCATTGTCATAATATAACTCATGCCTATTAAAGAAATTTCTAATCCAATTTGGATTGGTAATATGGTAGACTTTATTACCAATCACAAGAGTCCCTTCATCCAACCATTCCATTAGCCACCGTGCATTTTCATATGCTTATGCGCTTTAGCAAGATCTTCTTTAGAATGCTTCCTTGACATTTCTGCTTCAAACTTCTTTGCTTTACGCATAGGTTTTGTGCCTTTTTCATGCCGTTTTGGTCCCATAGGATCATTTCTTTGCATTTCTCGCATAGTTCTTTTGTTTTTTACTTCGCTCATCCTTTCATTCCTTGTTTGTTAAACGACTTATCTAATGGCAATGGTGGTTTACCAGTGTTCTTTACACGGTCCACTTCATGTATCAATGCCTGGGATTTAGGAACTGATGGCTTCCTTGCATCTGGCACAATCTTAATTCTTGTTACTGACATATAATTTCCTTTTAAAGAATGCCTAGTAGGAATTGCACCCACGACCTCTCCCCGTAAAGATCTTTACGGATCATTGCGCTCTCACTGCTGAGCTATAGGCAATCAAATTTATTTGTTTTTCATCTTTTCGCGTGTATATGGGCGTTTTGCTAAAGCAGATGAGTCTTTCGAATCAATCTTCTTTCTTACTTGCTCATATGAGTTAGATGCCCCAGCTGGTGGCTTAGGATCTACGTTCTCTTTGATTTTGATGAAATCAGTTCCGGTGTTGCCCATTCTGTTGCCACCTTCTGATGTATTCTTATGACTGTGTCCCATTGGAAACCTCTTGTTGTTTAATTAAATTTTCATCTTGTCGACTTTGTATGGTTTCTATCAAGTTAAATATTTTGACGAAATCCTCTACATGCATCGATTCGACTTCTTTTGCAGCTTTTACTCTATCCAGCATTGCAGAAGCTTTTTGATGCTCTGATTCATTGTATTTTGTCATCACAGAGATCTGTTCTAATCGTCCTTTAGCTTCTCGCTCTGCTGCAAGGCTTCGATCAGACATTGCTTTAGATTGCAGCGATTCATTGACAATAGCTTGGTTTTGCATCTGTAGTTCTGACATCTGTTGCTGCTGCTGAGATTGTTGGTCTTGCTGAGCTTTGATCGCTTCCATTAGCTTGTCTTTATCTTGGATGTCAAGATCTGAAAGCACTTGATCGACTGGGATCGGGAAGCCTTCTTTCCATAAGAAGAATTTCTGTCTAAAGGCAAGCTCTCTTGTTGTGTCTGTTAGAGGAGCATTCTTAACGACCGCATCATACTTCTGGAAGGATTTATCTCTGAATTCATCAGTAGGCTCTTCTTCAATCATCCTCCTGATTTTCCCAAGAGTATAATTCTTCTGAATAAGTGCCCAGTGAAGACGACCCGCATTCCTTTGCGAAAGGTCGAGGTTATCGAATAGTTCCTGAAGTGTAGTAAGAGCGGCTCCCTGACGAAGCTGCTCGGTAATTCCCACCTCAGAATCCTCCGCTTGTCCCAGCAATTCTGGCGTAACACCTGCATTTGACTGTATATCCTCTTTAAGAAATTGAGTTGCTGTGTAATTAGCAGGGTTAATGTTTGCTCCAGGCTTATCATTGAGCGCATTTAACCTCCCCTTCTTGAAGTATCTAACTTTTCCAGGACCTACTTTGAACGCATCTTGATCATCAATTAACGCATCTTCCTCCACATCTACTCCAGAGAACTGTGCAGCGAGCAAATCAAGCTCTAGCTGCTTCCTGTAGTTATAAAGGTACTGTGGATCTCTAATGTTTCTAATAATTCCTTGATAGCGAAATGCATAATTATTATTAGCTAAGTCATGATATCCCACAAACGGTGTGAATGGGTACATATCGATTCCAAGTGGGTTTGGACCATCATAGAAGCAGTTATTATTAACAATGATTGCTAGATGTACTGTAGGAACTTTTTCTTTAACAACTACCACCCCAGGGAATTTAGCCTTCATGAAGTCAATTTCATCTTTATTGAAGTCTACTTCCGTTGACTCATAAGTCTCTGGATCAACAATAAAAGTAGCCATACGTTCACACATATACCAATACTCATCATATGCAAGAAATCCCTTACGGCGAATGTTGTATTGTTGTGGCATGAAGGTGAATTTCGTGTCGAAGTAAGCTTGGTCATTCAGCATATCAATCTCATGCTCACGACCTGGTAGCATTTGCTTCACTTGCTCTTTATGCAGGTATTTACGAGTACGTATAAACTGACAATCTGATAGATCCATTTCTCGCCAAAATGCATCCATCATGATCATGTCAGCACTCAAGCATTCCGTTCGTAGATCTCCGCAAATTGGATCTCTGCGATAATCTATCCATGAATGCATAAGTGAAAGCCCAGTAAGTCCTGCGGCTTCTTTAAAACAATCGCTTACAGTATTGTAAGTGTCATCATTTGAATATGCCGATTGAATGACCTTTGTCCCTTGACTTGCTGTTCTACTATTTGAACCATGCACAGGCACCATCTGGGTTCCTTTTCTGTGCTGTCTCTGGCGACCACACACCATGTTAACCACGGGCATGGAAACATTGAATATCCACTTCTGATGGTCATATGATAGTCCTGAATAGAGATTGAGATATCTTTGGTCACCCAAATAGACCTTACGATCTATCGTTTGTTCCCAAAAGAATAATTGCCATGCAGATAAGTTAGCTTGATATCGATCATCAGCTTCAGCAACGACATCTCGCCTTCCATCTTGGTAGAATTTTTGGTATACGTTAGGAACTACCTGAGATCGTTCTAGAGCGCCGTTTACAAAACCCATATTATTTCCTTGTAAAATCTAACTTATATACTATTAAATATTTATCTTACAATTGTCTTCCGGTGAAAGGATTTACATTCATAACTTGTTGTCTTAATGGGATTGGTTGTTTACCGAACCCAGAGGCATTCTTTAACTCTTGAAGCTTCTGCTTATTCATTGATCCTGGGCCTCTACCAAATTGCGTTCTGGCATTTGCTAAGTATCTAAAGCAATCAGCAGCATGCGAGGACCAATCATGTACAGGAGTTTCGCTATAGCATTCGGCTTTGTCGTTGTATTTCTTGTGATAATTCTCTAGGCATTTGATTAGATACGCACATTTTTCTTCATCAATGTAGGCAATGTTGATAACAGAGCGGACTGCTTCAATGCCGATATGGATGTCAATTTCCCTTTCCAGAACCGTCGTTTTAAGCCCCTGCTCATTCGCCACATCCTGAAGGGTGCGTCCGGTTTGAATTGAACCAGAACCTGCGTCATGTGGCATGTAATGCGTGCCATACACATAAGGTTTCGATTGTAGCATCTTTGCATAGTGAGCTATCCCCTCTCCTTGATTCTCGTAAAAGTCGATGACTCGCAGTTCCCCTCCAATCTCTTGCCAAAATACGATACTGGTACTATCTCCATAACCAATATCCCACGCTGTATGGACTGGGGATCGTGGTTCATAGGGAACCTTGCATATTCTGTTTTCATTTCTCGCTTTCTCAATAAGTCTTCCATAATATGATCCTTCTACCCCTCTAGAGAATGAACAGCGATATTCTTGCTGTATCATTTCTTCGCTCATTCCCTCTTTACGCTCTTCTTCTAAATCTTTATCTGTCAGGACACCTGTATCATCAATAGTCAGCAGCTCACAAAACCAATCTTTATTGTTCTTTGCCATATTAAATAGATCATAGAAATGATTCTTTCCCCTCGGAGTACTAATGAAAATGGCAATGCCCCCATTAACCTTCAAAATCGGCCGTAGATAGTCCCAGGCTTGAGGGCTTTGGATAGCGTATTCACTAAATATTAGAATCTTTGGGTTAGTACCAACTAGATTGTCAATATTGTCTGAGCCTATTAATTGATATAAAGATCCATTTGCAAGACGTATTTTCATGTCCTGGGATGTTTGTGAAACGATTGCTTCTTTAGGAAAGTAATCGAGAATACGCAAGCCATCATTATTATTGGATTCCCAAATAACCTTCTTAGCTTGGTTGTAGGTAGGTAAAATATGAAAAGCTGTCCATCCTGGATTCATCAGCAATTGCAAGATGCACCAATTCATAATGGTAACGTCTTTTCCACCACGTCTATGAACTACCCAGACAGCACGCTTTACACCGCTATTTAGAGCCCTTATTATCGGTATTTGATAATTGCGAGGCTGGAACTTCAAGTCCACTTGCAAGGCCACCATTTACGTTCACCGTGATTTGAGTTGGTCTTTGATCTTCTTGATAATCTTTTTGGCCAAGCCATTGCTTTCCCAGCCAAATAGCAATTGCAGCATTCGTTTTTGACAATACGAATTGGTTTCTTCTTAATGAACATTTTCCGTTTTCACAGAACTTTTTATATATATCGGAATATTTCTCCCCGAAATGGGCCTCTGCTCGGTCATGTAATGTGTCAACATTTATCTTCATCATGCTGGCAATTTCAGACTGCGTGCATTGAATCCCACATAGCTGTTCGAATAGTGTCCAATCGATTTCTTTCTCAGGTCTACCAGTAGGATTACCAGTTGGTTTTCTTGCCATTGTCTATCCTATATTTCTTGCCCGCAATGGGGACACAGTTTAGGTTTCTTTGGTTTCTTCTCAGGCTTTTCACTATCTAGTACATTTCCCACTAGATCTTCAGGATTAAAGCCTGCACCTATTAGCTCATCTAATTCCCATTCATTAGCAAGCATGTCATAGTCCCATTCCCCTGCGTGCATATTGTCTTCAAGTACGCGCTTCCGCATTGTCTTTTCGTCTAAATTCACATCGACAATGCATGGTACTTCCTTCCATCCAAGATTCTTTGCAGCTCTTACTCTCTGGTTTCCTGCATAGACATTAAGCGTATCGCCTATCTTATTGATAAGAACCGGACGTCTTTCAATGAATCCCGGGTCTTCCCCCATGTCTTTGCATAACTTATCGAATTTGTCCTTGTTGATTGTGCGCGGGTTATTTTCCAGTAATTTCAATGAGGTTATTTTCAATTTTAATATTTCTGGCATGTGCATAAAGGTTATTGTTTACTGTTTTTTTACCTAGATTTCGTTCACAATGCTCGTTTAATCGAACGAAAACGAGCATTTTACAATGCTTTAAAGAATCATTTTCATAATAAAACATAAATTTTAATTATAATACACAGGAATTTACGATGTACGCACACCAATTAGATCTTTTTGAGCCTAATGACGAACTGTCTCTTTTGAAAAAGGAAAATGCTGATTTATGGAAGGCTTACGATGCCTTAAGAAAAGGACTATTCGCAAGGCATAATGGATTAGATAGAAGGTGGATTGAATCAGAGAAGAAGGCAGATATTTTCGAGAGAAGGTTAGCAATGCTGGAAAAGAATATTATGATTTAGGTTTTAGCTTCCAATGTGTGACATCATGGATTAGCTCTCCGCGCTCTTCTTTCATCCAGTAAGATGTCTTCATACCATAGAAAGCAATCCAGATTATCTTATCAGGCATAAAGAAAGCAGGAAACTCCTCTCCATTGACCTTCTTAACAAGATATTTACGTAGCCGATCTTCTGGTAATCGTTCATTTACATCTACCCAATCCATTTAAATTTTCTTTGGAGGCTCTGGCGCATATTGCCAATGAGATATATGAGGTAGACCCTCGATACTGTATTGATCATTATAAGAAATGAATGAACCA
>Ga0247760_1002907_pt1 | contig 12075 bp, 14 predicted proteins | sample UWRJL171409R4_FD_179936 | JGI IMG/M metagenome (GOLD analysis project Ga0247760, IMG submission 179936) | Plant litter microbial communities from Arlington Agricultural Research Station in Wisconsin, United States - UWRJ-L171-409R-4 | ecosystem: Environmental > Terrestrial > Plant litter >...
GATTCGAACTGAGGCGGCTGCTATCCATCACTCCATTGGGAAAGTCATAAAGCGGACTTTCGAAAAGCAACAGAGGTAGGAGCCCCAGCCTGGCCAACTACACCACAGGCCCCCGAAACCTGCTACTGTAGTTGGTTGGAAAGTACCCCGCGGACCTGGTATATATACTGCCGTTGGGCGGTCATGGACACATCAGGGAGCTCGGCGCAATACTTTGATGTCATACATGAAGAGACAGCGGATTCCATTTCTTATCTTATCTTTTTTGTTCTTTTCTCTCAGCAGCACATCAAACATCACTAGCACGGACACAGACGGGGACGCAGAGACAACCCATCCCAATGTCAACAACAACACAGTCGTCAATCTCCCGGGCAGAGTCTAGGTATCATTCATTACTTCAGCCCTTCATCTCCAGCCACCATCATCCTCATCAGCCTCATCGTCCTTATTCTCATCCTCATCATCCTCGTCATCGTCATTCACCAGACTTCATCTCCCCCTCCTTACCACGACTGGTTCCGCTTCTTGATATAGCACGGCCAGTTCTCCGGCACGACCGTAAAGTACGCCTTCCAAGTCCATTCCTGCTTAGGGTCGACCTGACGAATATCATAGTCCCTCACCACCGTTGCACAAATCTTCGACAGCTCGATCTTTGCAATGTTCTGGCCCGGACACGAAGCGTAGCCCATTCCCCACTGTGTCAACAACAAGAGCAACGGTTAGCCTTATCTCTTCAACCATCACCAACACAAACACAACCAACACAGCACACAGGAGTAAAACTTGCCGGAATAAAAAACTTCTCCAACTTCGCCGAATCCTTCCCAAGCCATCTCTCCGGCTTAAACTCACTCGCATCCTCGCCCCAAATCTCCTTGGAATGGTGAATAACCCAAATATTCACCGACACAATCGTCCCCTGGGGAATCGTCCTCCCGCCCACAGTCAGCCCCCCCTCCCCCGCCACGCGAGGAAGGCCCATCGACGCCGGCGCAAACACGCGCATCGCCTCCTTGATACACGCCTGGAGGAAGGGCAGTTTCTGCGCGTCGGCAAAGCTCACGACGCGGCCGCCGACGTTGGTGACGCCCGCGGCGTCGATCTCAGCGCGCACGCGCGCCCAGGCGGTGGGGTGGCGGATCATGAAGTAGACGAAGGCCTGGAGGGCGGTGGCGACGGCGTTGAAGGCGGCGCTATGGATTTCGTGCTCCTCCATGCGATCGGGTTGGTCGTTGAGCATGCGCAGCCAGTGGGCGAGGGCGTCGAAGCGGGCGTCGGGGTTGGCCTGGCGCTCGCGGATGGCGGCCATGGCGGTGTCGATCAGGTGGCCCCAGGGGGTGATGCCGAGCCAGGTGACGAAGCGGTTGCTGAGGAGGGCGACGTGCAGCCAGCGGAAGAAGCCGGCGATGGAGACGTAGGCCGCCTGCGGGTGCGCGCTGGCGATGGTGTTGTTGATGTCGTAGCCCTCGCGCAGGAAGCCGAACTGCTTGGAGAAGATGGCCTCGCCGATGACGTCCGAGGTTGTGAAGGTGAAGAACTTGTCGAGGTTGATGGGGGCGCCCGAGGCGGCGAACCTGTCGAGCCACCCGCAGAGGAGCTCGATGGTCTCGCCGATGTTGGGCTCCGACTGGATGATGTTGGACAGGGTGTAGGCGGGGGCCAGGTGCCGGGAGAGCTCGTTCTTCACGGTCGGGTCCGTGGCGCTCATGGGGTTCTGGAAGCGGCCATCGGGGAAGGCGATGATCTTGTACCAGTAGCCCTTGTGGAGAGATGCCCCGAGAACCTTGCGGACGGCGTCGGGGTGGCTGATGCTGACCTCATCCGGGGCAATGCGGACGAAGTGGCCTTAGGAGCTTGCGAGTTAGCCATGGGGTTGCGCCATGTCTCAGGGGTTACACGTAATGAGAGGAAAGAAACACTAAGACGCACCATGCTTTTCGTGTAAGCGGATGAGCTCCAGGTTTTGGTCCCCCTTGAGGATGCGGTGGATGTGCCACACGCGGGTGAAGCTGGCAATAAACGGGCCGGGGATGTCACTGATGGCTGAGAAGAAGCGGCGCCAGACCCAGAGGGTCAGAATGGCAGCGCTGACCAACCCAGCAAGCTGCGGCAGGCTGAGACCCAGCAACTCGGTTAAACCTCCCATTGCTCAATTGGCAGTTAAGCACGGCGTCTCCTCAGCTGCACTGAGGGCGTGGGCGGGACGTGGTTCGGCAGTGTATGCCGGTTCCTGCTACTGCAATCCTGTGGTTCTAGTTGGTATCAGGTACCCACGGTAGTATTATTGTCAGATTAGTGCATTCCTGGTCCCAACGGAACCAAAGGATGCAGATGATGGGATCGGCAGAGTTTTAACACGGCCGCTCGCTCACCTCGCTGGCAACGTCGTAGTGCTTGGGGCGCGGGGGCCCGACAATGCTGGATGCTCGCTCTCCTTCAGCGTGCATGAGTTGTGGACACTGTGCCATCCCTGCCATGCTGCACTATTCCTCTTGTCGTTGGACGCTATGAAAGGTCTAACTGCAGCGAGGCGATCGGCAGTAGCAGGATTGGCTGCCGGATGGGCGAGAGCGGAGAAGGGCCGCTGAACAATTACCTATTTGATGCCTGGCTAGTGGCGGGCAACGTCGCGGGCGGAGCGGCACGGTGAGGGTTGGATGCCAATGTGCCAATGTCAGTGCGGTGGTGAGTTCCGGGGAGGGAGCCGGACCTCTCGGTCCGTGTGTGACACAAACAGTTCGGGATCCGGCAGTTGCGCCGTGGCTTTCGGATCCTTCGATGATATCCATCTAGAAAACCGGGAGTAGAGATATTTCGTTCGGTACCATCCGAGACAGATCACGATCACGACATCTGTGATTCTAATCTGTTCGCCAGCATTACCTGCAGCGACCCCCGAAACCCCCCTCATGGTGGCCGCCGCCCAGCATGCCATGGCGCCAAGCCCCTTGATGGGCCGCATCCCCTGCAAATCCCCTCCGCAAGGGACTGTACTGGGCCGGATTAGGGAGGTCCAGCGCTCTGTGGGGCCGCTACCTCTTGGCAGACTTCCGCACGAGTGACAGCAGGACGGAGCCCATCACGGCATTCTCCCTTACTGGTCTGGCCGTCAGTATTTGGAAATTCGACTGGGAAGAAGAAAAAAATGTCCGGATTTGCGGGCCTCTTTTGGAAGCGATACTGGAAAAGCAGTAACGTCCTTCGGCGCCCAGAGACCAGACACGCCAGAGTCGCAAGCGAGCCTGCTGAACTGTGGTTCCGAGTCAAGCTAAAACTTCGATACCGCCCTGTCAAATCACCCACGTCACCCCAAGGGAAAAAAGAAAGTAGTTGTTCAGGATTCTCATCCCACCAGGCATGGGATCGTGAATGAAGATCGGCTACTGCCTCCACCTCCATGAATTCCCCCACGTGTTGTAAAACGAGCCCTTGTGCGAACCATCCTTGGCCCAGACTGAGTACGACGCAGGCGGATATTGGCGGTATGAGAGCATAACAATAAGAGGGTACCCTCTCACGGAGCAATGGCTTCCGGCACCGCTGTGTTGTCTTGTCGAAAATTCCTCAGTTGTTCGAAGCACTATTCGAAGTTGTCAGTTGACCGGGGTTATTAGACCCCTTTTCACTCGTTTCCTCTTGTTTCGAAACGAATCGAGACCGACAGACATCTTGGCCGATGCCCTTCCGCCACCGACCAAGTTCGTGCCATTCCCCATCGTGACGCACAACCAACGGACCGTCCTGGGGGTGGCGATCGTATTTTCTATCTTGCCTGCTGTTACTGTGACATTGCGACTGGTTGCACGTCGGATTTCCAAGAGGGCGCTGGATGCCAGTGATTACTGCATCGTCGCGGCTTGCGTGAGTTCGCTCGCTTGGCACGACGGAAGAGTTGGCTGACTGACATCTGATCTGGCAGGTCTTTGTGGTAGCTCTAGAATGTGTCAGCATCACTGCGGTGTTCAAGTGCGGCATTGGCTATGACCACATGATAGATGTTATGCTTGAGTATGGTCCGGAGCCTATCACGGATCTCTTCAAGGTATGAACTAACCTCTCAGTCTGCTGTGGAATGTGCTGACGCGTGTGTGCTTCGGCTAGCTCCTGATTCCTCTTCAATTCCTTTGGGCTCTCAGCCTTGCGTTCTCCAAGATCTCGATTCTACTGCTTTACTCCGCCGTCTTCGCCGTTCCTGTCGTCATCAGGACAACACGAAGTGTCATCGTCTTCATTGCCGCGTGGGCGTTGGCGACCATCCTCGCTGGCTGCCTGATCTGTACGCCCTTTGCCATGAGCTGGGACCAGACAATCCCCGGAGGAAAATGCGGCGACCAAGTGCTGTCTTTCACTGTCACAGGTTCCCTCAACCTGATCACCGATATCCTGGTCCTCGTGCTTCCTCTGACGTATCTGGTGAGACTCCAGATGCGTCTATACAAGAAGCTCGTCCTGCTTGCCGTCTTCAGTATCGGTCTTGTGTAAGTCGATGCCACGCCGCTATCAAATTGTGAGAAACAATCTGACCTAATGCTTCATCTCATAGGACGTGCATTGTCAGAGCCATCAGGATCCATCAGGATCCACACCCTCAAGTCGATGGACTTCAACGACATCACGTATTCTCTGCCACCAGCCAACATCTTCTCGGGTCTGGAGCCAAGTGTGGCAGTAATCCTGGCTTGCGTCCCGTTGCTTCGGCCGCTGCTAGGTTGTAGCAAGCACTCTAGCAACGGGACAGGCGGCTATGCCTCCGGGTCTGGCACGCCATCCAAGACGCTGGAGATCGAGGCGGGCGACAGCCGGCCATTCGAGCCCCTCACCGACGACAGCTCTCAGTATCGGTTGCGCCCGCTGGGACCCAACCACCATGCTGAGATTCACAGTACCGCGAAGTCAGCGAACAGCCGGAGTAGCAGCGACTTAGAGCTAGATGGACCCGAGGGAATCCTTGTGAGATCACAGTGGAAAGTTGCTAGCAACAATCCGCGACCCGAGCGACAACACCTCACGGAGGGCTAACTGGCCGTGGGTGACTGAAAAGAAATAGACGAGCATCAACACATATGCGGGAATGCTTGAATAGAGATAGAATGGAATAGAAATAGATGGGGCTCTTCACCTCACATAACAACCAATCCACCAAATCGATGACCCGAAAGGTGCATATTTCGGGACTCAATACATTTAGTCTTTCCTAAGCAGTCACACGGCAGATGGATATGCCATTTTGACACTCCACCAGGATCGAGTTCAATCGCGAGATAGGCTTCAGGGGTGTTTGTTTGTTTCGCGTTCAGGGGCTGGTGCTGTTGGGAGAATCGACGGCGGGGGTTGGCCGACGCTAGCCGAAACGCGGACGGACGTCATTGCCAAGGTCCCTCTAACGGCGACTTGCGGGTTGCGTGAGCTCCCTCTCAACCATTGCGATTGACGTCAGGCAATTGAGAGCAGCTGGGCAATTGCACCTTCAAGATGCCTCCAAGGACTCGTTTCTCCCCCCATATGGTGGCGGCGCTCGCCCGGCCATCAAGACTGGCGCGTGGATCGTTTATCTTGCGAGCACGGTACTCGACCGAGACCAACAGCGGCCCTCTCGTGCGTGTTACCGACCTCCCAGCGCCGAATTCCGGTCACATTCGTGTCCTCGAACTCAATCGACCGGCGGCGCGCAATGCGATCTCGCGTGCGCTGCTATCATCTCTGCGCGACGAGATAGACGCCATTCACAGCCAATACGATGCCGCGACGGGCGAGGAGATCCCCGCGCCTTCGTGGAAGGAGCGCTTCAGCGGTCCTATGGGCGATGCCGAGAAGGGCCCAACACGAGCCTTGATTCTGGCTTCAGCGGTTGAGACTTCATTCTGTGCGGGCGCAGATTTGAAGGAGCGGAAGGGATTCACACAGGAGGAGTGGGTTTCTACCATCCTGACGCGGAACGGTCGGGCTGACAGATTGCTAGGACCGACGCTTTCCTCCTCAACCTTCGCACAACGCTGACATCGCTCTCCATTTTACCCATCCCGACTATCTCGGCCATCTCGTCTGTTGCCCTCGGCGGTGGCCTCGAGCTTGCGCTTGCGACGCACTTCCGCGTGCTTTCGTCGAATGCGGTGGTTGGTTTGCCCGAGACGCGGCTTGGCATAATCCCCGGCGCGGGCGGTACATTCCGGCTTCCAGCACTTATAGGCGTGCCGCGTGCGCGCGATCTGATCGCTACGGGCAGACGCGTCTCAGCGCCTGAGGCCCACTTCCTCGGCATTGCGGATCGGTTGGTCGAGGTGCTTCCCGAGACAGAAGAGCAGGCAAAGGAGTGGGAGGCGATGGAAGAGGTGGATCGAAATAAGGAGATAATGGCTATGTCGCGGCGTGCGGTGTTGAGCGAAGCGGTGCGCATGGCGGGCGAGATCTCGGAGGGCGGGCCAATCGCGGTGCGGGCGGCTCTCAAGGCGGTTGCTGAGCCGAGCGAGATGATGGAGATAAGTATGTATGGCCGGGTTGTCAAGACGGAAGACCGAAATGAAGCTCTCAAGGCGTTTGGGGAGAAGAGGAAGCCCGTGTTCAAAGGCCGCTGAGCAAGAGTTCCCCACGGAAATAGACAGGTAGCGGTTTTTGATCTTTGCTGCCAACGGACTTATCGATTAATGGAGCAACGATAAAGAGTCGACGTTCCCTGCCTCTGGAGGGTGACGCTTTCGGCGCATGGCATCGCTTGGTTTCGGTTCCCTACGAGCTCTCATCCGCACCTTCCTCGAGCTTTCTTGGGACATTTAGTGCTCTGGAATAGAGGAGAAGGTACCGTTCTAGGGCTGCCGCTAGCTCTTTGATGACAGATCAAGGCCTTAAATAGGTACCAACCTCCAAAACCAGGGGAACTTGGTGGCAATGTAACAGCGAACTGAGTGCAGCTGTTGTGAAAGGGCCAAAGTGGCGGGTTAGGGTTTGCCGCGGGAGCGCGAAGCAAGTGGGTCCTTGTGGGATCTTGTGGTCCAAGCTCCTTCGCGTTTTCCAACACGGCGATTTTTGAAGCTTCGTCACCATCAACCATTATTCAAGCAAGAGCGCGTGTTGGAAACAGCCATTCCCTGCGCCAGCCTCGAATCAAAGCCCCGCGCCTTCTTTTGCAAGAGAGATGCCCACTTGGCCTTGAAGTCGGCTCTATTCCTTCCTCCCCCCACATTTCGCGCGATGCAGACGGCACCCAGAACGCGGCGCACGGCGCAAAACACGCAGCACACGTATGAACAACCTCATCGACTGTTGAGCAATGGCTCCAGGCTAGATTGCTGACCTCCCTTTCTACAGATATCCCATCGGCTGCCGAGTACACGATGTGAAGACCTATCCCGTGCAGTCTCCCCAGGGAGCCACGGTTTTCCTCTACGGCCACCAGAATGGTGTCACTCTGGTCTGGCGCGGCGGCAAGAGGCTCAAGGCTTTCGTGCCAAAGGAGAAACAAAACGGCGCGAAGAACGACGACGCGGTCATGATTATAGATTCCGATGACGACGCACCCGCGGCGGCTTCCGTGCCGACCACCTTCGTCGACAAACCCGAATTTGAAGACAGCCCGACCGCGAATGCCTCTTCGCTCCCCGAGATCGTCCAGACATTGGACTTATCACTGGGCTCCGCTGCACTTCGACTGGCTGTCCTGCCCATGCCACACTGCACACCTGAAGACGCCGCGTGGAATGGGGCGGATATCCTCCAAAATAAGATAGTTTTCGCTGTAGCCTGTGCTACCAGCGACATCTTCGTTATTACGCTCCCATTGACGCCGCCTTCACACGAGAGTAAGGCTAGGCCAGAGCTACGACAGAACCTACTGGCTGGAAATGCCGGCAAAGGGGTATGGGGAGAGACTGTCAGCTTGCTTGGGGGCCAGAGTCGACTTGGCGAGGGGATTGCTATCACCCTGGTGAAGCCAATCTCAGGCTCGCGGAGCAGATCATCGGAGCGCATACCGACTCAGTCGGGAACCCGTGCCGTTGTCGCGGCACATTCTCGCGAGGCGAGTGGTACCCTGCGTTTCTGGGATGTCCCGCTGGGTACGAAGCCAGGCACGGTCTCGCGGGTTGAGCCGTTCCAGACAGAGTACCTACCTTCGCCACTAACCAGCATCTCCTTCAACCCAACACACATTACACAGCTGCTGGCTGTTGCCTCATCGCAGGCAGCCCGTATCTACGACTATTCTGTTCCATCGCTTCCCCTGGACGAAACTTCTGAAGGCCCATTTCCGACACAGGGCTCTTGGCTGCTTTCGCTATATCCACCCTTTGCCCGTGGGTCTGCAATGGCGACAGCACGAAAACCTATTGTTGCCGCCAAGTGGGTTTCCCATGGCCACGCAGTGCTGGCATTGCTCGCCGATGGGCAATGGGGAATATGGGATATTGACGGCGCAAGCCCATCGTCAAGTAGCTCTGGTGCGGGGCTCTTTAGCAGAGCAAGCGCTGCTCTTCGCGGCTCGGCAATCACGGCTTTTGGCGTGACTGGACATTTGGAGGGCACAAGTCCTCTACGGAACCCAGCGATGCAGAAATCCCCTGCAGCTCCCGGATCCGGCGAATTTGTGCCAATGACTCCACACACAAGGCGTGATGCCGTTGCCACATCTATTATTGGCGGATCAGATAAACTCGCCGGTGTTCGAGGTGGGATCGATGTTGTCCAACATGCCCCGTCCCGCGGAACTGGCCCCGGAGACGAGAGCGCCATCCTCTGGCTGGGCGGCGCAGATCCCGTTGTGTCGGTTATTCCAGTTATCTCTCGATTTTGGGAGTCCCAAATCCGCCGCGCCTCTGGCGGTGGTAACATCTGGAGTGGCTCTCAGCCTGCTCGGATGATTCGCCTTACCGATCTCGGGGCTGGACTCCTTGGGGAGAGGTGCACTGGTGCCGTTGGTATTTCCAACCCCGGCCACCCATCTACTGGGGCCAACGGCTCGAGCACCCCGAGCGACAATGAAGAAAGCAGCTCAGAGAGTGGTCTCCCCATTGAGGTACTGCTCCAGGGAGAAAGCCGCGTTATCATTGTCCAAGAGAGCGGGGATGGAACAACACTTACAAACCGCCTCCTTGGCGCTCGTAAGAAGCCGCTCGCGGAGTTACGAAGTGCCAGAGCCATCCTCGCCTATCCCCGCCCCGAGAAGCCACACAGCGTTGCGTTTAACCTGAGTGTGTCGAACCGTGGCGCGCTGATGCGCCCCCGAGAACCCGTCAAAGGTGTATTCGACAATGTCGATGAGGATATGGACGTTAGACCATCGACCGAGGCTGACGACTCGGCGGCCAATCCATCGAGGGATACCGGCTTTCTGTTCGCTAATGACTTGAACTACGCCGCTGATGTCCCCGATGATGAGTCGCAGGCCGAGAACAGGGATGTCGACCAAGAGATTATGGATATAATGGAGATTGACCGCGAGTTGGAGGAGATGGAGGCCCATCGAGACCGCGGCACGAAGCGTGTCTTCTTCGAGGAGGGATAGAATACCAATACCGAGGAGACATATCCGTCTTTCCAGCCTCGCCAACGCCAAGGACGCTGGGTCGAGATCCGTTCACCCCTCAAGAGCCCGACGAAGAAACGCCTCGTTTTCTTTGAGAACGGCGATCGTCACTAAATGAACGGGGATTGGTGATGGTGGATGGACAGGAAGACGTGAAGTGTGGAATTGGCTAATGGAGATTGGCCCGAGGCTGAAGGGGAGGGCGAGAGGCTTATACGTTTTGTGTCAGACGATCATCACACGGCATTACGCCATCTCACCCAGAGCCTGCGTCAGGAATGGAGAAAAAGGATTCCGTTCCCAGTTCGACGGGCCACGACCAAGTCGAAATGAGAGGCAACGAAGAAGCTGTACGATACCCGAGAACGAGCCGATGCTCGCGATCAACAACAGCGCAAAATAGCGACCAACGAATCATGATTCTCAAAGGAGAACGCAAACCCCTCCTGTTCCGCAGATTGCATCCAGTGACTGTTAACCTTCTGTTCCCTCATCTCCCCTCGATGTCCCCCGCAATTTTATTTTCCGACATCCGCACGGCTTGGTGGAGTGCAAGGCGAGAACCATCCTTGACGCTCTGTATTCCGAGCGGTATATTAAATGTGTTTGTGACCATCTTGCCCATTGAGTCTAGGATAACATCCTTGGCATTTGGAGGTGATGATGTATTGTTGCAAACCGCCGGCGCCTTGGGAGGTTGGGAGGGATTTCGGCTTCCAGTGGTGGGAGGTGTGGAAGCCGCCCTACTTCGCAGTCTTCCTGTCGCCTGCCTTCAGGCGGGCGGTCGGTCGACGAAGCGACGAAGCTGGGGTGATGCGCGTCGGTACATTCCTTTACGTTTCCTGTGAATTGATGTTCCAGGCGCGAGGCAGCGACAAATGTCGGCCTGGCGCACGTAGTCCATGATGGCGTCTTATCCAGACAACGGCTAACCGAGTCACTACATACACATCGCAGAGGTTTAAGACGGTAGTAGAGAACCAATAACTCCGAATCTCCGTTCGAGACAGCTCTGATACCATCAGCTGTCCGGCTAATGCAATTACGTGATAAAAGGGATATAATACAGCATGCTAGGCATGGACGACGTCTCGTTAATCATTCCCTCGGTAGCTTCCTGGCGCCCGCACTCATCATCTCCCTCCTCCATCACATCCACATCGCTCTGGTCCCATCAAAGCGACTTTCGGGCCTTCTCAGCTGCGCCTTTTGCCTGGCCTGCAGCTTTGTTGGCATTGCCCTCAGTCTTGCCCATCACCTCGCTCGCGGTACCCTCAGCCTTTCCTGCCATCTCGCTAGCAGTGCCCTTGGCTTTCCCTACCATCTCGCTAGCGCTGCCTTTGGCCTGGCCAGCGAGCTCGCTGGCCTTTCCGCTGGCCTCGCCCTGAGCCTGTTTTGCCTTGCTGGCGATCTGGTCGGCGGTAAGGTTCTCGGTTGCCTCCTTGACCTTGTTGGCGACATTGGCTGAGAGGGAAGGTTAGCTTGTGCTCGACTGGGCTGTCATGATTCATCGGCTGAAGCTAGGTAGGTAGGTACTCACCACCAATGTTGATGCCGTCGACGAGCTTGTCGCTCACGGCGCGGTCGACTGTCTTAAGCGTGTCCTTGGTAGCATCGGCGACGGACTTTTGCATCGTCACGCTCGTAGAGAAGGCAGCGCGTGGGGAAGAGGCGGCCAGAGTGCGGGGCATCTGGAGGGTCGCCATACGGCGGGTGGCAGCTTGGAACGACATGGTGAATGTGTGTGTTGGTGTTTTGGTGTTGGTGAGTTTTTGGAAATTGGTAGCAGGAAGAGATTGCTTTTGACTGGTGTGCAAATTGATCAGGAAGATTGGATTGCTATGGAAAGGTTTGCTGCGTGCGAGGACGGCGCTGCGCTGGTTCGTTTTAAAGCTTCGGTCTGGTCGTGATCGTCGCGCAAACGATGGCAGGCATGATTTCGTGGTGATGTCATAGCTCCCCACCAGCGGCTTTTAGTGGGGCACCTGCGGCCGCGCACATGCCAATGACGCCAGATGGTGGGGGGGCGCCACAAAGAACGGCCGGCGCAAGGCACATGCATTTGGAGAAGGTTCGAGGGGGGTGTTCGGAAGGGTGCGGACGCTGTGCTGGGGTTTCCTTGGAGGGGTTGGGCGAATGTAGAGGCTCGCCTTGCTTTCCGTGGTCGCCGTCCCGATCGCGGCCGGATTCTTGGCACGGAGATCGGGGTGTTTGGTGGTTTTGGGGATTGGGGATTAGAGATGCATCATAACACCACACCTTGCAATTTACTCTCGTTGCGTCTAAGTTTGAAGACACTTACATAACGACCCATTGCTTTGTAGGTTCGAGCTATCAGATGGACCGCTTACATCGACCGATTTCCAGTGCGGAATGACGTGTCTAGGCGCCCACAGACATCGCTCGACCAGCGTCTTCAAAACCGCTTTGGCTTCACCATTCTTCCACATACGACCATACCCACTGGAGAACTCGGGATCCCGTCCGCTCTCCCATAGATAAGCCAGTGAGGGCCAGACTAGTAGTTGGGTCGGTGACGACCAGCGAATCCCTGG
>Ga0247760_1002908_pt1 | contig 12074 bp, 9 predicted proteins | sample UWRJL171409R4_FD_179936 | JGI IMG/M metagenome (GOLD analysis project Ga0247760, IMG submission 179936) | Plant litter microbial communities from Arlington Agricultural Research Station in Wisconsin, United States - UWRJ-L171-409R-4 | ecosystem: Environmental > Terrestrial > Plant litter >...
AAAAAAAAAAAAAAAAACTTATTATTGTACCGAAGGGGGAAGAGGGAGTAGTACTACCCTCGGTACATAATCTACCTACCTAGTTACCTAGTTGGTAAGTGGGTCAGATCATCAAACCACCACCAAAGTCTCCACACTAGCATGACGCTTGAAATTCGCCAACCCCCCCTTTCCTTTCGGGAGCGAGTACCAAGTTCCAACTCGGTAAAATGTAGTACCGCCGTTATCGTTCCCTGCTGTGGGAAACAGAAACAGGCCGAATGCCGCTCGGTCGTCATGTTCTGTCTCTTTGTTTTCGTTTTCGTTTTCGTTACTCTTTTTGCTGGAGTCACTCTCGTCACTCTCGTCACCACTCTCGTCACCACTCTGATCGCTAGAGTCGCTGGAGCTGGAGTCGGAACTGCCACTACCACTACTAAGCAACACCATGCGAAGACGGGCCAAGTCACTCCTATCAACCTCTTTCCACAAATCCAAGTTGAGAAAGTCCCAATTCGCATTACAGAGATATTCGTTGGCGATATTCCACGTCCAAAATAGATTCGTGTTGGCTTCATTGGAATCATGGTTCGGCAGGGGCGGTATGTCAACGCGCGTCATGGGGAAGGTGGCGGTCAGAGCGGTGATTTCGAGAGTTTGGCCGTGCCAGGAGACGAACCTGTCAGGTTCATCATCTTCATCACTATCATCACTGTTCTCGGACAAGGATGAGAATAATGATGGCAACCGAGAGGTGATTTTAATTGTCTCATCCGTCATGGGGGTACGGCTGCTGCTGCGGTTACCGTTGTTGTAGTCGTCCAGGTATTGATAATCAACACTTTTATGACCAACCCAACTCCATGACGGCGCAAAAGTCTGCACTCTCTCTGGAGTTTGCGGATCAAGGACACACCGCCACAGTGGCCATGGACAGCCATCGTACACAGTACATCTCCAGAGAAGCTGTTCGTGGAGATGGTGGAGCCACATGCCGGAACAGTATACGAGTTCGTCATCCGCACCGGTTTGGAACGAGTGGAAGTGATGGGCCAGACCAGCTAAAGCCAAAATGGCGTCGGTAGGCTGGGTGAAGCTGCGTCCGGAAAAGGCCGAGATGATGTGTCGCCAGGCTGAGCCCATGTTTTGTTTGGTCAAGGTACTCGGCAGGAGAGGAAAGAGCGCCAGCTCGCCGATCTCGACGGGGGTTTCATAGCCTTCGCCTTCAGTCACGCGAGACTTGCGACACTGAAAGTGGGCGGCGGTTGCGCCAAACAGAACCATGCGCGACGATAAGGCAGCTTCTTGAAAGGTCCAGCCTCTACGGACCCAAGACCCGGCGATCAGATCCTGCGTGAAGGGGTCACTCGCGACGCTGTAGTACATCTTCCAGAGCCAGGAACGCTGATAGCGGATATTATACGTTCCGACAGGCTCACCCGACGCCGAGAGATACGGTAATGTGATGCTTGGTGCCTCGCGACGTAGGAAGCCCCGCATGCAGGATTTTGACAGGGTAGGACAGATGGTGATGTAGGCGCCTCCGTAAACTTTATGCATGGTGCCGGCTTCTCGGACCCAGTCTTCGCGGTCGCCCTGGATGATGCAGAGACTATCGACCCAGAGAAACGACACGCCGAGTTCCCTCGTTGCGTAGATGGCGTCTCGAAGCAAAGGAGGGCTTTGATCAATGGGAATCTCGGTGAAATGAGTGTCGATATTGTCCCTCGTGGTTTTCAACTGGTATTGGGCGTGGTATCCGGGACCCCAACAGTAGCTGAGAGCGGCGTATCTCGGTGTGCCGCATGTGCTGCTGCTGCTGCTGCTGCTGCTGCTGCTGCTAGAGATGGCGGAACCCGCAACAAGCCGAACTTTATTCTCATCCCGTACATCGATTAGCCTGGTAGGCAGGAAAGATGTCTCCCTGTTCCGCTTGCATTCTTCGTGACCAGCGTCGCACGTCTCGATAGCCTGTTTCAAGAATGTTTTTGTCGTGGGCTCCAGCATGTTCTGTGGCGGGGCGGCTCGGAACTCGATACGGGCATTGGGCGACAAGGTAGGAAGCATTTTGGTGCCAACCGAGATGTCTCCGACGGCGAAGATGAGGCAGGTGTCATTGCTCGCTGCAGGGTAAACAGATGCATTAGTCATGGTGACGACTTAACCAAGGGCAAGGACATGCATGTTGGTCAAAGAGAATGAGCGCCTTACGATGGCTGATCCATATTTCAAACATCAACCAAAACCGTCTCGGATCAAGGTTATAGCGCATCAACACAAATTGGGCCCGATGAAAAGTCACCACGACAGGGCAATCCTGTGGAGGCCGGTAACTAGTTCGAATGCGTTCGGTTTCATCCCCGTCGTGCCCAACCTCGGGCGACAGGAGCGTGGTGATGAGAAAGGAACAGAATGCACACCCAGTCTGGGCTACTGATTCCTTTAGCTTCGGGAAGTCGGGGGCCGAGTCGGTGAACTTAAAGTCTGGCATTTGCAACTCGCCCCGGGTCGCTAGCTTGTAGAAGTTCAACTCGGAAAGAAGCTGAAGTTTCTGGCAGGTTTCGCACAGCTTGACCTCCAGACTGGTGGACGCCATGGTGATGGATGTGCGATATCGTCATTCAAATCGTTGATGTCTACTTCAGCTGTGCGCTGGCTGAGAAAGAGGGGTTCAAGAGATTCCCGCCCAAGCCAATCAATCACCTGACCCAGTTGCTGACCTACACTGTAGATGACCAGGCAGCAAGTGCGTTTGTCCAATCCCCTGGTGGACAGTCCTGCATGAAGAAAGCCTCAGTCATTCGCTGAAACCAGCCTTGAAAAATACCAATCGAGAAATGCCAGCTTTATCTTCCGCCTATCAATAGCCCATAGTACTCCGAAAACTCCTGTGTGGCTTTCAAACTGGTGCTGTCGAGGAAGTCAAGTGATTTCCCAACAGGGGTTGAAGCTTTGCAGGGAGGTGGGTTTCCAGCACATAAAGTTCAGGTGGTTCGCTCGTGAATAAATTGATCAAAATAACTCAGTGTAGGGTATTAGTTTTAACATTCATTCCGGCATTAAGAGCTGAATCTGTGAAGCCACAGGTTTGGTAATACAAGTATGGAAGGAGGCCTAGGTTCCCAGTTTCAGAGCAGCTTGTGTCCTGAATCTGGGGCCTCGCAAATACCGACCTAGTTGCGATTTCACTACAAAAACTTCCTTACCTATCTTAACCGTGTATTGTAATTGTGTGATCATTTCGTCAGTAGCGCCTAAATAAGATGGCCAGGGGTAGGACGGGCAACTACAGGGTAAAGCAACATTGATAGCACCTGATTCAGAATGATGCACCGATATTGACGACAATAAACACGGTGGGACGGAAATCTTGGAAAGAAAGTTACTGCAAGACATGCTGGGGGGAGTTGGAATTGTTGAAATGGCAAAACAAGGACCTACTGTTAGTGCAATTGTGGTATCCGGTATACGGATTCAACAGCAAGAAGACGTAGTACAAGCGAGCCAGGGTACAGACTGGAAGGCCACGGCAGGGGACCACCCTCCGAGGCGCTGTGAAGTATACTCCCTACCTACTTAGGTACAACAGAGCCATTCGGGAAGAACATCCACGTGAGCAGACCCGACCGGGCCAATACACGTATAAACGGCCATGCATTTTTGGACACGGCAGCTCACATATGCAAAGAGCAAATATTCTGCGACCCAAGCCCAAGCAAATGCGGGCGAAGTGAGGTGTCAAGGCCTCTCGGCCGGCCGGCAATCCATGAACCCTGTAACCAAAAGTCCCGGCAACCGGAAATAGCGGACACGACATAACCAGTCGTCCAGTCCCAGACCCTGTATTAACTGCCTGCCTGCCTACCTGCCAGGGGAAATAAATCACGATGCAGCTTTCCCGCCTAATATTCCCCTGCCCCCTCTCTGAATCATATTGCATAAGCAAACTCGGCGAGGGGTTCCAGGGTTGCACAGGGATTTTGTGAGCGCAGATGGCTGGATGCATCCTGGAGGAGGGTGCCTGAATCGGCAGATTAGCCGACCTTGGGTTTGCTGTCGGTATAGTATTTGACGACTAGCTCCCCGGGCTCGATTTATAAGATTGATCAGAATTTTGTCTCTGTTGTTAGGTTGGACTTGGTGTAGTTGACGGTCCCTAGCACCAAAAAAACACAATCATGGCTTGGACATTGACTCTGGTGTCAATCCTGCTCTCCTTTGGCACAGCAGTGGCGGGGATTTCTGCCAATGGTATGTCCCAACAATAAATACTTTCGGTTATGTCCCTCTAACAAATCTCAGGCGCCGCTGTCGAAAAGGTCACCAACTCCAACGATCTCTTTGACTTTGAAGCCCTCCAACTCACCGACAGTGCCCTCTCCCAACTCCTTCAACACCACTCCAAAAATGAACTCTCTCTCTTTGCCTTCGCCAACCCAACTTTTCGGAGTGCAGCAGCCGCCGCCCAATGCAAAACCTACCCCGGCGATCCCGCCTGGCCCAGCGACCCCATCTGGCGACTCTTCAACACTCTCCTCGGAAACAACGCGCTGATCAAAACCATCCCGGAAGCATCGATATGCTACCCTTCTTGGGGCGGGAATTCCACCGCATCCTCATGCAGCATTCTCACATCTTCATGGAATAACTCGACGCTCCGTATCGAAAACCCCACGTCGATCCGCTCCATTCTTTTTCAAGGAATGACATGCATGCCTCCGGAATATACGGCACGTTTCCTCGGGAATAGCATAAACTGTACGGTTGGGGGGTTTCCCGAATATTCCGTAAATGTGTCGACCGTCGCACAGATCCAGCTTGCGGTGAATATTGCGCGAGAGTTGAATTTGCGGTTGGTTATCAAGAATACGGGACATGATTTTGGGGCGAAATCCACGGGGAAAGGAGGATTAAATGTTTGGACGCATTACTTGAAGGAAACGAGGTTTTATAAAGAGTATAAAGATGAAGCGGGGGGATACTCTGGGCCGGCATTTAAGTTGGGAGCGGGAGTACAGGTCGTGGATGCGAATAAGGTGGCGAAAGAAAATGGTGTTACGTTGGTGGGTGGGGAGGGCAAGGTGAGAATTCTTTCTTTTTTTTTTCTCTCTCTCTTTTTTTCCTCTTGAAAGGGGGTTGCTAACTTGAGAGTAGACGGTTGGGTTCATTGGGGGATACATCCAAGGAGGTGGTCACTCACCCCTGACATCGGTCTATGGCTTGGCTGCCGACCAGGTCCTGTCCATCCAAGTCGTGACAGCCGACGGGCGATTCATCACGGCCGACTCCAAGACCAACGCTGACCTTTTCTGGGCGATACGCGGCGGTGGTGCCGGCACATTTGGCATCGTCACGTCCATGATCGTCAAAGCTTACCCGCGGCTTACCACGACCATTATGACCTACAACGTCACCACGGGCGGCAACTTCACCAAGGACAAATTCTGGGCCATGCAGCGCGCCTACATTGACGGGTTTGAACGCTACGCTGATCTCGGCTACTACTCGTACTACCGGATCCGACACCTCGGAAACGAAACCACCCACGACGTGACCTCTCTGGTTGCCCCCAACACCACCGAAGCCCAATTCCGCGCCAGCATGGCCTCGCTATTTGCCAAATGGGCCGAGATCGGCGTTCCCTTCCAGCCTGTCATCCGCGAGTTTGATAACTACAGCGATGCCTGGGAAGCCGGATTCCCGCACGAGGTGTGGACCTGGACGATGCGTCAAGCCAGCCGTTTCTTGCCCCGAAAAGTCATCGCCGATCCCGCTTCGCGAACCAAAATGATTGAAGCTATCCGAGGCGTCCACGATGAAGGCTCCAACATTATCCTCTTCAACATGCGTAACCCACCCGGATACGCGGAGATCGACAATGCAGTCAACCCGGCGTGGCGGGATATCATTGGCTTTGCCATCATGTTTGTGACCTGGTCCGTCAACGACACTCCCCAATACGCGGAGCAACTTTCAAGGAACCTGACATATGAGTGGAACCCGCGCTGGAAGGCACTCACGCCCGGTTCTGGCACGTACATGTCCGAGTCGGACTACATTGAGCCGAACTGGCAAGAGAGTTTCCACGGGAGTAAATACCCGCGACTGCTGCAGATTAAACAAAAGTGGGATCCCGAAGGCGTGTTTTATGCGACCAACGCGGTCGGTTCCGAAGCCTGGGAGCTGAGGGGCGAGTTGATCATGGGGCATTTGCCTTCGCAGAATAGCAAGTTGTGTAGGAAGGTTTAGTGTCTGTCTCTACCTATCCCAGGACAGAGGCTGTACCTGAGATAAATAGGCTGCAAAATGGAGAATGACAGAACCGACGGATATTCTAACTACCTTGGCTGTTTGGAACTGCTACTGAGCCAAGAAGCCGAGAAGACATTAGCATGTCGAGTTTTGAAATCATGCTTGGCAACAGTGGCACTTCTCCCAGCGACGTGTGTAGTAAGGTACCTCCCACTGAGAATAACGAGACGTCTTTAAGGCATATCTCCAATGGCTCACCCCAACTTCCCAGTCAGCACGGCAATCTTTTCATGCAGCACCATAGAGTAATTCACACCGTGGATGATCTGATCTGATCTGACCAACCCCTCTCCTGCCAAGAGATTACCCCGCAATTATGTATCCCCCTCTTCCCCCGTTCCCCTGTTTCCAAATTCCGTGAGGCAATTTCGACCTCCACTTTTCGGTAGAATTTTGGGCAGCACAATACCGATACCACAGCATACGCATAACACCGAACCCTGTCGATATCCCAAGTAACACAAGTGGGACAAGGAACAAGCATGGCCGACTCTCAAGCCACCGGCCTGTCTTCCCGTCTGGGGAAGCTCAACCCTTTCAAGTCGCGGTCCAAGAAAGACGAAGACGATGAAGACCGCGGAGAGGAGATCGACTCGACTACCGTCGCGGGCGGTGGTCACAGCGTCGTGCTCAATGACCCCTTTCGCAAGGAGCTACGAGTGAGCGATGCTATCCGCACATTCTTGGCGTCGGAGGGTGTTATTGGTGAAGGCGGCGACGAGTCTGCGCTCCGGGCTCTGGTCGAGAAAGGCCATCTCTCCATTCCCGATTCTGTGACTGACACTTCCCACCCTCTGCCCGAGTACTTTATCAGCTCCAGCCACAACACCTACCTGATGGCCCACCAGCTTTACGGCCAGTCATCCGCCACGGCCTACGAGACCACCCTCAACGCGGGTGCGCGATGTATCGAGATTGACGCCTGGGACAATGACGACGATAAGAACGAACCCAAGGTGACGCACGGGTATACCCTCGTATCCAACATCCCGTTCCGTCTGGTCTGCGAAACCATCCGCAACGTGGTCGACCAGGAAGCGACGCAACCGACTCCGGCGGCACCTATCCTCTTGTCACTCGAAAACCACTGCGACGAAGCCGGCCAGAAGCGCCTGGCTGAGATAATGAAAGAAGTCCTTGGGGATCGTCTCCTCTCGGAGCCTCTTCGCCAAGACCAGCTCGAAGAACATGTATCCCTAGCCGAATTAGGGTCTAAAGTGTTGGTCATTGTCGAATACCACCTCCCAGATGAAGCTTCGTCGTCATCATCGTCGTCGTCCTCGTCCTCGTCGGAATCTGAATCGGAAAAGATTGCTCGCCAATCCTACAAGACCAAGAAGAAAACCACGCCTTCCAAGACCATCGTCCCCGAACTTGCCGAGTTGGGAATCTACGCGCAATCCGTCAAACCTCGTGATGGATCCTGGTTTTCTCTTCCGTCTCCCGGGGATGTGGTTTCTTCTTCAGTATTTCCACATCATCGTCTAATAAACGTATCCGAAGTCGGTCTCTCCTCCCATCTTCCGACAAACACGGCTTCCATTGCAAAACATAATGCGCGTCATCTCATGCGAGTTTTTCCCAAAGGGACACGAATCTCATCCGCGAATTTACGCCCAGAGAAATTCTGGGGATTGGGCGCGCAAATCTGCGCTTTGAATTGGCAGACTTTTGGAGCAGGCATGCAGTTGAACGAGGCGCTTTTTTCGGGCACAAACGGCTTCGTGTTGAAACCAGCTGCGCTAAGAGCCGATGGGGATGGTGATATTTTTTCTTCCTCAGAAGGGAATAAAGTGGCGGTATTGAAGTTGAAAGTGGCAGGGGCAAGTGGGGTTCCTCTCCCCGGAGATAAAACCCCCAAAGACGTCAAGCCGTACTTTACCTGTTCGCTGGTCTACCCCGGGGGGAAAACGAAACGCAAGACTGCCGCGGTGAAATTTACTGGACAAGAAGACGAAAAGACGGTTAATCCGTTTTGGAACGATACCCTCGAATGGGAATTCCCCGATAACGAACTCGCGTTTCTACGCATGTTTGTCAAGAGCGACGATAGTTTCTCCAGTAACCCCATCCTGGCAGTGGCAGCGCTGAGATTGCTATATGTCGTCAAGGGAGAGTGGGTGGTGGTGCCCATGTTGGATCTGAAGGGACATAGGACGGGGTGTTCGGTAGTGGTCAAGTTTGACGTGGAGAAAAAGTAGGACAAGGACGAGGAATGTAATGTGTGGGGCTATATCAAGGGATCTCTCTCAAGTATTTCATTGGCAGGCCAAAGTAACCTGGCTAGATTGTCTCTTATTAGCTTTGTGTTTCGAACTGGGTACAAGTGCCAGATTCTCCACTTTGGAAACACCAGTTCAGTCTCTCGATTTAAAAAGTTTGGATACCTACCTACCTAGATAGGAAGGCAGGTAGGATATAGTATTCACCACAGCCTCTTCCACCGAACGGACATGTCCCGATCCGGAGGAACTGACGCCCCACCCGACCAATGCGCGTCATTCTGTGCAGGTCTGTCCGACGGTGTCCCGTCATGGTTGATCCATCCCACAAATTCCACCTCGAACCGGGCAACCACCAGCGCGACCGCCAGCATCATTTCCTGTTTCGCAAAGAACCGGCCTGGACATACGGGTATCCCGCCTCCTATGGACTCACTCATTAGCATCATGTCATAATCCAAGAGTAGGTGGGACAAACCAAACGGAAATAAATCATTGGTTCGCCCCGCCATAGTAAACTGCGGAATCCGCCTCGTGTTCCCTGTGTCGTCAGTCGTCTCAACATGGCGAATATGTCTTTCTGGCCAAAACTCGGTTGCCGGATGTCCTGGGGCTCCCCAGGTTTCCTCGCTGTAATGTGATATCTCTGTCGGTGCTTGTAAGATTGCGCCTTTTTCTAGAACGTAACCATCCAGTGTCATGGGTTCTGCTGCTTCGCGCGTGACGTTCATGGATACATGCATACGAAGACTTTCAACATAGACGGCCTGCAAAAGTGGGAGTACCAGCATTTTCTCCAGGTTGATAAGACGCTCTCCCGTGACGGGATCGGTTTCGTAGACTGACAGAACTTCGGCACGGACTCGCTCCAATAGATCGGGGTTGCGGAAAAGCTCAATCAAACACCATGCCACGACGGGGGTGCTGTTGGCGTTGGTCCTAGTTCTCTGTCAGTATCGCGTCGCATCACTTGTATAGATGAGAGAAGATAGGTAGGTAGGTACTCACGCAAAAACCACCAAATTCGACATGGCCCCCGCAATGGACCGCTCTTCAAACCCCATTTTCCTAAAATACTTGACCAGCTCCCTCGCATATCTCGATCCCATGAGCGGCTCCCAGTCTTTGTCGCTCTCTTCCCACCCTTTTCCTTTTGTTTCTCTCAACCACTTTTCCAACATCCCAATATAACAATCCCGCTTTTCATACGCTTTGCGGTTCAACCACCTCGGTAATCCCCACACAATACTCGCCGCTACACGATCAAACTCCCATAGCGCATTCAGGAATTTCTCAGGGCTATTAACTTGTAAAAACCGCTCGCCTACCATGATTGTTGTCGCGGCAAGGGCCATTTCCGTTTTGGCGAACCCGCCGTATGGACGAGTGGGAGTCCATTCTCCGAGTGGGAACCGTTGTGCTAGCTGCGATGCGAGTTCGCGTTGGAATTTCATGGCGAGAGAATTCGCTTGGGAAGCGCGTGATAGGTGGGCTGTCATGATATGGTGAAGAGTAGCCCAGTAGCGATGTTCCGGAGGGGAGGATGGGGATTGACGACCTGATTTGTCGTTGCGGAATCGAGCGAGATCACGAGGGGAAAGGGCTTGGAGGTTGGCTTGGATTAAAAGCATAAACATGGTGGTGTCGACGGCAGCGGTCGGACGAAAGAGGGTTTGGATGTTGTGGGATTTGGTGAGAAGATAGAGGTTGCGAGGACCAAAATGTAGGCGGATAACATTGGAGGTACGAAAAGCGGTTCTGGAAACATTAGAGAGAGAGAGAAAAAGGGTACAAGGAAATGGAAATACCTCGCTCGGGAAAGCAGTTTCGACATGTTGGTCATGTACTGATACATGTTGGAAATGTACGGAATAGTCTCGGGCAATGCGGGCGCGCTTTTCGGTGTCGGTGTCTGTGTCGGCCGGAAAGACACCGAGATCAGCAAAATGAACACAGCCGCCGCAAAAAGACTACTAAAATGCCGCGGTAAACTGTCCACCACCACAGCAGGAAGCCATGCTGACGATGGAGTGGCAATTCCCTGCCCCGAAAAAATGTCCATGACCGCCACCAATAATCAATGTCCCCGATCGATCCAAAAATGTGTGAGATGTGGTGATGGTGTGAAGAGATTTGCACATGCAAAATGCGGATGGTGAGCGGACTTTTAAGGAGCTCCATTCCATCCATTCCATCCGTTCACCCCTCGTTTCTTTTCGAATCCTTCCCAGTCCTGTGGGTATCGCATCAATCAATCCCAGCGCTGGGCATACGTCCCCCTTGCAAAAAGGCGCACCCTGCAGTCAAAAATCGCTTGTCAGCGAATTGCATCCCACGCTTCACTCCTTCGTGCAGACCTGCAGACGACTGGGCCCAAAAGGTGCTGGGGTGGTGGGGTAAAAGTTCCCGTCACCGTTCAGATGACGCGCCTTCCTTCCTTGTTGGGGTTAAAACTCGGCCTTTGTGTGCGGGTGCGATTGGTTTGAAATAAAAACAGGCCATCCAGTTAAGATGTTGTTCACACATCAATCATGTCATGAGAAATCGCGGAGGTCCGGCATTGTGTTTGTTCTTGACCTGCTGGGTTCTAGGTTTGGACCCCGGCTGCAATCGGCGTAATGACCTTTTTAGAGACAAGACAAATTTCCTGTCTCAGTTCAACAAACTCAGTCCGGCTAGTAACCCTCAGCTGAGGTCTTGTTTCACAAAACTGAACAGGCTGGGTAGGAATGCTCGTAAATCAGTAATGATGCCGTAAGTCTCACCCCCCTCACCCCCCTGCCACACGCCCAATCAATCATCTGAGCCCCTCACGATGAGTTGTAAACCTTTAGTTTCCCCATGGCATCGCGAAACTCGTCTTGTATAACCTTGACATGTTGCGGCGACCGGGGTGTGATATCACAAGGGAATGGCAATGGGCTGGAATTGAAGCCATCTGAATATGCAAAGCTGTGAGAGAGAGTGTTGTGAGCAAACTGATGGAAAAGAAAAAAATGAAAAGGCAACTCACATATCCACATCGATATCCCGCCCTTTTTCGTCCCGAACAGGCTTGACATTGAAGGCCCAGAGGATACGAGCAATGTTAATAGACACGGAAGCAGAACCAAGGTGCATGCCGGGACAGATTCGACGGCCCCACCCGAAAGCGCTGTGGCCAAATGCTCCGGGATAGTTTCTCTGGTCGAGGAATCGTTCGGGTTTGAAGTGATGTGGGTCGGGGAAGTCGGCTTCGTTGAGGTGCACTGTGATGGTATGGATTAGCGAGAAGAAAAGGAAGGTGAGAAGAAAGGGGGCTTACGAGTCCACAGCGGAGCAATGATGGTGCTTCCTTTCGGAATGAACATGCCCTTATACATATCATCGGCTGTGCTTGCATGTGGCGTTCCTCCCAGGACAGCTACGGGCCGCCATCGTAGCGTCTCGGACGCAATGGCACGAATGTACTCGAGCCGGGGCAGATCCTCAAAGGTGGGAAGCCGGTCACTCCCAACCACTCTATCTAGTTCTTCCTGGGCGCGAGGGATGAATTCCTCGCCAAACTTGACGCACGCAAGC
>Ga0247760_1002909_pt1 | contig 12073 bp, 15 predicted proteins | sample UWRJL171409R4_FD_179936 | JGI IMG/M metagenome (GOLD analysis project Ga0247760, IMG submission 179936) | Plant litter microbial communities from Arlington Agricultural Research Station in Wisconsin, United States - UWRJ-L171-409R-4 | ecosystem: Environmental > Terrestrial > Plant litter >...
CGGCACGGCGCAAAGCCTCCCCCGCTGCAAAGACGCAGCCATCTCAACTTCAAATGAGTGCAATAAAATCTTCGTGTATTGAAGTTGATCATCACTCGTGAATGCGTATCAAAAATTTACTAATTCGGCAAAAGGCACAGCCATATTCTTCAGAAGCGCTTTCTCTCCTTCCCATTCAAGTTGACCCGCCACAGACAGCATACACTGTTACTTTCGCACCACTTTTTCACGTCCCCTGGAGCAACCTCCCCGTCGTATCCTACACTGTCCAGCTGCCCCCCGTTTAACCACGCCGCCAGATCCTCGAGAATGATTGGGTCGTACATAAGCATTTTCTCGTGCCACGATGGATTTGCCGGATCCCGGGTCCGTGGAGCTGATGTAACTGCGCGCGTGATGAACTGGAACAACGCTTCTTGTTGCGTTGTTGGGCTTTCCGCTAGTAGTGACATCTCTGTGTCTTCTGTAATGGACACATCCAGTTGCGTTGCACGGGGTGATGAAAAAAGCTCCTCTTGGTCGATCTCACCCGCGGATGCTGGAGATGACAAAAACGGGTCCATCTCCGCGTCTGAATCGGGCACTTCCAGAACTGGCCTGGAGGGCGCTTGGCCGCGTTTCGGAGTCGACAACGCCAGAACCTCCGGCAACTTATCCGGGCTAGGACTTCTCGAAGGTGCCGCTCGAGTCCTGCTTTTCGCAACATTTGACGACGCCGCAGCCGTTGAGTCTTTTTTTGGCCTCCCCCGGGGTCGCTTTTCGACCCGCGAAGGTTTCGTTGCCCCACCTGAAGACGCTGCGTCTTTTCGGGGCCGTCCTCTTGGCCGGGTCGAGGCCGGTGCTGAGGAAGCCACGGCAGGAACAGTCGTATCTGTTGCCGATGTTGTCATGGACGCAGTGCCCAGAGCCGAGGAAGCTGTGCTTGCCCAACACTGGTCGAGGAGTGCTATCATGGCATTTCTCCTTTTGACTGACTTGAAACCAAATTTGCTGATCTCTCTCGCCAGTTGTGCGTCGGTGTACAGCTCATACTTGGGCCGCGGTGGCCCCCCAACGACCTTTTCCGGGGGGCTCGCTGACTGGGATTGCTCAAGGAGCTGGTTATGCTCTTGGTTGCTGGGGGGAGGCTCAAAATCGCATTCAATGGCGACGATGGGCTGCGTACTTGGCAGGGGCCTTACACGTGTGGTTGGCGACATGTGAGGCGTGGGCTGAGTGATGCTGGGCTGGGTCGAAAAGACGTGTGACTTTGGTGGCGCCTGGACCAAGTCATCGATGGGGTCAAAATCCGATGACGGGATCTCGATCTCAATCCTCCGCGGCTGCACTGCTTCGGCTACTTCCTTGCCTTTCCCCTCTGCCCCATACTCGTGGTTTGCAGGGATAACACGGGGAGGTGGGGGCGATTCCGTCAGGTCCAATATCTCCAGATCCAGAAGATCCCCATCACCATCACGGTTGCCGGCTGCCCACAATTTTTTGCTCACCCTTCTCCGAAGATCAGTCACCACGGGGCTACTACCAAACAGCTCGTTCACTTCGTTCGATTCCTTCATGGCTTGATGCAGAGCTCGCAGCAGGTCCGGATCATCTTCAGTTGCCAACTGACTAGCGGTCCCAAAGACAAAGTCTTGGCCTACAACCTGCCGCATCGCGCTCGTTGGAGATAACAACATCTGGTGCCGCGTATCGGCCTTCTTCTTTGTTGCTTTAGGCTTTGCCGGCTTCTTCGCCGGTTTCCTGCCCTTCGTGCGAGCAGTACCGTCGGCGACGTCCTCTCCCACGCCTTTAACGGGGAAATAATTTGTCAAACATTGACTCTTCGGTGCCTCCGCAACTTGCTCGCTCTCTCCAAGATCCCGGTACGCTGAGGTTGCTAGCTCGGTAATAGTTCGTGGTTTTTTCTTCGGTGCCTTCGCCTTTGCTGGGGAGGTGTTTGGAGATTTGGATTGCACTATCGATGCAGTTGTGGTTGTGGCAACGAGTTGAATAAGCTTCCGCTTTCCCAAGATATCGCCGGTGTGTGTAGGGACTGCGGTCTCAACTGCTTGTTCCGCACGGCCAAACGTGTCGCGTAAATTCTTGAAGACATCTTGTTGCGGGTCGCCGGTTTGTGGGACGGAGGAGGTGATCTCCTGGGCTAGGGGGTCGCCGGAGACCGGGGATCGCACGCCATCCGGAGGAGGCGTCCAAGAAATCCGTCTCCTTGTTGCCTGTTCGAGGTGTAGGGGTTCATCCGCAAGAAGGACTGGTGGTGTTGGTGAATGGGGCACTGGAACAAGTACGGGCTTCGATTGAATGTCAGGGGTAAAATGTCGACTGACGGTCTCGGCTTTCTTCCTCGGTGCCTTCTGCTTCGTGGTGGGTTTCGTCACCTTGCCCTTTGGCAAAGTTGTTTGCCCATCCGCTGCCACCTTAGTTGACCTCCTCTTCATCGGTGCTTTTGCTCCTTCCACAGTATCGGTTGCTGCTGGCAGAGGTTCTGAAACAGCCTCATCCTTTTCCACTGTTTGCAAATTCTGATCCTTTTTCTTCCTTGCCGTTGGTTTTTTTCTTGTCTTGGGTTTGGCGGTAGGCTCGGTAGGTAGAGGGTCGGCTGGCATCTCCGGGCCAGATGTGGTTCCCAAGCTTATCACAGAGACATCCTGAATTTCTCGATTACCTATCCCGGTAGCCTCCTGATCGCGACTCAATCGCCATATGCTGGAAGCAGTTGTGAACGAAGTCAACGCGCCGTCCGGGATTGGCGCGACGTGGAGCCCACTGCGCAACGTAGGCTTTTTCGGCTGCTTCGCCACAAGGTCGGTAATCGAAGGGAATTCGGGAGAAGACGAGATGATGATGATGGAATCGTCTCGCGCCATTGCGCCGGGCAAGGATGCCGTGGACCCCGCGATTGTCAGGAATTTGCTTCGTGGAAGGGAACAACTGCGAAAAGCACGTCCCAATCTCACGGAAACCTGCGCCGGAGAAGTCACGGTTGGTCTTTGGTGCTGCTTTAAGGAAGCAGCGTGTAGGTGGCACTGAAGCCTGCAAGGTGCATCGCTGACAAGTTGGTGGATCCTGGGCCACAGTCAACAATGCGGTCGTCAATTCGCGAAGTGGGGATCTGGCACCAAGTTTTGGATCGCGACTTGCGCGCGGAGTCACATGATGCGGCACCTGATACAGCCCCGCCATCGAAATCTGGTCTGTGCGTGGAGCCCACAGTCGGGGCTCCCACCAAATCGTCAAAAACACCGAAATTCCAATTCGAACCGAATTTTTGCCCAGTACCGCTCCGTTCGACCAAACCACACCAATCCAGCGCTCACAGCACATCACCAGTCGCAAAAATGGAGAACGACCGTGGCGAGATCGTCGACCTGTGAGTTTCTCTTTTGGAAAACAATCGAGAACATAAAAATTTTCTAACAATCCCTCTTCCAGTTATGTCCCCCGCAAGTGCTCTGCGACCAACCGGATTATCAAGTCCAAGGACCACGGCTCCTGCCAGATCTCGATTGCCAAGGTTGACGAGAACGGTCGTGCCGTTCAGGGCGAGAACGTCATCTACGCCCTGTGTGGCTTCGTCCGAGCAATGGGTGAGAGCGACGATTCCCTCAACAGACTGGCCCAGCGGGATGGCCTCCTCAAGAGCGTCTGGAGCGCCCAGCGGTAAATATTGAGCTGGGAAAGGTGGAAGAAGGTATGTCGAGAAATGTTGGGTCCTAGAGTCGGCAGAGACTGACCAGCGCCAGGGAACGAATGTGCACATTCGGAACGTTTATGACTGGGGCAATCGGTGGCAGGGCGACGGCGGGCATGGACCTTGAGAGTTGTTTTCGCAGATGCATATCTTTGCCGGTACACTCAATGGCGTCAAACGGACATTGTCTCTCGGAAAAATAAACTGGCATTGTGAACACAACCCTCTTGATCTTATCGACACATTGCTCTACCAACCATGGATTCACCGAACCGGCTGGAAAAGTCTCCCTCGATCCACACCCGATATCCGGGGATTCTGAGGCTACATAGATAGCCTCCATGCCGTAGATCAATGCAGACCTCGAAAAAGCCGTGTCGGAGAAGTCGCCCGTCATGGTACAGATACGGGTCTCACATTTCCATCCTTCCAACTCCATTCCCTTTCGTGCTGAGTGTTGTCCAGCGGTTGCCGCATTCCTGACCGATGAACGCGTTTCTTGGGCCGCTCCCTATGACGTTTTTGGCCATTTGGGAGCAGGCCGCTAACAAAGCGCTGGGATCGGCCCCGATTGGCGCGATGGCAGAGGATCATGACGATCGAGCGATCTGCTGCAAACAGCGTACCTGAGCAATCGCAAGGGATAGTACCCTTGCTAAAAACACGGAGGCAAAAGCAGTAATTTCTGGCTCATTCCCTCCCTTCCTTCATGACCTTCTCTCCCTCAATGCTTTACACAGGGAGGACTTTTCATCAACTATTACTCACTGTACCATCACGAACGCGCAACTCGCCGCGATTACAAAAGCAACTCAGTCACTTCATGTCCACCACAATGGCACCAAATGGTCTGACCAAGCGCAAGGCGCAATCCACCCATGATCTCGATGTCGACGAAGCATCCTCCACCGACAAGAGACAGAAGACAGCAGAACCATCTCCCTCACCTGAACCAAGCCCCCCATCCGACCCTCTGCGAGCCCCCCATCCTTTCTATCAGGAGTCAGAAGAGAATGGCATCGTCCTCCGCAAGTTTTATCCGCACGAAATGTCAAATTCCCGCGCCCGCGCCTACAATGCCGACGAGATCCCTCGGCCTATCGAGCAGCTCAATGCAGCGCTCTCCGAGACATCAGCGCATCGAGCAAAGGTTCGAGTGGGCGATGCCGTTGTGCACTGGTTTAAGTGGGATCTTCGTACTAGAGACAACCGCGCGTTACATCAGGCGAGCGATATAGCAAGACAGGCAGGCGTTCCGCTAATTGGACTCTACGTTGTCAGCCCGCAGGACTTCGAGGCACATCTCACTGCACCGATACGGGTGGACTTTATGCTTCGAACGCTGAGAGTGCTCAAGGATGATTTAGCGAAGCTGGATATACCACTCTGGGTCGAGACTGTGGACAAGCGTGCCATGGTGCCAGGGCGAATTGTGGAATTGATGCGGGAATGGGGCGCCAGCCACCTGTTTGCCAATTTAGAGTACGAAGTAGACGAACTGAGGAGAGAGGCGAAACTCGCACGGCTACTTGCAAGCCGCGGGATGGCGTTGAACGTTGCCCACGACACCTGCGTTGTGCCACCGGGACAGCTGACAAGTGGCACTGGGAAACAGTATGCTGTCTACTCGCCATGGTTCCGTGCCTGGATACGACATGTCCAGGAGCACCGCGAGCTGCTGGAGCTGTCGGATTCACCGGGGAAGAACCCCGCCTTGGCAAGGGAGCGATATGCGCATCTTTTCAACTGTGATATCCCGCCGGCGCCGGAGAGCAAGCGTCTCAGTAGTGAGGATGCACAGCGATATCAGGCCCTCTGGCCCGCGGGCGAGCACGAAGCGATGAGGAGGCTTGCGAAGTTCTGTGAGGAGAACGTGGGACAATACGACAAGAAACGGAATATACCCTCAATTCCAGGGACCTCAAACCTCTCGGTTCACCTCGCCAGTGGCACGTTGAGCGCCAGGACAGCAGTGCGTACAGCAAGGGATTGTAACAACACCAAAAAGCTGGATGGTGGACATGAGGGTATTCACACGTGGATCAGCGAAGTCGCTTGGCGGGACTTTTACAAGCATGTTCTGGTCCACTGGCCGTATGTATGGTAGGTCATCCTCTGCTGCCCCCAGATACGCCGTCGAAGCACTAACCGCTCTGAAGCATGAACAAGCCCTTCAAGCCCGAATACTCCAACATCGAATGGTCCTATAACCAAAAGCATCTCGAAGCCTGGAAGGATGGCCGCACAGGTTACCCCATCGTGGATGCCGCGATGCGCCAGCTTCGTGGGATGGGATGGATGCACAACCGCTGCCGCATGATTGTTGCTTCATTCCTCTCCAAGGACCTCCTTCTCGACTGGCGCATGGGTGAGCGGTACTTCATGGAGCATCTTGTCGACGGAGATTTTGCCAGCAACAATGGAGGATGGGGATTTTCAGCATCTGTTGGCGTCGATCCCCAGCCCTATTTCCGCGTCTTCAATCCGTTGCTACAGAGTGAGAAGTTTGACCCCGACGGAGAATATATCCGCAAGTGGGTTCCCGAACTCAAGGGAATTAAGGGAAAGGCTATACATGATCCATATGGCCGGGGTGCTGAATCTCAAGCAAAGAAGGCAGGATACCCGAGGCCCATCGTCGAGCACAAAGGCGCAAGGGAAAGAGCCCTCGCAGCGTACAAAAGGGGGATCGAGCGTGGTGCTTAAACCCTCGGTGTGGTCTTAGAAACCCGCGACGTATCCGAAAAATTGAGAAGAAGCTATAGTATAAATATTCCAAGCAATGCCTCGGTCAGTGCTCCGTTCAAAACCATTCTTATACCTTGTTCCCCCGCGACGCGTACAACCGCCGCATGCTTGTCCGGTGTCAGTCGCGCCTTCCTGGTTTTCCGCCACGCGTCACAAGCACATCAGCCAGAATCTGGAGGAAGGAGCCACCCTAACGCGTCAGACCTCGCGTCTCATCGGTGCGCCTTCTCAAATTGCCACCCCCAGATTCCTCCACCCCGCCTTCTTTCCCCCGCGAGCTGCGAGTCACTGGCACCGACTTCGCAGGGTAGTTGCATCGATCCTTGTATTGTTCTCCTCTATCTCCCTATACCATCATGACATCCAGCAGTGGTACCTCGCTCTTCAAGCGTGAGACTGTTAAATCTGAGTCCGTAAAGTTAGAGTTCGGCCGCAAGATCGACCTCTCAGCCATCCCGCGCGCCCCTACCGCCGCCCCAGTTAGCGTTAAGGCTCAGGAGACGAAGGATGTGAAAGCCGTAAGTTTCAGGGCCCCCAGCATAGGTTTGTTGCCGATCCGTTGACTTGTCTACAGAATTGGTCGCTGTTCCCAACCGCTACTCCCCCTCCCCGCGGGGCGCGTCGGCGTTTTTTCCCTAGCAGTATCAACTACCAGATAGGGTCAACGAGAATCAGAGCGCATTTTGACAGACACAAGCAGTCCGTGGGCTTTACTATCATAAACGGCTACGCGCCAGCGGCGGGAGACAAATCCTACGACACTGCCCAAGAGGCCATTTTCAGGCAGTTGCGCGTGAAGGCAAAGTTCTACATCCAGCCCAAGAACCCAGACTACTTCACCAATCAGGTAGCCGCTGCCATGGCCATTCACGCTAACAAAGCCCGTGTTGAGATCGAGGTTGCCGTCGAACCATATGGTACTTCCAGATTCTCGGTCGCTAACCCGCTCCCCTTTACAGCGACACCATCTACGCAAGCGCCGAAGACGGAATCTCAGTTTGACAAAACTGCATCAGTCGATACCAAATCCCAGGCCGCTGTACACATCACGGTGCCGGCCGCTGACAAGTGCTGTGTTGAGACCGAGGTTGCCGTCGAACCATATGGTACTTCCAGAACCTCAGTCATTGACCCGTTCTCCTTTGCGCCGACGCCATCTACGGAAGCACCGAAGACGGAATCTCAGTTTGGCAAAACTGTATCAGTCAACACTAAGTCCCAGGTCGCCGTACACAGCATGGGCCGGGCACCGAACTCCATGTTTGCAATAACGGAGAAAACTCGAGAGACGGTGAAGCAAACCACAGAGACAGTGAAGAGCACTCTCACACAGCCCTTTAGAAGCTACGCTCAAAAGGGAAGCCCCTTCGCCAATGTTACCCCGTATGCGGCAGCACCGCAGCCTCGACTTCCCAAGCCCCCAAGTCCTTCACTCTTACAGAACACCCTGGGAGTGAAGCAAGAGTTGACTCCTGATGAGAAGCCGGATATTTTCTTTGACTTTGAGTCGCCACTTCGGATGCTTGGAGGAGGCTTTGATGGCTAGTAACTTAATCAAAGGCTGTCCCTGACGATGGAATGGATGTCGCTTGGTGTGTATTCGAGAATCATGTCAAACAGACTGACAACGGAAGTTGGGCTCCTGAACGCATGGGATCAGTGTCACACCACGAAGGGTTGATTCAGTGTAACGTGAGGGCTTTCCAGGGGTTAGTCTAAGATGTGGTCATTGCGAGCTTGTAATGAGCCTGGCGAAAGTGGAACTAGATCAGCTAGTCCAGGTAGCACAATTTCAATCTTTCGAACACTGAGAAGATCGCACTTTTAACCTCTTGAATTGGATCATGACAGAAAGCTTTGTGTCGGATAAATGCAACAAAACGACACCTCAGGACCCGCGTTGATTACAATGTCTAAAGATATAAAAGCAAGAACTCTCGTATAGCGAGATCTTGCTAAAGATTTTCGGACATCGAGTCCACGAAGATTATGATACTAAACTCCCCGCCCTGAGTCGCTAGTCAAGTATTGTCATCTTCTAAGCTGTTGCTCCTCCAACCCAACCGTTCCAAAGCGGACACCTCAACAGCATGGCTCAAGTTTGCCCCCAAGGCACACTAGTCTATTGCCACAATCTTCTAGGCCCGCTTGTCCCGAAAGAAGGCCGTGCCTCCCTTTCCATCAATATGTATCACCGCCATGACCGTTCCCAAAACACACTCAGTCATCGGTCAGATCGATCTGGATCTTGCCATTGTTGAGCTTCCGTCCCTTGTAGCGGGCAAGAAACACCTCATCACTGAGGCTTACGTCCGCCTCAAGGTCATGGAATTCTCGCTTGATGCCACGCACATTCTCCGATTTGACGCGGAGAGGGCCCTCGGTCTAACCGCCGACTCGGTCAGCCAATCTCTCTTTTTTTCCGTGATGCGTGATGAATCAAATACTGGGGATGGCGATTTCTTGTATTCTTCGCTTGAAGACTGATGTCTGATTTGCCATTGCGCAGATTGGATGAGAGATGAGAGACGAGAGGTGAGGAAATATGGGGAGAAATTCATACCTCGCGCAACGCAAGCATCTCCTGGGCGAGACGCCGCACCTCGCCCTCGGGCATGTTGTTGACTTGCTCCTCGAAGCTGAGTCGAGGAACAATGCCTTCTTTGATCAATCCGTCTACAGAAAATGGTCAGTGATCCGGCTATCAGGTGTTGGAGTGGGGGGCAGGATTTCAAGTATGACTTACCCATAGATCTGTATCGAAACTCGAACACAGCGAACGGACGGCCCTTTTTATCCGTATAGGCAACATTGGTGAATTTCCTGGTTCTCCTGTCGATTTGACTAGTTTCAAATCTGCGGGGGGAGGATAAGTCAGCTGAACTGCATTGATGATGGCCACTTGTCTTGGGGGGGCGGTTTCACTCACGAGACTGCACAATCCAATGCCCGCCCTTTGAGGGATTTTTCATGCATTTTATTGTTGCTATTTTCGTAGAGCTTACAAGGTTTCACCAAAACCTTATCACGGACGGATTTGACAGAACGGAAAACAATGCGAATAACCCCCAGCTTCTTAGCTCGGGCGAGTTGGGCTTCGACAACGCTTTTCGGGGCGTCACCATCATCTAATAGTCGGCAAAAAAAAAAAAAAAAGAAACGTATGTTAGCAGCCTCTTCGGTCACTGAAACAAGTCATTGTGTCATGAGGAGTTGGGAACTTGCCAGTCTCCAGAGGAGCGAATCGAAAATACTTGTCGGTCCAACCCTCTTCGTTACTCCCCACGCCCCACGACCTTTCCCAACCACAATGCTGGTGTTTATATCGTGATATCTCGCCTTCGTGTTTCCAGTGAATGAGATGGGAGCTTGGTGCCTTTTGCCCGTCAATTTCCGAATAGAAGTTCACGGCGGCTCCGTGAAATCGAAATTTCGGCTCTACCTCGACCCGGATTGCAAACCTGGTGTCGGGTATTGATTCAATGTACTTCACAATATACGGGTCGGCATCATCTGCAACAGGCTGCAGGGGGTAGAAAGAGAGGCCCTCTGGAGTTGTCGCAACATCTTGGGGTGCATCGTACTCCTTGGCGGTCCTACCATCGACTTCGATCGCCACCTTCAAGCCGGGGAGGTGAGAAATGATGGCCATTTCTTCTTTTTTTTTTGATCACAGAAGGCGCTCTAAAAATTCGCCCATCTGTTGGAAGCAGGACGATAACAAAAAGAATGAAGAGGGAGAGGGTGAGAATCAGGGTCGATGAGGTTGAAACTAAGTTAAATTTGGAATGAAAAAGTTAAAACCAAGCCACGCCCCACCTTTTTTCCGCTTTGTTTGTTGAACACGACAAGGAAGGCGCGTCCCCCAAAACTCTCAGCTGGCACGGGCAACAATTTTTGAGGCCTCTTGCGTTTGCAATTGGTTGGCCAAAATATGTGTTTCTGCAGCCTAGCTGTCTGGTGAAGATACAGCCAGACCTCTTCATAAGCATAGGGTCGGGAGGAGCAAATCCTACCGTTATAACCCGATTATCGTTAATGTCAATGTGGGCTGTTGGGGTAATTCCGTTATCTGCCATATAAAAAATTCGGGCGGAGCGAATCCTACCGTTATACCCAATTTATCGTTATGTCTCTGATGCTTATGAAGAGGTCTGACTGTACCAAACGACTCACTACCCCTTTTTTTTTCTTCCTCGAGACACGCCACAGATATTTTCTTCTCCATCAATTCAATACACACAGATTAGATGACGGCAATCAAATGAGTAAACAACGCATGTTCGACAGCTGAACACCAGACCAACACATGTGTTAATGATTTGGAAAAAGGTTTCAATGCAACAAGGTGTCAAGTGACTTGCAAAACTGACTCGCACATTGAAAGTGGCTTCTATTAAGTTTGGCTTGATGCTGACGATATCGATTCCAACAGCGCGCGCACAAACCTTGATTCTGCCGCACATTATCGATTAACTCCAGGCCTATGACGCTAGATAGCAGAGACAAGCATCATGACCGACCGAAGAAAAGCCTCGAGTTATCAATAATTAAACGGTATCCGTTGCTGCGTTGAATGTTCAGAGTCTACACATGGTATCTACATATATATACATGTAACAAAGCCCATTACCCGGGCCCTTTCCTGAAGCTCTGGTGTCCAGTTTTACTTGCATTGTGCAGCAAATGAAGCTGCATTCCAGTCTATGCGCGTGGTCATGTAACCCCAGGTCTTCATGGCCCCAACCGCCTTCAACTATTCCCATTTTAATCCTGATCGGTCAGATCCACTTCAAGGACGCCATTCTCCAGCCGACGAGACTTATAGTGAGATACAAAGGCTTGCTCATTCCACAAATCAGTCTCGGAATCTCGCTCACGCTTTATGCCGCGAGGTGGTTCAGCAGTCTCAATCGTCTACAGCAAGTCAGTCATGGGAAAGTAACAACATTGGATGACGCCAAGTTCTGCGTACCTGTCTGATATCGGACTGCCGGGCGGTCCCATTCTGGGCAACTTCATGCTGTGCTGCTTCAAGTGTGGTACGAGGCACATCATTTTGTGATTGCGGTTGAACATTGTTTGCAGGTCGAGCAACAACGCCTTCTCTCATCAGACCCTCTGTCACGTAGTTCTCTGTTAGACACTTGCCAGGCATACGCACTATTCAATGGAGATGGAACACAAACCCATGGTTCGATAGCGGAACTCGTACAGCGCAAACGGGCGCTTCAGGTTGTCGGCGAACTTGGCTGCCTTGTATGGCGCTGGCTCTTGTGTCGGTGTTGACTTCCAACTAGAACAACCGAGTTAGCATAAGTCATGGCACTGGTGTCAGAGAGACTTGGGGACCATGAACATACTCGAGCTGGCAGTCTACGGATCTGCCCTTCAGGGCTTTTTCAGACACGGATTCTCGGATGGGGCGAGCGTTTTCCGGCGTTCGACCAATCCAGTCTGAGTAAGTGTTGCTGGCCTCCAGATGATAAAAGAAAATGCGAATAACGCCAACATTTTTGGTGCGTTCAACCTGAGTTTCCATGTCCTGCCAGGAACACTCGTTTTCATCATCTGTGATGAGAAGTAAGTATCAAACATGCGCGAGACAGGATCAAAAAAAAAAAAAAAGACAGAAAG
>Ga0247760_1002911_pt1 | contig 12065 bp, 10 predicted proteins | sample UWRJL171409R4_FD_179936 | JGI IMG/M metagenome (GOLD analysis project Ga0247760, IMG submission 179936) | Plant litter microbial communities from Arlington Agricultural Research Station in Wisconsin, United States - UWRJ-L171-409R-4 | ecosystem: Environmental > Terrestrial > Plant litter >...
CCGCTCCTCGCATGCGCGTACATGAGCAATGTCAGATGGTACCCTGCGACCTTGGAAAGCATCTCTTTGTCCAGCGGGCCGCTTGGTGTTGGTGGGGCCTGGATTCGCAAACCGCGACGCCTGCGGTCCCAGTGAATGTGCGATCTCGAGCCACCAGCAGTAGCAGTAGACTCAATGTGGCGAAGAATCCCCTCGTGAATCTCAATGGACCGCAGGTAGGAGCCTTGTTTTGCGTACAGTGACGACAGTGTCTCCTGTGCAGACAAGGTCAAGTCATCCAGTGGACCGCGAGTCTGTTGCAAGTTATGCGCAAGTGTACGGCAAGTGCTAATAGCGGACAAGAGGCTGGAGGGCGCGGTGGCATCGGCGGCGTCTGCGTGGATGCTGAGGTAGCTGAGTGAGAGCGATGCCGGGACGTCTGAGGTCGCCAAGTGTGATTTCCTCAAGATGGATAGATGAGACTGAGAGACGTCATCAGCCATGGCTCACAGCGAGAAATAAAGTGAACAAAACATACCTTGAGATCTTTGTAGTTCTTCTGGTAGCCAAGAAGACGAATGATACCCCGATGATCATCCAAATGCAAGCTGGCAATGTCAATCTGGATCTCTGACAAAATCTTCATGGCCGCGGCGGTGATATTTCCCGAGAGATCAAGGTATTGGGTATGCAACGGGTCACCAGGGTGTTTGTCAATATTGACGCCAGCCATGAGCTCGGCCAGGCTGAACGCGTATGGCACATGCCGCTTGTCCTTGTAGAATTCCTGCTTGCTGGCAAAGTGGAAAGCGCATTTGGCCACGTCGAGGGCATGCTGGAATTGCCCATCTTCCAGCAAGTTCCGCACCGAGGTAAATCCAGCCTGACAGGCCGTCGCGGCGAAATTAGCACCCTCCTTGTGCAAGTCCATACCTTGGAGGCCAACCAGCAGAGCCAAGAGGTACATGCGCACGGGGCTTTCACTCGAGTGGACCAAGAACGACGAGTACTCCTCCTGGAAAAAGACGAGTAACTCGTCTTCAAACGCCTTGGAAATGCGATGCTCATGATGCTCGGACCAGAACAATCGGAGATTGGCACCACAGACCAGAACGAAGGGACCTCTGTCAGCCGCACCACCACTGTCTCGCTTGCACGCGGCTTTGTACTTGTCGTGCAAAAATGTCTCTCGACGTCCGGCTGCCATAAGCTCGGCATAGCCCCTAAGATCTCGCTTGGAGATGGTCTGCTCAAAAGATGCAAAGAAGACATAGCATTCCTCATGAAGAGGTTTATCAGGCGTGAAAGTGATCCCCGCGCTGTTGTTGCCAGCAGCCTTAGCCTGGTGGGGGAAGACACTCCAATGACGCCCGTGGAATGCAAGGTCCAGTCCGAGATCTTCTTGGCGGGCCTGGACAAAGCAGAAAGCAAGAGACTTTGCGGCATCGTACAGGGAAAGCGGGTCACACTCTGAGGTCGCCGTCGTGACAATGTCCTGGAAAGCCTTGCAGAGGAACAACTCAACTATCTTGGGATCCGACTCCTGACCAGCAAATTGACGCAAGATGATGACTGCCTTCAGCTGGTCCAGTGATTCAATGCGCCAGCACCCGTATTCAGCGCGATACTGTTCATAAACCTCCTCGCAGATCTTGATGGCTTCGTGGATGGTTGAGGCCTTGGCTTGGGTCGAAAGCTCAGAAGAGGTGAATATCTTGATGTAGACGGCAGAGAGGCGTCTCTTGGACTCCTTGATGATTGTCCTGGTGGTCTCGCTAACCTGAGTCGTCTTGATGACTTGCTCGTAAGCATGTGCCGCCTTGATCCAACTTTCGGAATTCTCCAAGACTGCTGCCACAGCAATCCCAGAGAAGATAACGATGAAGTCATGCTGTGCGAAAATGGTCTTCACCGTGTCGCGAAACTCGATTGAGATGGTTTCCATGGTGCTGAAGGCATCGTTATCATCACGTCGACGCTCGAGAGCCGAGATGTACCCCTCATAGATGGTTTGGACCTCTTTCGCAGTGAATGCGACATGACGGTGAACAAAAGACTGCCAGAGAAGCTTGCAGACATTCTCATGCTCAACCCAGAGCCGCTTCCGGTGGTAGTGATCGATCAACTTCAAGGCCGCTCGACAGGCATCCTTGTGACAAAGGCCCGAGTCTTTGTTCAGAGCAGTAACAATCTCGATGCAGTAACCATACGCATCTGTCCGGTTCCCGAGCCGCTCAGAGTAATCCACCAAGTGATACAGAATGCCGATGACCGCCGTATCCGATGGCTCCAGGCGATCTCGGAACAATTTGAAGATTCCGAGGAAGGCGTTCAGTATTTTTTGGTGGTAGGTCTGCCAGTGAACGAATTGAACGAGCACATCAAGAAGCTTGCGCTGTTCATCGGCGTTGTTGCTTGAGGGGTCATGACAGACATGGGAGGCTCGGAGCCAAATTCCCGATGCCTCGTCGTGATCAATTTGACCTCTCCGATCGTGGAGCTCCGCCAAGCAAACGGCCAAGCAAACAGACCAATAAAGGTCGTACTTCGGCATTGGAGGAGGCCCATGGAATGTCTCTTGAGGCGTCAGAATGTTCTCCCAAGTGGCTCGGAGAGCCTGTGTCAAGATGCGCTCGGCCTTCTCCCATTCTTCCAGCATCATATAGCGCTTTGCGAGCGTGTAAGAAGTGCTGAGAGAGGTCTGGCTAACCATATTTTGCTCGAAACGCCTCTTCAGAATGGTTTCCACTATCTCAACTTGAATGACTTGGGCACGGCTTTTTTCGAAGATTTCGTCGGTGACCTCCTGGATGGCAACCTCCAACTCCGAGTCCTCTTCAATATTACCATCTTTCCAAATTTTGGTGAAAATGGCATGGGCGGTTTCGAAACGGCCAAGCTTCTTCAAAAAGAACGCTACTCTCCGAAACAGACTTACGATGCTCTGGTCATGCCAAGAGTAGCGCTCGTGTTTGTCCCACAAAAGTATGAGGATATGGGCGGCCTCAGAGTCACGACGCAGTGTGTGCAGGCATTCGGCATATTGGAGGCCAACATGAAGTTTGTCTTTTTGGCGCTGAATTGTAAATTGAGATGCGTCGAACTCAACCGTCACCCGCCTCCAAAGCGAAATGTATGTGCTTTCAGCTTCGATCCATGCGTGTGCGGACTCGTGCGAGCGTGCAACTTGGAGAAGGAAGGTGACATCACGAGTGACATCCGTCCCCAACGATCCGTGTACTCCGATGAGAAAGCGCTCGTATTGACTCTTGACCTCGGGAGCAAAGTCGGCTATGACCTCAATGTTGAGACCCTCCAGATAGCTGTAAATACGACCGACTAGAGTCTTTTGACGCTTTCGCATGTCGGGGGTGTCATCTCCACCGCTGGGGTAATCCTTCAAAAGCGCCTGAGCGTCGGCGAATCGCTGAAGAGTAATATAAAGCTTTGCGAGCTCTAGATACCATCTCATCACGTACTCGCTTGAATGGCCATACTTGATGCTGCACACGGTGACGAGAAGGCGAATCATCTCCTCCTGACGTTCCATGACAGCCTGGTCAAGCTCGGAACAATGGCCAATGCAACTAAGGCAAGATTCCGCACATCTGGCAACAAAGGAACTGAAGAATCGCAAGTCGTCTTTTGAGCGCCGTTGGACGAGAGAGGCAGCCTGGTAGTAGTAGCTGGCAGCATCGAAGAAGTGGTTCGAGATTTTGTGCTCTTGAGCGGCCTTATGCTCGTGGACGGCCTTTTGCTCGTGAATGAGAGCAAGGATGACGAGCGTTTGGAGGGTGTAGAGGGCTTCTTTGCCAAGATAGGCTTCTTGAATGCGGAGGAAAAGGACAAATTTGTCAGCGAGGTTTGTTGCTGTGTGTTCATCTCGCCACAGCGTCCATTGCATCAAAGCAAAACGATATGACTTTGGAAAGACATCTCGCAGTTCAGCTGGAGGATGGCTCAGATCAAAATCCGACTCGTGGAGGTGCGTCTCCCAGTGCTCCAATGCATAGCGCAAGAGGCCAAACGATGAAGTCAATTTCCGGGCAGCATGGCTGTTAAGCGCGTCGAAGGACGGGATGGTGATGTCGTTGGGCTCCAGATAGACCTTGATATACAACAGGAGGGCCTCTGCCAGTTTCCGGTGTGCTTTTTTCTCCTCCAGTTGCGAGTGGCCGAATCCCACCCGAGACAAAACATGATTGCGGACCAGACTGCTTTTGAAGTGTAGCACACCATTTCTCGTAACCACAATATCGCTGCAAAACGACGTAACATGGTGTTGAACATTGATGGTATCCCTAATTCCCGCCTTGGCCGTGTCAACGACCAACAGCTCAGAGACCTCAACGATGGTCGGGGGTCTGCGCGCTATCAACATGAATGACAGAATCGTCCTCGTGGTTTCATCCTTGAGCAGAGCATCGGGGATCAAGTTCTCGAGCGTCTCGTCGAGGCTCCAGCTTCCAATGCGCTTGGCGACTTTTTTCGTGTCCTCAGACGTAACGACTTGGGAGAGGGAGAAACGCAACAGCTGGACCATGAAATAGGCCCACAAGAACGGTATCTCGGTCTTTGTGCCGAAGCAGTTGGCAACGGCGTATTTGTCTTCCTCTGAAAGAAGAGGAGAGAGGGCGTGTAGATAGTATGTCTCGATGTCGGCATTAAGAGATGCAGCCGGAATGGCAACCTCGCGGCCTCCCAGCTCGTTAACCTCAGACAGCGTAATGAGGCGGCTGCTGTGGAACTTGGCGGTGAGATCGAGAATCTTGTCGAGAAAGCCTGCTGCTTGAATACCCGCCTCATTACTGACTCTCTCGACGCCGTCGAGAATGATGACAGTCTTAATGTTCTTGCTATCCAGAGCTTCAAGTCCGGAAGCGAAGGCATCCCACAGGGCCTTCTCGAGCTTCCGAGCATCAGGTTGCCGACCGTGCTCCTCAAAAGCGCGTTCAAGATTGGCATAGACAACCGAGTCGCCGATCCTCTTCTCAAAAAGCTGGAGCAAGATACGCCTGAGAAATGAGAGCTGAGTGCATTCAACTCGAGAACCAAAAGCTGTAGACCAGTTAGTAGGAGCGTCTTGCAAATTAAGAAGGTGTCTTCCCAAAGGAAAAAATCCGGGGTAAATACTTACGAAAGGCATAAGTCAGAGTCACATACATCTCCTCCTCGCCTTCCAACGGCACAAGTAGCCACTCCTCGATCCAGTGAGCCAGAGTTGACTTCCCAGTCCCAGGGGCCCCAGTAATAGCTAAAGTCTTCTGGGTGTTCTCCAAGAAGTCGACAAGGAAGTGTTGGAACCATTCACAAGTACCACCAACGCGTGCCAGACTTGTGGTGACCCCTCCGTAAAACTCGTCTCTCTCAGACCAGTCACCCCTAAGGCGTCGATGCAAGAGCTCGAGGCGGTCGCTAGGATTCGAGAGCCACATTTCGACTAGAACGGTGCGATGGGAGGTCCAAATGTCGTCCATTTCGTTTTCGAGAGCACTGGCGAAGTCCAGGGTCATGTCTTCTTTGGAAGTGGATGTAAGCTTGTCCCGGAACGATGAGGCAACAGCCTCTACCAAGGCCACCACAGATCTATACAACCGTTCAAGAGGCTCTATAGCTTGTGTTGTGCCCGAGGCACGGCTCATGTGAGACAACATGACACTAAGCTGCTGGAAGACCAGAAATGTGGGGAGAAGGGTGCGTGTTTTGAGGAGGCCGAGCTGCTCGTGGGAGCTGGTAAGTATGTGCCTGGCAGATATGATGAGGCTGAGCAGAACTTACCACAAGAAGAGTCTGGGTCTTTGTGAGCGCCTTAGTAGACACGTCGTCGGTGAGGTCGGGGTCGTTGAGAGCGCAACCCAGTCCCCATAACTGCAGGCCAAAGAACTGGGCAGCGTGGAGGATGCGATCCCAGTCACTCCCGGGCTCGGGCAATCTGCGAAGACGCACATCTTCAATGTGTCCGAGATACGAGTCCAAGTCATTGACTTGTCGTGTCTGAACCAAGCTTGGGTCACCCAGCTTGTAGACGTAGTGACGAATGAAGATATCAGTCTCAGTGAGGTGAGATGAACGAGTCTCGGTGTGAGTGTATGTGTAGGCGCTTGCATGATGTGGGGCTGCCGGGATTACAGGCTGTCCACGCGGAGTGCGGGGAGGAGGGGAACTCATGGGCGTATCGACGGGATGCGAGGGCGGTGTCACAGGATCTTTAGGGACTAGAGTGGGGGGGCGCGAGTTGACTGGTGCGTGGTGACTTGAATCTGTCCGTATCGTTGTCGACACAACAGTCTTCAAACCTGAGGTCGTATGCTCTGTAGTTGTGCGGGTTGTAGTCTGGGACGATTCCGTCCTCTCCTCGGAGGCGGCAATAGTATGGTGAGGACGCATCTCTGAGGATGCTCCGTCGATGGCCATTGACTCTGGTTGCGTTGCTGGGCTTAGGGTTGACGGTTCCTCAGACAAGCTGCTCTCCGCGTTCCAGATAGGCCGGGTGGATTCGGGTTCGGGGTGGGATGAGGATGGCCGGCTGGAGTGAGAAGAGTGACGGGGGGCACCAGTGGTGTTGATGGTGTTCGACCGAGACGTACTGGAGCGGGATGGGGGGCCGAAGCCGTCCGGACCCTGATCTACCGACCCTTGGCGTTTCTGGCGGATGCTTTTCAACGCCTTGAAGGCCCGGCCAGGGAGTCCTGCTGCTCCTGATGCTCCTGACGACTCGCCCGGCATGCTGCAGATAGGCGACCGAGAATGAGGACAAGGTCCGTATGCATAGATAGGTAGCTCTGCAGATGCTTTGCCAGAGATGCTCCGTTGCTTGCTAGATATGGGGATTCGATTCCCATGTGCAAGGGCATCACGAACATGGTCCGTGTCGTTCCCTCCGGCAAGGGGACGCGGAGGGATGCAGGCTGGCAACCCATAGGGTCCTGACGTGGCGGCTCACAGCCAATGCGCCGAGAGCAGAGCCGATGAACGGCGATGGTGTGGATGCCGATTCTTGTCGTCGCAGCCATTCAAATGGCTTGCTTTGCCAGCTTGATATTCGTCGGCTCTGGCGCATAGGGCAGGGAATGGCCATGTCTCAGACGCCTCCTTCCTGTCCGTTCAAGTTGACGGCAGGCGAGATCCAGAGTGGCGCTTGCTCAGGCCTTCTCGGTGACGTGTCGAAGCACATTTTGAGCATCTGTGTAAAACTTGCCCGAGTCATTGGCAGGAAGGTGCGAAGTCCCTGGTACTTCCAATCGGGCAGGAAGCGTTTGTGGCTATCCTTTAGCCCTGAGAGTCCGTCCTGTTCAGATGTGTAAGACATTGCTTCAAACATGGGCAACCTATTATGATATTACTGGACGCCGTGGACAGCATCTCGACGACAAAATTTTGCGCCGATTATCCCGAAGCGCCCAAATGTGCGAACACCGGCAGCTGCCAAGTTGTTTTCGCCCCATTTCATTTCCCCCAACCTCTCTTTTTTGCTTTGACTGGCTTACGTTCAAATGCATTCGACTCAAACACGGCAAAGATCAACTTCTTCTGGTCATCCCGGTCCAACAACTTTGGGCTCGGCTGCATCCGACGGATTTTCGGATGCGCATCTACCGAACCCGGCCGCCTGCATCAAATCCACCTCACGTCCTCCAACCGAGCCAAGAGGAGATACTTTTGGTCGCGTTATGAATTTGGAGTATCTCAAAGATGCCTTGCACAAGACCCAGGTTCGTCCCTAGTTTCGTAAGGCGCACCAAAATAGAACTTTCTCGCGGCCCCAAGCAACTTGGGCTCAGCGAATCCACCCCCAATAGATTCACTACTGGGTCCTAGGTTTAGGATGCCCGAAATTCTGCACGGAGCCCTGCCGGCATGCTAACCGGGCCGCCTTCGCACGACGTTACGTGATTGGGTCTCCTTTTGCCTATATAACGCATCAATGTCTCACCGAAACAGATCCTACTTGTCCACGTTGCCCCACAGTGCTGAGAACCACTTTACTTGGAGCTTCACTAGTGCATGACAGTCTTTTCACAGCATGTGTGGCGAGACGACGGTGGGTATTGAGCCTCCACTCGATCCGTTTCGTTCTATACTTTCCAATTCTAGTTTCACTCTCTACATGCCATCCTCTGCCCCAAGTACCCTGCTAACAACTATTCAGGGGCTGGGATTTAAGTCCCGCAACTTGACCGTGCAGTCTTCGGATCCCGACGCCAGTAGCTTCGAATCATGCGAAAAGGCAACCGAGCTGACCCAATCACGGTGACCTTCCAAGGTCTTTACCAATTCCCCGCTTTCGACGTGCCACAGGTTGACCACACAGTCCTTGGACCCCGCCGCCAGAAGCTCCATGTCGCGTGACATGGCGATTGAACATATCTGGCTCCGGTTCTTACCTTGGAAGTCCCGGACAGAGACGCCCCGTCGCCCAACAAATAGCTCAGCGGTGTTGCTGGCTGGAGGAACTGACACTATCTTGCCCAGGTCAGGTGAGAAGGCTACTAACCAAGTGGTGCCTGGCTCCGACAGGGCACCCTCGGCTTGTGGCGAGTTTACTGGCGGCGTCGTTGGTTGCGATCCCGAAAACCCTCTGATCTGGTCGAGCTCCGGGTCATAGATGCCGATGGTCGGTTGGCACGGGCCCTTGGTCAAGTCCCAATACTCGAGGGTGCCGTTGCTCAACGCCGAGACCAGCCATTGCGAGTTCTGCGGCTTTTGGGAGAATACAACGGCCCAGGCTTCCTTTGCCGGTTTCTTCATCAGTCTCCTCTTACACTCGCCCGTGGCTGTCTCCCAGACTCTGATGTAGCCGTCGCCAGACGCCGATGCGAGCAGAGTTGAATCATGAGAAAAGGCGACAGACCACACTCGCTTCATAGGGATGGCGCTGTCGCTGAGTGTCTGCTCGCACTCTCCCGAGTTGGTGTTCCAGATTTTGACAGTGCAGTCTCTAGAGCCGGAGACCAGCAGTCGAGAGTCGTGAGAGAAGATCACTGACTCGACTCCTCCGCTGTGGCCAGCCAGGGTGCCTCGGCATTCCGAGGTCTTCACATCCCAGAGCTTGATTGTGTTATCGCCGGACGCCGATGCGACAAGCCGCGAGTCATGGGAGAAAGCGACTGAGTTGACTCGACTCTTGTGACCAGTGAATGTTCGAGTTTGGCTCTCAACAACAGTTCCAGTGTTTGCCTTGCGAGCCTCATCGTGAGTGTTCTCCGTGCCAGCGACAGCCTTAGGGGGGCCGGGAGGCGGGGCCGGAGGAGTAGCGGTTCCTGGTGGCGGAGAATCCGGTGGCTCCTCAGGAGCTTCGTCTTTGCCGGGAAGCGTATCCGGCGGCGTCACCGGCATTATTGGCGGAACAGGCGCGTCGGCGTTTCCCTGGGTCGTTGGTGGTGAGCCTGGCAAACATGACAAACAGGGACACAGCAGTTTCCATAGGAATCCCTTCTTTTCTTGATCTTGAGAGGGGGGTGGGATGCCCTCCTTCTCAAGGAAGCCCGGGTAGTCTCGTTCAAGTTGGGTTTTGAGGTTTTCAATCTCGTCTCTCTTCCGCCGGTTCCAACCAATAAGCCACTTCATGATGAAGAGCCAGGCGAGAATCCAGACCACACAACCGATCACGACTCCAACAATCTGTCGCCATTTCAAGGGAGCTGTAAGATGAAGTAGCGTCAGTCAAAATTGATACTGAAACCTCGGGTGTTGGGGAAGAGAACTCACGTTTGGGACTCCCGTCGCTCCTTTCGGCGAGGATTGAAGTTGCATCGACAAACACGACAAAACAGGTAATTGAGATCAATGCTGCCATCTTTTTCATATCGCTCAAATCGGTTGCATTAGGAGAGGTCCAGGAAGAGCCGAGGGTTGGACCTCGCCCTTCCTAAACCCTCGACCAAGTGGGCCGACTGTAGTGATACATGGGTACTTCAGGTTGTGATGCAGGCCGGTCCTTTGTACTTGGTACACCGCCTAGGGCATCTGGGTTGGGCTGGGCTCGACTTGCCGAGCCCACATTCTACAGCGCACGCATGCATGCTGGCACATCCTGCAAAGCCCACCCTGTCGCCGGAGGCGGCCCACATCCTGCTTTCAGGGCATCCTGCTTTCAGGGCGATGCACTGTCTTGAACATTTGGTCATGAAGCATCACAGTTCCCACCTTTTACGTCACACTTGAACGCTCCAGCTGTCTCTCGATGCACACACCATGGCTAAGCTTGGGGACAAGAGTTTCCGAGGCTTTCTTTGTCTTTTCTGTCTATACTCACTATCTTTCAATTACGTGCTGAGCACTGCTTTACCTGCCAACAGCGGAGAGATCACTACATCGGCAAACGCCAACTTGTCTGCACCCACCTGTAGGTTTTTTTTTTTTTTGGTTTTCCCTCGACGCATACTTCTTACAACTGAGTTGGAGAACTTGAACCCGTTCTGATTACTTCGCACACCACCAACATAGCCGGCCCCACCGCCGCAAGTAACCCTGAAGCCAATCCTCCGAAGGAAGAAAAGGATGGTCAGTTCCAACATGAACCGCGTGCTTCTCCCGTCCTCACCCGCTTCAGACTCACTGACCGAGAATGGCTACCTTATTAGGCCTAGAGACGTCTGATTTGATCAGTCTCATCTTGGGCATCGTGACACTGGGAACTACGTTTCTGTTCTCGACGGCGCCAGCACTGGAGTCATACAAGAACAGCAAGGAAATGAAGGACCTGCAGAAACTGCAAGCTAAGGCGAAAGAGTATGCAGGGCAAAATTCCCAGCAGGGAAATGTACAAGGTGCTGCGACGGTGGATAATCCGTCAGGAAAGGCGGATGGGTTGTGAGAACAGCCCGAGGAGAAATTCTCAGGGTTACGCAGATACAGGAATGTATTGTCGGATCAAACAAAAAGACGGCTTTGGTGGGGAAACAACTTTGATTAAAGCCACCTAATCAATCAATCCCCCCTTCCATTTCTTTTTCGAATGTTCAACCCGTCGATATCCACCCCGTCGAGCAGTCGGACCTAAAAAACAAGCAAACCCACCCATACATTAGCTTCCTGTAATACACATGGATAATGCGGGGGCGAATACTGAAACTGAAGTCTGGCATAAAGAAGCCCAGGGAGAGAGAAGGGGGGGGGAGAAGAAGAAGCTCACATTCATCCCAACCACATCCCCAATCCAGTTCCCCAAAAAGTCAATGCAGACACTACTCCCACAGACGCCACAAAAGCGATGCTCTCTGTCTTGTTTCCCAAATTTGTACGTGCTCATGCCTTCCCATCCGGAAATCCAAGTGATTTTTTCTCTTTCAGGGTAGATTGTGAGATACCCGTTCCGAAAACAAATGGAGCAGTTACAAGATGAGACGGGAATGGGGACTTGACAGGCTGGATGACGCATGTGGGGAGGCAGAGGAGGAGGAGGCTGAGGCGTCAATGGCGGATGATGGTGAACCACACCGCGCTGCGGTGGCACGAGCCGGTCAAGGTTGTTTCTGGAAGGGCGGAGAGGGCAGCTTGAAGGGTTTTGGGGGAGGGAGGTGTTGTTGGGTTTTAATTGTTGTTGTCGTTGTTTAAATTGGAGTTGGAGCTAGAAGTAGAAGTAGACATTTTTGGGGGGAATTTTCTTGGAAAAGAACTAGAAGCAAAGGAGAGGTGAAAGTTTGATACAGGTCCAAAAGCATTCGGTTGAAGGGCACTGGAGGAGATTTTGATGGACTGGATGGATGGACGGACGGTAGCACAGATCAATGGTGGGCAAAGATATCCAATGTATCAACCTACACCCCACTATAAGGTAGGTAGGTAATATACATATATATACATGGCAGGCACGAGATTAGATCACCACCGGCCCCAACGGCTATACACACACACATACATACACACCAACAGCATTCCCCATTCTTTTTTTAAAGAAGGCGGATAAAAAAAGGAACCAACAGAGATGGAAATCAAATGAAATTAGCTTTTGCATGAGCATAGCACACAGTACACAGTACACAGTGCATACACGCAAACTTCGATACCTATGCAACGAATCGATCCCACTTTTTGGACAACTGGACAGCAAATGGAATCAAATCAAATCAAATCCTCTGGAGAAA
>Ga0247760_1002913_pt1 | contig 12047 bp, 10 predicted proteins | sample UWRJL171409R4_FD_179936 | JGI IMG/M metagenome (GOLD analysis project Ga0247760, IMG submission 179936) | Plant litter microbial communities from Arlington Agricultural Research Station in Wisconsin, United States - UWRJ-L171-409R-4 | ecosystem: Environmental > Terrestrial > Plant litter >...
GGTGGGCGATTTGGTGTTGGTGGGATGGACGGGACCGGAACCGGAGGGGGTGCCGCCTGTGTCGAGAGGGCCGGGGGGACTGCTCGCGTTGAAGAGGGAGACAGGGGAGGAGGTACTGAGGTATCCGTTGGACGGGCCGTTCTATGGCGGCACGGCAGTCGAAGAGGAGTATGTGTTTGCGGGGACGGGGTATAAAGGGGGGCAAGGGGAAGGGCACTTCTATGTGCTGAGAGTGAATCAATGAATGCCTTACGACAAGTGACACGCTGGGCTCTGTAAGGTAGCTACCTGCGGAGTTTTTCGTGCCTCACTTTAAAGGGCCTCTTCTCAGAATGGCGTAGATACCACAGATTGAAAATGTATACCATATTGCCGTTCCAGAGTTGATAATGGCACCAGGTTAGACCCCGCAATGGCACAGATTGGTCGCAGCTCTTTGTTGTCTGGCATATTGATTTAGACAACGTCAAGTCAAGCTTGGCGCGCTAAAAAGGGGTGGCCAACTTTCTCACCCTGCTTTGTTGTTTCTCCATTAGGACGGGACGGGCGGGCAATGCTACAAAGCACATGTGGTCGGATATTCTATTGCACTTCACGGCTGTTATTGTCGGCCCAGTCCCCCTTAGTAGTCAACATTATTGTGACGGAACAAACTCACGGTCTGGCAGAGATCATGTATTTAATATCCTCTGTCTGGGCGCCGCTAACAACTGAAGTGTTGTGCTCCATTTTCGTGAGTCCCTGGCTATTTGTGATGTGAATTTGTTCACACAGGGCCTAAACCTTTCCGGAACACTAAAGAGCTTATAATTGAAACGCCATATATTGTGAGACTGCTTATACATCTTCGCTGTTGAGCGAAAATAGAACTATTGCAATTGATCCAGCTACCTGAGCCCCTCGTCGAGAAACGAAAAGTCGTTTATAGATGTCCATGTACCGACATCCACAAAGTCCATGCCCCCTCCAACGTCAAAATTGATGGGTAACAGCTCTGAATCCCCATCCCAGACCTGCCCAGTGAGATGCGACGCCTGTTCCAACATGTTCGTCTCCACCATGTTCGCACCCGTAACCCTCTGCACGTGTCAATGATAAGAACGCCTCAGCATCCTTATATGATGCAGCAAACGCCCCAGCTCGGAATGGTCATCCATTTGGTCCCCCAAGCTCCCATACGCCCCTTCCAACTTCTTAGACATTGCGTCAACGCTGGTTAGATACCTTACTTCGTCAATGACGCGCTGTGATTCCGATATCTTCCACGCGGCGTCGTGTGCTCCGTCCATGATCTCACGAAGCAGCCTCCCTAGGACCCGTCCAAGCCAGGTAAGGGACCCACAGAGCCACAAGTTGAATAGGAGAGGCATGCAGTACATCTCATCGATCGGCATTTGGAGCAGGTGCTGAAGGGATTCTTGGTTTTTCGTGATCTTCTGCCACAGGAACTGCGTTATTTCTCCTGTCTGTTTCTGTGGTGGCACAAAAGCAGCCTGCGACACCCAACTTTCGAGGTGAAGGACTTCGAGTTCAATGTAGTTTGCTTCTCATTCAGTGTCAGCAATGAAGATTTCAGGCGCAAATGCATGCAGGCATACCGATTTCTGGACCGATATTAGCATCCTTGATCTTATCCTTTATGTTCTCGAGCTCGACAAGCAAGGGAAACGTTGCGTGCAGTGGTACCTCAGCCTGCTCCAAGCCGGTACCCTCCTCCCTCGGAAGACTGTTGGGGAACGCCTCGATGAACCGAAAGGCAAAGGCTTGCAACAGGATCATGGGCTGGATAGCTGTGTCTGTGGTATGCTCGGGCCCCACGGCAAATCCCAAGCTCCAATCGTCAAGGGCCTTGGTGTGTCTCATTCCTACCGGCTTCTGCAAGATGCGTGACGCACTATATAACGTGAGTACAGTACCTGTGTACATGCCTGGATGGTTATGGGAGAAATATCGTGTACGTACGTAACGGACAGCCAGAAAACCCCCAGAACAGCCCGCTTGCCATTGTCATCACTGACGGTCACTTTGCCGAGATGGCCCTCTGGCAAGCCTAAATCGTACGCCACTGTGACACAGAGCTGCGAGAGCATGAACAGCTGGCCGTGGCCTTGGTGAGCAAAGTATTGATACCAAGCGGAATGGACGAGCAGACCGCGCAAGAGATCCATAGACCGCTCCGCGTTGAAAAGCAGCCGTAGACTCAGCTGTCGACGGACCTCTTCGCCCAGTTTCCTCTGGAGAGGCGGATTGGTGTACAGAGGGATAGCGACGATGCAGAGGAATAAGAACGGTGAGTTTTTTCGCAAGTGGACGGCCGTCTCGCTTGGCCCTAACGTGACGAATGGGAAGCGGGGGATGAAGTTCTGTTTGAACACGGCAACCAGGTGCTCTGCTTCGTCCATTGTTATCCAGCCACGGTCGATAATGTCGGCCTGCCCATAGTGGAGAGGATATCGAAGAATCGGTTCAGAATCCGCAATGTTCGCATCGCTTCCTGGTGTGATGGAGGCACCCGACTGCGGTGTTGAGCTTGACTCGTTATTTTGCTGCTTCAGGGCAGCGATTTCGGCGGAAAGAGCATCGAGTTTGTTTTCCAAGGCCTTGACATCATGACTGACTTTCCCAGTCGGGGAAACCAGCCGAGTACTTTGCGGGCGTCGTCTCTCGGGGAGGTGGAGGAAGACGCAGTGCTTCCCCAAGCGGTGGCATCGCTCGCAGATAGAATGCGAGGCGGAATGGGGTGCACACTTCGCCTTGGCCGTGGTGCAGGCAACGCAAGCGCGTCGTTTAAGCGGGGAGATGGCGGGATGTTGGTCCATCAGGCCAATGTTTGGAGTTGGAAATGGAAACGGGAAACGGACCGGCCGACGGGTGGTCCGTCGGCCGTTGGGGCGGGGCGGGTGGCTCTAAAGAGTGCTTTGGGTGCTGACAAATGGAGGATTGGCAGTGGGGCTTCGTCATCCTCTTGTCTCTCGGCCAGTCAGCTGCGCGGAAGCTCCGGTAATAGTTCGGGGAGCTGACTTGAACTAACTCAGAGTGCGTACAGGCCGTACATGCGCATGCATAAAAGGAAAGCTTTTGGTTGAGAATGGGAGGAACTGTCCTCTACCTTATTTCACTCTTCATCAGTTCCAGGACTCTCTATCTTCCACAGGAGCTCACATCACAATTTGAATCTACATTTTCAACCTGCAACTATGTCTTCCTACGTCGTCACTGGTACCTCACGGGGCTTAGGGCTGGAGTTCGTGAAACAACTCTCCCAAAACCCACACAACACCGTCTTCGCCATCGCCCGCAACCCCGACGCTGCAACCAAGCTGCAAAAACTCGCCGCGCAACGCACCAACCTCCACGTCATTAAGGCCGATATCACCGACCCCCAGTCCCTCGTCACCGCAGCCACCGACGTCTCCAAAGTCACCAACGGCACCCTCGACGTTCTCATTAACAACGCCGTCTCCATCAACCAGGCCGTGGGCGCTCTGCCGCCCTCCCAGATCCCGCTCGACATCGAGGCCACCCGCGAGTTCTTCAAGACCGCCTACGAGTCCTCCCTGTACGGCGCCATCTGGACAACCAACGCCTTTCTCCCGCTGATCGAGCGCGGCAATGCCAAGAAGATTATCCACATCTCCACCGGCATGGCCAACCAGCAGTTGATCAAGAAGACGGGCATCCCGAACTTTGTGGACTATTCTGTTGCCAAGGGTGCGTTGAACATCATCGTCGCTAAGTATGCCGCCGAGCTGGAGCCAAAGGGAATCAAGGTTGCGGCGCTTTCCCCGGGATGGGTTGATACCTGGGAGGGGCTGAAGCCGGTGGAGTATGACGGTATTGTGCAATACCTGCTTCAGAGCTTCCAGAAGATGTGGCCGGATCTGAAGGGGATGATTAGACCAGAGGAGAGCGTCAAAATGGTGCTGGAGGTCATTGAGAATCTGACGAGCGAGCAGTCTGGGCTGATGATCAGTCATCATGGAGATGAGAACTGGATTTAGAGTGGACGTTGGGGAGTTGGCCGCCTACCTATTCTCGAACCGCTATATGCAATATGCCGCTAGATAACGCTAGGATAGACGTAAATGCCAAAAAGAGTGTGAATTTTGTTACTGTAGCTGGTGTAAAAGGGGTTGTGATGAGAAGTTTAAGGCAACTCTTAACTTGTGGCGTAAGTCTTGTACCTGCCATATTGGGAAAACTGTGGAACGTTTTACTGAGGAACGAGGGGCTCAGGAGCAGCGGAAGTTCAGTTGCAAAGTGACTTGATTTGGTAGAAAAGGGGAGTGCGAAGCACTCCCCAGTTATATACAAATGGAAGCTCACTGTGTGTGGGGAGAGCACATGATCCAAGGCCCCTGCGCTCCAGCTAAGCCTAGCTCGGCAGGGCGCGAGCGCACCTGAGCGTCTGTGAGGTGGCTGTAGTTCGACAAAAGCCCTCAGTGTTACTTTCTGTAAAAAAAAAAACTCCATGCACTAGCAGTTAGCTTTCTGCGTGAAAATGGGCAGCAGAAGGCAGACTACTTTCAGTGGCCAGCAAAATGGAGGCTTCTGGTTAGCTGAAAGTGGAAGGGTTAGGGTTGGCTGCGTTCAGCAAAGGGACAACCGATTGAAGCCATCGCAACTGCGTGGTTGCGAATAGCTTTAATCGGGCGCGATGAGAAATTGAAGTGAAGGCCTGAAAAGAATAAAACGGACATAGAAAGCACGATCACTTGACCCCTTGGTCACTGGCCCTCTTTAATTTGTTCGAAGCGACCCTATTCTTGCCATTGATGTAGACCACGTGCGATCGGTTGAAGGAACTGACCACCCCCTTAGCCGTGGCTAACCAGGGGGCTCCATTCGGCTATCCACTGAAGGCAAGCAGCCGTTTACCTTCTGGAGCCCAGTTGGCCTTCTGCCAGTGAGAAGGCTAACTGGCTTTGAGAAGGTTCGGTAGGTAGACTTCCTCCCCTGAGTATCTCCCCACTATGGTAGTGTGATGAATGGGGCTTGGCTTCCGCTTAGGCTGAAGGAAAGCCCAAATTCGGATCTAGAAATTGTCTCCAGACCCAGTCCGCAAATGTGAGGTCCAGGGTTCCCTCCTGCTCCACGCCTCTTCTTGTCTCCCGGTTTTCCTCTAGTCGTTTTTTGTAGTCATCATTCACGCTTCTGACGTGGCCGCTCGCACTCCTACAGGGGTCTACCCCTGTGGATCTTCTGTTTACGGTATGTGCGTCATCTGCCTTAGTGGTGTCTGCTGTTTCATGTGTCGGTGTCGCTGTGCAGTCAGAGCAACGCCCGAAAGCATGTACCTCGGGTTCAACATACCTTAGATAGGACCTACGAGGCCATTAGGGGTGAAGCAGCAATCTGCTCACCTTTTTCTCGCCTTAATGAACTAGTTGCATTGGAGGCCCTAATTCACGAAGAGTTGGAATGTGATCTTGCAGTACTAATGGACCTCCAGAGAGCTCAAAAGCTGCATAACCACCCGTAAGGTAGCACTTGATCGAGGGGAGAAGCCAGTTTTCATGCTCACAATTGACGCGCGTCTTATCACTAGCACGCAAACGGGGCACTAGCCAGCGGTGGCCAAGGGCCTTCCGCTGATAAGCCCCAGTGCCCGCTCCTTCATGCTGCACCGTCAGATAGGATGCCCTATTGCACTTGCCGGACCATTTCCCTGGGTATGCTTCCGTATACGTTTTCAGGCAGCACCTCAACTGTCGTCCACACGAGAGTGATTTGAGCCCCCCACGTATTTCTCCGATTCGAGACACGAGTTAAGAAGGCAATCCACTCTCAAGCGAGCTGTATCCCCCTCCAAGGAAAATGTGGTGGGGAGGCGACATGATCCAACTTCTAATCTATAGGCTCTTATCCCAGTGAGACGCTAGTCAGTGATTGGGTCGATCCCGATGCAGTGCTTGACCCTTTTGGGTAGCTCCGTGACTCCAACGCCGTTAACGGTGGCAGCAATTTTGCCATCTGCCAGAAATACATGTATGCCGAATTTGGCCGCGTCATCAACTAGCACGTTCGCCTTTCCCGCAACGCAACCGAGACCCCAACTCCTCACCACGCTACGCAGCATACCTAGGTACATTTCACGCCCCGCTTAACGATCATCGCCGCGCCCCTGCGTATTTTTCCGTATAAATGTATCTCGAGGCAGAGACTCGGGGAAAGCCAGACGGAAATCGCGCTGCATTTCGACAGGTTGAGCACAGGGGGGATCATTATTCAGCCGTAAACAGAAAATGCTCAGTTGAAGACTATGCTGCTAGGTTCACGCCTTTGCCAGGCTAGATCCATTTCCAGATGACTTCCTGTCCCGGCCTGTCAGACTACCTCCGGTTCAGGTTCCTCCCAAAATCCCTCCATCTAGGAGTTTTGTTGACCGACGGGAGACGGCTGTGACGACAGTAACGACGCCACTCTGAGATGACTCCTACCATTCAGTCATAATCATAACACAAGAGTTCTCCTTGGATATTCATAACTTCAGCGACCGTTCTGTTAGGGACAATATTGTACATCTGGATAAGATGCGTTAGGGTTGTCTCGTTGCCCGGATCACCTATGACCATCGGTTTCCTGTATACAGAAAAAATATCAGCTCAAGAATACGACCCCTCGCGGAGAGCATAAGCTTACGGGACATCAGCAGGTCGGATGTTGTCCTTTGGGTCTCCAAAGGTTGGTGGCATGAGACCGGGAGCGAATGGAGATCCTGGTGGTGGCTCAAAACCTGGAATCCCGACAGGTCCTTGGGCTGTGTTATGGCCGCCAATTTCTGCCAAGCGGAATGCTGGGTCTTTAGCTTGCCATTTGGCCCACATCCTATCAAGCCAAGTATGGTGCAAATAGAAAAGTGGATCACCAGGACTCGAAACAGGATTCGACATCTGGGAGTTTCAAAATTAGGCCTTGGTTCATCCGCATTGTGAATCGGTCGGCATTCTAAACTTACCTCAGCGCCAACGCCTCCATGGCCCGCTCCATGCGGTCTTGTCTCCACACAGTTCCAGAAGTCAAGGTAGGTGTCCTTCTTGAGACAACTGTCGACTATCTCCTTTGAGGCATTCTGGCTCAAAAAGTCGTTGAGCCGGCGTTCGATACAGTGGTCTGCCAATTTGTATCCTGGGCCAAGCGGGTTCGTGTAGTTTGCGAATGGCCCACTTTGGATACATAAGGAATCCCCCATGCCGTCTCCGCCGAAACCGAAATCCGCTGTGAAAATGATAGACTTGGTGAAAGAGCCGGCATCAAGTGACTCCTCCCAGTATCTACCAGGCGCTAGTCATTAGTCGTGGGTCGGCGACAAACGAGCTTCCTTAGCAGACCAGAATAGAACTTACGGCTGAGCGCCAGTATAGCCACACTCGTTTCGGAGGGCCTGCTCGTGAGCCCATACATAGAGGCGATGAAAGGGAAAGAACTGGCCCTGTACATCGTCACCCAGCCACTTTTGTCAGATGGGTGTAGACGATAGAACGGAACTTGAAATGTGCAACCTTTCGGAAATCACTTAACGTACGACAAAATGCGCGATCTCGGATTGGTAAACATGAACGGACTGGAACTCGTCGAATCTGGTCCTGGCGCCGCGTAATCCGAGCTTCGCAGGCGTCTCCATCAAGCACAGTTCGGCATCGAGGTACGCCTTCTTTTGGTCGTTACTGAGTGTATGCCTATGGTGTGGAAGAATAAGTTAGTTTGCGAGCTGGTGAAGCAAAAGTTGCAGATGCGTATTAGAACACGGTGTTGTCATACCACGCCCTCCGCATCAGCGGATTAACACAGCCATTTTGGTTGTGTCGTTTCTCCACCGCTGGCGCAGCCAGCGCAGCACTCGCAATGAGAATAGCGACAAGAACTCGACCCAACATGTTTGCCGGAACGGAGGTTCGATGGTATGTGCAGCTTAGCTTGACAATCTTCCCCTTGCCTTTGATGTAGTTGTCACGCATTTATAAAGAGGTATACGTAGCATCTAACAGTGATGCACTGGTTTTTAGGGACGCGTAATGTCAATATATCACACTCTGTCGGACCATAGTTACGTTGCCTTGCGCCGGAGCCGCGTCGACATTGAGGCGGGTAAAAGGCATGGCAAGTTTCAGTCCTTACGGCAAATAATTCGGCATGCCGCGGTACAAAACTTCTACCCCGGCTGAGGTGTGTGCCCCAAAATTAGCACTACCTAGCACTTACCTCGGTTGGGCCTAGTCGTTGCTCACTGGACATTGCGTCTGGGGCTTGCAGCTGCCCAAGCCTGTCTCCAAGGTGCTCCCCCGAGAGACAGTACTCGTCAGACTTTCTAGATCGATTTAAGCCAACAAAAAAAAGTAACCAGCCACAATAGTAGCGATAAACCAGCTCTATACCTACTCACCACTTAATTTTGGCAAGCGAAGCATCCACCTGTTCACGATTCTTGAATCTTCCCCCGAAAACCCAAATGCACGGTATCAAATGTAAAAAGGACCTCTATAAGATAATACAGGCCGGGAACCTAGCCATCGGCCATTGTTGTGCCGTCCCTGTCCTAGTTGTTGCGCATCTAAGTCGTGCATAAGTTTAGTCTCGCAAGGGGTGTGTTTTTCTACACTGCAATGTCTTTCTCAGTCTCTAATCGAGTAAGTGGTTGGCTCCCAGCCTAACAGCTAGCCGGTTCGTGAAATGAGTTTACCTGTTATATGAGACGACAATATCAAATCCGAGCGTGAGAAACCGTCTAAGGTCTGCGGTATCACCAAGCCAGACACCCTCAACGTGATGAATTTGTCAAACAATTGTGACCTCGAACTCCTCGGCTCCTTCGAAAGAATCAGCAGAAAAGTGACTGTTGATGCCTACTCGCTCATATGCACCTATATTGGCCGATGATTGGGTGAGAACCAGGGCACATGCCCAGAGGCAATGCTTGTTGGAACCAAAGAACCCGGGGATGGCATCTGGCCGACGAACTCCTAGTAACAGGCAGATGATATCTAACGACAATTTCGGAAGGCCTGAAGCTGGATCAATGCCGGGATGCATGAGTGTGGTGTCGACGATGTCAGTGTCGGTATCAATCTCGGAACTGTCCCTGAGGTGCAGTTCCGAGTTCCCTAATGAGTACGCCATGGTGTCTCCGTCATTAGTCGCGACGGATCTAATCGGCAAGGATGTCGGGTGCATGGTGAGAACTCCCGGAACAGCCACGGCGGGCCTCTTCGGCAAGCACGCAGTATGCCTTGTGAGAACTCCCGGAATAATCTTTCCTCGTAGAACCAATTCGGTGTTAGAGATTCGCACAACCTTGCAGTGAGCCAGCGGGCCTCTCAGATGATCTTCATTATCCCTGCCATCTGAGTCCTTCAACCTCCACCCTATTTCGCCGTTAATGGAAGCCCATGACCATGACGGCGCTCTGTAGGTCTTCGGCCTTGTGTGAGTCGGCACCCATTTGCTGTCTGGGCAGTACCTTTTTGAGTACCAAGTCAACCCCACAAGAAGATTCCCCTCGAAAATGCCGGCGTGGTAGGGGCCCAGGCCTGAAGCTTTCAAAGCCTCAGCAACGCCTAAGATGGCGTACAGCTTGTCCGACTCCTGGGTGAGCTTCCGCTGGGAGTAATCCTTCACGATATCGGCCCAGAAATTGAAGAGAAGTTCTCGGTGTCGTCGTCGATCTCGTCTCGCTGCGGCAGGAACGCTGGCTCTAGATGGTTGGTGTTCCCGCCTGAAAGACGGGCCGACTTGATTAGCGTAGGCCGGGCTTCAGTCGCACGGCCGGTTCTGCAGTGCCAGACCAGTTCACTTTCCGTGTATTGTATGACACGTCGGGAGAGAACGTGCTCTTGCAGCGTCCACCCTCTCTTCTGTAGTGGGTGAGTGGACAGCTTGGCACGTCGGCCTCTGCGGGTATATATTTCCCCATCGCGAAGGATGTCCGCCTCCACTGGCTTCTGCCCGGACGTCAGAGGCCAGACACGGTAGTGTGTTGCCAGGGATTCTCTTGTTGCAAATATTCCTTGCTGGCAGTCTTTGGAGTTGGTAGCGGCGATGGTGATAAAGGCGCTTCCGTAGACGGCAGCCATTTTGGCTGCCTCAACTTTCCAGTCGGCCTCGTCGTCCTGGACTATTGTCAAGGCATCAATCCAAATGTAACGAAGACCGAGCCGGTGGGTGATGGCCATTGCATCTTGTAGCGTCTTCGGGATCTTGGACCAGGGGATGCCAGATTTGAACGGTTGGATTGAGGATCGGGTCAGCTTTAAAGGCAAGCTCTTGCCCCAAGAATAGCTGAGAGCCGCATACCGACCAAACGTTCCATTCGTCTCAACAAGAACGGGCTGTAGCCCATCGGGTGTGGGATTGACATCCACAACCCGCGTCGGCAGCGGAACTTCCTCTGGTAATTCGCAGTCCTTGTGACCAGCATCACACTCTGAAATCCACCTCCCAACCCTCGAGAAACATTCCGGGGCGTCTGAGCGTTTAGAGATAACTGGTACGGGCTTAAAATGAGCATATGGCTCCCGCATCTCCGAAGTTGTCAGAAACTCAATGGACATTTCCTCATGCTCGTCCGAGCAGCGAAGCTGGAGCGGTACATCGGGAGGCCGGGCAAGCACAATGTCGAGCTTGCAATACGGGCTCCAGAAACTTGCATTCTCAACGAAGAATACGGCGGTGGTGAAGAGCAGTGAGCATATCGGACAGCCCGATTGGGCGGCCTCGGAGGCCAACTGGGCGAAAGTTTGGAAATCGCCAAACCGGTCGGGCTCGTGCAACCGGTACGATGGTGTGTTATTGAGGTCGGGGTCGAGATTCGAGCACGACGGGCATGGTGTCTTTGCAAGCGAAGCGATCTCGCCGCCGCCAGCGGCGGTTGTTCGCTTTTTGGTACAACAGAGGCTCCACATTGTGGTGTATGGAAGGAAACATCGAGCGCGGGGCAGGAAACCCAGACTGCAGAGAAAGACAACTTGAATCATCAGTCTAACCGCATTGGGGTTCCGAAGCGAAACCATCAAAATTCAAATGCCCGCTTCTCTTCTGGGTGTCTAGGTTAATTTTTGGTAGTAGGATTAGCGCGGGCCCGCAAATTTAGCTGTGAGCACAGGCTATTCCTTAACAATTAGTTCCAGGTACTCTAATTTGCGTGCAGGCCTGTGAAAATAAATTGCTGGTATGCAGCCATCACAAGCACCCGGCAAGCGTGTTTTTGAGTACAGGGAATGGCTGATCAGCGCGTGTCTGATCGGCTTACTTCTGCCTCAGCGCTTCCACGTCTACCTTACCACAACTTCCATCACAGCCGAGGAGCTCACCATCACTAGCTCGGCCACAACCACAAAACTTACCATCACGACTGAAGCCTCGACGAGCACCGCGATCTCCACCGAGCTCCATTCTGAGTTGTTGTGTTTTGATATCAAACATCCCGGCTGAAACTCGAGGACTACGTAGTTTTCACGAGAAAAGTTGTTTACAGTGTTTTTCAACCTCTCTCCATTCATCAGGATTCTAGGCTACTCGGCTGCTGGGTCTGTAGGACTACATTCATAAGACACACCCGATTTTAGACGGCCCGGGGAATGTTTAGGTAGATGTCGCAACGAACATTTACATAGTGACGGTTGTTAAGGTGAAGAGGAAGATGAACTCATGATGCAGCTGTAGTAGATTTCGATGTATTTTTTCTACCGCCACGTCTTAGCACTGCAAGAAAGTTAGGAGGGAGAGCAAGAGGACTCCGAGAAGAAGCAGAAGGAGGGGGGTTGGGGGGTCATAGTCGATTAGTGTCAAACCTCTTGATGCTCAGAAGTCACAATTGACTCGCAAAGCTGACGAGGACAGGTCACAATGACGAAACCAGGCTCTGAGTCTGGCAGGTCGTGATTTGTTGTTCGGGCTCCCTCAGGTCGGTTTCTGGCAGGAATAGGCGCCACTACATATCTCAGAGGACCGCCCGCAAGCCACTGCGCACAAATGCGCGAGCCGAAGACAGAACAAGGGAAGCCAACGTCGCGCCATCATGTCCCCCCCCCCCCCCCACAACACACTTACTA
>Ga0247760_1002914_pt1 | contig 12045 bp, 11 predicted proteins | sample UWRJL171409R4_FD_179936 | JGI IMG/M metagenome (GOLD analysis project Ga0247760, IMG submission 179936) | Plant litter microbial communities from Arlington Agricultural Research Station in Wisconsin, United States - UWRJ-L171-409R-4 | ecosystem: Environmental > Terrestrial > Plant litter >...
GGTGGCTCTTTTTACGTCGGGATCGCCATCTCGCAGGAGTGGCTAGCCGAGAACATCAGACGGGCGCAGGAGTACATGCTCAACAGCACTTATCTCGGTATCCCGGCTTTCGTCCAGACCGAGGGCATCCACGGTTTGCTGGCTGGTAATTAGGGAACTCACGGTATCGCGAAAGGCTGCTAACCACGACCCAGTTAATGCCACCATCTTCAACTCGCCCATTGCTCATGCCTGCTCGTGGAATCCAGCCTTGGTCCAAGAGATGGCTCGTGCCATAGCCAGAGAGTCGCGTGCGCTCGGGGTCAACCAGCTCTTTGCTCCCCTCGCTGACCTTGCGCGAGAGCTCCGATGGGGCCGCGTCGAGGAAACCTACGGAGAGGATGGATTTCTCGCCGGCGAGTTTGCCCACGCGTACGTCAAGGGACTCCAATCCGAGGGAGTCAGTTCCATGGTCAAGCATTTTGCAGGCTTTGGCAATCCAGAGCAAGGCTTAAACACAGGACCCGTGCATGGAGGCGAGCGGGAACTGCGCACCACGCTTCTGCCCTCGTACAAGCGGGCCATCATCGACGGGGGTGCCTTTTCCATCATGACAGCGTATCACAGCTACGACGGGTATCCGGCCGTGGCCAACGCCCACCTGCTAAACGACATACTCCGCGACGAGTGGAACTACCAGTACTTTACCATGACGGACGCAGGTGCGAGCGACCGTCTCTGCAAGGACTTTAGGATGTGCCGTTCGAATCCCATTGACAAGGAAGCCATCGTCAAGTACATTCTCCCATCGGGAGGTGATGTCGAGATGGGCGGTGGGTCTTACTCGTTCTCAGAGATTCCCGCCCTCGTAGAACGTGGTGTTATCTCGCCGTCGGTTGTTGACATGGCTGTCTCCCGAGTTCTCAGAGCCAAGTTCGCTCTTGGCCTTTTCGACCAACCCCTATTATTGACCCTCAACCGTAGTGCTATCCACACAGCCTCACACGTCTCCCTCGCCCAACGCCTCGACGAGGAGTCTATCGTCCTGCTTGCCAACCACAATTCCAGTCTCCCGCTCTCCAAAACAGCCAAAATCGCCTTGATCGGGCCTTTTGCACACGGTCTTATGAACTACGGCGATTACGTCGTCTACAACTCATCCCGGCGAGGCATCACCCCGTTCGATGGACTTCGCAGAGCAGCAACAACTCACGGCGCCATTATTACCTACAGCCGTGGCTGTTCCCCTTGGTCCAACTCTCAGTCCGAGTTTGCCGAGGCCGTGGCGACGGCTAAGCAAGCCGACGTAGCCGTAGTCGTCGTCGGGACCTGGTCACGCGACCAAAACGAGCTCTGGGCCGGCCTGAACGCCACGACGGGCGAGCACGTCGACGTTGACAGTCTCGACCTGGTTGGGGCGCAGGAGGCGCTCGTGCGGGCCATCGTGGCGACCGGAAAGCCGACCGTGGTGGTCCTCTCGTCCGGCAAGCCCGTGACGGCGCCGTGGATATACGGCCACGCAAGTGCCGTTGTTCAGCAGTTCTACCCGTCCGAGATGGGCGGAGCAGCACTGGCCAGTGTCTTGTTCGGCGACGTAAACCCTAGTGGACGGCTCGCTGTGAGCTTCCCGCGGACCGTGGGGTCGTTGCCGGTATACTACGACCACTGGAACTCAGGTCGGAAGGAGAAACCGGATGTCGGGCGTATCTCGGAGGATGACGGTACATTCTTTTTCGGTCACGAGTATGTCCTGGGCGATCCGAGGCCAATGTTTGAGTTTGGCTACGGGCTGAGCTACTCCACCTTTGTGTACGGCCAAGTCGAGGTTGATAAACCGAAAGCGACGGTGAACGACACCGTCGCGGTCAGCGTGGTCGTAAAGAACACGTCCAACAGGGACGGGCAGGAGGTGGTGCAGCTCTATGTCCGGGATCTGATAGCCAGCGTCGTGGTTCCGAATATTCAGCTCAAGGGGTTCGAAAAGGTCTCGCTGAGGGCGGGAGAGAGTAAGAAGGTACAGATAAAGGTCAAGATGCAGGATCTGGGCGTGTGGGATGTGAGGATGCGCTATGTGGTGGAGCCGGGCGAGTTTTTGTTTTTGGTTGGCTCGTCTAGCGCCAACTTTAAGGGGAATGTGACGGTCATGTTGGCTTAAACAAGAGCATACCTAGCTTAATCAAGCTCGGGATTCTTGAAAGCTCATCACGACATAGAGTAATTAACCGTCCAGGAGAATTAAACATGTCCTGTCTCTTTGACCTGGGTCATGGAGATCGTCATGTCTTTATTCCTCCCGCATCAGCCCTAATAATCATATTCGGGTCCAGGGCCAATACATCATACCAGGATCAAACTTTGTTATCAACAATAATAAACCCCAACAGCAATATACACCAGCCTGTTAAACAGACTCTTTATTATGCCCATACAAGTGCGACAGCAGCGTAGTGGCGACCCGAAATCGTGCCCGACCCCGATAACTTTTCCTTCAGGACCAACCACGCTCGCCACCAGCTCGGCCATCTGTGGCGTCGCTGGCTTTGATATGGTACGGCTCGAGCACCTCGGGCCGGTCCGAGTCGCTATAACCTAAGACGTCCGAAAAAGGAAATTTCGTATGCCCAGATTCGTCGCACAAAACACCAAAACCAAAAGGTAAAAAAAGTCCTAAAGATTGTAATTGCAGAGTAGTCCTCCAGGCTGAAAAGAAAAATGACACAACAGCCCATTCATTCACAACAGAATGCCGACGCCACACCAATTTACAGAACAGAGCTAAACAAGAATAAATATAGATCCGCACTAGCAAGGTAGTATCGGAATTCCGAATATGAAATGCCCAACATGGATGCGCACTGTCCCTATATTAGGGGTTGAAATTACCCATAGGTAATTGCAAAGTATAAAAAGAAAAAAAGAAAAGGAAATAAGTTATAATAAACGCTATAATAATCGCCATGGTTATTATTACTAGGTAAGCTGAAGAGAAAATGCTTTTTTAAAAAAGAATAAAAAATAAAAAGGGTTGTGATAATCGCTGTGATAACCACTATTAAGCGGGTTGGAAAAAGAGTGTCACGGCACCAGAGGACGCGTCACTATTGCCCCGGCGCTGCGCAGACGCTGCGGCGGGGTTTCGCCGGCGTGTCGCCTGGCCACATTACAGGACACAATGCGTAAACACCACAAAAAGTGGAACGTTGTGCAGTCAGGGCACTGCACCGTAGTCCTTTTACATCCAGCTGCAGCCACAGGCAGGCAGCATTACCGTACCGTGATAGTGACGGCACTGGAAGCCCATGAGCCGTTGTGGATGGATGAGTCAGCAGGATTGATCACGTGACCCTGTTCGTGCCCCGCACCGCTAGATTAGATCTTTGGCATTACTGCTTCGCAGCCCACCTTCTTTCTTCCTCATCTTGTAATTTTATGAAAAAAAGGGAGAAAAAGAGAAAAAAGAAAAGCAAAGAGAAAGAAAGAAAGAGAGGAAGAAAATTGCTAAGTTTATATATTATATCGTTAGGTGGTTGGTGGTTAGTGGTTAGTGGTTAGTGGTTGGTGGTTAGTGGTTCGGTGGTTAGGTAGTTGGTGGTTGGGTAGTTGGGTGGCTGGTAGTTGGGTGGTTAGGTATTACGAAATTTTTTTTCCCTTTCTACTAGATTATCACAGCGGTGCTATTTCCCATGGGTACCCACTTTTACCCATCCCGCCCATGGGTACCCCCAAAAAAATTTAGGTACCCATGGGTTCCCATGGGCGGGAAATTTAAGCCCCTACCCCATATGATGATGATGCCAGGCAGAAGAATTGTCTGCGAGCGATCACGAGCAAGGGGCTCGAGAGATGAAGGGTTCGACCCCGGATCAACCAGCCACTCTACCTAGGTACCTCCTAGTCCGCATACATGACCTAGGTTAGGTATTGTACCTAGGTAGGTATTCAAGATGCTTTGACACAGCCCGCGGTCCAATCCCGAATCCAGTATCCATCTCCGGTTATATTGACGCAACAAGTCTCTTATATAAAAGAGGGTTCCCATTGCTCAATCTACCAGAAATTTGGACAACAGTTTTCATACACACCTATCCAAGAATCACAACGCAACCAGCAAAGACACCTCTTACCAATCTACCTAGTCGCAAAATCGATAACAACAACATGCATCTCGCCACCTTCATCCTGTCGCTTTGCACCACCGCGACTATCGCCTTTGCGCAATGCCCGCCCGGCATGTGCAGGGACGGATATTGCGGATTTCCCAAGTTCGTTTGCATTGATGTTTGTCCCCCCCCCTCTCTCTCTCTCTCTCTCTCCTACCTGACCAAGGTCTGGGATGTATTGGAGTAACCAGAATGCCCCACTAACTATTATATACTTGTACTTGTAGCCAAAAGAAACCTGCATCGGCACTGCCTGCTGTCAGCCCTGCTAGCCGGCGGCTCCAACTCCTGCCAAAAACGTCAACTGTCTCGGGGACCCGTGGAGTCTGGGGCCTCCCCGGGATCCTTTTAATGGGAAGAAGTTGCCTAGATATCTACCTAGGTTGGATTAAGTGCCTACCTGCCTACCTATTAGGGTGCTTTGGACGCGGAATCTGGAGAACGTGGAAAAAAGGATGTTGGCGGCGGGGGGGGTGGTGTCTGAGCAGAGTAAAATGAAAAAACCAATATGTGGATACATGATTTACAGAGATGATTTACATGTCAATACACTCGGGTGAGTTTGTCAAAATGACATACGGCTTTCCCTGAATTGCTGCTGCTGGTTTACCGCCCAAAAAAAAACCTCTTGTTCAGTTCAACCCAGGTCCACGTCAAGTGACCCACTCAAACCCGAGGATAATATTTTATCGCCCCCACAACATGCTACTTTCTCTGACCCTCTCCCCTCTGCCATATTTCAGCAGCTGTAGCTTGAACGCGAGCTTGGAATGCCTCCTGGCGCAGTCGCTGTCTTGCCCGTTCTTGTTCTCGTTCTCTTTCTAATTCTTCTGCTTCCATGTCCATGTCCATATTCACCTCCAGATCCATATCCCAGAGCCGTGTCTCCTCAGGATTCATGTTCATGTCCATGTTGGGCATGGAGTGATAACCTGAATTGGGATCGTAGCTCATCTGGTGCTGTGTCGAACTGAACGCTGCTTCTGCTGCCATCGGGGCTGCCGTCGGGGCTACTGGGGCCACTGATGGGACTACTGCCGGAGCTAAACGTATGGGCAGCGGTCCATGGTGTTTCGATCCCTGATGAAATCTAGCTGTCTTTTTGCTATTGCTAGACGTGTGCTGAGAGGCCTTTGACGAAAATGTTCCTCGGCTCACGTGTTGATGTTGATGTTGTTCCGTGTCGTGGCCATGTGTGCGTGAGTGATGCCGATCGCCGTGGGAGCTGGAATGGTGGTGCCCACGGCTTTGGGAATCGGAATGATGATGCTGACCACTGTGAGATCTGGAATGATGCCGACCGCCGTGGGAATCGGAATATCCCGACGAATACATGTACCTTTGCCCTTGCTGTTGCTGGTCATATGCGTAATTGTGACGCCCTTTTGTGCACGTCTTGGACTTAGACTTGGACTTGGAATCCCTGTCCCTATCTCTGATGTCCATGGTAAGTGTTGGTGTGCAGGTTGTCTGAGTAAAGGCTTAGAGGCTTTAGGCTTGGTAGGATTCTAGGAGTTCTGGATTGCGGGCATGCTATATATACTCGAGAGGCAGCTGTCAGATGCCTGCTGTAGCCTCAGGCCTTCTTTTAGGAGACAGCCTTGACATCAAACTTGGAACGGAATGATCCAATTACTCATATCAGTGACGCTCCCATTTACCGGCCACCTCGCTGCGTCACAAACCTGCCTGTTTTCTGTGGTCCGGCTAGTACTTGCAGAAACTGGAAGAGAAACAGCATCAGGTTACGCGAACTTAACGCTGTCGTGTCGAGAGCTCAATGTCGTTTGCCGCGTGGTGCCAGCAGTGAATTCTAAATTTACACTACAGGTATCCAGGTCTCGTCATGACCAACACTGCTCAGCCGAATGAATGCCTTAAGCCACACACACACCAAGGCACTTGTATTTAAGATGCCTAGGCGAGCATAAAGCACGGAATATCCAATCTCCTGACTCAACCCTCCTTTCCGATCATAATCTAGACCTCATCGCGTTAAAAGTCACCACTGCACACAGATTTAATCCGTTCCTCTCAACACCGTCCCTTTAAGCATTCCCAATGTCCAGCATATATGCCAAAATGCTGATCCAGCTCAGCCCTCTCATACAGCCAAGTATACATAGGTAGGTATGTCAAAACCTGTATTCCCATGCCAGAGAGTGCCCCCACTTGACACATTCTTCACAGTCCCGCCAGCCTTGTCGTGCATTCTCGATTCCATACCAGGGATGGGCCAGGACTACTGCATGGTGCGGGACATGGTGGTGGACATGGTCATCGTCGTGGATCGGGTGAATGTAAGTCCCGTCGTTGAGATCGCCCGTCAACACCCTGCCCTCTATGAAATCATCTCCGTAGCCCCAATCCCCGTTGGAAAGGCGGCTGTGGTGATACGTGCAATAGTCAGCGCCGTCGAGATGGTGCGTGGCCGTGCCGTCGCAGTCGGGGAGGGCGCAGATCGTCCAGTCGCCGGGGAGATCGAGGTCTTCGAGGGGTAGGGAGGGAGACGACGATGTGGGTGTGGACGTGTTCGCCGACGTGGACGTGGATGTTGTCGGCGGGGTATTCGTTGGCGGCGTCGTAGACGGAAGACTCGCCGTCGCAGGGAATGGCCTCTTGGCTGCTGAACTCTCGGCCGATGACGTCTCGGCGAACTTTCTCTTCCGGCCGATGACTTGCCTCGGGACAGCCTGTCCCCTACGCGGCCCCTGTGGGTGACGGGCTGCAGTCGGTCCGGGTGACGGGGATAGTCCTCTTAAAGACGAAGGGTAGGGCGGCTGCGAGATCATTGGTTCGTCTTCGGAGCGTCGGAACGCATTCCCGTGGTCAAGTGCGCCGAAATTGTCACAGAGAACACCCCGATTCTTGCAGGACGTGCAGCTGTTTCCCCAAGGCAGGTTGGGTGGACAGTTTTTTGTGTCCCACGACAAATCGCATCCGAGACCATTCACCATGCAAGGATCGCATGTCATGGGATTTCCTTGGGGCTGGTTGTCTGCTATGGCCATGTTTTTGACTGGAGAATGCTTTTGGCCGAAGGTGCTTTTGACTGAGGGTGCTTTGGACTGAAGATGCTTTGCCTGGAGGATGTTTTTTGTTGGAGGATGCTTTTGGCTGAGGTTGTTTTTGCCTGGAGATTGCTTTGGACTGGAAGATTTTGGACTGAGGTTGCTTTCGACTAGAGGATGCTTTGGACTAGAGGATGCCTTGGACTGAGGTTGCTTTTGTAGGCCAGGCGGGGGCAGAGACAGATCGAGTGTTCTTTCCTTTTCCGCTCCTTCCCATTTCCCGGGCCTCGTCAGGGTTTTATCTGTCGACCACACATTGGGAAGTCGACTACGAGGCCCAAACTCTATAAAAGCCACTGCGGATCCGCTGACGCTCCGTTCTTTCCTTCTTGACAGACACCCGGACAAGGCAACAATGGGATAGCTGATATTATGTACATGTATATTCTACGCACCACGAGATACTAGTCCTCCTGAATCAAGACCCAGGATTCGCAGCCAGTGCAGCATACCTTGGTATCTTGTCGATTTAAAACCACAGATGGCCCTCCATGCGGTTCCAGAAGGTGGCGATGAATGCCGTATCACTTTGACTGAGAGCCTGAGACGGTATGAGGTAGTGTGGGTCAAGGAAGCCGCTATTGTCAAGGTCAGCGCCCAGTTTCAGCCATCGCTCCATTCTGGGAAACCGTTTGTGGAGCTTCCACGTGTCTTTGTTCAGTCATACCTGAATGCTTTGTCGAGGGATTCTGGAAAGCATTGTCAACATTTCATTGTATGCTACAGGTAGGTATATTTGAGCCTGGCCTTCGGCTGCACGTCAGGCACGTCCTGTCACTGCCGCTAGGTACCATCGCTGCTGCCCGTCCTGTCACTGCTGCCAGGTCCTGTGACAATGCCAGTGCTCTGAACAAGCCAACTCACCTGACCCAACCGGTATTAGATACCTGTATTAGCTCACTTTTTAGTGCCCGGAGTCTTCTCATTAGTCACCGTTAGGCCGGACCAGTCAGAAAACTTGCGCTTGTGGTTTTTTTTTTTTTTGGTAACAGTGATTGGCATTTTGGCTCGCTCCATGCGAGTGGCCCGAATTTCTCAATCACCCAGCAATCTAAATCACTCTAGCCTAGCAAACAGGTATTTAAACCACTATCCAGTCGACCTTCTGAGTCAGTAAAATGGCCGCACGTGACCACCCTGATCGTGACCACCGTACAAGAACTCAAGTCCCGGGCCGGATCAACCCTTCCAGTACCAAGACTAACTTAACTCGTGATTTTGCAAGCCGAGGCATACTGAGATGCCCGAGCCCGAGCCAACTCCAGGGGGGTGTCTCTCGACTTGATTGGCTCGTTCAGAGCTGTGGAAGCATTGTTGCCATTCTATTGTGCAAAGTATTGCTTCGAGGGGCGTTTGGGCCTAGCCTTTTGCTGCACGTCAGGTCTGTCCAGGTCCCGTCACTGCCGCAATGCTACCCTACGTCCCGGTTCGGCAGTCTTTGCCATAGTCTACGTCATTAGCGCCAGACTAGCCAATGTCAATGACTGGTAGGAAAACGAATGCGACCATCGGACTTTTGTTCAACGTCGTATCCACTCGTGGTGGTATTGATATGCTAGCGCGACAATAGTTCATGTGTGTTTTGGGTCAGCAATTTCCCGGCCGTTACTTCGTACAGCAGTATAAGAGTCATCCCCTCTTACCGTCATTAATACTACTTGGACTCGGGTCGTGTCGTTCTTTTTGCTTTTGTTAAATACACAGCCCATGAAGATGAAATTATCAACTCTTACCCTCCTAGCCGCCGCAGCCGCAGCCGCTGCCGCTCCACCTCCACACCCCGGACCCATCATACCGATCCACACTTTTGGGACCAACGTTTTTGTCGAGAACCTTGCTGTCCGTTCTAACGGCCGCCTGCTGGTGACGTCGATGAGCGTTCCGCATTTATACCAAATCGACCCGTCCTTACCATCTGCTGCCGCCGAGATAATCCACACTTTTGCAAATATTACCGGAATCACGGGGATTGTCGAAACTTTTGTCCGTGACAAATTCGCGCTCATCACGGGGACTTTTGACCTCGCTGCTACGAGGGCCATTCCCGGGACTTTGGCCCTCTGGACCGTCGATTTGAATCGCAACCCACCCGAGATCAGTCTTGTGGCGCATATCCCCGACTCGCCTATCTTAAATGGCCTCGCAGCGCATCCTACGAATCCGAATATTCTTCTCGGCGCCGATTCTGCACTCGGTGCGATTTGGCGTATAGATCTCACTACGGGGACACATGGGATTGCGATTTCATCTCCAGAATATTTTACACCGACGGGGACAGTCCCGGGCACGAATTTGGGTATCAACGGCATCCGTACCTCTCTTTCCCGCGGAGGGAACTTCGTCGAGGTATACTTTACGAATTCCGCAAGGGGGTTATTTGGAAAAGTCGCGATTGATCCTCTCGGAAACCAGCTTGGAGACGTAAAAATCCTTTCGCACGCGAGTGACGTGGGGGTGATTTACGATGATTTTGCATTGGATATAAATCGTGGAGGACAAGGAGAGGTGTGGATTGCCTCGCATCCTAGCCAGGCTGTCCGCGTTACCATCAGTTCTGGGTCTGGAAGTGGTCAACAGTTTGTGGTGAATGATACGGCATTGCTAAAAAACCCGACAAGTGCGGCGTTTGGAAGGGGAAGTAAGAAACAGGAGCGGACGCTGTATATCACGAACGGGGGGGAGTTTTCGGGAAATGACCTGATTAATGGGGGAGTGGTCGCGATTGAGGTGTAAACAATTCAACATATTCTCTTTTTTTATTATTTTACAAATCTCATAACTCATCAAGAGGGCCTGCCCTCAATCCTGATCATCATCATCCACTCAGGGGTATCATCTTTATAAGGGAAAGACAGAAATTCACATGACCACACATTTCCCGCTCTGCGTATTCCGTTTATCGTTCCGTTTCTTCCTCCATCTCTCCTCTTCAATCCGACTCCTTATTACCCTCGGGTCGCCTCGGCTTTCTGCCAAGATCCGCTCAATCCGCTCTTCGCAATCCTGCCAGATTTGATCCCTTGCCCTTCGCAATTCACGGCTTCGTTGGTCCTGCAACTCTCTCACGTTTACGCGTAATCGCTGGCGAGCTTCGGCTTCGGCCTCGAGCCTTTCTTCTAACCGCTCAATATCTTCTTCTAGTGCCGTGCGGTCTCCCGTGATCCGATCGATAAGCCGGCGATCACGCTGCGTTTGCCGTCGCATGTCTTCGAGGTCTCGGCGCAGATTGCCAATCTCGCGCTCATATCTATCACGGAGCTCCTGGATTCGCTGCTCAAACGCCACCCCGACCGTCGTCTGGTCGAGAGTCAACCCTGCGGCCATTTCCCGCTGTACCTGCAAGTGTATCCCGCCGCCAGCGGGGGTTCGATCCAGCAGGTAGTGAACAATCGTCCTCGCCGATTCCGCTTCGTTGTCATGGCGGAAGATACGCGCGCCCCTGCGCACGAGGTCTTTCCAGAAGAGGGCGTTGGCGGCAAGTTCTTGATGTCTTGCCTCTTGGACCTCGCGATCGCGGACGTGGACAGCGCGACTCCAATGGGTAGTGGCGAGGGCGACGGAATTCATCGACTCGTCGCCGCAGAGCTGGCGAAAGTGATGCATGTTCGCCCGCGCTGACCCGCCCACCCGCGTCATGTGTACGCCGTGGAGATATACCAGTCCGGTGAGCCGGATGTTGCGCTCATACGCACTGGTAAGCCAGTTTACAATGTCGCGGAGAACCTCGGTATCGGTTCGGTTCGTGTCGTCAAAGCCGGGCGTGTCTACGAATATGACTCTGCGGCCCCGGATCGGTTGCGGAGAAAGGTGTGCTTCGACTTGGGTGGTTGCTGGGAATTTATCAGCATTTTTCACAAGATGTCTAATCAACCACCAAGATGCACGAGCTACCTAGGTAAAAGAAGGAGAGAGAGTAATTACCAGATTCAAGACTATGGCCCGCCTCCGCCGTGTTGCAAAAATGCGAGACAAACGTCGTCTTGCCCGAGCCGGTCATGCCCATGACGGCGATGATGGCGTCGCCGTTTTGAAAATCGTGGAATCTGTTTTGTCAAAATTGTAAGTATCAGTTGCAGTTCAGTTTATTTTTTATTTTTATGAAAAAAAATAAAAAATTTCATCAGCTCATGTCGTGATAACCTCAGCTTCCGAGTCGCCTGCGCATCGCGCTAGGCCGACTGAAAGTACTGCATGTACAAAATGAAGTTTTACCCACCCCGATATTGACGGCGGCTCGACCGGTTCCAAACCCGGCTGGGATTCCGCAGCGACCGGTCGCGAGGGAGGAGGGGCATTCGATGAGAAATCCGACGGAGCTGGGCCGGCATCGTAAGGAGGTGGAGGCGTAACTGCCGGGTACGGTTCTCGTTCTCGTTCTCGTTCACGGTCACGATCCCGTCCATGATCACGATCACGATCGACCTGTTGTGTCTGCGGGTTGGGAGCAGAATTGCGAGACCGTCGAAAAAAGGGGTTTGGTAAAGGTTCATCCGAGTTTGCGCGCGCCCGACGCCCACGGTCCCGTTCCCGTTCACGTTCGCGTTCCCGTTCTTGGGAATCCCGTCGCGTTCGTGTACGGCTTGTTGTTGGGATAGGTTGGGAAACAACGCGCGGAGGTCGCGAAGGGCCGCTGCCGCTGCTGGCGTCTCCGCGCCGTCGTTCTCCAGATCCGGATCCGGATCCTCGAGAGTCGTAATGCCGCTGTCCTGACATATTCTATTGCGATCCAAGGAAGAAAAAAAAAAGAAAGAAAAAAAATCAGGGTTGTCCCCAAGAGGGATATCGGGACGAAATCACAACTAAAGATAGAAAATAAATAAAAAAAAAAAAAAATA
>Ga0247760_1002916_pt1 | contig 12020 bp, 9 predicted proteins | sample UWRJL171409R4_FD_179936 | JGI IMG/M metagenome (GOLD analysis project Ga0247760, IMG submission 179936) | Plant litter microbial communities from Arlington Agricultural Research Station in Wisconsin, United States - UWRJ-L171-409R-4 | ecosystem: Environmental > Terrestrial > Plant litter >...
GCAGATGGCCCAATCTCCTTAGGAAGTGCTGCTACCCAAAGGCCAGGTAAAAATGCCCCAATTGCAAGTGCGCGGCGTGATCTGGCGGGTCAACATAGGCAGCTGCAAGCCGTCGCCGCGCTGTGGGACAGCAGTGACCACGGTAAATGGGGTGGGGAGTCGCGCTTTTGCTGCACTGGCAAGCGGGTTGGCCGGGGTAATACCATTCCGCCACTTTTTGGGGCACCAGTACCGTGACTGAGTCCGGTAGTGGAAACGAATACCACATCTACGAACGCAGCGATTGAGGCAACGACTGCTGCAACTATGGCGAGTGGAGGAGGTCGAGTGACTACATTTGTCTGTTTTGGCTGATATTTATACAAGGCCGGAACGGCCGTAGCCTAATGGGCTTGAAAAGTTACCTATTGTTGTGCATCGACAAGTTCCTTCTTAATTGTGGCTTTCCTCAGGTACTTATCCGATGGGCAGCCGCAGAGAGTAGTTGGTGACATTACCTAGGAGTTAGTTTCGAGAGCTGAAGGAGACTGCACTGTGTGGTGCCAGATGTTACAGAAGGGAAGGGCCCAAACCTGAACGAAGGATCGCGAACAACGACATTTTGTGAAAATGTAATCGATTTTAAAGTCTCACGGGAAGCCTGATGTGCAAACAGATCTTGGCAGTTGTCAGAAGGTGTTTGCGAAAGTACTCTTTTTCGCAAACGGACGAGCTGATTTGAGCACGATTCGAGCACGATTCTGCCACCACTAACATCGAGAGTCCCGACTTTTGACTCCCGGTGGTATGGGGTGTGGGTACGGTGATTCCAACTGGCTGGGTTAGTTCCGTGATTTGACGGTTGTCGACACGGCGGCACCACAATCACACCACTGAGTGGACCACATTCGGACTCAAGGCAGGCGGGCAACTGCACCAAAGAAAGCTATCAGAGTACCGAACTAAATTTGTCATTAATGATACACGTATATCCTTCTCGGCAACTTCACAAGTCAGAACTCCAACAGATCAGCCCCCTTCCTCCACACCCCCTTAGACTTCATGACTCCTAATCTAGCCGCAGCACACAGTCGATTCCTTAGCAGCTGTAGTCTGGGACTCAGGTCCGCTATCTTATCGTCAGAAAGAAAAAACCCTCCGAAGAGAAAAGAAATGCAGGTAGAAACTTCCAGCCCGATTGTCTCCCACTGGAACACAAACGCTCCAAGGTAGGCCCCAATAAAGATGCAGATGATAATGTACCCGTTATAATACATTGCGAGCCTAACAGGTTTCATTTATGTTAACAGCGAGACCAAATGCATCACACGACACTCAACACTCACAGCATAATAAAGTAAGCAACCGCAAACTGCACCATATGCAACAACGCCTGAATCGCCTGCTTCCAGATCTTCAGCCTGTACCCGCCAACCGGAACCCTGCTACTGGGTGAAGATTTAGAGGTTAACGAGACTGTTGCCCGCATTAAAGGTTGTGTTTACGTTAACGGCCTTATACAGGACGTCAATGTAGGTTGTAATACTATAAAATACCTTGGAGAGATATAGTCTGAAGTTGAAGCCGCGGTTTAAATACACCCAGCTTGACAATACAGCAATACAGCATTGTAAACACCTATTAGATGGTAGGATTTCTATATGCGGCTCAGATGCAAGCGCATTATTTATTAAAGGTTGCATGTGTCTCGCGAATAATTCAATGCCGTATAGCTGGCTATATTGTACAAGCAATAGTTGTTAAACTATAATAAGTTGAAAATACTGGGTATATTAAAGGTTTAGGGTATGCTACAGTCCTGCCCAGGCCTCGCTTGGGCTAGCTAATACGTTACGTTAGCTAAATTATTTCTAATTATATAAATAAAGAATTTTAAATCTAATAGTAGTTTTTATATAATTATACAGTAAAGGATTATTAAGAAATTACTAAACTAAGTAAAAAAAAATTAAGGATAGACTTAGCATGGTTGGCATTTGCACACACTACTCACTCGGCCCTATGCATCTTTCTTCCGCTAATTCCATGCTGTTAACCCGAGTTAGGGCCGTCGAGTTAATGAGCTGCTGCGGCGGCTGCTTTGTAAAACATATGAGATATCCAATAACGGATAGAAGTCCTACTCATCTTAGCCTGTGAACCTTACATCGTGTTTGTGCCCCTTGCTGTTGGGCTGGACAGACGCTGGAACTGACTGCAAATTCTTCTTGACAGGCCCCAGTTGTACCCCCGGTGGCAGAAGTCACTGTCTGCCTGGCCGGAATACCTGGTTGCGTGCAACCACGCGAAGCCAAGAAAGAAAAGGAAAAAGAAGAAATTAGCAACTGATATCGAGACCATACCCAATACCTGATTTCCCTCTCCGCACATAGCCACAGATAACCTGCAAAGAAATCATCGCCTCCTCGTAACCCGCACCTTCAAGTCCCGATCAGGGCGACAAACGGCAAACGCCTCCCCGTTCTGCGCCTCTCTATCCGACGGCGTCTTCCCATCGGGCTTCACCCACCCCATCACCTCTATATCGAACGACGTCAGAAACAATGCCAACGTCCCCATAATCTCCTGCTTCGCAAAGTTCCGCCCCGGACACATGGTAGGTCCGCCTCCATAAGGGAACCAATACCCCGCTCGAGAACGGCTGATTGCGAAGGTGAAATCCCCATTCTCTGTGCGCTCCATGTGTCGCTGTGGCCAGAACTCATCGGCGGGATGTCCATCCACGCCCCATATGGCTTCGTTGTAGTGCGCGAGCGGGATGGGGGCTTGGACGAGGGCGCCGCGGGGAATGGCATAGTTGCCGATAGTGGTGTCGCGGGAGGCGTCACGGACGATGGAGAAAGTTACGCGGAGACGGAGGGTCTCGGTGTAGACTGCTTGGAGCCAAGGGGAGGCGAGGAGGGCGGGTAGGTCAAAGGGTAGAGCTGAGTCGGCTTTCGAGTCGACAAGCGCGGCTTTGGCTTCGCGGCGGAGGTTAGGGAGGAGGTCCGGGTCGGGACAGCTAAGTGCGCTCATTAGAGCCCATGCTGTGGCCGGAACCGAGTTGGAGTTCTGGTTCGAGATTTGCTGGCCGCACATGCCGGCTATGGTTTGCATGTCGAGGCCAGCGTTAAGACCGAAGCGTGCGAGTCCGCGGCAGAGAGGGGAGCCGAAAACGGGATCCCAGCCCTCAGCAGGAGCCGTGTCCCAGCTGTAGCCCTCGAGTGCCTTGGCCATGTGGCGGCGGTTCATGTCAAGCCAGCGATCGCGCGCTCTGTGCGGCTTAGGGCTGAGCCAGCGGGGGGGACCGAGCCCGACGGGCAGGATGGCGAGTTCGTACTCGCCGAGAGCCTCGATGTAGTCCGGGTTCGTGTCGAAGACGAGGTCGCCGAAGAGGGCTCGACCGGCGCATTCTGTTTGGTGCTGTTGAAGAAACCTCCAGACTAGCATCTCGGTGGGCTTTCCAAGCAGGAAGAGCTCGGCGAGGCGGGCGGCAAACCGGTCAAAGTACCAGCGCGAGAGGTCGTTAGTCGCATTAGGGCGCATTACGTTTTCGTGGACGACACTGTAAAAGCCGACCCAAAAGCGGTCCTGGACGTATTCGGTGCCCGGCAGGGGCTCTCTGCCGCGGCCACTAATGTCATTGGTAAACCGGGCTCGGTCTTTCTTGGTTGGACCGAACATGACTTCAGTGAGGATGTCGACGAAGCGCTTTGCTGTTAGGCCAGAGCTGACTCGGAAGAGGGGGTTGGTCAAGGTCTCCCCCATCACTAGATATGCCGGGCTGCCACCGAGCCAGAAGCGCAGAATTTCCGTGTTGAGCGACTGCATTGACTTGAGCGCGCGCTTCAAGAAGGCTTCGGGATTAGTGGCGAACTCGATCGTGTTGGATAGAAAGGGGATCGTTTCCCCAAGCTTGGGTGGTTTGCCATCCCCACGTCCGTAGACGAAGCGCACGGAAAGGAGCAGGAGACCAATCAGGGCAAAAGCGCTGGCGTTATACCACCCGCCCAACGATGACGCCCATTGGGCGGCGTCAAATATCATTGTCAAGGATCGTAACCTGTTTCCGTGATGAACTCGGGATCAGTCGTAGATGGAGTATCGTAGTTGAGGGAAATTCTGAGCAAATACCCCTCTTCTTGCAGACGTATTCGTCCATGATAAGGTAAGATGCCCAGGTTGCTGAATAAGCGGCGGGGGCTCGCGGTTTCGCATTCGTGGTTCTCGGCAGATGCGCTGCGTGAGCACGGACCGCAGACGACTTGGCCTAGAGATTCTTCTGAGCTCAATCTCTTCAGCCATCCTCATTATCTTCCTGCTCCATCAACACCAATATAATAAGCCTCTTCCCGACTAGTGTTCAGTAGCAAATAAGAAAAAATTGAAGGAGTTGTAGGTTTCTAAGGGTTCGAGGCCGGCCTAGCTGAAGATGTGTGCTTATCAATTGTCGCCTAACCTCTAATCCCCAACGGATTTAGGTTAAATCCGTTGAAAAATGTATGGCCCCACTTATTTACCGGGGGGGAAAATCCGTTGAAACTATCAAGGCAAAATCCGTTGATCTTTTCACCTCCAAAACGTATAAAAAACACATGTACGGGAAGATAATTCTTGGGACTTCCTATATGCCAGATTGCAAGGCCGTACAGCTAGTTTAAAGGGGGTGTAGTTATGTGGAAAGTTTGGCACCGGTTTTTGTGGGGTGCGTAGCCAAGGCGGAACCTGACTAATTAAAGGCTTGTATTTATGTATAGGCTATTTATATAGCTGTTGGTTGCTAGGATTAATATTAGGACCAATGTTAGGACTAGTGCGAAGCTGGTTTAATTATCGTATCGGGTCTGGGTGTAAAGGACTGGCCCCATTGCTGGATCCGGGAATTTTAAAAGCTAGTTACTAAAAGTTAGTTGCTAGGAAGGTACTGCCTGGGAGGGGCCTAAAATTAGGAATTTAATCGCTAGGAATTAAGCTGTTAGAATCCGGTTTTTTAGAATTGGATTATTATAGGGTAAAAAGGTAAAAAGCTTATTATTAGGAATCTTACGGCCGGAGTTGCTGCTGGGATTAGTAGTGTTAGGATTGGCCTTATAATTGGATTTTAAAAGCTAGTTAATAGGTTTGGAACTTTCCGGCTTATAGGGGATAAAATTTTTGATTAAAAAAAGTAATTATTATTAGAATATTATATAATATTATGGATTTGTTTACGTTGTTATAACTGTATAATCTTTTTATTTATAGGGAGTGTAAATATGGGGTAGTTGTATAAGAGGCTAAAGCTTATTTTAAGGTTAATTATAAGTTAATTTCCGTTTTAAAGCGTAAGTAAATTATTTAGGAAACCTTAAGGCAGGGTACGTAGTTGGAAAGTTGGAAAGATTTAGAGGACTTTTTACTACCTATTGAGCTAATTTTAGTTATTTTGGTACTAAATGGGCCCTATTACGATGGATTTAAGTACTTTAAGTATTATTTTATCTCCCGTTAGGTAAGTAAGTTTATAAATATATTATATATATATATATAATAACTTAGTTATTTTAATTTTAAAATATTTAACAGTACTGTTATATAATTTATAATTGAAAGAATTCCTAGGGTAAGGGTAGTAATATAAAATCTAAGCCTAAGTACCTTTTACCAGACCTGTAGATTTCTGGTGTTACTTATTAGCGTTTTTTCCTATGTGGGTATAAGGTTAGTAGTTGGTTTAAGGTTATCGTGGATTAGCTTGTTTTTAGGGCTCTTATATAGTTTCTATTACTAATTAATAGTTATACGCTCCTTTTTAGAGTCTAAAAAGGCTTTAAATAACTAAAAGACCGTATAATTACTGGGGTTGATAATAAGGGTAGTACAGAGTTGAATTACGATATAGCTTTATTTTAATTAGTTATTAGCTTAGATCCGGAAGTAGGTTAGTTTATAGTTAAGGATCTCTTTAATTGTACGGGGCTTTAAAATTTAGTATTAGTTATCTAGGGTATTTTAAACTAGGTTATACGCGAGGCCTAGGCCTTATATAGGCTTAAGAGGGTTGGATCCGCGGTTTTTTTCGAGGTTGTAAAGAAGAAGGTTGATTTTAAGCCCTTGGTACCTTTTAATACCTTTATAAAGATTGTACGATTAGAAATATATTAACGTTTGGAAGTAGGTTTTAAATTATATAATTCGTACGTGGTTTTTTAATATAAGCTACTTATTATTACCCCCCTTTAAACTTATAGTCCTATAAGCCTGGTTTTTAAATTCCTTTTTCTGGTTTATATAGTAATTGGACTTAAATTGGTCCTAGTTAGCTGGGGGTTATTTAAGCCCCTTAAAAATAATTTGCCTTGATTTTCTAATTTTCCTACTTAACTACCCGATTTTAAATAGCGAATATAATAGTATTTTTCTCACCGCTGCCACGATGGCCTCCTACCCGCAGTACAAACGAAAGCGATCTGAAAGCGAGGCAAACCGCAGAAAGAGAAAGAAGCAAACTACCTGTGGAAGAAGGCCATCGTCCGAACTGCGGGCGAACCGAAAGCAAGGCAACAAATACAAAGGAAAGAGCCCCCCCCCTTCCACCTCCCACCTTCCGACGACGACATAGCTGGGGCACTGGGGCCAAAGAAGAAAGAACGAGTACGGTCCGAGTTTGAACCGACACACGGGCACCCCCCATTTTCCTTTCTTTACAAATTGTGACAACTCCCCTCCTGTCACACATCCTGGGTAGGAGAGACCCAGACTAGTAGACAAAAGGCTGGAAGTAGAGTTGGTTAGGTGCGATATCGTACCGATACCTGTACTATAAAAGCACCTTGTCACGGTACCATGATGCTGTCTACCTACGGCTAGCAGCTAGATGTAGAAGGACTACGGTGCAGTGCCCTGACTGCACAACGTTCCACTTTTTGTGGTGTTTACGCATTGCGTCCTTTGGTGCCGTGACACACCTACGGCGCCTAAACAGATAGATAGAGGGACCGCTTGCTCACTAGGGCGAGGACTAGAGGTCCTCTGCGGTGTAAGATTAATAATAATATATATTCTATTCAGCGATATTAGCCATATTAAATTTAGTAGGATTTGAGTAGGAAATAATACAGCTGTAGTCCTTAGAAGTAGGAGGGTTATCGACGTAGAACGCACGACGCGGCATGGCGGGGTAATCGGTTTGGGGGGGAATCCTTCTAACATTTGATGCGCCGCCCGCAGAGAAGAGACGGCGATCTACATTAGTGAACCTAAATTCTCAAAAGATCCAACATGATAAAGTCAATATTCTTTACAAGTACTTGCCCCTCTCCATGTATCACATTAAGCTCAACACTGTCACAAGCAATCAGCCTCTACTCTTTTTTTTTTTTCTTGCTATTCTAGTCCCATCCAAATGCCTCCGCCTCCCCTCCCCCCCAAATCATGTGCTAACCTCATTTCACGATTCAACTCATCGCACATCCCATTAGCTCAGCTCAGCTTAGCTCAGCCCCCCAAACATGGTATCGAATGCTTCCTTGGTTGATTCCTCTTCCTTGTTTTTATTGTTCTTCTTCTTCTTCTCCAGCAACTTGGCCCGCTTACGGCGACGATATAAGTTGAAATACTGGATAAACATGTCAGGGGGTGTTCCAGTTCCTCCCAGGCCTTCTTGCCCTTTTATCTCGTCCTCCTCCTCGCTCTCTCTCTCGTCGTCGTCTCCTTCTTGTATCGTAGCCGGTAATGCGTGGACCTGGCGCTCAGCTGGGCCCTTGGGTTCAGTTTTTGCCCATCGATGAATCCAGCTGATTTGGCTCGCGATGCTCCGGCCGTTTGTCAACCACTCTGCGGGCCACTGAAGAAGGGCTGTCTCGTCGTCGTTGTTGTTGTTATTATCAGTAGAGTCAACCGGGTATAGCTTCAAGACTTTCTCAATGCTCGTTTCGACCTCGGGAGTGATGCGTTTGAGAAAGCTCTCTGTCGGGTTCGCATCGGACCGTTGCGCTTGTATCAGTCTCTTCAGCTGGGTTGCCCGTATCCCCGGAGCCACGGCCCGGCTGGATGATGATGACGAAGACGTTTGGGGTGCCATTTTTGGTTTTCGGTGTGTGTGTGTGTGAATTACACTGCCCTGATTGACGTGATGAAATCTGGACACGAAAAAGATGTGTGTGCCCCCGGAGTCCAAAATAAATCCAAACGCGAGAAAGATGTGTCCCTCCTTGGAAGGAGACCATGTGTGTATGTGGCGGGATGTGATGACCTTTTTAAGTTATCTCTCTCTCTCTTTTTTTTTTACTCTCTCTTGTCATGTGTTTCCAAATGTAGCTGCCTTTATCTCCATTGTTCCAGTTCCATCGTTCGATTTCCATCGCTCCATTTCCATCGCTCTATTTCCATCGCTCCATTTCCATCACTCCAAAGTAAAAATTGAGAACCACAAGGTAAAAACATGTGGAATCCGGAATCCGGTCGATGGGGACAGAAGCATGAGAGACACCATTGTTTCCTTTCTTTCTTATCAAGGCAACAACAGGGTTCTGTCTCAGTTATGTGGGCACACTGAAAAAGAGTGTCTGATAACTTGTCCACGTCAGCAAAATTAACAATGAACGGTTGCTGCATCTGTAACGGGCGTTCATAAGGAGGTTTAGTTTCCGCATTGTTTTCAAAAGTGGGGTTTGTATCAGTACTGCATCTTCTCTTGACTTTTTCTCTCTAGTCTCTTTGTTGGGTACTATTGACCAATTTCAATGTTGCGGCTTGTGTGTATGTATGTGTGTGTGTGTGTGTGTGTGTGTGCTTAAAAGCTCAGTTCAACCCACGTCACGCATCTCCTCTTTTTGCAAAGCAAACGCTCCATCATGAACAACAGAAACGAAAATTATCGTCGCAATGGCTCCCCAGATTTACTCCAGGGCCGCCGCGGTGGACATGTGCGGGCGGGTGATCGATTCCCGTCATCGCCGGTCCCGTCCTACGACACGTACAGCAGCAGCGATATGTCGAGTTTCACCAGTCGAAAGTCGGGCATGAGTCCCGCGCAAAAGGAGAGGCTCAAGCGCGCCTGGGCCGACGCCTCGTTTCAGCAAATGTTCCTCGAGTGGGATACCAAACGGCGGGCCGGGTTGTCGTTGTCGTCGTCGTCCACAAACACAACGACGACTCATACTAACACCAATAACAATCATGATGATGATGATGATAACGATGATGCAGGCTGGGAGAGCATGTCAGTACGCACGCCTCGCGCATCTTCCAACCCCCCTCCTTCCCTTCCCATAAACCATGAAGATGCCCAAGACAACATGTACGACAGCGATGGCGTCTACAGGGATGACCCCAGCGTAACTGGCTTCAGGCTCGCTGACCACGACCACCGCCACGTTTGGGATGTTGCATCCAATGTCGACTGCGATGCGGAATTAACAGTTGATGGGGGTTTGTCTCTCTCTCTCTCTCTCTCTTTCTTCCTTCTGACACGGTCCTTTTTTTTTAAAAGATTTGCCTGGGGGTAATGGAAGCTGACAAGGTTCTTTTCTACACAGTGGCTTTGGACGACAATGATGATGCCAGGGACCAAGGTGGTCTGCGGGACCATTTATCGCAGCTTGCTCGCGAGCTTGACGCGCACGCATCTCGGATCCAGACGACAGAGGACAAGCTGCTAAAGACGCAGCTGCAGGCTGTCGATCTGGAAGCCCAGCGGTCCAAGCAGCTGGTGGCATGGCGCAAGTTGCAAAACGAGTACACCAGAGTTGCCGCCCAAGTTTCCCTTGATAAAAACAACGACAATAACGCCCCAGCGGCAGGGATCGGCGGGAAACCGACGCGCAGAGCTGGCCAGGGTCGCAAGAGAACACCCCAGGGACCCGCCCACAACTGGGTGAGGGGCCCCCGGTACTGATTCATGATGGCTTGCGAGGGAACAGTACGTAATTCTTCTTAGCAAGTACATGTCTGGTAGCTATTATGAAAATTTGGCAAATTAACAATGTATACGTGAAAAGCCCATGTGCAAAGCGTCTCTCTACTTGAGTTGGATCAAGATACTGATAGGTGGCCGAGCCTGCCCACATATATCTATCGACCTACCTGTATATATTGGCGTCTCCCCACCATGGCTCTAGGTCATGTAGTCAAGCAATCAAGGCTGTTGCTCTCCAACTTCAACAAATTTTCTGCTTATCGATATTCGTCTTGGATTAGCCAGGCATTTTGCCATAGGACAGTCCTCCTCCCACACCTGCCTCACTTATAGGGGCAAAAACCGAACTCACAACCTCTAACTGGAAGTCCATGTCACCATGTCTCGGACAACCCGGGCACTCTGGAAGACCTACGTCGTTTGGCTGCTTGGAGATATATATTGTAGTTTTTTAAAAGTCACCTTGATTGGTCCAAGACACACACGCAAGCCTCGCTCAGGCTGGAGAAAACAAGGCTCATTTCCCGACAAGTTGGGCCTCCAATGCCAGGCACTGAAAACATGCCGACAATCGTCAAATTTACTCCCATGCCAGTACATGTAGCGACAGCAAAGTCAAACCCCAAGGACAAGGCTTTAGTATAATGGATTTATCGCCAAAGTGGACAAGTACTAGGTAGAAGCGACACTGGGTTGGTTGGGTGTGACGGTATAGTGGAGGTGGTAGCACATTGCTGCTGGCTGAAGGTATATAGATGGATTGCATTACGGATATGAGGAAGAATCTGGAGGATAAAATATTGTACCGTAGCGGGAGCCCTGGCTGGCTCCTTAGAATCCACAAACGGGAAAACACTAGTATCATCCTCGAACCGTAGCGACTCAAACCAGTACTTTCAACCCCCCCCTTTTCCACCATGGTGCCAGCTGGAGCCCTACCAGTCTATTCAAGTTGCTCCTTTGCCGCTTGCCATTCTGGGCCGGCGTTTTTTGTAGTTTATTGTTGATAATTTAACTTGGGCTTTGGAGTATTGCATCCAACTGTCTCTACAGCCAATACTTGGCGGGTTAGAATTTAGTAGTATCTTCCCGGATAGCTGTGCTGTTACAATGCTAGCATCCCTCCCGCCCCGGCAAAGTGTCCCCATGACGACATCAATCTTTTCCCCCAAAAACGCTATCCGCAACCATATACCTAACCAATCCAAGTTACTTTCATTTACAAAGTCGACCTTAGCTATATCTCACTGGGCATGGAGGGAAAGCCGAATATATATCAAGCTGGGAGCTCAAGGATTCTGAGAAATATAGGCAGGTGGTGAGAAATGCCAGACCGGTGGACTTTTACAGTCCACCGGCTCAGCTGCCAGCAACATACATTGGGCTAGAAAAGAGCAAGTGGTGGTTCTGAATGGGGTCACCTCGGGGTACTAGACTCGGCGCGGAACATGAGCTACGCTTAACCCAAACCTACAAAACCCATTCCGAGGTCGGGTCGAGCTTTGGACGCGGTCCCCGTTTAGTAGACGTATGTAGGGACCCAACTTTGTCCATGCCAAACGGTTTGTACCTCCACTATTACTAGTTCCCCTCGTCCTTTTTTTCCACGGTGTAGACCTTGAACTGGGGAAAAGGACTTGTTATTGCACGAAGAGAGGAAGAGGGAGCTGAGCTGTCCTCGGTGGGCTATATACACAATGTCTAGTGGACCCCGTGTGGGTGCCGGGTCGGCGGCGACGAAATGCAATGGGAGCTGTACCGAAGTAACGCGTCGCTGTATGCTCAAAGGCAGACTAACAATACCAAGCCTATTCGGTGGGTTAGCCCTGCGAGCCGATGTGGTACGATGCCGCCTGCTTTCAAGGAGGCGCCGCCTGTGGCATTGACACTACAGGACTAACAACCGCGACCGGTATTAAAAAATCTGGGCCTCCCCTTCGGGGGCTGTAGCTTGGCGTATGTAGCGGTGGAGGAGGATCGTTGCGAGCCGATAATCCTAATGATAATAATAATAATTCATCGGTTCGAGTTTGCGTTTGAAGCTGTGGATTGCAATGTGAGCCGGCAAATGAACCCTCACATTGATGCTAACGGGCTGTGTGCGACGAGCTTGGGGGGTTGGGGGGCTCGGTACAAGGACGGC
>Ga0247760_1002917_pt1 | contig 12012 bp, 9 predicted proteins | sample UWRJL171409R4_FD_179936 | JGI IMG/M metagenome (GOLD analysis project Ga0247760, IMG submission 179936) | Plant litter microbial communities from Arlington Agricultural Research Station in Wisconsin, United States - UWRJ-L171-409R-4 | ecosystem: Environmental > Terrestrial > Plant litter >...
CTTGCGCCACCCCACTTTTCGTTGGTTTGGCAACCAGCTATTGGCGGAGGGGTTTGTCTGACAAGGAAGGAAGTAGAAATTTTTTTGGGGCCCCGAGACCACCAGGATGCGAGCAGAACACACATCATCGTGGGGACTGCTAGTCTGGTTCCACTCTTTTTTTTTTCCCCTCGTCCGTCTGTCGCCTCCCTGTTTCACCCCTCGCCGACTGGCATTCCTCAGTAATTCAGCACGCATCATTGCTGCAATCACGTATTGGCACTTGTTTGTTTGTTTACTGGGGTTGCTTGTACTTTGCCGGCCACCTTTGATTGTTTCCTGCTTTGATATTCAACTCGGAGGCAACCAATAGCTTGCCATGGCCGGGATGTTGATTTTCTATCTACGAAGTACTGTTCTCATGATCGAATTGAATCTGCTTCCCCGGAGTCCTTTTTCGCCGTGGTAACGCACTCAGAGCGCGTCCGGATCGAAACTGCATTGCAGATGTGGCACAGCCTTGGTTCGGAGTCACTTTTGGGGGGGGCGGACTTCAGCACAAACTTTCTTGATATGAATGAATGAACTTCTTTTGACTGCAATCACAACCCAGAACTTGGAAAAGACTGCCTCACCTGTGTCCCTGAACTTACTGTCTGTACTCTCGATTGGGTGTAGGTGATCCCGGTTATGTATTACCTGGCGATACAGGTCCTATCTTTCTTGGGCTGTGCAACCCCGACATTGCTAGTGCCTCCCTTCGCCGATAGTGGGGTTGTGATTCTTGGACACACTTGGTGTTGGTGCGATTGTGTGCTGTGTTTGCTCAACGCGTTTGCTGTTCGTGGGCTGTGACTGCTGATTGTATCGGGCAATCGCTATTACTCACCAACTGGAATCATAGTGGCACGCGCAGCATCGACGATGCTGGAGATGGAGGAGGGGTGCATGTGGTTCACGAGCTCTGGTTGAGGTATCCGGGCTTCTACACTTTGCTTTACAAGTTGTTCCTGTGTCAGCCTTTGATCAGTTAACTAGCCTTGGGTTTCATAGTATTAGGTGTCGTCTAACAATGAAAGCGTGCCGTACATGGAAGAGTGGAGAGGATGTGGATATTGGCTTTGGCGATGGCGTCAGCACTCTTCCGAGGATGGAAATCGACCACGAAGACGCCATGGAGGGAATTGGAGACAGAGAACAAGCTGGACGCGTTAAAAAGCTTGATCCATCGTCCCCGGAGCCATCGGAGCTGTCACCGGGATCCTTCGGGGTTGGATTGGGACTTGTGCTGGCCGTCCTGCGCGCTCAAAGGCCGCATCATACTGCCAGTCGTGCTTTCCTGACGGCTTCTCTTCCTCTGGGGGGAGCAGATCTTATCACGATTGTGTATTGTTAATGCATGCTCAGTGACTTTCTCCATTTTTCTGGGCCGAAAAAGTGCTGGCCTGTGTGATCTCCTCTGGGCCCTAGACGTCTCAAACCTGCCTTCAGAGACGCTCCAACGCTATCCTCAGAGACGCGTCAATGCTGTCTTCAGCGAGCCCTCCTCGGCCAGCGGAACTCTGGCCTCCTGCCTCGCCCCGATTCTTCGATTCCGTCTGACCCTGAAGTCTTCCTAGCACTGCATTGCTCGAGACCACCTGTCCGTTCTACGGCCAGTTCATCTGTCTGGCGAGGCTGTCGATGACCTCTTCAACATTCAAACTTGCCCTGGAGCTTCACCGGACGCCGCAAGAAAATCAATCGTGCCCTCGCCCAGCCACGAACTGCCTTTAGATACCGCTGGACCTGACAGACTACTGGTGTTGCTCAGGAAACGATTGGCTGTGCCTGGGTGCCCTCCTGATGCCTCGATGAACGGAATTAGCTGTCGACACCGCTCTAGCCCCTATTCGCCACCGTTCTTATCTCTACCGTCGCTACTGTACAAGCTCTGTTGGCCAATACTATACGCGGCTGGGTGGAAGGGGTCTCTTGGCAATCCAAGGCTCCTGTTGATGACCCGCGAACCTTCCGAGACCAGCACCGATGGCTGGGGGACATGTACGCTCTGGTGCGCTCGGCAGACATCTACCGACGCGAGCGCTAATACGATAGCACATTGCCTCGCCTATACATGTGAGATCGCCTCACTACACAGCCTGCGACGGCTGAATGGTTGTCCAGGCCTAGTTGCCCCAGGTTTCCTGAAGTAAGCGCTACCCGCGTGTTGCCTCCCACACCGCTCTGACTGACTTTTACTGGTAATAGATGTCTATTCCGAGGGCCAATGGGCCTCTTGACGGCACCCCCGAGGCAGAGTAGAGGCGTTAGATGGATACAGAATCAAACAAGGCAAAGCAACCTCGACTTGGAGCCGGTCCACAACAGTGTGTGATCTCGGTGGGCGACTTCGCTGCAGCAGGAGCTTGACACAGAATTGATGGGCCTCATCAGGTCTCGTATGTGCCCAGAAGCCTCGTTTCCAAGGGCTACTCTTTCCGAGTGACGTGGACGAAGACATCAGGCGTGTTAGCCCCTCCACGATCAACACCGCCAGAATACTGACTATTGTGAAGGCCAGGCCCCGCGAGCACGATCCTTCGAGAGAACACTGCAGAGATCTGGCGCCACATGACTCGAAGGATAGACTGGATTGTGGACTGCTGGTCTTGTGAAGAGGAACTGGAGGGCAATCGGTGAGCAGACCCCACGGTTCGACCGCCTCTCTGTTGCAGCGAGATACGAAGAAGATCAGAATCAGCATCTCTAACGCATTTTGATGAGCTCCAGAACATGGCCACAACACATATACACACGCACGGAGACTCACGGAGGCTTCAAATGCTACCAAGACAGCTACCGTAGTCAACCGGGTAAAACTGAAGACGTCTTTATCCGACCCCCCGAGTCCGTGCCAAGGCCTATTGCTACGTTCCGATGATTAGCATGAACCACCAGGCTGGAACATCAATCGGGTAATTACACGGGCTCACCAAGAAAGAAGTCTCGGAAAGGAATATGTGGCAGGAAGTCTGCCAAGCCATGTGTGTGTGTGTCCGACACCTTCCCCCCACACACACATCAAAGAACGGCGCCTCCCGCTATGTACCTCTTAAAGTCGACAGCGGCTCGAGAATAAGCAATTACCGATAGACGTCCATCTATCCAGCCATGGCCCTCTTTCCCTGTCGCGTCAGCTACGGAGTCGGGACGACGCTCCTCAACATCATCATCGTCAGCATCGCTTTCGCGGCTGTTCCGAGACCAGCCCAAGCTCGCAGTACCACACGCTCAACCTGTGCTTGGTCACCCCGTGGCTCGCCCTATCCCTTTGAATTCCTATCCACCGGAACGTGCCCTTCCTCCTCTTCCTCTCTTCTTCCTTGGTCTCACGCCTCATTCTGTCCGGCCCCGACGGACCCCAACATTGGCGGAGAAGATCCTGATGACTGCGTCTTCACCTACGCCTCTTTCCGAGGCAACCAAGGTCTCAGCCTAATCACCTCTCCGGACCTAGCCACCAGTATTGCCGCCTACCTCGACGACTCTGGCGTTCAGGAGCGGTACCGAAACCACCCTTCTAGCCCACAAGCACCACCCTCCCAGACCGCCAGAAAACCCGAAGGGTATGCCATCCGCAAACTCCGCGGACGGGGTCTGGGTGTAGTCGCCACGCGGGCCTATGCACGTCACGAAACCGTCATGATTGGCCATCCGGCATTGCTAGTCCGGTTTGACTACCTCAACTCGGACCGGTTCGATGCCCGCGCGCAAGGCCGCATGTTGGAAAGAGCCGTCCGACAACTCCCCGAGGAAACGCGAAATTTCATCTATCATGGCTTGGCGAAAAGTACCGGAGGAGAACCGATTCGCGATGCGATTAGGACGAATGCGTTTGGCGTGGAGATTGAAGGCGTGAACCACATGGCGCTATTCCTCGAGGGGTCTCGCGTAAACCATGGTTGTCGACCAAAGTGAGTTCATCATCAAATCAAGTCTGGACCAAAGAGAGAGAGAGAGAGAGAGAGAGAGAGACAGTGCTGATAAAGGCTGCCCGATATAGTGTCTTTTGGAGGTATTCATACAAGGACATGGCCATGGAGATTGTGGCTCTACGACCCATCCAGGCAGGAGATGAGATTCTCCACAGTTGTAAGTCGTTTCATGTTCCTGAATCCCGAATCCGTTCTCTCACATACTTTGCCCGCTCTTTCCTGTCTTCTAACCATAATACTTACAACTATTTACTTACTTGTTAGACGCCCCACTCGGCTACACCATGCAGGAACGCCAAAGCATGCTCCAGCCCTGGGGTTTCCAATGCCGCTGCTCCATGTGCACGGCGCATCCCCACGTCATTGCCGAGTCAGACAGTCGCCGCGAGCGCATGTTTGAGGTGCATTCGACACTGAGCATGGCAATTGAAACCTCCAGTCTAAGCAAGGCGCGGATCGACGCGATCGTCAAGGAGGCTTTGCAGATTATTGAGATTGAAGAGCTGGATCCCCAGCTGGTCGAGTATCACCAGTTATTCGCAAAGGCCTACATGTCGATTAACGAGGTCACCTCGGCAAGAAAACACATTGCCGCAGCGGAGGCCAAGTGGATCTACTATGAGGGAGAGGAACACTCGAATATCGAAGGGCTGAAGAAGCTGTGGCAGGATTTGAAGGATCTCGAAGAGGCTATCGGGGAAGACGAATATTGACATGGTATCCGACATACCCGGCAGCGGGCCTGGAGATAATAAAGGCCAAATATTAGATCACGACCTTGGCAGTCGAAAGCGTGACGTTCAAAGCATACAGCTCAACCCCTGAAAGATTGTTCCCCGGGTCCTTTACTCTGTAGCTTGGCAGCCACCGTCAACAGCCCTGGAAGCCGTCGCCCAAGTGTGAATCCGTATGGGCATTCCACAAAGTCATCAAGGGCTCGACAAGCAAATTCAAGTCTCGATGTAAAAGCTTCACAGCTCCATGAAATAGGTCACCTGCAGCACCATGGCGGATTAGACTGGGTGTGGCTACTGCTGTGGTGGGACGTAGAGAGGAAAAGGGAGAAGTAGCTTAGGTCTGGCAGCATGTGGCGTAGCAGATCACCCATCCAAAATTTCACGCCTTGATTTCTTGACCGCAAGGCCGGAATACTTCCTCGATATCTCGCATACACCCCTCCAGCCATAGATACTGCAAAAACCTGCAACCCCCCATCAAACCCGACGCTAAATATCTTTCGAGTGTTTGATTGCATCCCGATAATCAAACTCTGGGTCTGGGCATCAAAGGTTGTATTCCCTGGCCAACTTCTCAGCACACGCCATGCCGGTAAGATCTGCGCACGTTAGCACTCTTCCCCGAGGTGGATTCAGCCCGCTACTTACACGCTACTGCCTGGGTATGGGCACTGGGTAGGACCGGAACAACGCTCATATCCGCCACTCTCAGGCCTTCGATTCCAACAAACCGGAAATTGTTGTCCACGGCTGCATCGGCATCTCCGGGTTTCCCCATCTTCACTGTGCCCGTCATATGCCACGTTGAGGAAATGGTTTGTCTCCAGTAGTCGAGCAGCTCATCGTCGGTAGCATCAGCTTTGGGAGCTGCTATGGCACTGACCGTATCCTTTGCATATCCCGGAGATTCCGTAAACCGAAGCGTGTCGCGTAAGGCCTCCACTGAGGTTCGGCGATCAAAGGCGGTACCCAAGAAACCCGGATCGAACTTTAGGGGGACGTTGGGATCGGAAGACTGCAGGGTAACGCTTCCACGGTTCTGAGCATTGTCGAGAAACACCAGCAGGCAGGAATAGTCGAGATCGTCGTCCGAGAAGCCGGGCATGAAATCGTGGATGGGGAAATGGGTGAAGACTTCATAGTGTGGGATGAATTCGTCCAGGAGGTAGTCTCGCTCTGAAGCTGGGAGTGCGAGGAACTCGGGTGACTCGGTATAGGTTTTGCCCAGCTTGAAGAAGCCAATGCCGTTGCCGCAGGCGAACTTGGCCCAGGGGCCGGTTCCGTCTTTCTTCCATTGCTCCAGGGCGGCGTCCCGGATAGATTGGTTCTGGGCGCCCCAGAAGGTTGACCGGCCTCCTGTAGACTCAGGGGTCCGCTTGTAGACCAGAGGGGTGAAGCCATGGTCTCTCATACCCCGTCCAACAGCTGGGGCGGAGAGAACAACAGGAATATTGAATTTCTTGAGCTGCTCTTCCGGGCCTATACCCGAATGCATTAGGATGCGCGGAGTATCCAGAGTACCGGCGGAGAGGATAACCTCCTTGGATGCAAAGTAAGTGGTTCCGTTCGATTCAACCCCCACCGCCTTCTTGCCATCCAGAATAACTCGCTGCACCGGAGAATCTGTCAGGATTGTGACCGTGTCTTGGAGTTTCGCGAGCAAGTCCCCCGCGGTGGAGCGAAGCCCCTTGTGTGCTGTGCTGATGACAACAGACATGCCGATCAGGTCACCCGAGTTGTGATCTTGGTTGATGGGATAGCCGGCCTTCTCGTAGGCATCAATTAACGGTAGGATATCGTTCTCCCACTCATGCGCGAAGCCAACGTGTAGAGGACCAGAACTTCCATGATCCTCGGGCTTTGGCCCGACGTACTTGGCTGCGTCCACTCCCGCTGGAGTTTCGGTATGGAAAGTCTCAAGGGCTTTGAAGCGTGCCTGAGCATACTTCCACGAGAAGCTGTCGTCAGCGACGATACGGGCCCATTCGTCGTAGTCTCTGCGAGATCCAACAGTCCAAACGCCAAAGTTGATAGCACTGGAACCGCCGATGCCTTTTCCACGGGAGTAGTCGATCTCGCGATCGCCGGCATTTGCTTGGGGAACGGTCTTGTAGTCCCAGTTCATTGGCTTGTTGAGAAAGGTGAGCCACCGCTGGCCGTCGACACGGAGGTTTCGGTCATCGTTCGGCCCTCCGGCTTCGAGAAGGAGAATACGGGGTTTCAATGGGGACTGCGCCAAGTTGAATGCAATTGCGCTGCCCGCGGGACCACCTGTAGGATGCTACTGTTAGAAGAGTTGGATTCAATGGTTCTAATAATGTGCCTACTCCCGACAATGATGAAGTCGTAAGTCTCTGCCATGACACACAGGGTTGAAAGCGCTGAATGCTATGTCGAACTCGATGTTGTCGCCGCGCCGCGCCACACCTAGGGAAGCTGGGCTGGTCGAGCGCCAACGGTGCCATCTTTATACTTTGCGCTCGGTTTAGGATTCGGGGTTTTGACGTGCGTTTGCGGCGGTTGTATTGTCAAGGTATCATCAAGGGAGCGCCAACGGGAGGCGGGATATTGGGGGAGAGGATATGGACTCATAGTACTGGCTTTTCGGGGAGGGAAAAAATAGGTAGCAATGACACCGTGCATGCAGGCAGCTACCCAGGGGTCTAAGACCCGATGTGAGACCGAGTATATTGAGGTGACAAAGGGGTGGCAGACTCCAATATTCTGCATGTCGCCCGAGCCCACCCGGTGTCGTGCGAACCCACCTGCCCGACTCGCGCACGGCCAAGCCTGTCGTTGTGCTCCTTTCGATGAGTGAGTAAGCGACAGCGGGGTCGCCATCTATGGTTTATAATGAAGAAGGTGCGAGTTACCAGAAACAGCAAGCACGCGGACTTTGGCCGCGCGCAAAGCAAGGGGATTTGGAATTCTAGGCCGAGCCACCGTCTTCTCTCGAATCGACGACTGCAAATCTAGCGCAATCGTTCTGGGGTCCGCGCTGCGCAATTGGCATCACGACTGGCTGGTGGTTTCGTGCTGCGACCATGCTGCAGGCCCGGTAGAAGCCGGTCGGTAAACCGTTTGGAACCACAGCTCGAAGCACCCCTTTCGCGTCGCCCCCATCATTAATTCCCTTGAAGAATACAAAACTGGTTGGGTCCGGGGCAATCACAGCCCGCAGGCTATCAATCCGCTGGATTACCACGTGGCAATGTCCCATCACATAGCCTTCATCGTCGAGATCCTGCGGTGCGGTGTAGTAGGTTGATGCCGGATTTGACTGAAATCCGGGCCGAAAATTGTGGGTTTGCACCAGAACCTCAAACGTCGTGTTTGCAACAAGTCGGTCTCCGGGCTGCGGGCTCGTGATCAGCGTGCTGACCATCTTGCTCACCGAAGGAATCTTTCCCATGGGAATTCCATTGCAGGAACCATTCTGGACCTGCTTCCCATTGGTGAGCGTCTGGCCAGCGCAGAAGTTGATGAAGTTCGCTGGATCGCTGAAGATTTTGATTAGTGGTCAAGTTCAACCTCAGATCACATTGAATCGATACCCATCCTAGGCACTTACGTTGCTGATATGGACTGCCCGGACTGAATACCTGTAGTTCCATTCTCTTGACCTGTCAAGGCGCTTGCGTTTTGCAGTGCTCCAGGTACGAGACATGTGGCTTGCTGAGGACTCTGACGCCGCTCGCTCCCCGCATCACCCCGCCTGAGCTTGGTGTTGCCCGAAGCCACCCCCTGAACAAAGATGGCGTGAAGAAAAAACCATGTTGTCAGCACTACACGTAATGTCATGGTGGATTTGATTATCAGTTTGAGACGTGTATCATGTCTTGCACCTTTCACTTTTGCAGATGGGCGATTGCCGTTCTATCTAATACCTAGTCGGGAATCTTCGGCATGTTGGTTGGAGCTGCTCATATCTGTCTCTGACCTGAATTGCTGGATAAATACCATGAAAGACCCGTGATTTCTCCCATTCTCCCATGGTCACAAACAAGCTTCATTCATCAGCTCTCGGCGTCGACAACAGCGCCAAGGTTTAGCAGTTGTGTCTTTTGGGGAAATGAGGAGAGTGACATGAAGCGGCGATGAGGGGCAGATGCATGTGTGGGGAGCATTCAGATGCGGCGCGGAGGGGTTAAGGTCGTTCTCACCAAGCCCCTTCAGTTTTGACTTAAAACCCACCGACAAACCACAGTTACCAATAATAGGTAGTATAGGCGGGCTGATTCCACAGGAATCTTCACAACAGTTGTTACTCCGTAACCCCCCACGTTCTGGGCTTTTTGATCGGCGTGAAGAAGAACAACCTGCGCCGATCTTTTGCTTTTTTGGATTCCTCAGCATTGCATCTGTCGCAGCGCTATCTGCTTGTTGAGGAAGTGGAAGCGGATTGACCACACCCTCTTTTCCTTCCCGCTGCGCAGTTTGTCGGCGCAAATCGATTGGTGAAATGGCCTCCATGTCAGCACCGTGATGCGATGCATGCATCACTAGCGGTCTGGGGAAAGCGTCTATTGGCTCCTCGGCAACCTCCTATTTCGTGGCGGAGGCTGAGCGGGGACTGTGATATCGCGCCGAGCACCCATGTCGTCCTCTCATTGTTTCTTGGCCGCATGTTGGTAAAAAAGATGCTGTAGTCTGCTGCAGTCTGATGCCGAGTATCCAAGAGAAATGGCCATGCAGAGTGTTCTTGGGATGATAATCCTTCCTGTGGCCTGGCGTCGTCCAGCTGCCAGAGCTCAAACAAAAGGGCGAACTTTTGAGGTTATGGTGACAAATCTTGGTCATCGGAGCCCGATCCGGCAGTTTTTCCTGGGACAGCGACTTGACCACCCTCGCTAATAAGTAACGAGCCAAGCAAATCACCTACCTACCTGGGCGAATGCTCCACTGGGTGACTGGCGACCCATTATTTCCTCCCCATCTCTCTGTTTCGTCAAAACTCGTCCGTTATTCCCGCAACGTCCACCGCAAAACTACCATAACCCATACCATGGTCGATCGACCGACATTTCGTTTTCGCTGTCGGACGGACTAGCATCGCCTGTCGCCCGCCTTCCTTTGGCATCCTTCGGCTGGTTGCGCGATCCTTCAGTCGGTCGGGATCCAGCGGCGCAGCCCCCATCAACCGGCCCGGGTTGGGCGGCACTGGGCAATTTCAGTCGGGCGGGGTCCAACAACAAACTCTAATCGTCCCCCCAAACTGCTCCAACAACGCTGCCGTCGCCGCGGATTGGCTCGCCCCCCTGGCGGGAGGAGCGCGCGATGATGCTGGGGTTTCGCCTGCGATTCCACGGCTTTGTCACCGTATTTTTCCTTCTTAATTGGGCGTGCACTGTGTTCGCAGCTGCGGATCCTGGCTACCACAAGCTCGAACGCAGAATTCCTGGCGAACATGTTATCCTCGCCGACTGCAGGGATAACAACGCTGTCGTCTCGTCGCAGATGGCCTACTACAACTCCACGCCTGGACCACGACCGAACGATGTTTCCATTGTACATACGAATCCGGGAGAGGCTGCTCTCTGGATCAACAGAGTGACCGAGGGCCTCTTCACCGACACTGGCGTGACCTTTGTCGCGACACTTGGCCCCAAGGTGGCTGATGGGCAGTTTGCGGGAACCGGACAGAATGGCTATGCCAACTTTACCTGTTGGCAGAGATATTTCAAAGAGTTGTACAAATATGATGGCACAACCTGCTCGCAGGTGTACGACTGCAACCACGATGACCCTCCAGGTCAGTTTGCCCCTCTGTTCCTTCAATCACATCCCCAGATGCTTCACGCCACTAACAGCCTGCTTATAGCGGTTCTCCCCACCCCTATTGACGGGGGCGACAGTTCGCCTGCTCCCTCGTCATCCCAGTCCCAGGGAGGAGTATCGCAGGGAGCGGTTGTCGGCATTGTCGTCGGCGTAGTCGGTGCCGTCCTACTCGCTGCTTCCATAGGCTTGTTCTACTGGTATTGGAAGCGGACACACAACAGCAAACAGGAGTCCCCGGCGTATTCCAAGAGGGGTGGTTTCTGCTGCGGGCTCTTTGGGGCTAAGGAGGTTACAGAACAGCCGCCGGGCTCACCGATTCAGAGCGTCAAGGAGTACCCCGCGGATGATCCAAACAAGGTATTCACGCCCATGGCCTATGAACTGGATGGGCATTGGAATCGCGCCGAATTGGAAACAGGCCATGGGAGGGTGGAAATCGATACGGAGCACAAGGCCGAGATCGACTCGACACCGGCAGAACCATTTAAGACGCATCAGCACATATCGGAGGGTATAGACTCGCCTTCGTTGGGATATCTGCCCTCGCCACTCACCGCGGGTCCCGAAAAACCTCCCTTTCACCAAAACGCCGACTTTATTGAGCCGGCCAACGACTACCCGAAGAAATGAATGTGAATATGGGCTGGCCAGATATATACGATACGACGGAGGTCGGCGTCGATTTTACTTAATCTATTTTCATCTGCCGTATTGCCATGTAACATATAGGAGATTACATTGGTCTCATGTTCCTGAGTTGAACGTGTTCAGCCACATTGCAAAACCTTAATTCAGATACCCAAGCGTGATGCATCCTCCATCAGATCTGACTAGACTAGGTGCCGAGAGAGAGAGGTGTTAGATGAGGGACATTGCGTAGATTTCGCCCACCCCAACCAGCCCCTACAACAACAAGAGATGGAATTGTGCTTACCCGCCCCACAAACCAACACTTACTCAGTCTATCAGCGTCATTCCCGCACACAATGCCTTCTCTTAGCAGGTACAGCCAAAAGCCGAAGCACAGGTCTCCAACACCGTTTCTGAGCTGCAGTTATCCAAGTTGAAGCACGCCAGTCCCACCCCGCTTTCGGGCCCACCGCACTTGCACAGGTTGAGGCAGTTCACCAGAGCGAGTTTCTGGCCACCCCCACAGTCTAGAAGCGGTTGATTGGAGTTGTGACAAGAAAACCCGTGGGAAGACCCGAGAAGGGAGATGAGAGTGATGATGCCGGTGGTGGAGAGGAGACGCATGGTGGTCTCGTGATTGGAATAGGTACGGTCTTGAGATTTGGTGATCTTTCTGGTTTAGGTGATGATGGCGGTGATGAAACTGGGAGTCTTGGGTATTGGATATGTGTTGCGACATGGAGTCCCCCTATTTGTATTCCCTTCCAGACTGATGATGAGTGACCCTGATGATGAAAGACTCTAATGATGAGAAACAACAGACAGAAGCGCATAGGTAATCACATAACTTTTTTGTGGTTCAATACTTGTCAAGGGTCGGTAAGATGGTGTGAAAACGGATATCTTATCCT
>Ga0247760_1002918_pt1 | contig 12010 bp, 11 predicted proteins | sample UWRJL171409R4_FD_179936 | JGI IMG/M metagenome (GOLD analysis project Ga0247760, IMG submission 179936) | Plant litter microbial communities from Arlington Agricultural Research Station in Wisconsin, United States - UWRJ-L171-409R-4 | ecosystem: Environmental > Terrestrial > Plant litter >...
AGATGCCCGCGCCGCCCCTAGACCACTCCCACCAAGACCGCGACGAGTTACCAGCATTGAGTTCCTCCGCAGCGTCCTGGAGCAGCAATCATGCCACCTCGCACTCGCGCAGGTTTCGCGGCTCAGCGCGCGGCGGGTTCCGGCTGGGTTACCAGTAAACGGTAACTAGTTACCGGTTCGTCGGGCTGCGCGGTTCGGCGGGCTCGCGGGTTCGGCGAGCCTGCCGGAGGGGATGCGCCGGGGGTGCGACGGGTCGGCCCTCAGGTACCGCAGAAGGTGGCGGTGACGCGCTCGCTGACCAGCGGCGGCTCGGCCAAATAGGCGAACTCCGGTTGCTCCTCGTACGGCCGTGCCAGCACGCGGACGAGTGTCTCGAAGGGTCCGAAGTCGCCGCTGACGCCGGCCACGATCGCTTGCTCGATGCGGTGGTTGCGCGGAATGAAGGCTGGGTTCGCCAGGCGCATGGCGCGCGCGCGCACGTCGGGCGCGACGCGATCGAGCCCGAGCCGCCGCCGCCAGGGCTCGGCAAAGCCGTGAAAGGCCGCCGGATCTTCGAACAGCGTCGCGATGCGGGCATCGGCCGCGGGCTCTTCGGCGGCGTTGCACAAGGCACGAAAGAAGACCGTGTAGTCGACCTGGTTTTGCGCCAGCCGCTGCAGCAGATCGTCGATCAGCGGCGTGTCACCCGCGTCTTCACTGGAGAAGCCGAGCTTGGCCCGCATCACCCGCCCTTGAGCAGCTTCGAAGATTTCTGGAAAGCGCTCCAAGCGCTGCGTGGCCAAGCGCGCGGCTTCGTCTTCCTGGTCCGCGATCAGCGGCAGCAGCGTCTCGGCGAAGCGCGCCAAGTTCCAGAGCGCGATCTTCGGCTGGTTGCCGAACGCGTAACGCCCGCCGCGATCGATCGAGCTGAACGTCTTGTCCGGGTCGTACTCATCGAGGAACGCGCACGGACCATAGTCGATGGTCTCACCCGACACCGAGGTGTTGTCGGTGTTCATCACGCCGTGCACGAAGCCGAGACCGAGCCAGCGCGCGACCAGCGACGCTTGCGCCTCGATCACGCGGTCCAAGAGCCGCAAAGCTTCGCTGTGCGCGCTTCGCTCTGGCGCAGCAGGCAGCGGGTAGTGGCGCGCGAGCGTGTATTTCACCAGCTCGGAGAGCGCCTCGCGATCGTCACGCGCGGCGAAAAACTCGAACGTTCCGACGCGAATGTGACTCGCCGCGACGCGCGTGAGCACCGCGCCGGGCAAACGCTGCTCGCGCACGACGGTTTCACCGGTGGTCACCGCGGCGAGCGCGCGGGTCGTGGGCACGCCGAAGGCGGCCATCGCCTCACTCACGATGTATTCGCGCAGCACCGGGCCGAGCGCGGCGCGACCGTCGCCTTGGCGCGAAAACGGCGTGCGGCCCGAGCCCTTCAACTGCAGATCGCGACGCGCTCCGTTTCGGTCCAGCACTTCGCCCAATAGGATCGCGCGACCGTCACCCAGCTGGCGTGAGAAGCCGCCGAACTGGTGCCCGGCGTAGGCCAGGGCAATCGACGCGGCGCCTTCCGGCAGCAGGTTGCCGGCCAAGACTTGGGCCCCCTCTGGCGAATCGAGCTCGGCCGGATCGAGCCCGAGCTCGGCCGCGAGCGCGTGGTTCACTTTGATGATCCGCGGCTCGCTCACTTTAGTCGGCGCAACTCGAGCAAAGAAGCGCTCGGGCAGGCGCGCGTAGCTGTTATCGAAGGCGATCGTCACGGGCATGGTCGGCGTTGACCATGGCACCGGAGAGGATCGCCGCCAAGCCGACAAGTTCGGATTGCTTACGGTGCGCTTGGAAGCTCCGCGCTACCGCCTTCCCTTCGACACACTGGCCGACTCCGATCTTGGGTGACGGCGGGGGGCAAGGAAATCTTCCCTGGCGAGCTGGCTGATCGGCGCGCAACGGCGCGCGGCGGCGAGCTAACGCAGCGAAGCCGCCAGACCGTCGAGGATGTCACACTCGCTGACCAGCAGCTCAGCCAGCCCGAGCTCGCTCATCAGGGTCGCGAGCACGACCGCGCCGCCCACGATCACTTCTGCGCGCGCGGGCTCGACGAGTAGCCCGCGCCGCTCGGCCACGCGAGCGCCCGCCAAGCGCGCAGAGAGCGTGGCCACTTGCGCTGCGCTGAGACGGCTGTGATGCGTGCGCGTCGCGTCGTACTTGGTGAGCCCGAGCTGCATGGCCGAAAGCGCGGTCACCGTGCCAGCCAGCCCGATCACCGAGCGCGCCTTGGTGACGTCGATCACGTCGCGCACGCGGGCGAGCTCGCGGCGCACGTCGCTCTCACACGCGCGCAGCTCTTCGCGGGTCGGCGGATCGCCGTGCAGATGTCGCTCGGTCATGCGCACGCAGCCCATTTGCACTGAAATCGCCGCTTCCGGCTGCTCGCGACCGAGCACGAACTCGGTCGAGCCGCCGCCCAAATCGATGACTAGAAACGGACCGTCGCTCTTGGCCAAGCCCAGCGTCGCGCCATAAAATGACCAGCGCGCCTCGGCCTCGCCACTCAACAGCTCGGGCCGTACGCCCAGCGCCCGCTCCGCGGCGTCGAAGAAGTCCGAGCCATTGCGGGCATCGCGCGCCGCGCTGGTCGCAGCCACGCGCACGCGCGTTACGCCGTGCGCGCGCAGGCGCGACGCAAACTCCGTGAGCACCGCCACGGTGCGCGCGATCGCCTCAGGCAGGAGTTCGCCCGCCACATCGACGCCCTGCCCCAGGCGGGTCATACGCATCGAGCGCTCGAGCTCGCGCCCAGACGAGTCAGTGACCAACAAGCGCACCGAGTTGGTGCCGATGTCGATCGCGGCCAGCGCGCTCAAACGCCCTGCCCGCCGATCTGCCGCTTCAGGCCGATCAACGTGAAGAGCTCCATGCGCGCCGCCGCGTCGTGCAAGAAAATGCCATGCAATTTACTGGTCGTGGTCCACGAGCCCGGCTTCTTCACGCCGCGATAACACATACAAAAGTGCTGGCACTGCAGGATCACCGCCACGCCCTGCGGCTGCAAATGCGTCTGAATCGCGTCGCTGATCTGCTTGGTCAGCTTCTCCTGCACTTGCAGTCGCTTGGCGAACACATCCACCACCCGCGCGACCTTGCTCAAGCCCACCACGCGCCCATTCGGAATGTACGCCACGTGCGCGTGGCCCACGAATGGCACCATGTGATGCTCGCAATGACTAAACAGCTCGATGTCACTCACCAGCACGAGCTCGTCGTAGCCCTCCACTTCTTCGAACGTCTTGGCGAGGTACTCCGCCGGATCCTGAGCATACCCAGCGAAGTGCTCGGCGTACGCGCGCACCACGCGTCCAGGCGTGTCGAGTAACCCCTCCCGCGCCGGATCCTCCCCGAGAAAAGCTAGAATCCCGCGCACGTTCTCCTCGGCCGCCGCCACCTGCTCAGGCGTCCTCCGCGCAGCGACCTTGCCAAGCTCATCGAAGTCACTATTTCGTCTAGCCGTCATTGGAAGCGAAGCATGCTCCGCCACGCAGCCCAGCTCAACTCGCCTCACGCCGTACACGGTTACTTGGGTGATTGATGGTCACTAACTACGTCGGGCCCGGCCCAGCCTTCGGCGGCGCGGACGATCGCCAGAGCCAGAGTTGCTGATGCCGGGTTGGTCCGGCGCGGCCCCACTTGCCGACGGCGCAAGCACGAACTCCATCTAGTGGAGTCAGGCGAAACCGAAGTAGACTCGCGGGATGCGTCGCGCCGTGGGCAGCATTCGAATCTTTACCTTCAAAGAGGGGCTGATGTCGGCGGTCGCTCACGACCTGCGCGTGCAGTTGCAAAGCTTCGAGATTTCGCTGGAGGGCAGCGAGCTCAAAGCCGAGTTCGATCTGAAATCGCTGCTCGTCGAAGGGCCGATGCAGAACGGCGCGTTGCACGCCGAGCAATATGACGCCGCTAAGCGCGCAGACGTGGCCAAGGCGATGCACGGGGAGGTGCTGCACACTGATAGGCATCCCACGGCTCGGTTCACGGGCAGCGCCACCCCAAGCAGCGGAGCTCCGGGCCGTGACGGAGGCGGAGAGGGCTATTCGGTGGTGGGGCAGCTGCAGCTCGCGGGGCTCAGCCAACCGCTCAGCTTCGAGGTGCGCAACGATCGCGGCACCTATCGCGCGGAATTCGAGCTGAAACCGAGCCGCTGGGGGATTTCGCAGTACAAGGCGTTGCTGGGCGCGATCAAGCTCAAGGATCTGCTCAGGGTCGAGCTCGCGCTGAGCGAGGCGTGAAGGTCGTGCTCGGGCGGGGCGGCCGCTCACCCTTCGGGCATATCAGCGGCGCGAACTAAACGCTGGCCCCGGCGGGCAGCCCCGAGTAAGCGTCGCGCCCATCCATGCACTGGGCGCCGCTCAGCCTGACTTCGGCATTATTTCTCGGCTGCTATGACACCTGTCAGAAGCACGCCCTGCGCGATAACCCGGTGTTGCCCGTGCTGCTCGTCAGCACGGGCACTTGCGCCAGCGTGTGGTCCGCGCTGCTCTTGGTGCAGCGCCTCGCGCCGGGCGCGCTGCACGCAAGCCTCGTCGTTCCCGAGCTGAGCTGGCTCGGTCACGCGCAGCTACTGCTCAAAGCGGCGATCGTCGCGGCGTCCTGGCTCTGCACGTACCTGGCCGTGAAGCACCTGCCCATTTCGCTGGCCGCGCCGATCCGCGCCACGAGCCCGCTGTGGACGCTGGCTGCCGCGATCCTGCTGCTTGCCGAGCGCCCCTCGCTGCTGCAAGTCGTGGGGATCTCGACCACCTTGCTTTCGTTCCTGGGCCTGTCACTGGTCGGCCGGCTCGAGGGCGTGCATTTCCACCGCGACCGCTGGGTGGGCTACATGATCTTGGGCACGCTGTTCGGCGCCGCCAGCGGCCTATACGACAAGCTGCTTTTGGGCAAACTCGCGCTCGCGCCCGCCACGGTGCAGGCCTGGTTCTCGATCTACCTCTTGGCGCTGTTCGCGCCCCTGGCGAGCCTTTGGTGGCTCACCTCCGCCCGCGAGAGACGGGACGCGCCCCGCGAGCGCTTTCAATTTCGCTTCAGCATGCTGCTCTTGGCGCTATGCTTGCTGTGCGCGGATTTCGCCTATTTTTCCGCGCTGCGCGAGGAAGCCGGCTTGATCTCACTGGTGGCCAGCCTGCGCCGCGGCAGCACCTTGATCGCGTTCGCCGCGGGCGTGTTCTTGTTCAAAGAGGTCAATGGCTGGAAGAAGCTGCCAGCCGTGTTCGGCATCGTGCTCGGCATCACGCTCACGCTCCTGGGCTAAACCCGCGTCAGCGCGCGCGCTCCCGCTCGGCGCTCAGGGGGCTCGGTCGCTCGCGTCGGGCTCTTTGCCGCTCAGTCCGCGCGCTCGAGCGGTCCAGGGCAACATTCGACGCAGCAGCCCGTCGCGCAAGACCAAGCTGTGGAACAGCACCGCGCTGAGGTGTGCCATGAACGTAAAGAAGAGCAGGTACGCGAGCACGGTATGCGACCGACGAAGCACCGTGTAGAGGGCTTGGCTGTGCGGCGCGATCGGAGGCAGCACGAGCGGCCCAAGCCGCACCGGCAAGCGCGCGGCGGACAGCATTGCCCAGCCGACCAGCGGCAAAAGCAACATCAACGCGTACATCAGGCGCTCGGAGGCGGTCGCGAGCACGCGCTCTCTCGCTGACATCGTGGCTAGGAAGGGGGGCGGCCGCTTCAATTGCCGGTTTACCAGGCGAATCACCGCCAGCACCAGGATCAGCATGCCCAGCGGCCGATGAATGGCGACCAGCAACTGGTACTGACCGAGCGAAGTGACCATGCCCATCCCGATCAACAACATGCTCAATAGGGCCACGGCCATCAGCCAGTGGAGCACGCGCGAAGACCAAGCAAACTGCGAGCCGCCATTCATGGCTCGCTCACTTTCTCGCCCGCGTGCGTGGTCACTGCGCTTCTGGCTACCGGCTCGCTCGAGCGCCGTGTGAAGGACTGTGAATACGCGGCCGACCGCGCGCTGAGCAGCGGGTCGTCCGAGCCCGCGATTCCGTTCGGTAGCACGAGCGGGTCGAAGTTGATCGTGCGCGCGGCGCCGGTCGCCTCACCTTCGATGTGATCGATGGTGAGGGTTCCGACCTCGACTCGCTCGCGGTTCTCGGGCCAAGGCAGCGTCGCATCGCTGGTCGGATCACCCGGCTGCCCGAGCACCAACACCAGCTGCCAGCGCAAGGGCCCCCGCTCTAGGCGCGCAATCAACGCGTCGAACAGAAAATTGGCGACTGGCGCGGGTCCGCTGCCCGCGACAGGCAGGGCAACGGGCACTGGCCGCTGTTCCGGCACCATCGACCAGCGTACCGGGGTGACGCGCCCCGCCGCATCACTGAGCAGGAACGCGTTCAGGCTGTTGAACGTGCTGTCTTCGAAACCAGAGCTCGCGGCCTGCGCCTTGATCAGGCCAATGGCGCGAGCAGTCTCCGGGTGCGTTGCCAGGAATGCTTTGACGCTTTCCGGATTGGGCTTCTTGCTGGCCGGGTCCGGCGCCATCGCCTTCAGTTGCTCATTGAATGCTTCGGGCGTGCGCACGACGAAGACCGGGATGTTGTTCATGCCGGTCCGCCATTCTTCGCCGTTGGGCAGCGAAAAGCGCAGGGCCATGCTGCGCACGGTCGCGGCGCTGTCAGCGGCATAGGGCATCCCGCCGGCCAACGCGAAGCGGCCCACGACAGGCACCCGGCCGGCTCGAAAAACGCTCGCCTTGGACAGCCGCACGCCAGCGCCATTGGCTTCGAAGTAGCCGCTGATGCTCACGCCTTTTGCGTGGTTGCGGCGAAACCCCGGGTGAGGACCGTTGATTCGTTCGAACGTATCGATGAGGCGAGCGGGCGTCAGGCGCTGAGGCGAGAGCCAACCAGCGACGTACAGAAACCCCGCCCCCACGCTCAGCACGATAGCGGCGACCAGCGCCAGGCGCGCTCCCATTGCCGTTGGCATGTGACGAGTTGCCAAGCTGCTCACCTCGCTCGGAGCATGTAGACCAAAGCGCTCGCGCGCAAGCCCCGCGCTGGCATACTGCGGCCATGCATCGGCCCAGCGCGTACCCGCCCGACCTCGCTCGCTACGTCGAGGCGCACTGGCCCGGAGCCACACGCTTGAGCCTGCCCTCGGCCCTGCTCGACGACGCTTTGTCCGCTGCATTTCAAGCGTCACTGACCGTGGAAGAGGCTCGCGCCACGCGCTTTCGCTTGCTGCTCACCACGCCCGAGCAGCTGCCCGAAGTCGGAGTACCCAATCAAGGCGTGTTGCGGCTGCGTTTCGATCGCAGCCGTCCGCTGAATGCCGACGAGCTGCGCCGCTTGGCGCCCGCGGTGCCGTTCGAGACGGCATTGATCGCGGCTCACGCGGAAGAGGGCAAGCTGCGCATCTGGGGCGTCGCCCACTCCGGTCCGGCTTGGCTTGCTCCGACCTGGGGCGGCCGAAGCGTGGTGCCCAATTGGACGTACGATCCGATCATCCACGTGACCGCTCCCGGGCAGCTCGCGGTTCGTTGCGCGGGTCAGCTGATCGGCGCGCTCGAGCGCGGGCTGGTCGTGGATGCCGCGCTGGATGTGTTCGACTCGAACTGGCTACCGGCCTTGTTCGAGCGCGAGCGCCAAGTGGTCCAAGAAGAGCACGCCGCAATGCAGGCGCGAGTCGCCTCGCCGACTTCGGTCGAGCATTCCTTGATCGGCAGAGTCGCGCAACAGATGCTGCGCCGCGCGATTCAACTCATTCGCGGCGCGCGCCACGGAGGCCTGATCCTGATCGTAGACACGGCGAGCAGCGCGGAGAGCGCGCCGCTCCGCGGGCTACGCCTCAAATACTCACTGGCTCAGGACGAGCCCTCGCACCGCTACCGCACGCTGCTGTTTCAGATCTTGGAAGCCGTGGCCGCGACCAGTGCCAAAGATTCAGTTGGCTGGCTCGACTTTGCCTCGAACCAAAGTGCGCGCTTCGAACAGCTCGAGCAAGCCGTGTTCGAACAAAGCCGCGTGCTTTCGAACCTCACCGCGATCGACGGGGCGCTCGTGCTCGACAAGCGCTTCGGCGTGCTCGGCTTCGGCGCCGAAGTGTCGGCGGAGCTGCCCACTCCCGAGCGAGTTTGGCGCGCGCTCGACACCGAGGGCCAGCTCCGAAGGCCCGAAGACGTCGAGAATGTCGGCACGCGCCACCGCGCCGCCTATCGCTTCGTCAACGATCACCCCGACGGCTTGGCCGTCGTCATCTCTCAGGACGGCGGAGTGTCCTTCGTCGCCAAACGCGAGCAAGAGGTCGTTTTCTGGGAGCAGTCGGTGAGTCCTTGAAGCGACTGACCGCGACCGCCTCAAGCACGAGCTCAGCCGACGCGGAGCTCGCTGCCGGGCACGGGCGTGCCGAGCAGATGGCGCAGCCGCGCGGCTTCGAGCAGCTTGCCGACCGTGGGGCGCAGCTCCAACGCCACGCTGTTCGCGATATCGCTGGCCTGGGCGTGAACGAAGAAGGTCTTCCGACGCCAGCTCAGCTGAAACATGCCCGTCAAAATAGCGCGCTTCATCGCGGCCCCAAAGCCATCACCCTCGAGCACGACATGGTAGGTCGAGCACGCCTTCAATAGGCTGGGCATCAGCTGGTCCAGACGCGCGCGAAATTGCGCATCTGGAGCCGGAGCGCTCCCCGGCACTCGAGTCACGTACACGACCGGATGACCGCACATGGCCGCCGCCCCTTCGATGGCGGCCTTCACCCGCTCGATGTCCGCGAGCTCGGGCTTGCCCCACAGAGCGAAGACACCGCCCCGCGTCGTGATCAATTCGCAAGACATGCGTTCCGTACGTCCGCGCGAGCGCTAGCAATAGGGGCGCCTCGATGCCCGCGCCGCCTCCGGCCGGCTGTCGCCATGATAATCATGCGATCTTGCGGTAAATAGCGGCTGCAAGTCTGCCGAGCCGATGCGAATAGCTGCGGCTTCTGCGCGCCGTTGCCAGTAGGCTCAGGGACGGTGTCATGATGTCTGGAAAGATTGGGGCGTTGCTTGGGGTTCTGGCCGGCTTCGGGCTGATTTGCTCAGCGTGCAGCGGCACTTCGACGACGACGAAGGGCAGCAGCGGCTCGAGCGGAGTGGGCGGCTTTGCCAGCGTGGGCGGCGCGGGCGGCTTGAGCGGCGTGGGCGGCTCCATGGCTACCCCGACGGCCTGTGCGGCGAACGAGGCCATCTGCGACGGGAAGCTCGCGACCAAGTGCAAGGCGGACGGCTCTGGGCCGCAGCCGGGCGGGGTCGATTGCAGCGAAAGCAAGCAGCACTGCCTACTCGGCGAGTGCAGCGATGCCGAGTGCATCGCTGGCACGAAATCGTGCGTGGACGGCGATGTTTACGTGTGCGAGGCGAACGGCTCGAGCCGCTCCATCTGGAGCGATTGTACGGAAGACCAAGTGTGCGACGCCGACTTGGGCTTTTGCCTGACTCGGATTTGTGAGCCGGGTCAGACGAGTTGCGACGGCACGCGCGTGTCGACATGCAACGACTTCGGCAGCGGTTGGCTACGAGGCTCGGCTGATTGTGCGGCGGAGGGCAATGTCTGTATCGCCGGTAGCTGTGTCAAGAAAGTCTGCACGCCGTCGACCACGTTCTGCAAAGACAAGAACCTCTATCAATGCGACCCCACTGGTGCGAGCAGCACACTGTCGAAAACCTGTCGCCCAGGGTTCGAGCACTGCGAGGTCACCCCGGCTGGCTTGTATGCGTATTGCGTGTTGAACCAGTGCGAACCGGGAAACCAGCTCTGCGCGGGCGACGTGATCAAGACTTGCAACGCCGACGGGACAGTGCCGGCACAGGGCACGGCCTGCGCCAAGGACGAGTTCTGCCAGAACGCCGAGTGCAAACCTCGGTTGTGCAACATCGACACGTTGTTTTGCCAAGGAAAGAGCATCTATAGTTGCGGGTTTAGCGGCCCGTCGCTGTACACGGAATGCGACCCCGGCGATGCGTGTCTGGCTGTCATTCCCAACCCCGAGCACGGGTCCGAGGTCTATCCCGACATGGTTAGCTGTCGACCGCTTTTGTGCCCGCCCGGGCAGACTGGCTGCGTACTCAACGCTGTCGGTACGTGCGGCTCGGACGGAGCGAGCCTCAGCGCGGTGACGAACGACTGCAACGCGAGCGGCACGGTTTGCACCGCCAGCGGGCTCTGCGCCGCGAGCGTCACCGACACGCTCGGCACGGACGAAATCGCGCAGGCCCTGCAAGCGAGCCCTTACGTGGGCAACGTGATCGACGTCCGCTCAGCTCGCAAGCTGACCGGGATAGAGATGTTGCTCGTGTTCACGTCTCCGCGTGACGTACGCTGGATGATCTACGAGCAGGTCGGCAGCGAGTTCATTCCCAGAGCGGAAAAGACGACGTCGATCGCGAGCAGCACGGGTTTCATCAGCTCCGGGCCGCTCAGTTACCAGCTCCAAGCGGGCAAGCACTATGCGCTGGGGGCGATCATGCCGGGTGACAGCATCGGCTTCAACGCCAACCTCTCCCTGGAACAAAACCCGTCGTTCGGCGCGGTGCTCGGCAGCGTGGAGACGTACAACGACTTCTCCAGTTTCAGCATCGCGCCCAGCTTCCTGCCGTACACCGTTTCTTACATGAAGGTGACGACGGCAGCGCCTTGAGCTAGCGAGTGCTCGCGCACAAGCCGCCTGGCGGCAACTTGCTCGGCACTTGGAAGCCAATCGCGATCGAGCCGAGCTTCACTTGGTGGTAGCCGGCGGTCAGCGGCTGGCCGAAGCTGCAATCCGCGTGGGCGGTGCCGCAATCGGCAGTGCAGCCCTGGCCGGGCTTCGAGGTGTCCGCCACACAGAAGTTGGCTTTGACGTCGAAGTTGACGCCCGAGCCGATCGTGCACGAGGCCTCGATCACTTTGGAGCAACTGCTCGAGAGGCAGCCCTCACTCAGCACAGTGACTTGCAGCGGATCGCCGGCCTCGATCGACTCACCGCCAGTGGTTACCTTGCCCCGCACGCAAAGCTGAGCCGCCTCGTAGGGTTGGCAAACGGGGTCCGGCTCGACGTCCACGTAGTTCCAGCCGCACACGTTGTCGATGCAAGCGAAGCCATCGGCGTTCGGGCAGTCGCAGGTCGAGCCCCCTTCGCTCGCGCAGCCCAGCGCGTAGACCTTGCTTCTCACGTCCAAGTACGGCCTGAGGTTGGCGTCCTTGCGCGCGACCAAATCACGCGTGCAGCCGCAGCTCGAGTCGGGGATCGGCTGACCGCAATCGGCCGCCGACATACACTTCTGAGCGCTGGACAGCGCGGCCTTCATCTCGTTGACGAGCGCGTCGCAAGCTGGGCCAGCGTCGGGACAGGCACGTTCGGTGCAAGCCACGTCACCGGAGCTCATGCACGAGCAGGTGTTGCAACCGTCGTTGGAGACTTGTGCTCCGGGCGCATAGCGCTTGTCCCCGACGGTGCAATACGGACCGCTATCGGGCCCAGGGTCGGGCTCGCATCCGACCAACGTACATTGCACCACGCCTCGCTCGCCACACGAGCAGCTGTTACAACCGTCGCCAGCCGGGAACGTATCGCCTACAGCGTAGCCCTTGCCTTCGTAGTCGCAGCCGCTGGCGTTCGAGACCGAACCGGAACAACCGGCAAAGGTCGCCAAGAGTCCGAAGAACCCGAAGAGCCCAAGAGCCATCCCGGTCGACGAAGCGTGCTGTTTGCCCATTCCCCCCTTCAAGCACGAGGCGTGCCGCGCAGAAACCGCCGAATTCGCTGGGCTGGCACTAATTGCCACCGGATCGTGCTGCCCCAAGTTGTGCCGAGCTGTGCCGCGGCAGGAAGCTTTGCCTTAGGGCCCGCGAATGGCTAAGGGCCCTCGAATGGCTAAGTGATCGCTCTCGCGGCCGATGCATCGCGGCGGGCTTCGTTGCTCCTCAGTTACATACCCGCAGTATGCGCCTTCGTCGCGCCTCGCCAGCCGCGCGCCTCGACCGCGATCATCGACCGACTTAGCCAT
>Ga0247760_1002919_pt1 | contig 12006 bp, 8 predicted proteins | sample UWRJL171409R4_FD_179936 | JGI IMG/M metagenome (GOLD analysis project Ga0247760, IMG submission 179936) | Plant litter microbial communities from Arlington Agricultural Research Station in Wisconsin, United States - UWRJ-L171-409R-4 | ecosystem: Environmental > Terrestrial > Plant litter >...
GCCAGCAGGGCGAGGGGCCCCACCTCTCCGGGCGCAATGCACCCCGCCTGCTGGCAACGAACGATGGCCTGTTGAAGCAAATTCAGCGCTTCGTCCGCGGTGTCTCGCTCTTCCTTCGTTAACTGAGCTCGGAGCTCGGCGCGAAACATCACCCGGAAATGGCCGGGGTGTGCGAGCGCAAATTGCACGTAAGCCCGTCCGAGGCCCTCGAGGTACGCGAGGGGGTCTTGTTCCAGGCCGTCGACGACTCGGCGCATCTCGCTCACCAGCAACGTAAAGCCCTGCGCAGCCACGGCTGCCAGGAGCTGCTCGCGGCTCGCAAAGTGATGGTAAGCGGCGCCCGACGAAACGCCCGCGCGCCGCGTCAGTGCATGCAAGCTGACCGCCGAGACCCCTTCCTTCTCGATCACCCGTGCTGCCGTTTCGAGCAGCACGCTGCGCAGATTGCCGTGATGATATACGCCCGCTTTTTTGGCGATTCGAGTCATGCGCGAGCTAGAACTAAGCGATTCTTAGTTAGCTGGCCAGGTCGGCCTGCGCAAGCTTCCATCCGAACGCAAAAAAGCCAACTGCGTTGGATTCTGATCTCGTTGTCGTTGCGCACTTGGTGGAGGAATAGAAACTGGCGCGGGGTTGAGAGCGATCGCTAGAAGGCCGCTGCAGCTCAAGGATGCATCGCTGCCACTCATTTGACGCGCGAGTTACGTTAACATGTCTTACTATCCGTGCATGAACGGAAGGAAGTTGCTTCGGCTCGGCTACGCTGCGGTGCTTGCGGGCACCTGCGGTTGCTCTTCATCTACCCCAGAAGGCGCGGCGGGCAGCGGTGGGAGCGGTGGAGCGACACCCGGCGCCGGCGGCACGGTTCCGTCAGCAGGGAGTTTCACCGCGGGTGGCGCGCCGTCCGGCGGCGCGGGCCCTTCCGCGGGTGGAAGTAACACCACCGCCGGCAGCAGCCCCTCGGGCGGTGACAACACCGGCGGCGCGAGCGCGGGTGGCGCGGGCCCGAGTGGCGGCGCTGGGCAAGGGACAGCCGGTGGCCCGGTCGTCAATGAGCCCCAAGTGGTGACCTCTGCGAACAATGCTTGGTGGAAGGCGGGCACTCTCACCGAGATGAGCAGCGCGACTGCGGACGTGACCGTGAACGATGCCTCCGCGCAGCAGACGTGGGAAGGCTTCGGCGGCGCCTTCAACGAGGCCGGCTGGATCTACATGGCGAGTCTCAGCGCCAGCGACCGAGCCCTGGTCATGCAGCTGCTGTTCGGTGTGGACGGCGCGCACTTCGCCTTTGGGCGCATCCCGATCGGTGCCTCCGACTACTCCTTCGTCGACGCCTCGAAGAACAAGCAGGCCGGTCGCTACACGCTGAACGAGACGGCGGGCGACAACCAGATGACGAACTTCAGCCTCGAGCGGGACAAGAAGAACTTGATCCCGTTCGTGCAGGCCGCGCTGGCGGTTCGCCCGGATTTGCACCTCTGGGCCAGCCCCTGGACGCCGCCGACGTGGATGAAGAGCCCGGCCAAGTTCGACGGCGGGACCATGAAGAGCGACGATGCCACGTTGCAGGCGTTCGCGCTGTACCTCGCCAAGTTCGTGCAGGAGTACGGCAAGCTCGGCATGAAGGTGGAGGCTGTCGCCCCTCAGAATGAACCCAACTTCGAGCAGGGCTACCCATCGGCGCATTGGGACTCGGGCACGTTCGTGAAGTTCGTGCGTGACTTCATGGGTCCGACCTTCATGACCATGAACGTCGGCGCGAACATCGTCCTCGGCACCATGTCCAACGGCGATGCCGATCCGGGCATCGTGAGCGCAATGGCCGCTGACTCCAAGGCGATGGGGTTCGTGAAAGCCATTGGTTACCAGTGGGGCATGCAGGGCAAAAACAACCCAGCGAAGAGCCTCTCGTTCTGGCAGACCGAGCACAAGTGCGGCAACTACCCGTGGATGGGCGGCAAGGGCCCGCCCGCGCCGAACGACATGGCCTACGCGACCGAGAGCTGGGGGCTGATCAAGGCGTGGATCACCACCGACAAGGTCAACGCGTACTCGGCCTGGAACATGGTCCTCGATCCCAACGGCGACGGTAACGATGGCACGCGCGCTTGGTATCAAAATGCGCTGCTCGTCGTAAACAATGGGAAATTGGTGATTACCCCGACCTACTACGTGTTCCGCCACCTCTCGCAGTTCGTGGATGCGGGCGCCAAGGTCGTGAGCACCAGCGGCGGTGACGCGATCGCCTTCAAGAATCCGGACGGAACCATCGTGGCGGCGATTTACAACTCAGGCGCTGCCAAGAAATTCACCGTGGGCGTGGGCGGCAAGAAGATGCAGTTCGACATGCCAGGCAGCGGTTGGGCGACGGTCAACTACAAACCTTAGGGCCCTCGAATGGCGAAGTCGATCGCTCTCGCGGCCGATGCATCGCGGCGGGCTTCGTTGCTCCTCAGCAGTATGCGCCTTCGTCGCGCCTCGCCAGCCGCGCGCCTCGACCGCGATCATCGACCGACTTAGCCATTCGAGGGCCCTTAGTGCCCGCGAATCGCTGAGTCGATCGCCCTCGCGGCCGATGCATCCGGCTGGCATCGCGCTCCGCACATCCAAACGCGCATCCAGATGCGGCACATGCATTGAACTTTCCTAAAAATGAGCGCGCGTGCTGCGGCCAAGCTCCATTTTCCCGCTGGATGCAGCTGTTTCACGAGCGTGACCGCGTGTGATCGCGCCGAGCTCTCGGGGCTGCTCACAGCGCCCTCGGTTTATTCCGCGGAATACGGGGACCGAGGTGCCAGGCCGGCATCGCGCCGCCAGCGGTTCGCGCGTCCGCGTCGACTCGTGTGCGCCGCGTTCGCGGGTTAGCTCGAAACCCCACGTTTCGCTTCACTGGAAGCCGATCTGTGCGACGCCATTTCCCCACCGGGGGAAACTGGCGGGAAACGGCAGCTCAGCTGATCCCCAAGGCTCGAGTATCTAGCTCACGTCGGAAACAAAAAGTGGTCGGGGCGGGCGGATTCGAACCGCCGACCCCTTGACCCCCAGTCAAGTGCGCTAACCAGGCTGCGCTACGCCCCGGACCGCCCTTCGCATCGGGATTTCCGACCGGAGGGCTCGCGGAACGTAGTCGTTTGGGCGCTGATTGCAACGCAAATAGTCAGCCGCTGGACGGTTAGTTCGCGGCTGGCCGGCTTCCCGAAGTGCGACTGGTTTTCAATACTTGCGCAGCGACGCAAGCGTCCTTTTGAGAACGATATTGACTTTCGTTTTCATGAGAGTCATGGAACCGAGCCTACTTAGAGGCCCGCGCGGCCCAGCTTTCTCGAAGGATCGTTAAATGCGCGTTAATGCTCGTAAATTCTTGCCGTGTGTGGTGCTGGCTGGGGGTCTCTTGGGCTGTAGCTCCGATGAGACGGCGGCCGTCTCGCGCGACGCGGTCGTAAAAAACTACTCAGCGAATCTTTACGCTGCGTACGCGGACTCGGTGGACGACGAAGTCGCGTTCCAGACGGATGTGGAGGCGTTCCTGGCGGCTCCAACCGAGAAGAGCTTGAAGACCGTGCGCGATTCGTGGCTCGCGTCGCGCGCGCACTACATGCTGACCGAAGGCGCACGCTTTTACGACGGCCCGATCGACGTCGACCCGCCGAACCACGAGGGCTTGCTCAACGCGTGGCCGCTGGACGAAGCCTTCATCGACTACGCCTCGAAGGACGGAGTGCTGCATGAGGACGTCGGCATCATCAACATGCCGGACGTACTACCCGAGATCACCGCGGAGGGCCTCGACGCCTTGAACGGCACCGATGGCGAACCGGAAAACGTCTCTGCCGGTTACCACGCGGTCGAATTCTTGCTCTGGGGCCAAGCGCTGAACGCTAGCGGACCGGGCGAGCGCCCCGCGACCGACTATGTGATTGGCGGTCCGAGCAAGAACCCAGATCGACGCGCCGATTACCTCAAAGTGGCGGTCGAAGGCATCATTTTGCACCTGACCGAGGTGCGCGACGCTTGGAAACCGACCGCGAGCTACCGCGTGGGCTTCGAGAAGAACACGGACGAGTCGCTGACTCACATCTTCACTGGGCTCGCCAAGTTCAGCAAAGGCGAGCTCGGCTCGGAGCGCATCGGCGCCGCGTACGAGTCCAAGAACCGCCACGACCAACACAATTGCTTCAGCAGCCAAACGCTCCTGGATTACGAGCGCGACGCGCGCGGGATCTTGGCCATGTACACCGGCAACTACGGCGAGCACGACGGCCCGGGGCTGGACGACCTAGTGAAGGCCGCCGATCCCGCGCTCGACGCCGATCTCAAGAAGAAATTGCAGGCGTCGATCGACGCCATCATCGCCATCCCGGCGCCGTTCGAAGACGCGATCGCAGGTGACGACGACTCGGCGGGCCGGAAGGCGATTCAAGCCGCTCTGAACGCGCTCTCGGCGCAGGGCGATACCTTCGGCAAGGCAGCTGCTGCGATTGGGCTGACGATTACGGTCGACGATCCGGAAGAATGATCAGACGCGCTAGCTCGATCCTGATCCTGATCGCAGCCAGCGCCTGCAGCGGCGGGGGTGCGTCGACTAGCGACCCGCTCCCGCCGGCAGATCTGAAGTCCGGCGGCTTGGCCACGACGCTCGACGACACCTCGCAAGCGTACAGAAATAGCATCCGCGCGCTCAGCGAAGACCAAGCGAGTCAATTCAGTTTTGGCCATTCGCTGTTCAACCGGGCCTGGGTGACCGCGCCGGCAACCACCGACAATCTCGATGGTCTGGGCCCGTTGTTCAACGCGCGGGCCTGTGCCACGTGCCATGCGAAAGACGGACGCAGCGCACCCTTCAACGCTTCGGGCGAGTTATTGGGCATGCTCTTTCGTCTGAGCGTTCCGGGCACTGCGGACAACGGTGGCCCCAACCCCGATCCCGTGTACGGCGATCAGCTGCGCCCGCTTGGCATTCTAGGGATTCCCGGCGACGGCACGCCGCACGTGACGTACGAAGAGCTGCCCGGCAACTACGCCGACGGCACGGCATTTTCGCTGCAAAAGCCCAGCTATTCGATCGACGGTTGGAACTACGGCGAGCCGAGCGAGGGGCTGATGATCTCGCCGCGTACTGGGCCCAGCGTGATCGGCCTGGGTTTGCTGGAGGCCGTGCCTGAAGAGGAGATCTTGGCCAACGTGCACCCGCCCGATGCCGACGGCGTGCACGGAGTTCCAAACTACGTCTGGGACGCGGAGCGGCAGGCCACCGTGCTCGGGCGCTTTGGGTGGAAGGCCAATCAGCCGTCCACCTTGCAACAAACCGCTGGCGCCTTCGTGGGCGACATCGGCATCACGTCCGCGCTGTTCCGGCATGAGACGTGTACGCCCTCGATGATCGCCTGCAATCGAGCGATCTCGGGTGCGGATCCGGACTTCGAGCTGAGTGACCAAGCCTTTCACGCGGTCGGCTTCTACATGCGCGCGCTGGCCGTGCCCGCGCGCCGAGCAGTGACCGATCAGGTGGCCTTGCAGGGCGAGCTCTTGTTCACGAAGTTTGGCTGCGCTTCGTGTCACAAGAGCACGTTGCACACGGGCCCTTCAGACGCAGAAGCCTTGGCCAACCAGACCATTCACCCGTACACCGATCTCCTGCTACACGACATGGGGCCGGAATTGGCTGATGATCGCCCAGATTTTCAGGCAACCGGTCGCCAGTGGCGCACACCGCCGCTGTGGGGGCTCGGCCTGCTGGCGAAGGTCAATCAGCACTCGTTCATGCTGCACGACGCGCGCGCGCGCGGCTTTGCCGAAGCCATCTTGTGGCACGGTGGGGAAGGCACGAACGCGCGCGAGAACTTCCGCTCGGCTGCTGCGAGTGAGCGCGACGCGCTGTTGAAATTCCTCGAGTCCTTATGAACCAACGTCTCTTTTCCTGCCTGAGTGTCGCGCTGAGCGGTTGCGTGCTTTGGGGCTGCGGCAATACGGGTGCGCCGGCGCGCGACTACGGACCGCTGCTCGAAAAGCTCAGCGAGCAGGTGATCCTGCCCGAGCACGAAGCGTGCGCGGCACAGGCAGACGCGCTCGTCAGCTCCGTTCAAGCGCTGGTCGATCGCCCGGATGCCGATGCCTTGGCCAACGCGCAAAGCGCCTGGCGCGCCGCGCGCAAAGCCTACCGGGTGCTGGACGCGCTGCATTTCGGCCCGGGCTACACGCTGCACATCACCGAACGCATCGACGTTGCGCCCGCGGATCCGGCAGAAATCGAGGCGTTGGCGAAGGGTGAGGGCAGCGTCACCGACGCCACCGTCTCGCAAGCGGGGGGCCAGGCGAAGGGCTTCCTCGGGCTCGAGTACCTGCTCTTTGCCGACTCGACCCCGTCGAGCGCGGGCAGTTCGGCCCCCGCGCTGGCTGACGACGACCTGGCTGAACGGCGGCGCGCGCTCGCGCTGGCGATGGCGCACGAGATCGCCAAGTCGACCCATCAGCTCGACGATGCATGGCGGCCGGGCGCGGGCGGCTATATCGAGCAGATCCAACTAGCGGGTGCTGGCAGCAGCCAGTACTCGAGTCAGCGCGCAGCAGTCGACGACATGGTGGGCGGCGTGGCCTACGCGCTCGAGTGGATCGTGGGCGTGCGCCTAGCTCAGCCGCTCGGGCGTAAATCGGGCGGCGTCCCCGATCCCTCGCTCGACCCGACGTCGCGCAGCGACAGCGCGGTCGCCGACATGCAAGCCAGCCTGGCAGGCATCGTCGCGATGTACGATGGCGAGGGGTTTTCGGCGGTCATTCGCAGCAAGAGCGCGAAGCTCGACCAGGCCGTGCTGGCCAACCTGAGCGACGTCGAAGCCGCGCTGGCTGCTATCCCAGCACCGTTCGGCGAAGCCGTGGTCAATGATACGCCGATCGTGAAGGCTGCCTTCGACACTTCTTCCGGGCTGAAGAAGACTTGGAACACCGACGTCTCCAGTGCCCTGGGCGCGACGCTGAAGCCCAGTGACAACGATGGCGATTGAGGCCCCGCGGCTTCACGTTGCTCGCCGCCTGTCGCGCCTCACCGCAGCCTCGAGGCGGTGCGCTTTCGTTTGCTTGGCGCTGAGCGGCTTCTCGTCGCAGCGGGCGTTCGCGCAAGACGCCGCCCCGGCGCCGTCCGACGCCGTGCAAGAAATCACGGTGCGAGGCAACAAGGCCGATGCGCTCAAGCGCGCTTCCGGTTCGGGCACCACCATCGGTGAGCGCGAGATCAAGAACGCCCAGCCCGAAAGTACGGGCGAACTTTTGCGCCGCGTGCCCGGCTTGCAATTGCGCACCGAAGATCCCATGGGTTTTCGGCTCAACCTCGGGGTTCGCGGCTTGAGCCCCGCGCGCAGTCGGCTGATCTTGATGGAAGAAGACGGCGTGCCCGTGGTCGTCAGCCCGTACGGCGAACCCGAACTCTACTATACGCCGATGGTCGAGCGCATCCAGCGCCTGGACGTGATCAAGGGCAGTGACGTGCTGCGCTATGGCCCACAAACCGTCGGCGCCGTCGTGCAGCTGCACACTTTCGAGCCCACGGTGAAGCCCGCCTGGTACGTCGCGAGTCAAGTCGGTTCGCGCGCCTACGGCGCTCTGCAAGCGCGCTACTCGGCCACCAGCGGCGAACTCGGCTACGTAGTGCAAGTGGTCAGGAAGAGCGGTGACGGCTATCGCAACATGGGCTTCTACGCGACGGACGCGTTCGGCAAAGCAGTGCTGACCAACGCCGCCGTGGGTCAGCTGTCGCTCAAGCTCGGCTTTCACGACGACCGCGCGCGCACCACCTACCTCGGCCTCACCGATGCCATGTATCGCGCCGATCCACGGCAGGACACGGTGACGCCGAACGATTTCTTCGCGGTGCGCCGGTACGAGGCGTCACTCGTCCACGAAAAGCGATTCAACGCTCAAACCGCGCTACGGAGCACGCTGTTCGCCCATCAAATGCAGCTCGGGCAGCGTTCGCAGGACTTCGACCGCAAGCCCCTCGCCGGTGTGAACTACGTCTCGGTGCCGGATCCGGCGGCGCTATACTTCAAGCAAAGTTCGACGCTGCGCGATCGCCGCTATGACGTACTTGGCTCGTCGAGCGAACTCGAGCACCGCTTTCAAACCGGGAAATTGATCCATCGCTTGAAGATCGGCGCGCGCGCGACGCTCGATGTCGCGCGGCGCAAGCTCGCCCGCGGCGATAGCCCGACGGCCGAGAGTGGCTTGCTCTTGACCGACGACACGATCACGATTTTGGGGCTCGCCGCCTGGTTCGAAGACGAGATCGCAGTCACCAGTAAGTTGCTCGTGACGCCCGCGTTTCGCTACGAACACTCGAACTCCAAGCAGCGCTTTCACGTGACCAACGACGATCTGGGCGATGTCCCAAGGGCGGTCGATACCACGGCCAGCAGCGCTGCCGGCGGGGCAATGCCCGGCCTGGGTGTGATTTACGGGAGTGCCAAGCTGAACTCGTTCGGCAGCGTTTACCTGGGCTACTCCGCGCCACGCATCAGTCAGGCCATCACGCCGCAAGGTCATGACGCCCATTTGAGCGCAGAGCGCAGCCGAAATTACGAGGTCGGCTTGCGAGGCCGTGGCGATTGGCTGCGCGCAGAAGCCAATACGTTCTTGATTCAATTCGACAATCAACTGATCTCGAACAACCCGCTGCAGGGCAATTCCGAATTCGTCGACGGCGGTCGCACGCGTCACCTCGGAGCCGAAGCGACCGCCAGCTTGCGCTTCGGAAAGGGCCTCGCGTTGCCCTTCGATCTAGACCTCGGCGCGCAATATACGTTCGTGCAAGCGCGCTTCGTCGGCGGCAGGTACAATGGCAGAACCGTCCCGTACTCACCCGTGAACAGCGCGAACGTCACGCTCGACGTGGCCCACCCGATTGGGCTCAGCGGTCAGGTCACGCTCGGCTACATCGGAGAGCAGTACACCGACTCGGACAACACGGTCGAGCCGGGCGTGGCCGGCCTGGATGGGGTGATCGACGCGTACACCACGCTCGACGTGGGCGCGCGCTATCGCTACGCGCCGAGCGGCGTCAGTTTCGGCGTGACCGCGAAGAGTCTGCTCAACAAAGTGTACATCTCCGATCGCTTGCCGAACGGCATTTTTACGGCGGGTTTCCGCCAGATTATTGCGACCTTTGCATGGTCGTCGGACGGCTGACCCAGGCCCTGAATCGCCCCCTCGACGCGGCTTCGGTGGCGGCGTTTCGGATCGCGCTCGGCGCGCTGCTGCTGGTCTCGACGCTGCGTTTCTTCGCCCACGGTTGGGTGCGCGAATTCTACGGCGTGCCGAGGCATTTTTTTTCGTATTGGGGCCTGGCTTGGGTTCGGCCTTTGCCGCTGCCCGGCATGTACGCTCTATACGCAGTGATCGCCGGTGCAGCTCTGTGCCTGATGCTCGGTATCGCAGCGCGCGCGGCTGCCGCGGTGGCCGCGCTGGGCTTCGGCTACGCTCATTTCTGTGACAAGGCAAATTACCTCAACCATTACTACCTGATCACGCTGTTGCTCGGCTTGCTCGCGTTCCTGCCGGTCGACTGCGAATATTCCGCGAGAGCGTGGCGGCGGCCCAGTGAGCGCCAGGGACAGGTGTGCGCCTGGGTGCTCTATCTGCTGCGGTTTCAGATCGGCGTGGTGTACGTGTTCGGAGGCCTGGCCAAGCTCAACGCGGATTGGCTGGGGCACGCCGAGCCGCTCAGGATTTGGCTCGCGGCCAACGCCGAGCTCCCGGTTCTCGGGCGAGTATTGAGCGAGCCCTGGGCCGCCTTCGTTTTCAGTTGGTGTGGCGCGCTGTTCGATCTGTGCATCGTGCCGCTGCTCTCCTGGCGCGTGACGCGTGCGCCCGCGTATGCGCTGCTGCTGGTGTTCCACGTGCTCACGGCGCTGCTGTTTCGCATCGGCATGTTCCCGTGGCTGATGATCGTGAGCGCGCCGATCTTCTGGTCACCTTCCTGGCCGCGCGCTCTACTCGCGCGCTGGGCTGGTTCGCCCGAGGCGCCAGCGTCGGGTATCGCCGGTGCGCCGCTCGCACGGCCGACCGGGCTGGTCGTTGCGGTCTACGTGGCAGCACAAATTTTGCTCCCGCTGCGCAGCGCGCTCTATCCCGGCAACACGCTCTGGAGCGAGGAAGGCTTTCGTTTCGCTTGGAAGGTGATGCTGGTCGAAAAGGCCGGCAGCCTCGAGTTCGAAGTCGAGGATCACACGGGGCGTCGCCAATCGGTTTCGCCGCGCGAGTACCTGACCCCGTTCCAAGCGCGCATGGCGGCCACGCAGCCCGACATGATTCTAGAGCTCGCGCATTGGATTGCTCGCGACTACGCGGCGCGTGGGGGTGGCCCAGTGCGGGTGTTCGCGGACAGCGAGGTCTCTTTCAACGGTCGGCTGCGGCGTCGCTTGATCGATCCCGAGCAGGATCTAGCCAACGCCCGCGCTGGACTCGGGGCAAAATCTTGGATCTTGCCTGCGCCCAGCGACGCGCCTCTGTTCTGAGTCGCGCTCGGGCTCAACCGAGCGCCGCGCTCAGACGAACGGCGGAGGCAAGACCGAAGGTCGCGCGCGCGGCTCGCTGATCCCAGCCAACGTTTCGAGCAGCTGCGCCACGCTGGCCGGTGCTTGCTGCATGCGCGGCTGCAAGTAGCGCGCGATGTCACCGAGCGAAATCATGCCCACCAGCACCCCGTCGGCGTCGACCACGGGCACGCGGCGGATCTGGCCCCGGCGCATGACGTCCTCCACCGCGCCCAGCGAATCGTCCGGGGAACACACGGTCAGGGAGCGGGACATGGCGCTGGCCACGCTGGTTTCTGCCAGAGGAACGCCCTGGGTGAGGGCGGCCATGCAGATGTCCCGGTCGGTGATCACGGCGCGCACGACGCGCACCGCATCCACCACCGGCAGGCAACCGCAGTCCTTCTCCCACATGATTTGCGCGGCCCGGTGCAGCGTGTCCGTGGCAGCGCAGGTGTAGACGCGCACGCGCATGATGTCGTGCACGGGAGCCTGGCTCGGTCCGCCCTCTTGGCTGCGCACCGAGAAATCTCGGAACGCTTTGACGACTTCGACCGCAAGCTCTCCGGCGGCTTCGAAAGCGCCTTCACCTTGCTGTTCGAGCGAGCGCTCGAGGCCCAAGAGCTTCGGCTCGACGCTCTCCCACTGGGCGCGGACCTCCAGCCCAGCGAGGTGCAGCCGCACGCGCAGCTCGTCACGCAATTGCGAAAGTTCGGCGAGCACCGAGCCAGAGGAATTGCGCTTGGGAAATCTCGAGTTCATGGTCCGGTCCCTTTCGAACCCGATTACGCTATCCCTTCGCTCAGGTGTTCGGGGGAAAATTCTGCCGGCCCGGCGCGCGCTCCGAGTAACCGCTGGAGAAGCGGGCGATGCGCGGCAGGCTGACCGCGGCGAGCGTGTGAGCCACTGCCGTCCAAGTCATGCCATCGGCGCCATCGGGGTTGCGACTGACGAGATAAGCGAAGTCCCCGAGCGTAACGATGCCGACCAAACGTCCGTGGTCGTCGACCACCGGCACGCGTCGAATTTTGTTCTGCTGCATGATCGCTTGCACGGTGACGGGTGTGTCACGAGGTGAGCAGGTCTTGACGTCGCGGGCCATCGCGCTCGAAACGCGCGAGTCGTGCAGCGGCGCGCCTTGCAGCTGGGCGGCCATGCAGATGTCCCGGTCGGTAACGATCCCTACCAAGCGGCCATCGGCGTCGACTACGGGCACCGCTCCGCAGTCGTTCTCCCACATGATTTGCGCGGCGGTGCCCAGAGTGTCGTCGGGCGCAATGCTGCGCACGTTCCGGGTCATGATTTCGTCGATTCTCATCGGGCGTCCTGGGTGACGGTTTCCGGGCGGACCCGCCGAGCGAGTCGGAAAGCGCCGCGGAATTGGGGGGAGTGTAATGCGAGGCGCGCGCGCGGTATACTGGGACCGTGGACTTTCGGCAGTACGCTGCCCAATCAGACGATCGCCTCGAGCTTCTCACCGGTGCTC
>Ga0247760_1002921_pt1 | contig 12005 bp, 1 predicted proteins | sample UWRJL171409R4_FD_179936 | JGI IMG/M metagenome (GOLD analysis project Ga0247760, IMG submission 179936) | Plant litter microbial communities from Arlington Agricultural Research Station in Wisconsin, United States - UWRJ-L171-409R-4 | ecosystem: Environmental > Terrestrial > Plant litter >...
CTGGAACCCAGTGAGTCATACAAGCACTTACGTGGCCTACGGCCACTATTCCAATCCTGTATAGTAGATAGAAGGCTCTGGAAGCCGACCACAGCCTACAAAAGGCTCTCTCCTCTCCTGTATCTAGCCTTCTATAAGCAAGCAATTCACACCACTCATTCAGTCATATACAGAAGCACTGCCTCTGTACCTCAGGCCTTCTTTAGCTTCCTACAGCGCCAGAAGCGCTGTAGTTGGCTTGGAACAGTACCGCTCTACTTCCTCTGAGCAACAGGCCTGTACTACAGGCCTGTAGAACCCTGCTGTGCAACATTAACAGGTTATTATTATAATAACTATTATTATCCAACTTTAAACACTAATATCTTTCTCATTTTAAGCAGTATGGTAAAACAGATTCCAGTTCTGGATTCTACGTAATACGTCATATAATAAAAATAAGTAATAGAACTTATTATATTACTTATTAACCAGTTATTATTTAAATAATTATTATTATTAGACTTTAAACAGTAATATCTTTCTTATTATAAGCTTTATAGTAAAAGCAATTCCAGTTCTGAATTCTTCATAAAAAACTACATATAAAACTACCTCATTCAATTAGATCTGTCCCTGTTCATAATTTTAAATACTCATTTGTTTAATCTTTTCAAACGCTAATAACTACTGAACCGTAACCCTAACCCTGAATCTGACTTCAGATTTGGATTCCTGGTCACGTGACGTATCTGAAACCATATTATTTCACGTGATTTGGGGCCCGAGCAGACCCACTTTTGATAGTGAACCGACCAGTCTTAGGTCGAGTTGAATTTCCTTATCAGTTTTGACTGAATTTCCATAGTAATTTTTTTTTGGACTACCCTTACAATAAATTGTCCTCCGGACAGGATAATTATTAATTATTAAACGTTAAATAAGGATATAATTAAAAATCGCTACTTATTACTATTTATTACAGAGATATAAAAACGGATTATTAAAGTAAACTAGTTTTTTAATCTTAATTTCCTTATAAAGTTTAATTATATTAAGGTAAAGGAAGAGGATAAGTATAAAACAGCTTTTTAAACTTATAACAGGTATTACTAATCTTATATTATACTTATAGGATTAATAAACGCCCCTACGACTTTCTAAGACCTTATTAACAGTATTCTCCACCCCTTCCTTAATAAGTTTGTTTTTATATATTTAAATAACGTTTTAGTTTATTTTAAGACTTTAAAAGAACATTAAATGTATATATAATAGGTTCTAACAGCTTTTAAGAAGGTAAAGCTGATTATAAACTTAGAAAAAAGCCACTTTTACGTTTAGGACTTAAATTATTTAAGGTTTAAAGTAACCTTTAAAAAGCTTAAAATGTAACTGGAGAAGATAAAGGCAGTTAGGGACTAACCTACTCTAAAGAATAAAAAGAGCTGTAAGCCTTTATGAACTTTATAAACTTTTATTAATACTTTATTAAATACTTTACAAAGATTATAAAGCCACTTTACGAACTTATAAGTGAAGGAAAGCCGTTTAAGTGGACTAATAAACAGTAAAAGGTGTTTAAAGATATTAAGCACACCTTTATTACAATACCAGTCTTAGCCCTTTTTGATTTCTTAAAACCTTTCTAAGTTAAAACAGACTCTTTAGAATTCGCTATTAGTAGAGAACTTAGTTAAGTCCAGGACGATAGAAAACGTTACTTAATTGCCTTTTTATTAAAAGGGATTTACAGCTTAGCCTTATAATACCCTATTTACAATAAGGAATTAATAGTAATTATATAATGTTTTATTAAATAAGTACTGTACTTAAGCAGTGTAAAGGAATTAGTTTAAGTCTTTTTAGATTATAATAATCTTTAATACTTCCTAATAAAGGAACTTAACCTTTAATAAATATGGTAAGTAAAGTTAATAGCCCCGTTCTACTTCCAGATTTACTATGTTAAAGGTAAAGATAATACGTAAATTAATGCTCTTAGTTAGAGATAGGATTATAAGGATGTTAACCTAATCTTAATCCTTATTATTATATTTAATAAAGTTAAAAACAGCATATTAAAATATATGTTATAAGTGTTAAACGATTAGATACTAGAATAAACCGTTAACGTTTATATAAACTTATAAATAGAATATAATATTTATTAATAATAATAAGATTTTTAAGTAAAAAGGTTAGTAAAAGGTACTTATAAGTATAAATGCCCTTTAGGAGACTTCTTAAGGTATGTATAAGATTATAGTAAAGAGTGCCCTATACACCTAAATTATAATAAAACTAGTTATTAGTTAAGATAACTATTAGAAGATGTAAATAGCGTGCTTAAACTAAAAGTAAAGCTTTAATATTAAGAGAAACTATATATTTATAACCTAGATAAATAGAAGGAGTATATTTAATAAGTTTATAAATCTTAACTTAAAAGATATATAAGTAAAGTTAAAACTCTTATTTAGGCTTAATAAGCGTACACCTTCTTATGAATAAAGAAACTGGTTAAAAAAGTGGTTAATAATTATAATATCTACCATTAAAAGCAGAATTAATATCGTAAGCCTTACAGGCTTCTTAAACTACTTCCCGTACTATAGGTACTATAAAGCTTTATCTTACTTAACTTTATCATTAGGATTTTAAAGTTTAAGGACCCTATTGTAAGAGTTACTTATAATTAAATTCTTATAATAATTAACAGGTTAATAAAATAAACTTACTTTTTACTAACCTTAAAGGATATAATAGTAAAGTAACTTATTTATATTTTTAAAAAAGAGGTAGTCTTATAACACCTTTAGCTAGATAACATTATCACAGATTAAGATAAACTAATTATATTAAAGTTTTAATAAAGGTTAATGTAAAGAATAAGTGTAAAGAGTAAGCTTTTAACAGCCTTTTATTTACAGATAGATAACTAAATAAAATAAGTTAATTAAATACTTATAATATATCTTTAAGCTTATATTAACTTTAAATAAGATAATTAACTTAAACTGTTACTAATAGTATAAATAACTTATAATATAACGCTAATTAAGTTAATAAGTATGTTACTATTCTTTGTAAATTACAGAAATGAGCTTAAACTCCGTTAAGGCCTGTTAACTAACGCCCCTTAAGCTGTAATCTGCGCAGATCGGATATAGGAGCTATATAACCACTTATAAGCCAAATTTAAATTTATATGCGAATAGATAAACAGATTTATTAATAAATATTAAACTAAGTAATTAATACTTAAGGAAGGACTTTATTATAATAATAAATAAGTTAAGGGACCGACTTTTTAAGAGGGGGATTATATTTACCTTTTTTTATAAAACCTGTATTTAAAACGGCCTAATAAAAAGCTTAACTTTAAAAGGTAAAGACCGTTCATTAAAATTAACGTTAATAAAGATAAATATAATATTAAAGAAGTTATAGATTTATAAAAGGGAAAGAACATGTTTGAATACCTTATTAAATAGTTAGATTACAGCCTTAAAAGTAACTTGTGGGAACTTATTAAAAATCTTAAATACTTAAACCTAATTATAAAGTTCCACTAAAAGAATCTAGACTAATTAAAACTAATAATAAGAATTAGAAATAAGATAAGATCTAACATTTAAATTACTATATTAAAGAGTAAGATTATTATGGGATTTAAAGCTTGAGAAATAGCAAGAAACTCCTTAATAAGTATAAAAGGACATTTATTAAAACCCTTAACTAAGGTTATAAAGACCTTAAACCTAATAAGAAGGCCAGGCCTTTAAAGCTAGTAAGCTCCATATAAATCGCACGTATAGCAGTATAGAGAATTAAAACGTTATAGATTAATAACTTATAAGATAACTTACCCCTTATAACTAGAGGATATACGCTTTATTATAAGTTTAGGGAAAGAGTTAAAGGGTAAAAAGCGATCTGGTATGCCTTAAGGTCTCCTAAACCAGTTATATAACGGTATATAGTAAAAGAGCGTGTTTATAAGAACAAGCGCTGTCGGGAAAGGAAGTCAGTAAAAGGAAAAAAAAAGAGAAAAAAGCTGCTAAAGGCCTAAGACTAAACTAAGTGGAGAAGTCAGGCTAGGTTTTAGACCTGTAGCGGAAGACCCTTATAGGACTTAAATCTATAACCTCTTATTAAAAGAAGTAAATACGCTATTACTATACTAAAGAGTCGTTTTAATTATTAAAAAAAAAAGTGACAGATTAAGTTATAAAGATACCGTTAGTTAAGACGTCCCCTTAAAGAAAGGACTGGGAGGAGCTTCCACTAGGAACCCCCTTTAGTTAAACTTAAGAACAGGCGTAATCACCTCCCGTATTACACGCTCCTCCTCTATAATAATTTCCAACTTATAACTAAAAAGCTCATCAGCATAAGCAGCTAGGGATTTTTATTAGTCCTTAATACGAAAGAGCTTCGTAAAGACGTCGCACTCCTTAAAGTTAAGACGTTTCTTCTTATTAAAAACTTAATAAAGGACAGTCAGGTCGTTTCTATAAATGTTATATAATAAGTATACAGCACTACCAGCTATTACATAGTAACTATACGATTCACTCTTACTAGCCACTTTACAGTTAACTAGTTTTAATTATTAATAATAACTGCACTTTACAGGCATAATAATACTAAAAGGTAAAATAAACTTAATAGTAACGGCGTAACGGACGGTAGATAAAAGGGTGTTTTTCCTGTTCTTCCTTACTCTATTAACAGGTATTATCACGTTATAAGAAGAAAAGAACTAACTGGAATTCTTTATAGGAAAAGAATGTTAAAGAGGGGGAATCTTGTGACGACCTTACAGGCCGTCACTTAGGCCGGAGTGGCCTGACGAAATCCCCTGTAAAAGGAATAATATAAGAAGGCAGTACGCACAGTACTACATATTAAGCCAGGGGTGTAAAGACTTAAAGCCCCTATAACTAATTAAGGTTTACTCACTCTAATCTCACCTTAACACAGTGATTAAAGTAAGTAACCACAAAAGGTAATCACTCTACTTACTACCTTCTTTTAAGAGTACCGAGATTAAAGTATAAAGTACCTTTTAGCTAATTAATATAAATAGCTATAGTTATGCTTATAACCATTGTAAGGGACCCTAATTCCTCATGCTAATATTCAATAATTCATTTATATCCTACTATTCAGACTTACCTTTATGCATTATAGTGACAGTAACCTATAGTGATATTAAACCCCCGTCTAGGAGTGCTAGCTTAATAAGCTGTCTTCAGAACGCCCCTTTGTGACGACCCTGCAGGCCGTCACTTGGGCCGGGGCGGCCCGACGAATCCCCCGCAGAAGGAACAGTGCAGGGAGACGGTGTACACCGTCTGGGCGCACTGGGCCAGGGGTGCAAAGACCCAAAGCCCCTACAACCAATAAGGTGCTGCTCACAGCATGCCGAGTGCTTGTATCGCAAGCAGGAGAAACCTTACAAGCAGAACGCTCACACAGTGTAAGGTGCTTATATAATAAGCACTTATAACGTTATAAGTAAGGTATAAGGTACCTCCTAGTTAGTTAGTATAGATAGTTATAATTATGCCTATAACTACCGTGAGGGACTTTAATTCCTCACACTAGTATTTAATTATTTATTTATATCCTACTATTTAAACTCACCTTTATGTATTATAGTAATAACAACCTATAATAACATTAAACCCTTATTTAAAAGTGCTAGCTTAATAAGCTGTCTTTAAAACACCCCTTACCTGTTAACGTTTTACTATACATTCTGTCTTAACCTGCACTAGTCCTTTTAAGGCTTATATTAAGTGTAAGTTATAATATAATATTAACATTATAGTTTTAAATGCTATTTATTAAATTCCCAGATACTACCTCTCTCCTATTAATATATTAACCTTTAGAAAAGGTAAAGAGCCTAAAAAGGCTCAGGCCTAGCCATAACTCCCCATTATTAATAAGTTAGCTATATACCTTAAAAAGTTAAACCTTAACTAGTAAGGCCTAGTTAAGGAATTTAATAAAGCCTTCCTTAGAGATATTAAAAGCCGTATCGGTCTTATTAAGAAACTTTAAGCCTGACTTAACGCTGTTAAACTAGAGAATAATAACCTTAAAGGCTTATAAAAGAAACAAATAAAGCTCCCTTTACCCTTACGCTTTAAAGGAGACTTAATATAACTAGAGTTTTAAATAGCCCAGCTTTAAAGTTATGTCACCTATTATAACAAGCAGTTCTTTAAAGAAGAAGGAAAGGTTAGGTTTACTAAGGCCTTATTAAATAAAGTGGCTGCTTATTAGTATAAACCTCACGTAAAGATAATTAATAACCTCTCTGTGGATAGATTGTGTAAGGAGGCCCCTGAGATTTAGGCCCTTTTTAACAACTTTAACATTTTTATCAACTAACTTAAAACTAAGTTTAAAGAACTAAATGCTTTAAAGTGGGTTAAGTAATGCCTTATAACCTTAAGGCAGACGTCTTTAGTCCTTAAGTTCTCTACACGCTTTAAACTGGAAGTGGTAAAAATTAAGCTTAGTTAAGAGGCTTTAATAATGCTATTCTAAAATGGTCTGAAGGAATACGTCACTAGAGACCTTTACTAGGAAGATCGACTAAACTAACTGTAAAAGCTAATTAAGATAGCTATTAAGGCTGATAATTAGTATTATAATCACTATTATTAAAAGAGCTTTTAGAAAAAACAGACTCCCTATTAGTTAAAGAAGGGGAACTAGTTAATTATAACAGGTTACCACCCTAAGTTAATAGATATTAGTATAATAAACTGTTAAAATCAACCTAACTATAATAAACCTTAGTGATAATAACAGTAGAAACAGTTTAAAGACCTGTCCTAAATCTAATGTTTTAATTACAGTAAGAAAGGTTATATAGCACAGTAATACCCGTTCCTAAAGTAAGTTAATTAGAAACCCGTCCTAAAAGGAGGAAAACACGTTAAGTTCAGCTTAGGAGACGTTTATATTAAGATAATAAGTAATAAGGAAGACTATACCTGGATAAGTAAGTGCAACGTAGGTAAAGAGGAAGAAGAAGAGGAAGAACCCCAGGACGTAATATACCTAATCTTTAAGGGCGTCCTAAGAGAGTTAACTATAAAGGTGCAGGTCGTTACAGACCGACTTTAAAGTAAAAACCTGGAATTATTAAAGGTGTAAGTTATAAAAGACCAACTTTAAAAAGAGATGTTCCAATTAGTTATTATAAACCTTAAAAACCTTACCTTATAAATTTAAGAATTAAGGAAGTTTTAAAAGGACCCTGACTTAGACTTTATTAAGATAGTAAAGGGAGTTAAAGAGCTAGCTTTTTAAGCCACTTAAATAGTAAAGTAAGCACTGGAAAGTGAAAAAAAGTAAACTAAAAGAGTTAAGTTAGAAAAACGGAAGTTCTTTTTAACTATACCCTTTAAAACTTTTAAACACTTTAAGCACACTAAGTAGATTAACACCCTTACCTTATTAAAAGAAGGACAGCTTAGGTAATTACTATGTATTAAAGCTAGTGTGCTTTAAACTAGTACCTTAAAGGTCCCTTAAAAAAGCTTAAAATAAGTACATTAATAAAAGGTTTAAAAGTTAAAGGAGAAATATTAAGAGTTAGTAAATAAAATAAAAGACCTGTAAGTTAAAGGCCTTACTGTAACGTTTAAAGACAGAGTAGTGGAAATTAAGTTGTAACTCTATAACAGAGTTTACTTTATTAATTAACTTAAACATTAACTTATTAAAAAAGACTACTTTATAGAAGAATAAGCTAGATTACTATTACCTGAGTTTTAAGAAGAAGTTTAAGAGAAATAACAGACCTAGAGGTAAATAGAAGAGGAAAAGAAATAAAGCACCACTTTACCCGTCCCATATTTTATAACCGTAACACCTACAGTTAACGTTAACCACCTTAATTATAAAGATATATTATAGATTAACTATATATATAATAATTACACTTTTAATTAACATAGTGGGCTTAAGGCCTTTTATAACCACTTCCTTAACACTTAAAAACAGGATTACGTTATTATAAGAGTAGAGTTAGAACCAGATTATTACTAAGTCTCTTACTCCCTAAGAAGAGAATCTGGTAATAAATAAAAGGTTACTATAGTTAACCAGACCCCTATTACGTGCTAATAAGGGGGAGTACTTAATAACTGCCCAGTTATAACGTGCTTGTTACACTTTAAAGAAAAAGTTAAAGAGTAGTAAAAGTAAGAGGACTACTAACAGATTTAAAAGTAAAAGGACATTACTATAATCCAGTCCTGTAAAGTGTATTATCAACTTATTAAGGATTTTAAAAACATTAAACCCTTTAAAGTCGACTGGACGTTAAGGTGTGAAAATTTAAAAAAGGTTAATCGCTAGGTTTATTAAAGCTGCCTGTTTTTCTAAAAGGAATTAGGAAAAGGCTACAGGCCCTTTAAAAGGGCTGAAAACTAATAGTTTACTAGCTAGTAAAAACCTTAAGAAGAAGGAGAAGTACTTAAAGGTTAAACTAAATAAGACCTTAAAGATAAATAATTATTATAACTTAAATATTAAAAAAGTATAAGTATTATTCCATTAGTGTTAACCTAATAAACGAAAAGGGGAGGCTGTTTAAGGTAAAAGTAGTGATTAATAATAAGAGTACTTCTAATCCAATATACCCCTTACTAATTAACTAAAGGAAACTCCCTAACTAAGAGTATAAAAAGGTTATTCTTATATAAAATAAAGAAGGAGGCTTATATTAGTATAATAACGGTAAAGTTACCTATTACTTACTACTCTTAATTAAAGTAGATAGGGATAAATAATAAATGGATTTTAACGTTACATTAATAATAGGGTATAATATAATCCTAAGTTTATTATAGCTGGAAAAGTATAACCCTGTGATTAATTAAAGGAGTAGCTACCTTACCTTTAATAAGTCCCTTAACTGTAATTACCGTTTAAAGAAAGTTAATAAGGTACTAAATCGCTCCAGAGATATATAAAGCACTTAAAAGCACATTAAACCCTTAAAATTAAATATGGTTTAAGTTAGGTTTATAAAAACGGTTAAAAGATTAAAGAGTTTACTGTATTACCTAAGTAATAACTTAAAAGGTAAAAAGAAGTAAAAAGCTGATTTACAGATAAATGAAAAAGTTAACTTATTTAAAGCACTTATAGAATATAGGAAGTTCACCTTATTTTAAAAAAAGATATTATAGTTACCAGAATACAGACTATAAGATTATAAAATTAAGTTAAAACTAGGAGTAAAGCTCTGCAGCTTTTAACCTTATCACCTAAACCCCTAATAAGCTAAGGCCTTAAAGGAGCATATTAATAAAAACCTGAAGAATAGGTTTATTGTAAAGTCTTAATCCCCAGTAAGGTACCTAATACTATTCGTCTTAAAAAAGGGAGATAGTAAGTTATATATAGTTATTAATTACTAAACATTAAATAAAGATATAATTAAAAACCATTACCTATTACCACTTATTACAGAAATGTAAAAACGGATTATTAAAGTAAATTAATTCTCCAGCCTTAATTTCCTTATAAGGTTTAATTATATTAAAGTGAAGGAAGAGGATAAATATAAGACGGCCTTTTAAACTTATAACAGGTATTACCAGTACTATATTATGCCTATAAGATTAATAAATACCCCTATAACCTTTTAAAATCTTATTAACAGTGTTCTTTACCCCTTCCTTAATAAGTTTATCTTTATATATTTAAATAACGTTCTAATTTATTTTAAAACTTTAAAAGAATATTAAAAACATATATAATAAGTTTTAATAGCTTTTAAAAAGGTAAAGCTAATAGTAAACCTAAAGAAGAGCCATTTCCACGTTTAGGAGCTGAATTATTTAAGGTTTAAAGTTACCCTTAAAAAGTTTAAAATATAATTAGAAAAGATAGAGGTAATTAGGGACTGGCCTACTTTAAAGAATTAAATAAAGTTATAAGCCTTTATTAACTTTATAAACTTTTACTAATATTTTATTAAGTATTTTATAAAGATTGTAAAACTATTATATAAGCTTATAAGGATAGGTAAACTGTTTAAGTAAACTAATAAATAGTAAAAGGTGTTTAAAGACCTTAAACACACCTTTATTACAAAACTAGTCCTAACTCTCTCTAATTTCTTAAAGCCCTTTTAAGTCGAAATAGACTCTTTAAAGTTTATAATTGGTAAAGAACTTAGTTAAATTCAGGATAACGGGAAACGTTATCTAATTACCTTCTTATTAAAAGGGATTTATAACCCAGCCTTATAATACCTAATTTATAATAAGGAACTAATAATAATTATTTAATACTTTATTAAATAGGCACTATACTTAAATAGTATAAAAGAACCAGTTTAGGTCTTTTTAAACTATAATAACCTTTAATACTTCCTAATAAAAGAGCTTAGTTTACAGTAAGTATAATAGGTAGAATTAATAACCCTGTTCCATTTCTAGATCTATTATATTAAAGGAAAAGATAATAAATAAGCTAATACCCTTAGCTAGAGATAGGACTATAAGGATATTAATTTAGTCCTAATCCTTATTATTATGTTTAATAAAGCTAAGAACAGTATATTAAAGTATACATTATAAGTGTTAAATAACTAAACGCTAAAATAAATTATTAACGTTTATATAAACTTATAAATAAAGTATAACATCTATTAATAATAACAGGACTTTTAAGTAAAAAGGCTAGCGGAAGGTACCTATAAGTATAAGTGCCCTTTAAAAGACTTCTTAAGGTATATGTAGGATTGTGGAAAGGAGTACCTAATACATTTAAACTATAATAAAACCAGTTATTAGCTGGAATAGCTACTAGAAGGTGTAAACGGCACGTTTAAACTAAAAGTAAAGCTTTAATATTAAGAGAAACCGTATATTTATAACTTAAGTAAACGGAAGGAGTACGTACGGCAGGTTTATAAGTCTTAACTTAAGGGATATATAGGCTAGGCTAAAACTCTTACACAGGTTTAATAAACGTACACCTTCCTAGGAATAAAAAAACTAGTTAAGGAAGTGGTTAATAACTGTAATATCTGTTATTAGAAGTAAAACTAGCGTTATAAGCCTTATAAACTTTTTAAACCACTCCCTATACTATAAGCTTTATAAAATTCTATCTCACTTAACTTCGTTACTAGGATTCCTAAATCTAAGGACCTTATTATAAGAGTTACTTAAAATTGCTGGCGTTGCTTCGTTCGTCATTCCGCGACGGCCCTTCGCTACGCTACAGGGCGCTCCATTCCTCACTTTCGCTCCTGGCAATTTTAGCGTGGGGTATTAAGCTTATTTAAATAAGTGCAGCGAACAAAGCGACAGAAACCTATCCGGAGGCCAATACATCTATTTAAAGAGATAAAAGAATAATTAAAAATAAATCTTACTTTTTAAAGCCTCATTTTTTACAATTTAAAGACTTTATTTTATACAGTTTACAAGCTTTCTTTATAAAGTTTACAGGCTTTCTTTTACGGACTTTACAGGCTTTATTCTATAGGGTTTACAGGCTTTACTCTATAGGATTTACAGGCTTTATTTTACAATTTACAATTTACAGTTTTTTTTTCACTTTCACAAATGCAATTCGAACTGGGAACCTCTTTAATTAATATTACGCTATTTACCACTATACTATTTCTATTTCTATCTGTGAAAAACTAAAGGTTTTTTTCAACTTAACTGGGTAAATTAGAGTAATAATTTAATAATTTTTCATTATAAGCTTACACAATCAAATGATACGTTTTAATATGCATCACGTGATGTAGAATCCGATTTTCACTCTATTTTCAGGGTTAGGGTTCAGTAAAAGGAGATATTCAGGTTTAAAGTGAAAAAACCATAACTTTCATAAGTATTATTTTAGTTTATAATATAGAATAAGGTAGTATCATATGTAGATTTTAACTGTAATTCTTAATCTAAAGCCTGATTTGGAATAGCTATTAAAACCAGAGAGATATTTGAGTTTATGTTAAT
>Ga0247760_1002922_pt1 | contig 12002 bp, 11 predicted proteins | sample UWRJL171409R4_FD_179936 | JGI IMG/M metagenome (GOLD analysis project Ga0247760, IMG submission 179936) | Plant litter microbial communities from Arlington Agricultural Research Station in Wisconsin, United States - UWRJ-L171-409R-4 | ecosystem: Environmental > Terrestrial > Plant litter >...
AAAAAAAAAAAATTATGTGAATCGTGCCGCCTACTGTCACGGCCACTGTTGAAACCACCGTAGATTTTGCCTGCCATGGGTCTTGGGACCTGAATAACTCTAGTCAAGAGCCCCTTTTCAGGAGATGTTTGTACTGTCTCTCCTATTTTTCTCCCCCTTCCTCCGCTGGTTATTAATCCCTGAACGCAGCCCCGCGAGCAACAGTATCGCCCTCGGCGGTTTAAAATGGAATCTTAACCAACGCGCTGTTGAATCCTGTGCTAGATATGTACTGGGCTTTCCGGGACCAAGTTGCCCTGGAAACCAACACCGTGGATCTTCATCATGAGCCGAGTGGAGTTGTGAGGTCCTGCCAACCCAGCGCCAAGACCGAAAGCTTAAACCTGTACCATCAATCTGCAACATTGAGCACGATCGATGTGCGACGCCATGCGGCTGGTCTTGAGACATTGGCGTTCTATCAATAGCTACGAGAACACACGTTTCACAGCATTGCCAAGCGCGATTCGCATCACAGGACTGTTCTTTTCCAACAAACTGGACGGGACGACAACATGAGGTTGAAGTATGGACAGGATTGGCCCAAGATAAGTAACCCCGCTCAACCAATCAGATGGAGTCTATGGTGGGATTTTCTACTCCTTTTTGCATGGGTGGCCGGCCACCCCACCACCATAAACAAGCCAGTCATTTCGATTGTTTTGAGATGAGCAAAAAAACCCAACTTTGACGACGGCGATCGCCTGTTCATCAAATCTTCAACGGACGGATGACAGATCTCAGCCTCCCTCCTCGCAGTCTACTCCTCGATGGAACCCACATTTCCCGCATCATCGGAGCTGGCTGAGGAAAAGGAAAAAGGTGTTGTTGCATATGCGGAACCCGAGTCCGAACCGGAAGCCACGGCAGCGGCCACCGCAGCCCCAACCGTAACCGCAACCACAACCAAAAAGGCCGAGACCGGGGCCTCCTCGGTCGCCAAGACACAGAGAGCCAAGGATGCCACGAGAAGACTCGTTGATCTTTCCAGGCGTGGCTTATCATCGTCCAAGGAGCCGGGAAGTGTCGACAACAACAAGACTCTGAAGACCAGCAAAAAACTCCCGGTGAAGCCAAATTTGGAGGAACCGGTTGATTTCTCCGACTTGGTTGTTGTTTTCCCCCAAGATCAATCCCTGGTGCCGCGAGTGGATATCATAGCCGTGCATGATGTGGATGAGACTCTGCAAAAGGCCTGGGTCTACCGAAAACGAACGACAAAACGACGACAAAACGTTAACGACTTTAGGGTGCCAGCGGTCTATGCATCCGGTGGGATCAACAGCCATGACGGAGAAGCGGGTGCTGTAAGAGGGACAGGTGGTGGGAGCCCCGCTGCTGCCGTCTCGGGCAACCAGCGGCGACCACTCCGCCAGACCGCATCATTCTCATCATCAACGGGGAGAAAGAAAAATGTTGAGGATTCCATTCAGAGATGGCTAGCTGTCTCGGCCAGATCAGACGAGGAGGATATATCGCGAGAAACTCCGGCAGAAATGTCAATCCCGGAACAACATGGGCAAATCGAGACTCCCGTCTTACCGTCTCCATCTCCATCAGCCCTCACACCACTACCAATACAACTGAACGTATACGGAGGAGATTCAGGAATGCTCCCACCGGTCCCCGAGGACGACGATGACAACGTCGATTTTTTTCAAATTTCCGACGATATCTTTGCATCCGGTGCTGCTCCCACTCCCGCTCCCGCAAGCGGCGTCGTCGTCCCGGCCGCCACGGTCGTCCCGGTGATGCGTCGACGGCCGACATTTTCTAAAGAAAGGAGAAAATCTAGTAGCGGTCGGGTCCCCACCATTTCCGAGGAGCAGCACAACCCGGCGAGCATCAATGAAGTCATCTCAGAGAGGCAATCTTCCGACCAAGGGTTTGGGTTTGGGCTTGATCGACGTGTTAACTGGCTTACGGATCTTGAGATGCTTCCGGGCGAGGTCCCAGGTGGTGTGCGTGTCATGGGCTATACCTACCGGAGTGGTACCGACAAAGTCCCCTCGGCGTGGCAGTATCTTACCGAGAGGGCTGAAGATCTGGTCAAGCGCATCATTCAAAAGCGAACATCTGACGCGGTCGACTATACCGGGATTCCCATCGTGTTTATTGGGGCGGGATTTGGAGCGCTGATTATCCAGAGGGCTGTAAACCTCCTGGCTACATCGAGAGTGGAAGAAACCCCCAGCACGGGGCTCCACATGGTTGCGGGGTTTGTTTTCCTGGACGCGCCGTCCCCGGGGGGTGATAGGGAGCAATTCCCGCGAAGTAGAAGTCAAGAGGCCAAGAAAGCTTGGACGCAGGACTGGCTCGGAAAACAGCGTGGAGGTGGTGGTGGTGGGGTTACCAAAATCGACACGAGCTCGTTGTGGAATTTGTTTCGGCCTTTTGCGGCGGTGATGCACGGTATTCCGATCCTGTGGCATTATAGCCCGATGGTACCGCTTCCGGGGAAGGTGAGAATTCCGACCAGCATCAAACAGGGGGGGACCCAGTTCCGTCCGTACGCTGACCACTTTTAATCGGATTAGCCCGCCATCACCCCAAAAAGCCCCGATGTTTTGTTCCTCCCCAAACAATCCCTAACGTCACACCGTCTCAGTCGCTTCGAAGGGCCCAATGACCCCGACTACCGCTCAATTCGGGATTACCTCAAACGCTGTCTAATCGTCAAGTATTCAACCACCACGTCCGAAAAACTCGCCGCCTACCTCCCGGATTTTCTTAAGGATACCCTCGCAGTTGACCTGCGCGACCAACATGGCCAAACAGCACTGCATCTCGCCGTGCGAGCGGGGAACCCGGGCGCTGTGAAACGGCTCATCCACCAGGGCAAAGCCTCGGTAGCGAGACGCGACAATGAAGGCCGATCTCCTCTCAACATTGCCGTGCAAGAGGCTGTCCACAAAGTTCATGTCAGCAACGCTGCCGCTGCCGACGATAACGATCCCGACGACGTTGACGGACATGCCCAAAAGGCGCAGTATACGCAGATTATAAACCTGCTCATAAAAAACGGCGCCCGTGTCGACGATCGCGACAACGATGGCAAAACCCCCTGGGCCTATGCCGAAGGCGAAGAATACTCCTGGATCCGTCGGCTGAAGGACAAACATCTCGTGATAGGGAGTTCTTCTTCTTTTTTTCTAACAGCGGGGATGCTGGACATGGTGATCGCTCCACCAAAAGAGGGACCGCAAAAGCTGGCATGTCTCGCGTATGATGTTATTCTGGCAGAAGTGTTTTTGCAGAAAAAACGGGAGAGATTTTCGGAGGTTTTCAATATCGACTTAGCGTCAGTCTATGATATCATCTACAGGGGTACCGGTACACCTGCTGATACGGGCACTGGTCCTGGCAAGGGCAAGGGTAAGGGCACTGGCGGCAACACTGCCCGCAGCACCGCGATGTCGGTTTCAACTTCGGCCGTGGCGCAAACCCTGGAAGCGTCTCGACCAGAACAAATGACCGCAGACAAGGTCCGCTGTCGTTGGGTTCACCTCCCCGCGAATAATGAACAGTGGGTTCATGATTTGCTCATCACGCTGGGCATCATCCAAGACGGTGGCGGCGGGTCGTCAATGTCCATGTCTATGGGCGGACAGCGACATGAAGGCTCCAAACTGATTGATCGGTATATGATGCCGCAGGCTAGACGGTATAAGCATTTTCACCTTCATGGGATTGGGGCTGGGACTGGGACTGGGACTGCCGCCAAGAAGAAGGCACCGCCGCCGGAACCAAGACCAAAACCGGATCGGTTTGGAAGTGCGGAAAGTGCAGCTACGGTGGTGCTGGGTAGTGATGAGATTCCCCCGACGGTGGAGGAAGTGCGAGCGAAGCAGGTCAAGGCGGGAAAAGTTCCTGTGGCTGACGTGTCGCGCGCAGAGTCGGATGCGATTGTGATTTTTGTGAGTACTCCCGGGTTTACGTACCCGCAGAGGCATACTGACTTCCCAGATGCCCATCCTTGGCTTTGAAAAGCATCGCCACCGCAAATATCTCACGCAAGCCTTCCATGAAGCCGACCGGGCCATAAAACTTGCCCGCCATCGAGACGAGAGCCCCAATCCAAAGTCGACCGTCAATGACACCAGAAAAATGCAAGACAGCTCCGACTCTGAAGAGTCCCCCTCGGAACAAGAAACCAGCCGCCTCTACCCCACCATCCGTGTCACTCGCGCCCGCGAACAAGTCAAAACCGCCCGTGAAGCTCACCTCCTCACCGGCTACCTCGACTCCTCGTCTCACACCACCAAACCTGTCCACTGTCGCCGCACCCTCGACCAATTCTCCTACTACATGCTCAACTCGACCGAAGCACGGGATAAATCCCAAGTCACCTACCGATGGGCGAAAAATCCCACCGTCTGCAGCGAGGCCAAAAACCGCCCCATCATTATGGTCGAGCAGCTCTGGCTGTGGGCCTTACACGACGGAACCATCATCACCTGCTCACCTAGCACCTGGACGGGCCAAGAAGACTACAACCTCAGCAACGTAATCATCCGCGAACTCCGCTACAACAAAGACCGACCGATCATCAAATCCACCGAAGATTTACTCCATCTCATCCTCAAAACCAGCCTCGATTTTTTCAAGAGAAAAGGCCCCGCTAATTGTCAATTCCACGAATGTTTTCAATCTTCCATAAATAAAGTCTCGGAACAACAAGGGCATCTATTTGACAATTTTCGGAGAACGACAAAGAGGCTACATATTGGCAGGTTGGATCGCTTAGCGAGAAAAAAGGAAATTGAGTTCTTGTTTAGTCTGGATGAGGAGACGGAATTACTTGTCGAGATTATGGATATTCAAGATGAGTTGACGATTGTGAAAACTATTTTGGGGCAGCAACAGGTGGTTTTGGAGGGGTTGGCGAGGCTGTATCCGAAGAAGGTAGACGAGGAGGAGGATGAAGGTGGGGGTGTGACAGGGAATGTGGGGACAGGGCTGGGGAAGAATGAAATGCAGGTACTGCAGGGACTGGTGCAGTTGTTGAGGGAGCAGTCCACGTTGCCGGGGGAGACCAAGTCCGCTCCTGTCGTGGAAAGGCCGCCAGTAGGGGCATCCGGGCTGCAAGGTCAGGGGCCCAAGAAACGCAAGGAAAAAGACGAGACCAAGTCATCGGGTGTCGCTGCGAAACCCGCGCCGGCAAAGACTAACATCCTCCAAAATCGCGACCTCTTGTACGAGACGATTGGCATTGTCGAAAGCAATATTCGCGTTGTGACCGACATGTTGGCGTATGCAGAAAAAGTGGAGAGCTCGGTAGGTGGATTGGCTCGTGAGAGAAACGAAGAGGAAGTGCTAATGGGCCTAGTTGGAAAATCTGCTCGACCTCAAGCAGAAACACGCTAATGGCTGGGAGGCCCGATTCGCGCGTGAAGGCTCCGAGGAGGCTCAACGGCAGGGAAATGTGGGTTCTCGTCATTCACCGTTGCCCCACGTTTATCGTTACTCCACTTTTGACACCAAGTTTCCTCTGACACTTGCCTAGATCATCCTCGTCTTCACACTCGTCACGGTTATCTTTGTAAGTCCGCATTGAGCTTTTGAGGAGCAAGTTTCTTGACTCTAACCACTCCAGCTACCTCTGTCATTCCTTACCAGCTTTTTCGCCGTCGGCATCGACACCTTCCCGCGCGATGAGGAAAGCGGCGAGCTCGATTGGCCCATGTACAAAGTCGCTGGTTTGCTCTGTGCGTCCCCCACCCGCCACCTTTTAGTCCCTGCTAACTAGGCTATATATAGTCGGCATATCCTCCGCCATTTCTTTTCCCCTCATCCTTCTCGCCCTCTACGTCAACAAGCTCATCACGCACATCAAGCAAAGCTACAAACAAGTTTTCAAAGCCCTCCGCGAACCCGACACCCTACTCCTTGACCCGGTTCCGGAAGATAACACCTCGACGGCTCACGATTCCGATGAAGAACGGACCCACCTCAACCCTCTGAATCACCACCAAACTGCCAAATCGCTTCGTTATGGCGGTCCTGGCGACGCCGACAAAAATACAGATTCTGACTCTGACTCGGCAGATGCCACTAGGCACGGGAACAGGTACGCACCATTTCTAGGCCACCACTTCCATACCAAGATTCCGATGGTCCGCAATCTCTGGCGATACCAGAAATACCGCCAGCCCCATGCGCGACGGAAGGATAATCGGTGGAAGGACACGTACGTGACGGATTATCCGTTACGGTATTATTCCGGGAAAGTGAAGTTGGCGGGGTTGCTGGCGGTGGTAGCAGTTCTGGCTTGGTTTAAGAAGGGGTCCGCAGCTGGGCCTGGAAAGCATCAGCGAGCGAGGGCAAGGGCGCAGGTGAGGGCAAGAGCTCAGACGAAGAGGAGAAGGAGGCAGAGAGAAAAGGGGGTAGAAAGTTCAGACTCGTCGTCGGATTCGAGTTCTTCGGAAGAAAGAGGTGATGATGCACAGAATGCACCGAAGGCGGAGAGAAGAGAAAAGTCGCTTAGTTCAGGGTATTGGGTGAATCGGCCGGGAAGAGATCGAGACGGGGACGGGGACTGGTCGAATCAGACTAGGTCGAGAGGGTCTCTTCGGTTTTCGGAGGAGATTGAGCGAGGGAGGCAAGGCGGCGAGGCAAAAAAGACAAGGCTGGCATGGTTAAGGCTGAGGCGAAAGAGGGGGGGAAAGGAAGCTTTAGATGAGGAGACGGGTAGGGCTCCACTTGATATCTAGATACCGGGATATTAGATGTAATAAACGGGGGGGCGACGGTTTGGCTGGTGAATACCTACCTACCTACCTACCGGGAATAACCAACCGGTTATTCAGGCCCTTCGAATGCTCTGTTCGCCCCCTACCCCGGTTTTCAAGCCTGCTGACTGTCACTAATCTCAAGGCTACTTGAAAGAGACTGATTACAAACATTTATTAGCGCGTTAGTTATTATCCGTAGGCGCAACCAGCACTAGATACGTATGCAAACCTGGATTTTCCATCTATCTATCTTCGAATATTTGAGCACAGGATAACCAACATAAGACAGAGCAGAGAGCAGAGGGCATTGTCATTAGGAGCCGAGCCTTGCATAGGTAGGTAGGTAGGCACATACAGCCACAGACGGGCAACGAGCAAAACAATTTTGAGAGAGCAAAACAATTTTGAGAGAGAATTAAAAAAAAAAGAAAAAAAAAGAAAGAAAAAAGAAAAGAAAAAGTCCCACAGAAGAAAAAAAAGAAAACTGGCATCTCCAAAATAGGTCTCTCTTTCCCAACCGGACAGGCCGTTCGTCTTCAACTATTCGACGTAGACTACATCTCTGGTAATCCGGGAAACAGGCACGTCAGGCAATGACAATCTTGGCCATGATCTGCGTCTGGAACATCTGGAAACGTGCCATCACTGTTGTGGGGCATGTGCAGGGCCGGTACCGGAGAGATTTCATAAGTATAAGTGTGGTCGTACGAATACATTCCGAGTGGGGCGCCTTCATCTTGGACGCCTTCATCTTGAACAACGGGGTGACGCGAGGTGGTCACAAAAGGTGAGAGGGAAGTGCTTGTTGTGGTTGCAGGTGACGTCTCTACTGTGGGTCTGGTCCCTGGAATGTGAATCGAATCGAGGTTCTGCGTGTGAGAAGGCAACGTCGACATGAACTTTCCGAAAACCTCCTTGGTGGCGTCGTGAGATGCCTGGCTAACAGTTGCCTCGTTGATGCCAGCGCTAGCGGATCCCATGTCGTTGGATAGGCGCTGCCACATGTGACACGGCAGCTCCCTGAGGAGGAAAGCCTCGAGCCTGCAAATAGTAGCCGGGTCGGATGGTATGTCGTCGTCTAGATCTAGCGACGACACCATGTTAGCAGTGGGAAACGAGACAATAGCTTTTGCTTGCTTGCAACGTACATGGCGATGGAAGTTCATCATCGGGAATATCTCCAAACAGCAGCCGGAACAAGCCAAACCATCGGACCTTTTCATCAATTCCCTTCTTTTTGCGCAACTTAGTCAACATTACACGTTGATCCTCGCTCATGAAGCGAGTCATCTCATCCCTCGACGGCTCAATCCTCTCACAGACAGCTGCTTGCTGCAAGTGGGTTGACAACTCCGTGTCTTTCTTGAACACGCCTTGGCATCTGTGGCAGCGGGATTGGGGTCTTGTATGATTCCGACGGAGATGCTCTCTACAGATGATGCCACTGTTAGCCCCGTTCCCCACACAGTTTTCGACCATGAATGAACTTACCTCACCCTATGCACTCTCGGCCAACCTCGCCTAGAGCAGGATTGCGCCACTTTGGCATTGCCAGGATATCTCTTGAAGAACGGGCAGGCGAACATCTGGCCTCCCGGTCCCAGCACTGGTTTGCGGCTGTTCTTCTCTTGGCCATCGCTATTATCCCTCCCCGATATGTCGTCGTCTTCATCGGCTCGCCTCCCCCGGGAACCACGAGACGATGCACCGGCAGCGCGCCGGGAGCCTGTTCCCTGAAGATTCGAAGTTGGAGAGGTGGGGCTTGAGTAGGGATGCTGGCGGGCCCCATGCGGGCTCGGGTGAACTGTGATCGACTTCAACTTTACCGAGATGCGTTCGAGTATGTCGTCTTGGATGCCTAGCAAAACCGGTAAGATTCGAGGGCTCACCGTGGCCTCTGATGCCAGAAAAGCCTCGATTATCGACGTGCTGCTGCCATCGGTGGCGTCTAGCTCGCTGTCGGTGTCTTCGGAGCCGCCGTCTTCGGTTTCATCATCGGTCTCTTGGGATGCCGTGGAAGGGGTTGGCCCCTTTGCGACGAGTAGTGCATGCTGAGAGGCTTCAAGCCTAGTGGGCACGCGTATCACTGGCGTAACTCGGAAGGCGAAGATACTCTCACTCTCTGAATTGGATGCGTTCTCGGAGGCAGCCGTACCAGATGGGCTATCAAGCCGAGCCCTTTCAGTTTCTTGCCAGGCTCCAGAATTCCGGGTCTGACCCATCGTTAACGCAAAGAGGGGGAGCGGTTGCCTTGACTTGCGGCTCTAAAGCACAGGGGGCTGGAGAAGCGCTGAACCGCCGGCAGATAGAAACCCAGCTTGGAGGCAGATGTCAGCTGTATTTCAACTTGAATTGCTTGAACCATCATGGACGATTACTGACCCTGTGTTACTATCGGATTGTATTTCCCCATGAGGCATGCCGTTCGGTCTGACGGCGGATGATGCTGCCTGGGGGGCTTCCCTGTGCGCAGAGCCTCACGCGCCTGTGGTTTAACGCGCCGGCAGCTTTCAGTGCCCATCAGGCTGAGCTGGCGTGATTGCACATGCACGTGCATGATCTTACGCGCGTATCCCGTCTTATTACGCCTGCGCAGCAACCTCACGGAGTCTGCTGGACAAGGAGGCAACATGCATACTCGCCACAGGCCGATGGTTGACGTGCATGCGTGATCCAAATCCGAAAGATATGGGAACGCAGAAGCCTTCTGGCTGCAAGAGACGAGGCGGTGCTGCGTGCGGGTGGACCTCCTACTCGTGCGCGAAGCGGAAGTAGGAGGGACGGCTTTAGCGCAGATGGGCACTTTGTACCGCAAAGCCAGCCCTTCAAAATTGCAAAGGAACTCCGCACACACCCATAGAAATTCCAGGCGCACACCTAGGTACTATACATTTGTTCAACTGCGTTTTAAGCTGGAAAAATTCATCAATTTAATAGCGGTCACCTCCCTGATTCCAATCTCCACCACGCAAGCATCAACACAGCACTGTTGCCGTTGCTACATACTCGTTTTTTTCTGGGTTCAGGGGGTAGGTATACTGGGGTTGCACAGCGCAACCTGGAAGGACGGCGGCTTGATCCGTGCTGCGCTGAGCCGCACCGCCAAGGGTGGTCTTTGCCCAGTGGCGACCGATCCGGCCCCAGTACAACTTACCCCCTAACTTATTTACTGTGATGGGTAAATACACTACAATAACCCTGGCTGGTATCGACCAGGGCGAGCGCCTGGGTTGGCTAGTGTTGGTTAGTGCCCGCCGATGAGCCCGGAAAAACCCCTGGTGGGTCGTTTAGAGGTAACCGACAGGGATATTTTTTTTTTGGTTCGCAACCACAGTAGTAAGCCCACCAAAAACGATTTCAGCGAGAAAAACTCGTGCTCCCTAATTGCTGTCGTCGCCACCGTTACTCTTCAGGGCTTTAAACGCTCTGCCGGACTTCACTTGCGCACGCCTCATCACGCGATTAACCGCCCGTGCGCTCCTTGTGACTGGCACCGAGTTTGGCTTCAGGTCCAATGGACTGACCACCTAGCTATTGACAGGCCGAGTGGTTGAAGGGTATCTGGCTCATTGCCCAGCTGTGCAGCGATTGACGGTGACGGTGTTGGTGCATTTTGGCGGGCTTTGCAGGATAGGAACACCGGCCACAAGACCTAGAAACGGCGGAACCCGACGGGACCCGACAATAGCGGGCAAGGCCCCCAACCTGGAAGGCGCGAGGGCCAGCCTGCCATCTGATGATTTGGATCCAAACTGCGCACGCCTCAGGCGAGGCACGAAAGCACATCGGCCATCGGCTCTAACGCAAAAACCCATCAGCCCGGAGACTTTGGTTCGGGTGAAAAATAACATCATCAGCTGAGAAAGAGCAAAGTATACGTAACAGCGCAAAGGAGGAGACACGGGACGTCAATGCACGGCACATAACAGACTTTCAGTAGGGGCCAAATTTCACGATTGACACTGAGCTGCGCCCATAGCATTCGAGGTATCCCGTGTGGTACCCGTGGAATTGCGGGCAGTGCCCCTGCCACCGGGGGGAGCGCGTCGGCCAGCCTGCTGTCACTGTGTTTTTTTGGACGCAAAAGCGCATCGGGCGCAAGGGCACATCAGAGCACATCAGTTAAGGCGCACGAGGAGGCCCCCTGGGCCCGTAATCATGACGAGACACTCTCCCTGCGCACTCCCGAAGATTTGGGGCACACCATCCCCTACATTTTCAGCCCATTGCGCAGCCTCGGTGCTAGCTAAAAAATGCGGCGGTGAGCTTGACTCACGATTAACTTTGTGACTTGTCACATTACTAGGCTCGCGGTTTTAGGTCCCCCCTTTCGTGCCTCCCTACCCCTATATAAAACATCTTCAGAAAAACCTAGGATTTTGCGGGGTGAACAAGGATCCCATTCCCCGGATTGGCACAAGCTTTTCAGTCCTACCTACTAGTGTAGTACTGCCTATGCATCTACCGTAGTGTCGGTAAATGCCGAAATCGCAGCTTTACCATTTCTATGCTAAAAGCCCCGATTCTACGTGTACGCATTCAAGGCTAGGGTACTTCTAGTATGCCCACGTGGGTCGTATCCCGGGTTCGCTTTTTACATGCACAGTGCCAAGGTAACGTGCCTAGTAGAGTCAAAACAGACATATAAGTCCGAAGAACCGTATATCCGCTGTGTTCGCACGCCGTTTCTTCACGCCGTTTAATCCTTCGGCACAGCTACCGCGCGGGATCTCGTCAGCCCAGTCGGTACTGGTTGGTCGGTTGCCTCGGATCCTGCCGCACAACTGAGTATCCTCACAAGACCCGACTTCGCGCTGCGCCACCCCCATCGGCCTCAATAGAAAGAAACAGAAACCTTTAGAAGAAAGAAACGGAAACCTGTAGAAGAAAGAAACGGAAACCTGTAGAATTCACCTGTTAAACTCCGAATTTCCGATGAATCATACAGAAGCTCTCACAGCGATTGGGACCCCTTAGTCTAAACGCATGTGTGGCCGGCCATTTTCTTGGCATGGCCCGCAATACCATTTTTGCCCTAACATTTTTTCTGCGCTGATTCTGCGTCGCCACCAATTTTACACGAACTCAACGCAACTAGGCATCGTGTTTTGACCACTCTTTCTCTTCCTGGAAACGCCATTTTACTGTCCGTATAACCTTGTGAGAAAGACTATCTTATTTGCAGCATTGTTCTGCACTTCTGTTTTTTTTTCTTTTTTTTTTTTTTTT
>Ga0247760_1002924_pt1 | contig 11988 bp, 18 predicted proteins | sample UWRJL171409R4_FD_179936 | JGI IMG/M metagenome (GOLD analysis project Ga0247760, IMG submission 179936) | Plant litter microbial communities from Arlington Agricultural Research Station in Wisconsin, United States - UWRJ-L171-409R-4 | ecosystem: Environmental > Terrestrial > Plant litter >...
ACGAGGTTGGGTTGGTGCCTGAGCCGCGCAACGGCTGCACCGAGAAGGTTGGGTACCAGCCACCACCGATACAACCCCCGGAGTCGCACCATTGCCAGGGCCCGGACAGGGGAAAAAAGGAGATTTTCTCTGTCTAAAAGGCACTTTCATGGGTCTGACGCCGCCAAACATGCAACGGCGTTGCACTTGAAGCTGTCATTCATCTGATCGTGGAGATGAGGATAAGGGGATGGCTGGGACAAACAGGCCGTGGATGACAGCTGGGAGCTCGCCCCAGCTCGGTGCGGGGCATGGCCCAAGCTCCTCTCCACCCCGCATCACCGTTGGAAGATCTAACACTCACACATTTCCAGCTGGGGGTGCGGCCCGTTTTTTTTTTTTTTCAACAACTATTCGTATTCATATTTTCATTGTGGCTTGACAGCCGAACTTCGTTTCTCCGTCACTTAGTTTCTGAGCCGGGGGCAATGTCTGTAAGTGTGTGAAAATGGAAACATCCCTGCGTGACTTGGTATTGATCACCGCCCTTTAAACATAACTATTCTGCAGTAGCAGGACTTCTGGTTTCAAGTGAGACAGCCTCCGCAGAGAATCCAAGGCCAACCAGAGAATTGCGACAACGTTATTGAGTATTTGACTGAATGTGTGACTGGCAAGCGACTCTCCGTGGTAACAATACCACTAATGAAGATTATCGTGGATCAGGGCGGCGTCGACGATGTATGAAATATATAGATTGTTTTGAGATATGGGACGAAAACCTGCATCAGCCCATCCCGGCAGAGCCTGGATGGAGTTGAGAACTTCTCACCAGAGTGCGTTCTCCGTGACATGCGCCCCACAAATTGATTCAGCGAACAGTTTGTCAGAAAATGTAATTTTCAGGAACAGGAAAAGCTCATGACATCATCAGGAGGGTGTAAGCATCTGCATGCGACCCTCAAACCCAATTCCCACCTCCAGCCATTGAACAAGCATTCTACCCCTGGCACCGCCGATTCCAAGCGGGGCAATCATGTAGCTGGCTGGCATACGTCGGCTTGAACCCAACTCAGCCCAATCCCAACGATGCCTCTACCCGCTCTTTGACATCAACCGCGGCGACTACGAGTCGACCATCTTGAGCTTCGGCCTGATCGCTTCCGGAAGCTCTTCCTCCTTGACCAACCCCATTTTCACACAATCTCCCCAAAAGAATAGAGCTCGCTCCTGTGCATAACCCAAATAGTCAAATACATCTGCATCTTCCTCCGCTTGGCCATCCTCAGCAGTGGCTGTGTCGACACTCTCTGTCTCACAGTTTTTCTCTAGTGTCTCTGATAGGTCGAACCCGGGGATCTTTGCCTGGATAATACCCCATGCCACCCATTGCGCACTGTTAGCAATGCGCCACAACCTAGTCTCTTCCATCAGTTCTTTGATGCGACCTTCTGCCTCGGCATCACGCTTCAGTTCTTCTTCTTTCCAGCCTCCCGTAGGTGCTCTCGCATCGAGCATAAAGTCGACAATCGAGGTTGTAGAGGGTGCAGTATGCAGCCCCGGGGTCATCTGGCCGGGTGTTTCGTTAGGAGTTGTCACTTCCGACTGCGAGAATGGCGGCTTGTGGTTGATATACGCCTTGATGAAGCGGTGTCGCTGTTCCAGCGTTGGGTACTTGCTCGTATCGCAGGTATGTGGCGCGAGAGGGTCGTGGTAGTTGTATGTCCATTCCGAGAAGTGATTTGCAAACTCCAGACCGGGAAGATTGGCAGCTGCGTATTCGAAGTCGATGACAACCAACTGCTTGTGCTCATTTGCTGGCTGGAGCAACGGCGACTTTTCATCATCGGGGCGGATTCTCAGGATATTTCCGTATTGAGTCTGCAGACGCTGGTCAGTGCCGGAATCATTGTCTGGTCAACAGGGGGCTTACATCATTGTGGGCAAACACGAGCTTCTCCCTGATCTTCTTAGCATCACCGTAGTGGTCGAGAACGAATTTCCGGTATCTTTCCACCATCTCTCGGAAGATATGCCACTCTGTACCGCAAACGTAGCCTCTTGCGCGCCAGGCGTTTCCGACCCCTCTGATCTCTTCCTTAGGCCCGAACTGAATTTGTTTATCGAGATGTAAGACAGTTTTCTCAGTCTGAACCAACCATTTGTCCCAATTTTTCCAAACAGCGGGTCCTTGATCCTTTTCCTCCTCCAGCAATTCGACACCATCGTGAAGCTCTCGCATCCGCTTAGCAATTTGCTTGGAGGTTTCCGGTTCTCGCAAATTCGCCGGCGTCAATGTCGTCGAGTTGAAGAACTGCTCAAACCGCCCATTTAGAAACGTGCCGAGAAGGCGGGGTCCGATTTTCTTTCGAGCTAGTCGTCGGAGTACGCCCAGCTCAACCTCTCGATCAATAAGGTGTTCTACCTGGGGCCCGTAGATACGAAGCAATACCTTGCTTGGTAGCTTCTTGCCTTCTTGAGCTGTGATGATGGATTTCGGAGGCGGAGAAACGACATAGACCGCATTCGTCAAGGCACCGCTGAGTCTCTCTACCGAGATCGTCTCACCGCTATCAAGCGGCACAAGCCTCCACCCCTTAAGTCGAAGCGTGTGCGCCAAGCGGATGATCTCGTTCTTGAAAGTAATCCATGCCTGCTTTTCCTTTTCCTCCTTCCGGCTCGAGATTGAGGCAGCGTCATCGGCGGTAGCTTTGCCGCCCGCATAGCTCAGCGTTTTCGAATTATCAAGGAAGACGTCGCAGCCTGGCACTTGGACATCGCCGTCGAAGAATTCTGTGTCCGAGGACGCCCGGCTGAGGCTCAACGCATTCTTGGAAGGCCTCCTATGATGCCTGCGTCCAATACCAAGATGAGGGCCAAAGTGCGGTATGGAACTCAATCCCAGCCTAGCCACACTGTCGTCGATGATCCTCTGCAGGCGATCCAAAGACACTTCGCTGGAAGATGAGTCTATCGACCCCGCACGCTTACGGCCTATCTCCGAAGTCGTTTTATCCTCCTTGTCAACAGGGGGTGACTTTCGGCGCGTCGAGTGTTTACGAGATTTCTTGGCTTCCTTCTTGACCTTTTCGCGCTGGAGCCATTCCGCCACTTGGGCTAGAAGCCTCTCGCTCATTCGGTCCACTTTGTGGCGATGCTGATGTTGAGATGCCTGAGCATCGGCAGTCTCACTTGATGATGGTGTGGCGTCAGTGGTGACTTCATTGCTCAACAGTGAACTCCGCGATGGACTCCCCGGTACTGCAGGCCGGCCACTAAGTCTCCTTGTCGCCACGCTCGCAGGAAATTGTTTCTTGATCGGCTGGCTCTCATCGACCGGGGAAACCGCCTGAGGTTCGGCGATCTGAACAGCTGCGAGCATCATATTAGATGGTTGCTGAAAAGATGTGTATTCTGAGGAGGATGTGCCAGAAAACTCCAATCTGCGGCGACTACAGTTCTGATGAGTCTTAAAGCTAATTGCTAGCCTCGACGAGCCAGAGCGGCAGCGCCTCGATGGCAGGTGTGGAGCGAGGCCGCCGTAAATCCCATCACACCCAGGCCATGTGACCAAACGGCACCAAAGAAATGGGGGTAACTGATAGGAGACGACCTACCAACCTTTGATGGTAGCGCTTAGAGGCGGCGTTCTTTCTCCGTCCGTGTCGCCTTTCAAGGCAGAGCGCCGCGGCTGAGCCGCACTCGCGGATGGCGACGGGGCAGACATAACGGCTGACGGGATTACGGGGCATGCGACCTGCTTCCCGAAGTTAAAGTAGTTGGTTAGGGTCCCGGCTTCGCGGTTCTTTGTCGCGTGTCCCCAGGTTTGGCTGTCGATTGCCCGCCCCAGGCTGTTTGGGATGAATGAATATGGCGGGGAGGCCCAAATCAACCAAAACGGTCTCTTATTCCGGGGTGGTGCACGGGGGAATGTCACGCCGAGGCGTGCGAGTCTGGTGTCTAACTACGTATCTGGTGCGTAGAATCTGGGTTCTCTCTTGTCTCGGATGATTTCGCACGTCTTAAACGGGGAGGATGGCTGATTGGGACGGGCCAACACGGATGAAAACCATGTCAGAAAGAGGCGACGAGAGGAACCCTATGGAGTAACGGTCCCGATCTTTGAGATGGAATCTCAGGGTCCCGGAGTTCAGGGATGGTGGTCAGGTTGTCAGGTGAGAGCCAGCCCCGCCAAAAAATGCGGCGCCCCCATGACGTACTTGCATCGATAAGGGACGTGGGATGGCAAGGATGGGTCTTTGAGTGGTGGGTGACAAACCGTAACTAACCACGTCTGGTTATGGCGAGGGAGAAAATTACTGCAGTGATCCTATCACAGCAGTTCAGTGGCACGAGGGTCATTCCCCAGCTCTTATTTGCTCAGGCTCGCGATGCACCGAGGGAATCTGTTTCGGAGACTAATAGCGGGACGATTGGCTGCGTGTCTCGCTTCATTCTGCATATTTGCAGTCATTTTTGTTGGTATACAGCTATGATACATGCCGCGCAGGCTATATTTTGTATTGCGCAGATGGGCTTTCTTCCCTTTGCCAAACGCATCTGTTAGGCCGTCTTCAGCGAACCCTTCCAGTCCTTCATGTGCGATAGAATGACATTGGCAGCCTGATCAGGCGAGTGCTGTCGCCCCAGTGCCTCGACAAAGTCGCCCTCGGGATCCATCAGGTAGAAATAGATGCTGTGGTCGACTAAATAATCCTGTCCTGGCTCAACCTTTGATGGTGTGCTGAAGTAAACGCGGTAGGCCTTGCACATGGCCTTTATCTGTTCGTATGTTCCGGTCAAGCCGACGAAGGACGGATGGAACTCGGCCAAGTACTCTTTCAGCTCTTTGGGGCCATCGCGCGCCGGATCGCAGGTGATGAAAACAGGCGTCAGCGCCCCCGGACGCTCTGCTTGGACCAAGTCGAACATTCTCGCCATCTTGTCTAACTCTTCGGGGCAAATGTCCGGGCAATGTGTGAATCCGAAGTATACCTGTCGCGCGAGATTTGTTAGCATCGGTAGCGACAAGGCAACGGGGGAGTATAGATTTACTTACTAGGGAATATCGCCCCTTGAGGTCCTTCTCCGTCACCTTTTCTCCGTTCTGATTGATTAACTCGAACGGCCCTCCCACCTTGGGAGCACCAACTCCCTTCTGAGAATCGGCTATCCTCTTCAACCGCATGCGTTCTTTTTCACGCTCAAAATACCATATGAGGCCGGCACCAGTGACGACGAAGAGAAGGCCGGCCTTCCATGAGAAGGGCTGAGCAGAATCAGTTGGCTTGAGAAAGTAATAATTATTCCGGGCAGGTATATACATACCCCCGAACGGTATTTACTCTTTGCCTCCTCCACTGTCTTAAATCCCCTCCGCTGGGCACATGGCTGGCGGAACTGAGTGTGTGTCAAGCAGGGGGCCACTGGTCTTCGTATCGCGTTCGTTCTGCTACGTGTCGTCGACATTAATCGGGTGCATTGTTGCGACGAGGACCTCGATAGGCCATTGATGATGACGCGCACTGGCGCAGCTAGTTGTGGCATGGTTTCCCGCAGAATGGAGGAACTGGTGTCGGAAATGGTGGCTTCTCGAGCTCAACTGAAGCTTGCGTCAGAGCTTCAAAGCTTCCCAAGCGAAATCCCTGATACGGCGTGAAAGCGGGGTTTGCATGTAACGAGACTATCCACTAACTAGGTAGTTTACCTCACTAGCGACCGAAAACGCGCTACCGTTATGCAAGTAAACATCTCATCTCTCATTGCTCACCAAGCCAACTCAAGTACTTTCATAGTGTGCTGTGCTACTGTGTTGCACGGCCGCCGCACATATATTGACCCAAGGCCGGAACTGCCTACTGACAGACCCGCTTATTTCCGCATGAGCTTCTCATCAGCCTTCTTTGCTGTGGACCCTAGCGAGGGTCCCCAAGCCTTGGAAACCTTAGGCACTCTGGAAACCAACGCCACATCGGCCATGGCTTCTCCGGAGCGCCAACCCGGTGCCGGGGACGTCAATATGGTTAAGCAGGAAGACGAGGACAGCAATATGATTTCTTCCGTCGATATGCCACGCGTGAAGACGGAAGGGTCAACCAGGGAGTCGTCCCCTGCTCCTGCCTCAACAAGCAACTTTCCAACGACAACCACAGAAGCGGCACCAGATGGCGCCAAGTCCACAACAAAGCCACCTGCGAGAAAGAAAAAAGGAACAGCCACCGCGGTCAAACCACCAAAGCGCTCCCGGCCCTCAGGGGTGAAGAAGAGCGGGCCCAGGGCGCCCGGAACCAAAAGAAAGACAAAATCAACAACGTCCTCCGGACCCAACACTGCTTCCGACGACGGCACTGGCGGAGACGATGGCATACCTGGTGACGGATCTAGTGAATCCGACAGTGGGCCTTATTGTCTCTGCCGTGGCCCTGACAATCACCGCTTCATGATCGCTTGCGACCGCTGCGAGGACTGGTTTCACGGCGAATGCATCGACATGGACAAGTGGACGGGTGAGAACTTGGTTCAGAAGTACATTTGTCCCAACTGCAGCGACGGGAAGCGCTATGTGACGCGCTACAAGAAGATGTGCTCCCTCCAAGGGTGTAATCGTCCTGCCCGCGTCTACGATTTCGACGATCGCAGTGTTTTCTGCTCCGAGGAACACTGCCAGGAGTGGTGGGAGCAGCTGATCGCGACGCTTCCCCGGTCCAAAGAAGTTGGCTTCGACACGCTCACACAGGAGGAGTTTATGGGACTACTCGGTTCGCCGCCGAGGCACAAAGTTGATGGGAAAGAGCGCACTTGGAGACTCGGAAAGCCCCCCTTTGGTAAGTCTTGGACAAATTTGTTTGTTCACCGGTGCATCTTCGTCTGTTATTTCGCCGCAACTTACCCGCCGCCCAAGCACCGTACTGTCTGAGTATTTTCTAACTATGGCAGCCCAAAATAACGCACCGGCCGACTCCTTTACCGACGAGGAGAAGGCCATTCTCGACCAGTCTGCTGCCGACCGCCACGCCCTTGGAGAGACCATTATCCTCTGCAAGAAGATGCTTCAGCTTCTCGAGATGGCCGTCAAGCGCCGCGAGGCCGCCATTGCCGCAGGCAAAGGCACCAAAGACTTTTGCGGCTACGACGCACGCCTTGATGCAGTTGGCGTCATGGCTGAGTTCTCCGCCTTCCTCAAGTCTCCCGTCGGCGAGGCCGCCTTTGCCGGCCCTCAGCTTGGCCCGCATCCGGGCCCCATTCCATTCAACGAGAACGGCCACTTTGAGACTTCGGACCCGCTTATCTCAGGCATGTGTACTAAGAAGAAATGCAAGCCGCACGCGGGCTGGAGTGCCATCCTCGCTAAAGACGTTAAGCACTCGATGAAGGAGTTTGCCAACCAGGCCGCCCACAAGCTTGAGTATGAGAAGCGCGTCCGCAGCGCCGTCGCTAACCGCGTTCAGCGTAACGGTCTGGAGAACAACACTGTCGAGGTGTGCTACAACTCTGACGAGGAGTGAGGGGCATGCTCAAGTCCACACTTTTCGTATTGTACGATACTATACAACATAATCGATCTTTCTCGGCCATAATAGGTATGGCGTTTGAGCTAGGGGCAGGGGAAATGGGATATGGGAAAACAGGTGCGGAGTTGAGGCGTTTTGTATCCGGTCGCCATTGAGGATTATGGACTGAAAGCGGGCAAAGGAAAGGCGAATGCTAACCACAACGTTTCCCCATGATACCCTTGTAACTGCGCCTGTATCTGTACTGTCATATGTGGGTATTGTATGTAATCCATGTCACGTCAAGATGTTCTTGCAACCGCCGGTGGCCGGCGGCTGTATAGAATGCATCATTTGAATGATGGAGGCTCATTCCGGGTCGTTGGTGTGGTAGTCTAAGTCATGAGGAATGAAGTCGCCCGTCTTAGTAGTTTCCTCCTTTCGTGTGTGGCCTTTCCATTTTCGTAAATCTCCTGAATCCCAGATACTCACCCTCGGCAAAGATAGAGCAGCAGAGCGCAGAGGTAAGCCAGACAGATTTGTTACCACTCCCTGATGCGAGCCCCTGCCAGATTTGATGCCATGACCCAGCAGCTTGGTCACACGGAAAATAGACCCCGCGCCATGCCTCGTACGGTATAGGTGAAGTGTGGTCCGGTCTCAGCAACAACAGCGATTTACTAGCGTAGCGTAGTGTGTCATAGTGTACGGATGTGCCTTTCAAAAGTTTTGTCGCCCCGTTTATTAGATACATTCCTATATCCGTTTATCTTAGCCGTCGCCCCTCCTTATATTCATTTCCTCCTTTAAGCTTAATAACCTGCTGAATATACACTATAATCCGCTCAATCCAGGCCTGAATTTATATCTGTTCCAGATTATCCCAAGCCTGTTTCCAAACTCGAATTGTATCCTTTTTGCTTTTTGGAGCCCCTTTTTTGGTTATCCTTCTTTTTATCCATATCTAATATAGTTCGATTATGTTTAAATTTGGAGAGTTAGGATACTAAAGTAGCCGCCGAACCTTTTGGTAATTATATATAACCTACTGGTAATAATAAGTATAAGTTAGTACGTTATCCTCCTGAATTAAAGTTCCTGGTTGTTTTTTTTCACACTTTTTTGCAAACGGAAAGAGTTTTGGAAAAAAAATTACCTTCTAGTATCGATACTAGTTAATACCCCCTTTACCTTCTCTGAAAAGCTTCCCTGTTTCCTTAACCCATTTCCATTTTAGCTTTCTTTTAGGTAAATTCCGAAAAGAGAGTTGGTTTAAACCATTTTAAAGCTCCCACTCCTTTTTTATTAATAGTTCTAGTTTTTCATTTAATCGTTTAATCTCTTCTTTTACAGCCTCCTTTTCCTTTACTATTTCTGGCTCCCAATAATAATATAGTCCTTTTATATTATAACTGAAACTCCCCCAAAACATAAACTCAGAATAACCTTTTTACCGTTTACGAATATAACTTTTAACTAACGCTTTATTAGACTTTTTCCAAACTCGATAACTACTACGCCGAAAATTAAAAATAATTAATGTTTTATCTATTTAGATAACTTTTTTCCAATCTTCAAGTATCCAGTTTTAATAAGCTAAGTATTATTGTAATCTTTTAGCCCTTATTACTTTCGTTAACCCAGGCTTCCTCGTCGGTTTCGTTTTATAATACCCGTTCTTCCTTAATATCCGCTATATTGTTATTACTAAAATATCTACACCCATCTGACTAAGCTCGCTAGCAAGATTAGCATAAATTCATTCTCGGCTATATTGATCGTATTGTACCTTAGCTACTATAGCTTGGGTAGTTTCGGGAGTTTATTTCGTAGGTTGACTAGAACGAGGAGCATCTTAAAACCATTTATCTTTAAGGACAAATGGGGTTTCGTTTGGATTAAATCCACGTTCGATTACGCGCCTATATATCCGCTGTACTTAGCGGGTAGAACATCCTAGCTTTTTCGCGATATCGGATGTTTTTATCCCTACAAGAGGGCTTTTTAGGGTTACAATGATTGCGCGTGTTGCAATATCGGTATTTTAAGCCATGATATCTGGAAGGAGAAGAAAATTGAGGTATTTTGTTAATGAAGAGGGAGGGGTTGAGATGGCCAGGGATGGTGTGCGGGGTAAGAAAAGCACGGACCTGGTAGTGTATGTAATAAACGAGGCGACAAAACTTTTGAAAGGCACATCCGTACCGTAGTGTACAAAACAAATGCCGCCGCACGTATCCCATGGAGGTCCGGGGCGTGGGAGACTACTATTGGGAGTCGGTGAGACTACCTATATGTATAGCGCCGCTGCGCTATGCAAGTGAGGGGCCAGCGTGGCGGTCGCAAAGCAAGGGCAGAATTATATACAAAGCGAGAGAGACCGAGAAAGAAAGGAGGAGCAGATCATAGGTGAGCTCAGTGAAAAAGAATTGAGACGGGGATACAAGTTGAAGATGAGCGACAGGAGAAGGACAGAAGATGATGGATCGTAAGCAAGGGGACATTGAAGCTTCATACTGGGGTATCTCACGTCATGTTGGAAACAAGAGATGAAGAAAAACACCACTCGTTTGGCCGCCATGGTTTGGTCCGTTCATGAGAGTCCCCGTCCACCAGTACACACAAAAACAGACCGCCAGCCAGATATGAACAGTGCAGGGTGCCGAACGACCAAAGAAATGAAAGTGAAACAAAAAATGCACTCGGGAAATTAAGAGAAAAGAGTAAGTGGAAACAAACCAAAACGCCAACTATTAACCAAACGAGGTCGGCCGCGAGGCCAATTTTGTCCGTCTTTGATTCGCCCAGCCGCGAGGCCCAATCATCAGTCTTGAACAGATAGGAAAATATCACAAAAGTGAAGAAAAAGATGACTGCGCCAGTGATAAAATATGAAACAACCCAGTCCCAATCCCTAACCCCGAGATTGTTGACCCCATCAGTGTAGCCAACCCCTGTTAGTATTATATACGCGGTAACTGATGACTGGTCACGAAACTTTCCATCGGTTCCGTGTCTTGTGCGTGAAGCTGCAGCGGTGCTGTTGACGATTCCCGCATCTAGCCTCGTATGTACTCCGTCGAAAGCGGCGCGAGCCTCCGTCTCCGGCTTTATGTTGGTCGTATACATCTTTCTTCAAACTGAGAATCTGATCACACTCATCCTCGTGTGATAATTGGCCGTGTGACCACGTCTGTTCTACCCCGTCCATGCTGGTTGCCTCTCAGGTCATGTCGTGTTGCTTGTTGTTGCAGCTACGTCAACGTTGTGCAATGTGGGTCTGTGGTGGTACATCTAGTAGCACACCCGCCAGTGTCTGCCTGCTGAGGTGTCGTGTTTAGGTTTTGTTCGTGATTCGCCCTTCCTGTAGGTTATTCCACACTCAGCGATGCGACCTCGAGCTCGAATGGCCGTGACTTCGGTGGTGACCATGGTGGCCGTGCCTCCTGGACGACGAGCTGCTTGAACGGTCCAACTCGCGGTCCAGTTCTTCGGCGCGGTGCTTAAACTCTCGCACGATATCGCGAATGTGGGCGATACGGTCAAAATCAAGCTCAAGCTCATCGATTTGGCGCATGATTTCATGGTAGCGGGCGATCTCAGCATCAGCATTGTCGATGAGGTTGCCAGCGCGATCGTAGACATGCATTGTGACGACCTGTGACTGCTCCATGAGGTGCTCAAGCCGCTGTTGGATATGCTGCATGACCCGGTCAAAGTGGCGCCCTAGTGCGGTGAGTGACGAGGAATCGAGCATCAACAGTCCCTGCGAGGAGGCACGGCTTGCTGCGCGCGATGACGATGATCCATTCCCCGCTATCGCTTGCTGGCCATGGCGTAGAATCTGTATCTCCTCGTTGGTCAGGCCTAATTGTGTGTCTGGCACTGCGCTGGCGACACCTTGCGACGACATGTTGGAATGCCGACCCGAAAGAGCGGGGCATATACGCAGCAGCTATGCGCCGAGGTAGCAATGCTGCTGCTAAAGACTTGTCCAAGATGCTCGGCGCGATGAGTAGCTGGGGTTGCGACGACCCTTGGACAACCGAAGCCCTCGGCTGCAGAGTCCCACCCGGGGACGGCGCACGAGGGGGTAAAGGTCTCGGGAAGGTCGGCGCAATCGGGGCGGTCGAGCCGGTCGGGCACCAGGGGATAACAAGGAGAGACGGATTGGCGCTGCGGGGTAGAGAGAGCGGCGGGCGCCGCTGCGGCACTCGGAAAGGAGGGACGGAGGCGGAGAGCGTGGTGTTGGGTTCGGCACCGGGAGCTCAAGCGTCGACGACGTCGGGACGCGCACGGCGTCATTGTTCCCCTCGGACGGCGACGGTCATCGGGGCCATGGCAATAACTAAGGGGAGGACAGACAATTGGGCGGATCGAACGCAGGTTTTGTATGCCAGGAACGAATGCCCGCGGCACGAGAGGGGGTGTGGTGCGCGCGGACGGTAATGCGACTCGGCGAGGGGTCTGAAAGGATAAGGAGGGTGCAGGGAACTTTTTTTTTTTTTTTTTTTGTTTT